>Ga0209390_10000696_pt1 | contig 66657 bp, 49 predicted proteins | sample BON01_FD_187212 | JGI IMG/M metagenome (GOLD analysis project Ga0209390, IMG submission 187212) | Freshwater microbial communities from Lake Bonney liftoff mats and glacier meltwater in Antarctica - BON-01 (SPAdes) (version 2) | ecosystem: Environmental > Aquatic > Freshwater > Ice > Glacier...
CACCAGTCTCTCAAAGAATCTTCTGTTTCCGAGCTTTTCATTAATTGCACTTGTCCCTCTTCGCCGCGAAGGGAATTTAACAGGCGTTTCGCTTGGGCTTCGGTCATCTCGCCCTCTTTTTCGACCGGCTCTGCGGGTGCGCCTTCGCCCTCCTTGGGCGCTTGGGGTTCTCCCTGAGCCGGTTTGAGATCTCCTTCTTTTTTCTCCCCAGGAGTGGGCTGTGGGGCTGCGTTCTGTTTTTGGTCCTGCTTCTCGTCTTGGTCCTGCTTTTGACCTTGGTCCTGCTTTTGACCTTGGTCCTCGCCCTTCTTCTCGTCGTCCTTTTTCTCGTCGTCCTTCTTCTCGTCGTCCTTTTTCTCGTCGTCCTTTTTCTCGTCGTCCTTTTTCTCGTCGCCCTTCTTCTCGTCGCCCTTCTTCTCGTCGCCCTTCTTCTCGTCGTCCTTCTTTTCGTCGCCCTTCTTCTCGTCGCCCTTCTTCTCGTCGTCCTTTTTCTCGTCGTCCTTCTTTTCGTCGTCCTTCTTTTCGTCGTCCTTCTTTTCGTCGTCCTTCTTTTCGTCGTCCTTCTTCTCGTCGTCTTTCTTCTCGTCGTCTTTCTTCTCGTCGTCTTTCTTCTGCTCTTCCTCTTGTTTCTCGAGGTCCTTGAGCAACTTTTTCACGATCTCTCGATTTTCTTCTGCGTTCTTATTCTTGGGGTCGGAACTGAGGGCTTCGGTGTAATGTTGAATCGCATTATTCCAATCGGCCTTTTTTTCCTCATTCCCCTGGGCAGCTTCTCCCCGGCGAGCGAGCGCGTTGCCCAGATTATAGGCTGCATCCTCATGCAGTTGACTGGAATCTGAGACCAAAGCTTTGGTGAAATAATCCACGGCCTTGGCGTAGTCGCCCAATTGATAGGCGGCGGCCCCGGCGTTGAACTGTCGTTTGGTCGAGTTGGGAGCTTCCTGGAGGTTTTGTTGAAACTGCGACATCGCTCCGGCATAGTCACCGGCTTGGTATTCCTCCACGCCCGTTTTGCCCTGCGCCGCCGCTGCAGAAATGACAAACAATGCCACCGTTGCCCTACGAATGGCGGTCGGCACCCGCCGCCGATCTCCCAAAAGCATCCACAGGGCGAGGAACAAGATCCCGGCCCCCACCGGCCATTGGTAGCGCTCGATCGGCAACTTGGAACTGAGGACTCCGGTCTCGCTGGTTTCGATTGGGAGAATTCCCTTTTCAAAAATCTCCCGCGCCACGTCGGTGCTCATCGGCAGGTAAAATCCCTCACCCGCTGCGGCAATTTCCTTGAGCCGGTTTTCATCGAGACGACTCTGAACCGGCTTCCCCGCGGAATCGCGGACAAAATCCGCTCCCGCTCCTGCGGTAGGCAGCGGGATGAGCGATCCTTCCGCCGAACCGATGCCCACAGTGAAAATGCGGACCCCGAGTTCTCCGGCCTTTTTTGCCGCCGCGACGGCATCGGCCGAAAGTTCCTCGCCATCGGTCAAAATAATCAGGGCCCGGGTTTTCCCCTCCCCTTTTCCGAAGGCCTCCTCGGCGGTCTCGATCGCCGCCGCAATATCAGAACCACCTTTGGGAATGACGGTCGTGTCCAAGGCATCGAGCGCACCAAGCACAGCCGTATAGTCCACCGTCAGAGGGGCCTGTAAAAACGCCGACCCGGCAAAGGCGACCAATCCAATGCGATCCCCCCGCAGCAAAGCCAACAGATCCTGCGCCACCAATTTGGCCCGGGCCAGGCGGGTCGGAGTCACATCCGTCGCCAACATGCTCCGGGATGTATCCACCGCAATGATGATATCTCGTCCGCGCTGTTTGATCTCACGTTGAATAAACCCCATCTGAGGACGGGCCAGAGCGGTGACAATGCAGGCAAAGGTGAGCAAGATCAAAACCGTCTTCAGAATCCGGCGTCCCGGACTGACCGCGCCAGCCAGTTGTTGACGCAACCTGGGCGCGACCACCTTGGCGATGAGGGATTCACTGCGTTTGCGGGCCCAGAAGTGGATTCCCGCCACAATCGGCAAGAGGACCATGGCATAGAACCACTGAGGCTGAGCAAAAATTAAGGAAGTCGTTTCCATATCGTTTGGGAGAGGAGAGCTTCGGAGGTCAAAAGAATCAACCCGGCCAAGAGACACCAGGGGAAAAGAACCCGATATTCCGCCGTTTTTTCCACCTCGATCTTGGTTTTTTCCATTTTGTCGATCTCTCCAAAAATCCGCTGAAGCGAAGCGGTGTCGGTGGCGCGAAAATACCGTCCATTGGTCAGGGTCGCGATTTCTTTCAGGGTCTCTTCATTAAACTCCATGTTGACGTTTTGATAAACAGTGCGCCCAAAAGTATCTTGAAACGGAAAGGGCACGTCCCCGGTGCGGGTGCCCGCGCCAATCGTATAGGTCCGGATCTTAAGAGCTCTGGCCGCCTCGGCTGCGGTCGTCGGCGTGACCCGACCGGCATTGTTGTCCCCATCACTAAGCAAGACGATCAGCTTGGTCTTGGCCGGTTGGTCTTTCAACCGATTGGCGGCGGCAGCCAGGGCCGATCCGATGGCGGTGCCGTCCTCGATCAATCCGACTTGCAGGCGATCAAGATTGGCGATGAGCCAGTCATGATCAAGAGTCAGGGGGCTGACCAAATAAGGCCGCCCCGCAAACGCCTCAATGCCAATGCGGTCATTGGGACGCTGGCGAATGAATTGCTCCGTCACCCGTTTGACCGCTTCCAGACGATTGGCCCGCGAACGCCCGATGGTGAAATCCTCTGCCAGCATCGACCGCGAAACATCCAGGACCAACATGATGTCAACGCCACTCGCATGCACGCGGGTCAGGGTGCGCCCCAATCGCGGTCCGGCCAGCGCCACAATCATGGCCGCCAGAGCCAAATGCGCCAAGACGGCCAAAACCGCGCCCGCCCGGGACCTCCGGCGTTGCCCCAGCGCCACCAAGGACGCCGTGCTGGAAAATGTCACCCCGGCGGTGCCGCCGAAACGCCCTTTCAAGACGGCCAGAATGGGGAGGAGAAGCAAGAGCCAGAGCCACATCGGGTCGGCAAAACTGAATTGGGACCATCCGTCGCCGATCATGATTTTTCCTTTCCGAGTTCGCCGCTACTGACGAGGCGTTCAGCCAGGGTCAAAAGGGACTCCACATCCTTCGGGGAGGCGTCTTGGCGGGCAAATTTCAAAAGATCGACCGCTTCCAAAAACTCGGAGAGCGCTCCTTTTTCATTGTCAGTGAAAGCGGTGTGACCGCGGAGGACGTCGAGGAATTCCACCGAAGTCCGGGTGACCGCATCGAGTCCATGTTGGTCGCGGACATAGCCGCGCAGAGCGTCCGAGACTCTGACCCCAAAAGCATAGGCGTTAGTTTCCACGCCTTCTTTGCGCAGCGCCGCAATCGTCGCCAGAGCGCGTTGCCGGGGTGTGAGCGGTCGAGCCGAACGCTGCCGCCGGGTCAACCAAATCCCCAATCCAATGAGAGCCAGCAGGCCAAATGCTCCTAGGATCACCACCCAAAGCGGATAGGGAAAAATCGACAACGGTCCGGCAATATCGTGCAGCGGGGCCGGAGTGGCGGCGGGAGCTTGAGGCATCATGCGTAGGAAAAGCGAAAACCGAACGACCGGGCTTTCAATCGAAAATTAAAAATTAAAAATTTCACGCGGCCATCCTCCGTTCCCTGCGGGCAAAGAAACTCCGCAGCGCTATGAGGTAATCTTCATTGGTGGCCAGGGAAACCACATCGAGACCACGGGTGCGAAAGAGTTTATCCAGGGCTTTCTTCCGGCGGGCTTGTTCGGCCGCAAATTGACTCCGAAGCGCCCGACCCGACGTATCGATTTCGATTTGCTCACCGGTTTCGGCATCTTCGAATGTGATCCGGCCGACATCGGGAAGTTGTTCCTCGCCGGGATCGGTGATCGGCATCGCGACGACATCATGCCGCCGTCCCGCCACCGTGAGTGGTTTGGTAAAATCGTCGGCGAGGAAATCCGAAATCACAAAAACGACCGCCCGCCGGTTGAGCAATTTATTGGTATATTCGAGAGCCGCCGCCAGGTTGGTGCCGCGGCCTTTGGGCTCAAAGTAGAGCATCTCCCGAATCAACCGGAGCGTATGCATCCGCCCTTTCTTAGGAGGAATAAACAACTCGACCTCATCCGCAAAGAGGAGCAACCCCACCTTATCGTTATTGTTGATCGCACTGAAGGCAAGGATGGCCGCGACTTCCGCGGCCAGTTCCCGTTTGCTCAGTTCGACACTGCCGAAGGTACCAGATGCACTCACATCCACCACCAACATCACCGTCAACTCACGTTCCTCGGTGTATTTTTTGACATAGGGCGTGTTCATCCGCGCGGTCACATTCCAATCGATGCTTCGAATATCGTCCCCGGCGTTGTATTCACGCACCTCTTCGAAATTCATCCCCCGCCCTTTGAAGACGCTGTGATACTGACCGGCAAACGTCGAATTCACCAACCGCCGAGTGCGGAGTTCGAGCCGACGGATCTTTTTGAGAATTTCCTTGGGGTCATTCATGGGTTGGGATTCGTTTTCAAAGATTAATTTTTGAAGGAGTGGTTCTGGGCATGGTCATTCCGTACGCTTTCGAGTCGCTCTCCGCGACCACTCACGGCACGGGCAAACCGGCAAAAATCTGCTCCACGATCGACTCGGTCGTGACCGACTCGGCCTCGGCCTCGTAAGTGACCCCAATCCGGTGACGCAAGACGTCGAGGCCAATCGATTTCACATCCTGGGGAGTGACATAACTGCGCCCCGCGATGAAGGCCTGCGCCTTGGCCGCGAGCGTGAGGTAAATGGTAGCCCGAGGTGAAGCTCCGTAGCGAATAAGCCCGTCCAGCTTCAGCTTGCTGGCCGCAGGGTCGCGGGTCGCCCAGACAATATTCACGATGTAATCCTTCACCCGGTCGTCCACGTAGATGGAGTTAACCACCGTGCGGGCATGGATGATGTCTTCGGGCGAGACAACGGCTTCCACCTTGAGTTGGGGCGACGACGTCGCCATGGCGTCAAGAATGAGGCGCTCCTCTTCCCGCGTGGGATAGCCAACATTCACTTTGAGCATGAAGCGGTCCAGTTGCGCCTCAGGCAATTGGTAGGTGCCCTCCTGCTCAATCGGGTTTTGGGTCGCCAGGACCAGAAACGGATCCGGCAAGGGATAGGTGGTATCACCGATGGTGACCTGACGTTCCTGCATCGCTTCGAGAAGTGCACTTTGAACCTTGGCGGGAGCCCGGTTGATTTCATCAGCCAAAATCAGATTCGAAAAAATTGGTCCCAGTTTGATGGCAAACTCCGCCTCCCGGGGATTGTAGATGAGGGTTCCGACCAAATCGGCGGGCAGCAAATCCGGAGTGAACTGCAACCGTTGAAAGCCAGTGCGAATACAGGAGGCCAGGGTGCGCACGGTCAGGGTCTTGGCCAATCCTGGGACGCCTTCGAGGAGAACGTGGCCGTTGCAAAGCAATCCGGTGAGGAGACGGTGGACGAGGTTTTTCTGTCCGACGACGACCTTGCTGACTTCTGAAATCAGGGGCTCGACCCACTGCCGGGCCTCCATCACTTGCTCGTTGGTTTGTTGTGTTAGGATACTCATAGTTTTTGGGAAAAGTGAATGGACAATGTAATTACCTCTGAGACAGCAACACGAAAGAGATGTTCAATTTTTTTCATCAGGTTTTTCCGGGGTCAGATAAGGACCCACATCAAACGCATCTCCAACCGTGAGCGAATCATAGAGTCGTTTGTTTACCCAAACGGTGAATTTCTTCCCCCCGGCTCTGGGAACCTCAACAGTCAAGAGGTATTCGCCCGCCTTGTCTTTGGCTTTGAGACCTCCCGCAGCCCCGATGGTGATTTGTCGTTCCGCCTGAGGAGTAAATTCTTTGGCCACGAGGACGCCGCTCATCCGCGCGTCTCGGATGCCGGCCCCACTGGATAAAATGGCGTAGAGAATGAAACCCATGAGAAGGACTCCAATGCCAATGGCCGCGAGAATCGTGCGGGGGGATTTTTTACTCTTGATGGTGCGCGGGTTCATGGAGCGACCATGATAAAATTCTCCTCCGATGTGGACTTAAAAATTTTATTATTATTCTCACGAAAAAATCGCGACGAGACCGATTGGCCCACATTTAATGGCAGCCTTTGCGAATTTTTGGAGGGATGCCGGCCCCGGCGTCCGGGACGGTTCCCCAGACCTCGGGGCCGAGGTCCCTCCATGACCGCTTCCGCACCTGATCCTCAGACGACCGCACTCAGCCCCCAAGCTTCTCTTTGAATTTGGCAATGATCGAGAGAGCTTCCTCGGTTTCCGCCAGGACGCAGACATGTCCCATCTTGCGACCGGGACGGGCCTGGGATTTTCCGTAGAGGTGGAGCTTGGCCCGGGGCTCCGCCAAGACGATCTCCCATTTCGGTTCCCCATCGCGCCAAAGATCGCCGAGCAAATTCCACATCACGACCGGCGTCAGCAATTCCGGCGAACCAAGCGGCAATCCGCAGACGGCCCGAAGCTGTTGTTCGAACTGACTCGTCACGCAGGCGTCGATACTGAAATGTCCGGAATTGTGCGGCCGTGGCGCCAGTTCATTGACCAGCAGATTTCCTTCCTCCGTCAGAAAAAATTCCACCGCCAGCACCCCGACGACGTCGAGAGCCTTCGCAATATCGCAGGCGATGACCCCGCTCGCCTCCCGAACTTCTGGAGCAATCCGGGCGGGCACAATCGAGAGATCGAGGATATGGTTCCGGTGAATATTTTCCGAGACCGGAAAGACCTCGGTTGCCCCGTCGGCACCGCGAGCCACCACCGCCGACACTTCGGCCGCAAAGGGAATCCATTGCTCCAAAACCCCGCGGGGGGCACCAAATTTTTCCCACACTTCCGCGACCGAGAGATCGCCGGACAGTTTGATCTGCCCCTTGCCATCGTAACCAAAATCGGCCGTCTTCAAGACTGAGGGCATTCCGATCCGCTCCAACGCGACGGCCAATTCGGCCTCCGACCCGACCACCGCAAAAGGCGCATGGGGAAAATTTCCCTCCCGGAGAAATTTTTTCTCCCGCTCGCGGTTTTGACAAATATGCAAAACCCCGCCTTTGGGGCGAACCGGACGGACCCGCTCGACTTCCGTGATGGCCGACCGAGGGATATTCTCAAACTCGAACGAGAGGACATCCACGCCCCGGGCAAACTCCTCCAAGGCCTTGGCATCATCGAAGGATGCATTAACTTCCACGTCGCTGATCTGCCCGGCCGGGCTGTCCGGTTGGGGTTCGAAGGCATGAACGAAATAACCCATCCGCCGTGCGGCGATCCCAAACATCCGGCCAAGTTGTCCCCCCCCCAAAATTCCCACCCTGCCTCCAGGACGAATGGAAAATGTTTCCCTTTCCGTCACGTCGGCGGACTCGTTAGACTGATGAGCTTCTCTCTGCATGTTTGATCGTATTATTTATTGGCTGGCCTGGGGCATGGTCACTGTCATCCGTGGCCTCCCTCTCTCTGTTTGCTTTGCAGGCGGACAAATCGTCGGGGCCGGTTTGTGGGCAATCCTGCCCGGCTATCGGCGACTCGCAAGGGAAAATTTGAACCGCGCATTGGGCGCAGAACATTCCCCGGCCGAACTTCGCCGCTTGACCTTCCGACATTTCACCACTTTGGGAGCGAACGCGATTTGCTCGTTCAAGATGGCCGCTCTGAGCGACGCCCAAGTGCAAGAATGTGTGACTTTTGAAAACAAGGATGGGATTTTCAACGCCCTGGAGAAAAAACGCGGAGTTGTTTTTATCATCAGCCACATCGGCAATTGGGAATTGCTCGCCCAACTCACCAGCCTGGCCCCCGGCTACAAATCGAGCACGATCTACCAGGCCCTCCGCAACAAAGGGATCGATGACCTCATCAATCGCGACCGCCGGGCCAAGGGCATCATCACCCTCGATCGCAAACGCGGCGTCGCCAAGGCGGTCTCTCTGATTCGTGACGGTGGCCTCGTCGGCGTATTGATCGATCAACATGCGGGCGAGGCTGGCATCTGGATGCCATTTTTTAACTCGCTCGCCTCCACCTCTCCCCTGGCCGCCTCGCTGGCCACCCGCACCGGCGCTGTCGTCCTGCCCTGCGCCATTTATACCGAAGGATTCGCCCACTGGCGTTTCGTCGTCGGCGAGGAGATCCCTTTCGCACCCGCCACCGATCCGAGCGTTGGGACAGGAACATCCGCCACCAACACCCTGGCCGCCACCCTCAATCGCACCCTGGAAACCCAAATCCGGCGTTCGCCCGCCGACTGGTTTTGGGTCCACAATCGTTGGAAAATCCCTCACCCCAATTTCCTCACCGCAACCCAAAAACGCGGTACCTGGCTACCCGCTGGTCTCGACCCTCAATCCCTCCGACCCTTTCGCATCGTGGTTCGCTCGCCCAATTGGCTCGGCGACGCGGTCATGAGCATCCGCGCCGTCCGGGCCTTCAAAACCGGTCGCCCCGATTCCCACCTCACCATTCTTGCCCCGGCCAAGCTGGTTGCCCTCTGGGCATCAGTTCCCGAGGTCGACGCCGTCATTCCATTCACCGCGGACGAATCCGTTTTCGCCGTGGCTAAAAAATTGCGCGGACGCTTCGAAGTGGCCGTCTTGATGCCGAACTCCCTTCGCAGCGCCCTTGAGGTTTGGCTGGCCGGCATTCCCCGTCGGGTCGGATTCCACGGGCACTTCCGGGAAAAGCTCCTCAACCAAACCGTCCGCGAACGGAAAAAATCCAAGAAGCCACCCCGTCCCGAACATCATGCCGACCGCTATTGGCGTCTGGCCGAGGGCTGTGGCGCCATCGAACCCCCGCCCCTCCCACTCCGGCATACGCCCGAGACCCAATGCGTCATCGGCCTGTGCCCGGGGGCCGAATACGGTGCGGCCAAACGCTGGCCGGTGGAAAAATTCCGCGCTTTGATGAAGATTGTTTCCGCCCGCATCTCCTGTTCTTGGGTTGTTCTCGGCACCGCGGCTGACACCCCACTGGCCAAGGAAATCCTCCAGGACTTTGACCCGGCCCGAGGCGTCGATCTCACCGGAAAGACTTCTCTCAAGGAATTGATCGCCAAACTCCAAACCCTCAAGGTCTTGGTCACCAATGACACCGGCACCATGCATCTGGCCGATTTCCTTGGGGTACCTTTGGTCTCCATCTTTGGTTCCACCGAACCCCGCCTGACCGGACCGCGTTCGCCCCACAGCATCGCCATCCGCCATCAAGTGGAATGCAGTCCCTGTTTCCTTCGGGACTGCCCGATCGATTTCCGCTGCATGGCCGCCGTCACCCCAGACGAAGTGGCCGACAAGGTGGAAGGCTTGGTTGAAAAAAAGCTCGCGCGGTCTGCCCCCCCCATCCGATGAAATTCAACGAGGACTCCAGGGTCAAGATTCCCGCCATCCTGCATCTCGTGCGGTTGGGATTTACCTACCTGTCCTTGAAGGGTCTCGTTTACGACGAATCCAGTAATATCGTTCCCCACCTCTTTCGCGATAGTCTCTCCGCCATCAATCCGGATGCCACCGGGGCCGAAATCGAGGTCGCACTCGGAGAGCTAAATCTCCTCCTCGATAACGAAGACCTCGGAAAAGCCTTCTACGAGCGCATCACCAAGACCTCGGGCCTGAAGATCATCGACTTTGAGGACTTCAGCAGAAACTCCTTCCATGTCGTCACCGAGTTCGCCTGCAAGAAGGACGACGAGGAGTTCCGCCCGGACATTACACTTCTCATCAATGGCCTGCCTCTGGTGTTCATCGAAGTGAAGAAGCCGAACAACCGGGACGGCATCCTCGCGGAACGCAACCGCATCGTCACCCGCTTTCGCAATCCCAAGTTCAAGCGCTTCATCAATATCACGCAGTTCATGGTGTTCTCGAATAACATGGAATACGACGATGGTTCCCCCGAGCCGCTCGAAGGGGCCTTCTATGCCTCCACCTCTTACGAGAAGCCCGTATTCAACTACTTCCGGGAAGAGGAAGTCCTGAACCTCGACGCCCTGCTCCAGCCGGAAAACCCGCACACCGAAGACCTCATCCTCGCCGACACGAACCTGATCAGCATCAAGCACTCGCCCGAGTTCGCGACGAATAAAAACCCCGACTCGCCGACCAACCGCCTCAGCACCTCCCTTTTCTCACGGGATCGTCTCGCCTTCCTGCTTCGCTTTGGCCTGGCCTATGTTCACACTGAGAAGCGGCTGGAAAAGCACATCATGCGCTACCCGCAGATGTTCGCCACCAAGGCCATCGAGAGCAAAATCGAGGCCGGCATCCGCAAGGGCATCATTTGGCACACCCAGGGCAGCGGCAAGACGGCCCTCGCTTTCTACTGCGTCCACTACCTCACGGCCTATTTTCAAAAGAAGGGCGTCGTACCCAAGTTCTACTTCATCGTGGATCGCATTGATCTCATGGACCAGGCTTCCCGGGAGTTCCGCAGCCGTGGACTCCACGTTCATCAGGTCAGCTCTCGCGAGGAGTTCGCCCATGACATCAAGTCGAACCTCGCTGTCCACAACGACGCAGGGAAACCCGAGATCACCGTCGTTAACATCCAGCGCTTCGAGAATGATCCCGATGTCGTCCGCAGCACGGATTACGCCCTCGGCCTCCAGCGCGTGTACTTCTTGGACGAAGTCCACCGCAGCTACAATCCCCAGGGCAGCTTCCTCGCCAATCTCAACGAGTCCGACCATGACGCGATCAAGATCGGCCTGACCGGCACGCCGCTGCTCAATGCCTCCCTCGCAGGGCAGAGAGGCGAAGATGGGCAGGTGACCGCGCGGCAGACCTACAACTCCAAGACCATCTTCGGCGACTACATCCACAAGTATTACTACAATCGCTCCATCGTCGATGGCTACACCCTGCGGTTGCTGCGGGAGGAGATCGAGACCCAATACAAGCTCCAACTCAAGGAGGCACTGGAGCAAATTCAGGTACTCAAGGACACCAAGAATCGCACCATCCTCTACTCGCATGAAAAGTTCGTCGAGCCCATGCTCGACTACATCATTGAGGACTTCGAGAACGCCCGCGTCATGAGCGGGGACTTGACCACCGGAGCCATGGTCATCTGTGATTCCTCCGAGCAGGCGCGGGAAATGGCGAGGCTCTTCGAGAAAAAATTCTCCACCGCAAGACCGGCGCCCCAATCCGAACCCGAATTGACCGACTTGGCGGCCGAGGTGCCGGGTCTGTATGTTGTCCCCAAACGCACGGTCACCACTCATGCCCTCATCCTGCATGACGCCGGCACCAAGAGCGAACGCAAGGACCTCGTAGAAGCCTTCAAAGATGGCCAGATCGACATCCTCTTTGTTTTCAACATGTTGCTCACGGGATTTGATGCCGCCCGCCTGAAGAAGCTCTACCTGGGCCGCATCATCAAGGCACATAACCTCCTCCAGGCGCTCACGCGGGTGAACCGCCCCTACAAGTCTTATCGCTACGGCACCGTCGTGGACTTCGTCAATATCGAGTCCGAGTTTGCCAAAACCAACAAGGACTACTTCGACGAACTCCAGAGCGAGTTAGGCGACGAATTGCAGAGCTACTCCGACCTCTTCAAGACCGAGGCCGAGATCACCGCAGAGATCGAGTCCATCAAGAACGCTCTTTTCCACTTCGACACCGCCAACGCCGAGGTCTTCTCCCAGCAGATCACCCAGATCACCGACCGCGCAGAGATGCGGAAGGTCATCAATGCGCTCAACGATGCCAAGGCGCTCTACAACCTCATCCGCCTCTCCGGCCAGTATGAGTTGCTGGAGAAGCTCGACTTTCGCAAGCTCGGCCAACTCTCCACCGAGGCCTCCAATCACCTCATGCTGCTCAATCAGCGCGAGGCCTTGGAGACGGCGGATGATAACCTCAATATCCTGAACATTGCCCTGGAGAACGTGCTCTTCACCTTCCGGAAGATTTCCGAGGCCGAGATGGTCATCGCCGATGAACTGCGAGAAAATCTTCGCCGCACGCGGGAAGGTCTGGCTGGCAACTTTGATCCCGGCGACCCTGCCTTCGTCACCCTCAAGGAGGAACTCGAACGCCTCTTCAAGAAGAAGAACCTCGCCGAGATCACTCAGGCCGAGATGGTGGAAAACATCAAGACCCTCAAAGGCATTCACGCACGCGCACGCGAACTGGAGCGAAAGAACCAGCTCCTCCGCGCCAAGTACGCCAACGACGAGAAATACGCCCGCCTGCACAAGCGCCTGCTGGAAAAAGGCGAGCCCACCGCCAATGAGCGGAAGCTCTTCGAAGCCCTCAGTGCCTTCAAGGCCGAGGCAGACGCCCGCATCGCCCAGAACGTGCGGATGCTGACCAACGAAGCCTTTGCCAAGGCCGAGATGACTCGCCTCATCATCGAACAGCTCAAAAACAAACACCAACTCCCTCTCACCGCAGAGAACACCCAGTTCATCAATACCCTTGTGATGAAGGAGTATCTAGCTGAGTTTCACGGACCCGACGCCGCATGACATCCCACGAATTCAAAGCCAAAGCCATCACCCTCATTGACGACATCAAAGCCGTCTGCGCCACCTACGGCTTGGGCAACGATGGCAACGAGTTCAAGATCATCACCCAGGTCTTTCTCTACAAGTTTCTCAATGACAAATTCGCCCATGAGGTGAAGCAAATCGAGCCTTCTCTGGCAAAGGCCAAGTCCTGGGAGGCAGTTCTAGCGAAGAAATTCGCCGACGACTACGACATGCTCCTCATGCAACTCGGCGCTGGCACCGCCCGGCTGCAGCCGAAGCACTTCCTTTCCACCCTCTGGGGAAAGCAGAACGACAAAAACTTCGCCGCTACCCTGGATGCCACCCTGCTGGACATCGCTGCGCTGAACACGGACATCTTCTCCGTCATGACGAACGACGGGCAGAAGATCGTCCTCTTCGACCCCATCACCCAGTACGTCGCCACCCAGCGGGATGCCTTCGCCAAGGCCCTCATCAACAAACTGATCCCCTTCAGTTTCGAGCACATCTTCGCCGAGAAGTTCGACTTCTACGCCACCCTCTTCGAGTATCTCATTAAGGATTACAACAAGGACGGTGGCGGCAAGTATGCCGAGTATTACACCCCGCACGCCGTGGCCAAGATCATGGCCGCCTGCCTCGTCCCCGCACCAGTGAAGAACGTCACCTGCTATGACCCCGCCGCAGGCTCTGGCACCTTGTTGATGAACCTCGCCCACGCCATTGGCGAGGACCGCTGCACGCTCTACGCGCAGGACGTCTCCCAGAAATCATCGAGCCTGCTGCGGCTGAACCTCATCCTGAACAACCTCGTCCACTCCATCCCCCACGTCATCCAGGGGAACACCATCCTAGAGCCCTTCCACAAGGAGGAGAAAGGCAACTGCCTGCGGAAGTTCGACTTCATCGTCTCCAATCCCCCCTTCAAGCTCGACTTCTCCGACTTCCGCGACCAGCTCGACACCAAGACCAATCAGCAGCGCTTCTTCGCCGGCATTCCCAAAATCACGCCATTGTCGAAGGACAAGATGGCCATTTACCTGCTCTTCGTTCAGCACATCATCCACTCACTGACGGCGAAGGGTCGCGCGGCCGTCGTTGTGCCCACCGGCTTCATCACCGCTCAGAGCGGCATCGAGAAAGGCATTCGCGAACACCTCGTGAAAAACAAGATGCTGGCCGGCGTGGTGTCCATGCCCAGCAACATCTTCGCCACCACCGGCACAAATGTCTCCATCCTCTTCCTGGATGCCACGAATACGGGTGACGTCGTCCTCATCGACGCCTCCAACCTCGGCACCAAGGTCAAGGAAGGGAAGAACCAGAAGACCCTGCTCTCCCACGACGATGAGCAGCAGATCATCCGCGTCTTCAACGGCAAGGAAGCCATCGAAGACTTCTCTGTTGTGGTGAGCTATGACGAAATCGCTGCCAAGAACTGCTCCCTCAGCGCGGGGCAGTATTTTGACGTGAAGGTGGAGCATGTGGAGATCTCTGAAAAGCAGTTCGATGCAGCAATCAGAGAAAAGGAATCGGCAATCGAGTCACTCTTCGCGGAATCTGGAGAACTTGAGAAGGCTATCGCAAAAAGCCTCAAATCACTTCGGTATGAGTAGTACGCTTCCCGCTTCCCAATATTGTGATCGTGTGTTTGATGGAACCCACGCCACACCGAAGGCTGTTGATGAGGGAAAACCACTCGTTACTTCAAAAAACATCGTCGGAGGAACGCTCGATCTTGGTGATTGTTACAATATTTCTCTTGAAGACTACGAAGAAATAAAAAGACGCAGCTACGTTTCACAGTGGGACGTACTGTTCAGTATGATCGGGTCTGTCGGCGAAGTGTATCTAGAGAAAAACAAAAGAATCGAATATGCCGTGAAGAACGTTGGCGTTTTTTCATGTTTGAATGAAAAACGCGCCCAATGGCTGTATTACTACCTGAAGTCTCCGACGGCCGCAAAGATCATCAAAAACCAGCTCAGCGGGGCCGTTCAGAAGTTTCTCGGGTTGGGTGCACTACGTAATTTTCCAATTCCTCAGTTCATTGAGGAGCGGTATGAAAGTGTTTCCTTCCTCTCCGCGCTCGACGCAAAGATCGAACTGAACCAGCGGCTGAACGCGGAGTTGGAGGGGATGGCGAAGCTGCTCTACGACTACTGGTTTGTGCAGTTTGACTTCCCCATGAGCGCCGCCCAAGCCGCCGCGATAGGCAAACCCCGACTCCAAGGCCAACCCTACCGCGCCTCCGGCGGCAAGATAATCTACAACGAAACCCTCAAACGCGAGATTCCGGCGGAGTGGAATGCGGAGAGCCTCAATTGTCTCGGCGAAATCATCGGCGGCAGCACACCAAGCACCAAACAGGAAGACCACTTCACCTCACACGGCACACCGTGGATCACCCCGAAGGACATGTCTCGGAACGCGCAAAATAAGTTCATCTCACGAGGCGAAACCGATGTGACGGAAGCTGGGATCAAAAGCGCTTCGTTGACTCTCCTGCCGGTTGGCAGTGTGTTAATGAGCTCCCGTGCTCCCATCGGCTACACTGCCATCGCCCGCAATCCGGTCACCACCAATCAGGGCTTCAAGTCATTCGTCCCCTCGAAAGGCTATTCCACTGAGTTCATTTACTACACTTTGAACCATCAGATGAAGGTCATCGAACAGAATGCCTCTGGCTCCACCTTCAAAGAGGTTTCCGGAGGAACACTCAAAGCCATTCAAACCCAGCTCCCCGAACCAAACGTCAGAGCGGAGTTCTCAAAAATCCTCAAGCCGATGCTTGCCCAGCAAGACACGCTCGAACAGCAGAACCAAGAACTCACAACCCTCCGCGACTGGCTTCTCCCCATGCTGATGAACGGCCAGGTCACCGTCGGCTAACTCCCACGCCAATGGTCAGAATCTTCCAGGCTACCGAGTATCTGAAACCGGCAGATCGGGGCATCAATCGTCCAGTCGTTTTGCGGGGAATCACAGCCGATGGCAGCGTTGAGACGATTTTTGTAAAAACCCTCGCGGGATACGGTGACCGCCCCACGGCCGCTGGGGTTGAGCTCTTCACCACGTTGCTGGCTCGCGCTCTGGGCCTGTTTGCTCCAGAACCGGTCATTGTGGATATTCCCGCAGGATTTGAACGGGTCATTTTTCACGCTCCCGAATATCGGGAGATGATCCGGAAGAGTGCGGGAAGGAATTTCGGGACGGTCGCCTTGGGCGCAGATTGGAAGACCTGGCCCGTCGGGATGTCGGTGCGAGCATTCCCCGAAGAAATGATCGAAGATATTCTGACCTTCGATGCCTTGATCCAGCACACCGACCGGGCCGCAGACAACCCGAATTTGCTTTGGAAGGAACACCAGATTGCGGTTGTGGATCATGAAAAATGCTTTGGTCATTTGTGTCTCTCCGAGACAGAAGCCCGGCCATGGAGGACATTTTTTGGCAATCGTCCGCTCATCACGCACTGCCTCCGGCTCGCGATCAACAGCAAAAGGACCGGTTCCATCGGCGAACGCCTACGCATAGAACTCATTGGTTTTGAATATGATGGAAGAATTCAAGAGTAAACATTCGGTAAACCCCGTGTGGCTCAGATGGAGAGGACGGCGCGGAAGTTTTTTTGGAGAGGGTAGACCAGGATGCTTTTGAGAGGCAGGACGGTCTGGTGTTTTTTTTCGAGTTTTCCGCGACCTTTGGTTGTTCCGACGTCGATCCAGTTGGCGGCGCGGTAGCAGGCCCCGGTGAAGCGATCTTGTTCGACGAAGGTTTCCAGAAGGGCGGGGCTGTAGCCGTAGCGTGAGAGCCAGTCGGCACCGATGCGCCGGGAGAGGAGGGAAAGCAGGCGGGAGGCGAGATTGCGGGTCTGCACCCAGGGAGGGATCAAAAAGCGGTTATTGTTGACGACGAGGTGCAGGTGGGCGCGGCGCGAAGAGTCGGACCAACCGATGAAACGATCCCGCCCGGCAACGAGCCAGGCGCTTGCTCCGAAGCCCAAAGCGCCAACGACTTCACCGCCGCTGCGAGCGAGGTAGCGGAGTTGTGCGCCAGCCATCGAGCCAGCTCCCAAGTAATGATGGGCCTGCAGGAGTTGGTGGTAGATGGCACGGTCGGCGCGGGTTTGCACGACGTCGAGGCGGACATGGCGGAGTTGCTCTGCACTCAGGGTGATGAGGCTTTGCGGCAGGGGCAGGAGCATCCCAGCGTCGGTTTTCTTGCGGCGTTGGGGGGCTGGTCGCTTCGGCTCTGGCAGGGTGATGAGCTCGGCGCGGTGCATGCGCAGCAGCGCGACTTTGCAACTCATGGTTTTGAGTTTTCCCGCAGGATTGATCCAGCCGAACTCCTGGCAGACCCGCCGCGCGAGCTGTTCGCGGCAGAGCGTTTTCTCCGAGATCCAGTCGCGGATACTTTCCAGTTCTTGCTCCGTGAAGTCGCGCCCGCTAAACCGGCGATGCGAGGGTGTGATCGGTTGGCTCATGGAGAGGGGCCAGGAACATCGCTTGGGACATGGCCGGTTTCTGGGGCCGAGGTTTTTGAGATGGAAAAATTCCATGGCAGCCAGGGGGTCAGATCTTCTGGTGCAGCCCCCTCATTGTTGGCGCAAGCCTCGAAGTAGGCGATGAGATAAGCGCGAGGGTCGACCTGGTGCAGAAGAAGGGTTTGCAGCAGGGTCATCATCCTGACGAGCAACTCTCCACTCCACTTCGAGCCGCTGCCATAGAAGTTTTTGCGTGCGATGGCGGCTGGACGCACGACGCGTTCGGCTCCGTTATTGTCCATGGGGATTTGCGGCTGCCCAACAAAAAGCGTGAGTCCTTTCCAGTGGGCTTCCATGCTTTGGAGGATCTTACGCCGCCGCCGGCGCAGGCTCTTGTCTTTGAGTTCGCTGCGCCGGAGGCCAGCCATTTTTTCCACCTCTTGGACCACGCGTTTGTCGGCTTTCTGATAAGCACCGCTCTTCATGCGCTCCGGGTCGAGTTGCACGAACGGGGCAGGAAGTTGCCTCGCGCCTTCTTCGCGCCCGAGAAGCAAGCGGGCCTCATTGAGCGCGTAAAGAGCACCAATGCGCTCCTCCCACGCGTCGGCCCACAGGCGATCCTTTTCCTCGCTGCGCGCTTCCAGGAAGTCGCGCCGCACATGCGCCCAGCAGTAGGCCAGGGAGAGCAGATCTTTCAAAAATGCATAGGCGCTGTAGCGGTCCACCATCGCTTGCTTGTGGAAAGCGATCTTGCCGCTTTCCTCGTCGTAACCGAAGTAATCCTTAGGCACCGCGCCCGAGCGTGAGGGCGAAAGGATGTAGAGTCGCGTCACCCCGGTGACCACCACCCAAAGCCACCAACGGTGACTCTTTTTTCCTTCCTCCTCAATAAAGACGGCCCAGCGGGTCTCATCCATCAGAGCGAGATCCTCCTGGCGCGAACGCGCGAAAATAGCCTCGTAGAGCGGCAGCAAGAGCGGGTTGACCTTCTGAAAAACCCCGCAGAGGGTGCCCGCGCTCAGCGGCATGCCTTCGCTGCGAACCATCGCCAAGATCCGATGCAGGGGCATCGCGTAGAGGAACTTCAGAAGCAGGGCCTGCACAATAAAACTCACCCCCAGCAGCCCCTTGGGGATCAGCGACACGGGAGGCGGCGCACAAACAACCTGCCCTCGCCCGTCCTCACATTCGCATCCCCCGGGCCGACGATATTTATTGCGCTTCGTGCGGTGACGAACCACTCGCACTTCCCACTCGACCCGCTCGCCGACTTCCGGCTCCCCGAATACCTCCCATGGCTTGTTGCAATGCGCACAAATAATTTGCTCGGAGGGTGGTTCGATGAGGATCTCCACCACCGGAAGGTTTTCGCGCACCTTGCGCCCGTGACCTGCCGCACCCGGCTGCTGGCCCCGCTTCCCCTTGGAAAAGCTCTCGATCTTCGGACCTCCGCGTTCACTTTTACGACCGAAAAGCCGGTGATTCAACTCGACCACCTTGCTTTTGAGTGCCTCGATTTGCTGGTTCTTTTCCACCAACCGCTCCACCGCTTTCCCGTGCATCGTTTGATAAAAATGCGCCATTTGGCGATCCTTGATCCCTTGCCCACGCAAGGTCGCCAGTTCCTCCCGCAACCTCGCGTTTTCGCAGAGCAATCTCTGAACGTGCGCCGACGAAAAATCGCCCGCCTCCGGTTCCTCTGTGGGCCTCAAATTTGCCCTTGATGGTTGCGTCTCCTGCATTCGCTCCCCACCATAACGAGCGAAATTCATCGTGTCCCGCTAAAAATCACGCCGCCCCGAACTTTTTTCCAACGGGGTTTACCGAATATTTACATTCAAGAGCTTCTCGCGGTTGCGGCAAAATCATTTCCTGAAGCCAAGCTGGATTTAGACCGCATTGGCCGCTACTTTGAGAAACTCCAAAAGAACAACTCCGATTTTTTCGACTACCTTCGAATGAGTCTCCATCCATGAAAACCAATCCCTACAGTTATTGCTTCCTCCGCTATCGGCAGGACCCAGAAGCCGGGGAGTTTGCCAATATCGGTGTCGCACTCTGGTCCCCGGAAGATCGGTTTCTGGCCTTCCAAGGCAATGACCGCTACGCGCGTCTCAAGCATTTTTTCGGGGACATCGACGACAAGGGATTCCGACTGCTTGTCGCCCATGTGGAAAGGCGTTTTGATTCGTTGGCCGAACAGATCGGCAACGGACTCCCGCTCGATGGCCATCCGGAAAGTGTGCTCGCTCTCGCCCGTCAGGTCGTGCCCCAGGATGATGGGTCCTTAATTTGGGGACCCGCCCGCGGCGGCTTGACCGAGGATCCAGGAGCGGAGATTCGAAGGCTTTACGAACGCTATGTCGGACGGCACTACCAGAATGAAAAGGTCCGCAGGGATGAACCCCAGGTCTTCCGCGAGGTTTACCGAGGTGCGTTCGAAAATCAGATCGTTGCTCCTCGGATCTGTGAACATGAAATTGTCGCGCCCTTGGCGAGTCATGTCTTCAAGCACGCATGGAAGAACGGAGTCTGGAATGTTTATGAGACAATTTCTTTCGATCTGTTGGAATCAGAATCGATCGAACGCAAAGCCCATACTTGGTTCGGGCGCAGCGTCCATCTCATTCAGAGCCCGGACCGGCCAAAATTGCACTACCTTCTCGGAAAACCCGCTCTTGAAATTCATGCAGGTAAATACGAGAAAGCCAAAAAGATTTTGAGTTCGGCTGAAGACGTCCACTTGGTGGAAGAAGAGGAGGCCGAGGATTTCGCCGCAGAACTCGAAAAGAGCATCGTCATGACAGCTTAAAGGAAAAAAGTGGGCAGTGAGGGGATCGAACCCCCGACCAACTCGGTGTAAGCGAGCCGCTCTACCGCTGAGCTAACTGCCCGAAAGGGAATTTTTGCGACGCCTCGTGGCGGCCTCTCGCGAGCTTCCCATTATGCCGGAGTCGGAAACCGATGCAAGAATTCCGAGGGACAGATTTGTCCGTGCAAATTAACTCAAATAAAATGACCCCGGGGAGAGGGTCGGAGTGAGGGCAAGATTGATACGTTGCCTTGCAACTAATGACACCTGGGGAAAATATCATATAAAACGAGCGATCAGAGCCGCCGGGAAGTGATTTTAAAGATGCCAGAACGCTCTTCCGGCCGTGGACAGGAAGGTCGAAGTCGCTTGCTCGATGAGCTCTGCGAATATGATCGAAAGCACGCGATCAAGTTATTGGGGAGGAGGGTGATAAGGGAAATTTGACTTGCTCGCTTCCACACATTGCGCCCTTCGGGCTGTCATTCAGGCAGCGCTCCCGTGGAGCGCCCAGCACTGCCAGGGTCCCCCTGCAAGAATCCCTAATCCCGGAAATTTACAAAGTTCAGCCCGACGCCAAAATCGCCCGCCCGCAAGGAGGCCATAACCGCTTGGAGGTCGTCGCGCTTGGTTCCAGTCACCCGGACCTGACGGTCTTGAAGCGTCGATTGAACTTTTTTCCCCAGCGCTTTGACGGCCTTGCTGATTTCCTTGGCCTTATCCCCCTCCAAACCCTGAACGATGGCCAGTTCCTGCCGGGAATGTCCCAGTGAGGAAATGTCCGGATCTTTGTGCTCCACATTGCGCAAATCGATCCCGCGCTTGGCCAGTTTGCCGGTGACAATTTCTCGGAGGGCTTTCAGACGGGCACTGTCATCCACCGTGAGGATGACGGAGCCGGTTTTGGGATCGATGGAGATTTCGGTTTTGGATCCTTTAAAATCAAATCGAGTCGACAATTCGCGGATGGACGCATCCACCGCGTTCTTCACTTCCATTCGGTCCACTTCGGAAACAACGTCAAATGAGGGCATGGGTTCAACAAATGAGGCCTCACGACCCGAGATGCAATATTTCCCTCATCGGCGCAGAGACAAAAAACAGAGTGCAGCCAAGTCGCTCTCGTTTCTGCCGTACTTCCCGCCCGTTAGACGACGCGACCAATGCTCCAACGCCCGGATAGGGGATCAAGATGGGCTGACAGCGTTCCAGGCCCTCTGCTTCCACCTTCAGCCCGCTCGGAATTTTCTGCCAGGAAACCGAAATCGGCCCGGCGGGTGTCGGGATGATCCCTCGGCACTCCGAAAAACGGGGTAAAAATCCCCCCATCCGCCGTGAGCATGATTGAGCACGCCCATGATGGCCATGACTGGAAATCCACAACCGGCTTTCTGGCTGGCAGGTTGAGGGTATTGCTCTTGGTTTTCCTCGGTGTCGTCGAGCGACATTGAACTGCTGCCGATGGATTTGACCACGTGTCCTTGGAAGGCATCCTCGGGTCTGATCCGGGCATTGAGATGGTCGCCGATACGCTTACCGGTAGCATTGAGGACCTATGCGCCCAATCGTCCGCGTCCTCGACTGTAGGACGAAAAATTCAGGCTTCGTGAGCACCTTCTCCTGAAGCTCCTCTGATCCAAAAACGAGAAACTTAGATCGTCGCCGGAAAACAGCAGTTTCCTTCGCCTTTTCCACGACCGTCTCTATGCGCATTAGTTTTTCATTTCAGATCATCGGAAATCGTCTTAAGCAGAGAGTCGGCGGGATTCTTGCTGTCGTTGCTCAACTCCCAAAACATAATTCCGCCCAAGGCCCGATCCCGGACCAATTGGGTCTTGAGGCGTAGACTTCTAGTGTCTTCGTAGGTGATGAAGGTGCCATTATTTTCGCCGGGCGCATAGATCCAGGGAGCTTGGGCAACGTCATCCCAGAACCGCTGATAGACCCCGGGCCGGGAGGCCAGCCGATCCTGAATATCGCGATAGGCCCACTCCATGTCCGGCGGATAGGTGCCGGGGGCTCCTCCGGTCGCGGTCTGATAGAGACCATGGTCGGTCGGATCGACGCCTTGCCAGCCCCGGCCGTAGAACGGAACGCCCACCACCAATTTGGCCGGAGGAACTCCCACCGCCAGATAGGCGTTGACCGCCGATTCCACTGAAAGAACATCCCCCCGGTCCCTGCCGTTGAGAGAAGCATGGTGTCCGGTCACCGATTCCCAATCGCCATGAAGATCATAAGTCATGACATTAATCCAATCGCAGATGGCAGCAACATTCGCCATTTCATAGTTGGCCATTTTGTCAGGTCCAGCTGGGGACGCGATGGAGAGATAATAGGTTTTTCCATCATTGCGTCCGGCGGTATCGAGTTGGTTGCGGAGTTCCTGCAGGAGCAGGGTGTAGTTGTGTTTGTCCTGCGGACGATTTTTGTTGGAGGAAAGGCCTCCTCCAACGGGGTATTCCCAATCAACATCCACCCCGTCGAAACCGTATTTCCTAATAAATACGATGGCCGAACGGGCAAATTTATCCCGCGAACTGGGTGTGAGCGCAAGGTCCGAAAATTCTCCGGAAAGCGTCCAGCCTCCAATCGAAATCATGGTGATCAGATGCGGATGGCTCTGCTTGAGTTTGATCAGTTGATTGAAGTTACCTGCCAGCGGCTGATCCCAAGTGTCCCCGGGATAGGTGCGCTGGGTGGCCGCGTATTCATCAAAAAGCAAAACCTCTCCGGAAGCCGTTGGTTTGGCGAAGGCGTAGTTGATGACATTCAGTTGGGACGCCGGGATATCGCTGACGTGATAGTTTTTCTGGTAGATGCCCCATTCAGGAAAGTAGCCGACAATCTTCGGACCGCTGAGAGATGGCCCACTCCCGGTAGGCGGAACCGTCGGCGTGGAGTCGGGTGGAATCACCGGCGTGGCCGACGGACTTGGCGACGGCGTGGGAGTCGCGGTTGGAGTCGCGGTTGGGCTGGGCGTCGCCGAGGGAGCCGGTGACGCCGTCGGGCTTGGGCTTGGTGTTCCGCCGCTGCCATTGACGCGAATGTTCCGAGGCGGATTTTTCACATTGCCCGGACTGCCGAGGAAGCCGAAGGAAACGGTCGCCCCAGGAGCGAGGCTCCCGTTCCAGACCATTGGCGTGGCCTTGTAGTGCTCAGGACCCTGGGCCTGGACGGTCGCGTCCCAGGCGCTGGAGATCCGCGGTTCGAAATCAAACTCCAGCCACCAGCTCGCCAAGGTCTGCGAACCGGTGTTCGTGAGTTTAAACTCCCCCTGGAATCCACTGATCCAGTCTTGGGTGACGGTGAAGACAACCCGGACGTCGCCCGCTTGCGCGGTCACATTAGGCCCCTGAGTCGGCGTGGGCACCGGGGTCGCCGTCGGGCCCGGTGTTGGAGTCGCCGCTGGAGTCGCCGCTGGAGTCGCCGCTGGAGTCGCGGTTGGAGTCGCGGTTGGAGTTGCGCTAGGTGAGGGCGTGGGATTGGGCACTCCTCCTGCGAGCGGAACCGGATTTTCATAATATCGCTGGGCTTTGGTGATCCACCAAAAGTCATCGGTAGGCGGACTCCCCACGCCGTCGGTGGAGTCACCCACCCCGGCTCCAAAAAGAAGGAGACGTACTCCGGCATCTCGAGCCGCGGCGATGTGGCTCCCCCACTTGACCGCTCCGTCTCCCAGGGACACCCGGGTGGCGGTATCAAAGCGCGAGAAATAGTCCAGCCGGACCCCGCCGACTTGAAAGTTGTCCCCGAAGAAGAAGACCGGCGCACTGTCCTCGTAGTGTTGGGAGGTATTAACCAAGTCGGTGAAGGCGGACCCATTGTAAGGATTGGACTCCAAGCTTGAGTTGATGTGGCCAACCGGAAGTTGCCAGAGCACAACGGGCAAACCAGTGTTCATGTTCATGGCCCGGCAGAACTCGAGGTAGTTCGCCCAATGGACGGCATTCCAAAACCAAGTGGAGGATTCGGGGTTGGCCGACTTGCCTTCAGAGCCGGCATCGAGACCATATTTGTCAACCGAGACAAAGTCGGCCCCATGGGTGAGCACGCCCGCTTTGACATAATACTCGGTGATGGCGGCGGCTTCCCGGGCGATGTCGGCCCGTCCCTGGGCGACGCCGCGATCATCGGTGATGCGCATAAGGCCCTTCACGCCGCTTGGCGTGGTCCAGCCCCCGGCCGGGGTGGCCCAAAGATTAAACTGCCAACCGAAATAAGCATTCGGCAAATATTTATTTATGGTGTAGTTGATCGCCTCCACGAGACCGCGAACGGTATTGGGAAAGGCGGGGTCGGTGGCACGATCGAGAACTCCAGACTCATAAACCGAACTGGTCTCAGCCGAGAGGGTGGCGGGGTCCCTCCGGTTTTGGGCGAGATAACCGAGGAAGTCCGGCTCGAGGACCAAGCCCACCATCTCGTCGCCGGCCTCGGCTTTGGCCAACTCCAAGGCGAACTTCAGATCCGTGAAATAGCCGAACATATAATTGGCACTTTGGATGTGTTCCATGTTGGTGGTGTAGCTCTCACCGCCGTCGGGGATGTTGTAGTACACAAGGAACGGAATCATCCCGAGCTTGAGGCTTTCCCGCACAAACGAGGTCACCCGGAAGCCGTCCTTGTCCGTCCAAGTGCGCCAGCCCACGTTTTGGTTTTTTGGTCCCCCATTGATGTAAATATAGCGAGCATCCATACGGCGATTCTTTGCGCCGTCGGAAAACTCTCGCCAAAATCCGAGATCCGCCGGGGAGTCTTCGCTCACCGATCCCAGAGGCATGTAATCGGGAAGCCCAGGCAGGCTGCCATCGGCATTTTTCACCCGCACCCCGAGGAAACGCACTTCGCCACTGGCGGAGTCATTAATCTTCAGGGAGGAACGCCCGGCCTTGATCCCGCGCAAGCGAATTTTTCCATTCCCGAGATCCTCGGAGGTAAAGACAGTCCCATTATTGGTGGAAAGAGCCAGGTTCAGTGTCCCCGTGCCCCCAGGGCGGGTGACTTCGAGGTCGGTGTCCTTTTGAAGTTCGATCGTCACTTGACGAGCTTGGGAAACCTCATCGAGGGCAGCAATTTTCAGCCCACTGGCTCCTCCGGACACGAAGGTTTGGGTGTCACTAAAGGTCTCTCCGGCTGCATTGATAAGGCCCACGCGATAACTCAAAACGGTGTAGTCGCGATTGCCAACATGGAAGCGGGCGGTTTGTTTTCCACCGTTGGCAGACGCGATGTTTTCCCGATGAATTTCCTGCCCATCTTCCAACACACGCCAAGAAGTGGCATCGACACCACCCCATTTATTCCATTCCAAATCGTAGCCGTCTTTGGCACCCCAGTTTTTATAGATGGCCAAGGTGGGTTTGCCGGGCGCGGCAGCCGCCGGGGTGGCGGATGGAGTCGGTGTTGGTGTTGGTGTTGGTGTTGGTGTTGGTGTTGGTGTTGGTGTTGGTGTTGGTGTTGGTGTTGGGGTGGCCGTCGGGGTGGGGCTGGGCGAAGGACTCGGTGTGGGCGTAGCGGTAGAGCTTGGCGTAGGAGCCGGGCCAGGGGATCCCTCGCCGGCATCCTTAAGAACAAAGTCGGTCGGAATCTTCTTGAGATTCCCCGGCTGGCCCACAAAACCAAAACTGGTCTTGGCACCGGGGGCGAGAGTCTGGTTCCACGCCGCTCCCCGGATGGTATGTTTGCTCCCAACGTGGCTGACCTCCACAGCATTCCAGATGCTGGTGATCTTGGGAGTCATGGTGAATTCCAGTCGCCAGTCCTTAAGGGGACGACCGGTATCGTTGACAACCTCGACCTGGGCTTGAAATCCTGATCCCCAGTCATTGGTGACCTTCATGGTCGCGGCCGACCACGCCGAGGCCGCTGGCAAGAGAAGGAACGTTAGGGCGAAAAGAGAACGACGCACCGCGGGAAGTAATTTCATGCCCTAAGGCTTAAGACCCATTTTGACAATTGCGCGCCATTCTCGACGAACGAGGCTGAAAACTCGATGAACGGGGTAGGCCGCTGATCCCCTACTATCAACTCTTGTTGTTTTTAGGTTGAACGACCCGGTACGCACAATGCCGCTCGTTTTTTAACGAGCGGCATCGGCATCTCAAATCTGAGATAAAAGCTTACTGCTCTTCCAGCACCGCTTGAGCGGCGGCGAGACGGGCGACAGGCACCCGGTAGGGTGAGCAACTCACATAGGCCAAGCCGAGCTTGTGACAAAACTTCACGCTGGCGGGGTCGCCACCATGTTCGCCGCAAATGCCCAGCTTGATGTCCTTGCGGGTCGCACGGCCCTTGGCCACGGCGATCTCCATCAATTGTCCCACCCCGGATTGATCCAAGGTCGCAAAAGGATTTTTCGCGAAGATTTCGTTCTCGGTATAAGGCAGGAGGAAGTTTCCCATGTCGTCGCGACTAATGCCCAAAGCGGTTTGGGTCAAATCGTTGGTGCCGAAGCTGAAGAATTGCGCCGTTTCTGCGATCTCGTCTGCGGTCAAAGCGCCCCGGGGCACTTCAATCATCGTGCCGACCAAATACGGGAAGTTGATTTTCTTTTCTGACATGACTTCTTTGGCCACGCGGTGAACGATTTCAACCTGAAGGTCGAGTTCCTTCTTAAATCCAACCAACGGGATCATGATCTCGGGTTTGACCTTGACCTTCTTTTTGGCCACGTCGGCAGCGGCTTCAAAGACGGCCCGGGCCTGCATTTCCGTGATCTCAGGATAGGCGATGCCGAGTCGGCAACCGCGATGTCCCAGCATGGGATTGAATTCGTGCAATTGCGCCACCCGCTGCTGGATGAACTCGACTTTGATCCCAAGTTTCTTCGCTAGGTCCAGTTGCTGTTCCTTGGTGTGGGGCAGGAATTCATGCAAGGGAGGATCGAGGAAACGGATCGTCGCAGGGAACCCTTTCAAAGTCCGAAAGATGCCAGTGAAGTCTTCCCGCTGATAAGGCAGGAGCTTGGCGAGCGCCTTTTTGCGATCGTCCAAATTGTCGGCCAGAATCATCTCGCGCATGGCGTCGATGCGGTCGCCCTCGAAGAACATGTGCTCGGTGCGGGTGAGGCCAATGCCGGTGGCTCCAAAGGCGAGCGCGGCTTCGGTTTGTTCCGGAGTGTCTGCATTGGCGCGAACTTCCATCCGGGTCAGCTTCGCACACCAGTCCATCAACTGGATAAAATTGCGCGACTTCTCGGTTTTACGGGCCGCTTTGTTGCCATGAATCAACCCGTTAATGATCTCGGATGGCGCGGGGGCAAGCTGACCGGCGTAAACCGCTCCGGAGGTTCCATCGATGGAGAGGAAGTCTCCTTCTTTGAACGTCTGGCCAGCCACTTTGACGGTCCTTTTGTCGTAGTCGATCTGTAAGGCGCTGGCCCCGCAGATACAAACCTTGCCCATTTGGCGGGCCACCAAGGCGGCGTGAGAAGAAACTCCCCCCTTGGCCGTGAGGATGCCATCCGCTGCGATCATGCCGCGAAGATCTTCGGGAGACGTTTCGTTGCGAACGAGAAGGACCTTCTCTCCGCGCTCGGCTGCCGCTGCAGCACGATCGGCGTTGAGGGAAATCCGACCACTGGCTGCTCCGGGACCGGCCGGCAGTCCATGAGCCAAAACCGTCGCCTTTTTCGCTTCGGCTGGATCAAAAATCGGGGCAAGGAGTTGATCAAGCTGGTCGGCAGGATTCCGCATAACCGCTGTCTTCCAGTCAATGAGCTTCTCGTTGACCATATCAACCGAGAACTTCAACGCGGCCGCTGCGGTGCGTTTGCCATTGCGGGTCTGGAGCATGAAGAGCTTCCCCTCCTGAATGGTGAACTCGACGTCCTGCACGTCTTTGAAATGTTTCTCCAAAATCGAGCGAACCTTCATCAGTTCCGCATAGGATTTAGGCATTTGTTTTTTTAGCTTGATCACAGGCTCTGGAGTCCGCACCCCGGCCACCACGTCTTCGCCCTGGGCGTTGATGAGAAACTCGCCGTAGAATTCGTTGACGCCATTGGCCGGATTTCGGGTGAAGGCAACGCCACTGCCGGACGATTCGCCGGTGTTGCCATAGACCATGGCCTGCACATTGACCGCCGTGCCCCAGGCGGCAGGAATGCCATATTTGCGGCGATAGACAATCGCGCGATCATTCATCCACGATCCGAACACCGCTCCCGCGGCACCTTTCAATTGCTCCCAAGGATCGCTGGGGAAACTCTTGCCGGTGCGTTTTTTCACCAGCGCCTTGAAGCGGGTGACCAATTCCTTCTGGTCGGCGGCCGTCAACTCGCTGTCGACGAGATCCCGCTGGTACCGCTCGTGCTTAAATTCTTCGATCACGACCTCGAAGGGCTCGTGGTCTTCGTCCGGGTTCTTCTGCACGCCCAAAACGACATCGCCATACATCTGGACAAAACGTCGGTAGCAATCCCAGGCAAAACGCTCATTTTTCGTCGCGACGGAAAGGGATTCGACCGTTTCATCGTTCAAGCCCAGGTTGAGAATCGTATCCATCATGCCGGGCATCGAATCCCGGGCTCCGGAGCGAACGGCCACGAGGAGAGGGAATTTCTTCGAATCCCCGAACTTATACCCCATGATTTTTTCCATCTTCCGCACCCCGGCTTCGATCTGGCCCTGAAGGGTCGGCGGATAAGTGCGCTTGTGGTCGTAGAAATAAGTGCAGACTTCGGTCGTAATGGTGAACCCTGGGGGAACCGGAAGCCCGATGCGGGTCATTTCCGCGAGATTCGCTCCCTTGCCGCCGAGAAGCGGCTTCATTTTTCCGTCGCCATCGGCCTTGCCAGCGCCCCAGGTGTAAACGTATTTCCCTTTGGCTGGGGATTTCGCCTTAGCTGAGGATTTCGGTGACTTGGCGTTCTTAACGGATTTAGGAGCTTTTTTGGGCATAACGAAATATGAAATGAACCCTGACTTTTAGCAGAGCTTTGCTTGCTGTCAACGCCTTGCGCCTTGCGCCTTGCGACATGGATTTCCGTCCCCAGTGGGCACTTTATGTTTGAATGCGACCACCGCCAACGGAGGAAGATCGATGGGCAGCGAATGGGAACGACCCTGCCAGGGTTGTTCGTCGGCAATGAGCCCTCCGAAATTCCCCACATTCCCTCCACCATAAGTTCCCGCATCGGTATTGAGAATCTCTTCATACCAACCACCCGCAGGAACACCCACCCGGTAGCCTCCGCGCACGACCGGGGTGGCGTTGATGACGAACAGAATCGTCTGTCCATCGCGACTCTTGCGCAGGAACGACCAGACACAGTTGTCACTGTCATTGAAATCAACCCACTCGAACCCGTCACTGGAATCGTCCAGTTCGAAGAGTGCCGTCTCACTGGTATAGAGGGCATTGAGATGCTGGATGAGGCGGCGGAGGCCGTCGTGAAGAGGCCGTCGGGCCAGGTCCCAGTCTAGACTTTTGGCATGATTCCATTCGGCCCATTGGCCAAATTCAATCCCCTGGAAGATGAGTTTTTTTCCGGGATGGGCCCACATCCAAGCCAGAAACATGCGGGCGTTGGCAAATTTCTGCCACTGATCTCCGGGCATCTTATTGAGAAACGAACTCTTGCCGTGGACGACTTCGTCGTGACTGAGCACGAGGATGAAGTGCTCGTGAAAGGCATACAACATCGAGAAGGTGATCTCGCCTTGATGGAAGCGGCGATAAATCGGTTCCTTGCTGATGTAACGCAGACTGTCGTTCATCCAGCCCATGTTCCATTTCATCCCAAATCCCAAACCCCCGGCAAAAGTCGGCCGGGAAACCCCCGGCCAGGAGGTGGATTCCTCTGCCATGGTGACGATGCCGGGAAAGCGTTCGTAGCAAACTTCATTGCACCGCTTGAGAAAGGCGATCGCGTCGAGGTTTTCCCGCCCGCCGAAACAATTCGGAACCCATTCTCCGGGTTCCCGCGAATAGTCGAGGTACAGCATGGACGCGACCGCATCCACCCGGAGACCATCGATATGGAATTCGTCCAGCCAATAGAGGGCATTGCCAATGAGGAAGTTTTTCACCTCATTGCGACCATAATTAAAAATTAGAGTCCCCCATTCCTTGTGCTCTCCGAGGCGGGGATCTTCATGTTCGTAGAGGCAGGTCCCATCATAGCGGGCGAGTCCGTGAGCATCCTTGGGAAAGTGCCCCGGCACCCAATCCAGCAAAACGCCCAGACCCGCTTGGTGGCAGCGGTCGACAAAATTCCGAAACTCATCCGGGTTTCCAAACCGACTGGAGGGCGCGTAGTAGTTGACCACCTGATAGCCCCAGGATCCATCGAAGGGATGTTCCATCACGGGCATGAGCTCGATGTGGGTGAATCCCATTTCCAAAACATAAGGAATGAGCCTGTCGCCCAATTCGAGATAACTCAGAGGCCGATTGCCCTCCTCCGGCACCCTCGCCCAGGAACCCGGATGAACCTCATAAATACTCATGGGCGTGGCGTAGGGATTACGGTTGGCGCGCTCCCGCATCCACTTCGCATCGTCCCAGGCATAACGCTCCAGATCGAAAACCATGCAGCCGGTTTCCGTCCCATGTTGGGCATAGAACGCGAACGGGTCGGTCTTTAAAAAGACTTCTTCGTGGGGGCCACGGATTTCAAATTTGTAGTGGGCTCCTTCTTCCTGCCCGGGCAAAAAGATCTCCCAGACCCCGGAAGGGATCAACTTCCGCATCAGGTGAACCCGGCCATCCCAATGATTAAAGTCTCCGACCACGCTGACGCGTTGGGCATTGGGAGCCCAGACGGCAAAATGCGTGCCCGCCACGCCCTCGTGCTCCCGGAGATGGGCGCCGAGTTTTTTATAAACTTCGTAGTGGGTCCCTTCATTGAAGAGATGTACGTCGAGTTCCCCGAGCACGGGGCCAAAGGCATAGGCGTCCGCTTCGCGCCAGGTCGTTCCGGCCGCCGAATGCAGTTCCAGTTCATACGGAAAAGAGGCCTCCACCCCTGAGAGCGTTGCCTCAAAGAGTCCGTCCGGGTGAACTTTCTCCAAAACGAAGCTTCGGGCTCCCTTGCCGGTTTCCCTCAAGGTGACCGCATCGAGATCCGGCCTCCAAACCCGGGCCACCCAGCCATCCCCCGACTTTCGCAGCCCAAGAATCCGGAACGGATCGGCGTGACGGGCCTCAATGAGCGGATAAAAATCGTCGTCCGGGAGGGTGGAAGGATTCATTGCTCCAGTGAAACGGGGAAACCCCGGAGATGGACAGCCTTAATTCTCAAAATTCCTTCACAAATCCTCCAGACGATGGGCGACGGAGAGCCCGGGGATGAGATCAAAATGCCCATCGCGGGTATAAATCGTCGCCCCAATCCGTCGCGCGCAACCCGCAATGACGGCGTCCGCCAAAGGGATTCGCTCGCCCTTTCGCTCCAAGCTCCAAAGCAAATCTTCCGCGTCCTCCCAGACCCGATTGTCCGTGGGAACGTAAATCAAAGTGCTCCAAATCGCCTTGACGCATTCTCTCAGGGACGCGTCGCGAAATCCGCTACCCACTTCGCATGTGACCACTCCACAAATCGCGACTTCGTAACATTCGGTGAAGAAAAGCAGGCTGTTGGTGACACCTTGGCGGCTCCGCTCCCAGTCGATATAGACCGTGCTATCGATCAGAATCGCTGCCATGACCGTAGCGGGACTCCTTTTCAGCGATCCGGGCCGCCATGACATCGTATCCTGGCAAAAATACCGACCCCGCGAGTTTTTCTTCGATCTTCAGACCCTTTTGTAAAAGCCTGAGCCGGGTCTCCCGACGATCGACTTCACGGAGCGCATAATCCACGGCCGCCGTCTTGGTTTTGGCTCCGGAGAATTTCATCACCCGTGCCAGCAGCGCATCATCAATATTCATGGTGATCTTCATACCGAAAAAGTATGGCCACCCATGCATGAAGTCAATGCATCTCAGCCGATCATCGTTCGCCAATCGGCTGGAAGGTCTTCCCTTCCTTCGGCCCCACGTATTCACTGAGAGGTCGATAGAGTCGATTGTCGGCCAGTTGCTCCAAAATATGCGCCGTCCATCCACTGGTCCGCGAAATCGCAAAGATGGGAGTGAACATGTCCGTCGGCACTCCGAGCGAATAATAAACAGTGGCCGAATAGAAATCGACATTGGCATTGAGCCCCTTTTTCTCCCGCATGATTTCAGCGATCCGCTCACTCATGCGAATCCATTTCGGCTCGCCCAATTTATTGCTCAGCTTGACCGCCATCTCGCGCAAATGCGGAGCCCGGGGGTCGAGCACCTTGTAAACCCGGTGTCCGATGCCCATGATCTTTTTCTTTTGAGCCAGTTGTTCTTCGACCCATTCGTCCACTTTGTCTTCGCTCCCGATTTCCTGCAGCATGTGGATCACGCCCTCATTGGCCCCACCGTGCAAGGGACCCTTTAAGGTGCCGATGGCCGACGTCACCGCCGAATAAATATCACTGAGGGTCGCCACCGTCACCCGGGCGCTGAAGGTCGAGGCATTCATCCCATGATCGGCATGGATGACATAAGCGACATCCAGGGTTCGGGCGGCCTCTTCGGATGGATCCTCACCATTGAGCAGATAAAGAAAATGGGCAGCTTCGCCGAGATCCTTGCGCACCGGGAGCAAGTCCAGCCCCTGCCGCGAGCGGTGAAAATAAGCGGCGATGACGCCGATTTTGGCGGTGATACTGAGAGCCCTGCGCTGGTTGGCCGTTTCGGCCTCCCCTTCGATGTCCCTCACATCGTCATAGAGCCCCAACATGGAGACCGCCGTCCGCATCACATCCATCGGGTTGGCTTTCTTCGGGGCGTTCCGCAGAAAATCCACCACACCCTTGGGAAGTTCCCGCTGGTTGCGCAGGCTCCGCTGAAATTCGTCGAGTTGCTCTTGATTCGGCAAATCTCCGTGCCAGAGCAGATAGACGACCTCTTCGTAAGTCGCTTTTCCCGCCAACTCGTCGATATTGTATCCGGCGTAAATGAGTACGCCGTCCTGACCGCGCACGTCGCTTAAGCAGGTGGAGTTGGCAATGATTCCTTCGAGTCCTTTGGCTGTAACTGGCATGATAATATAATTTTCCCTACTTTTATTCCACCGGCCACATCCCGACCAGAGAAAATCTTCCCACCCGGCGAAAAAAATCGCCACACCCAACGCTCCCCTCCATTTTTCGGGTTCCCATCCTCGCTTTTACGGTGGAGTCATTAATCCGCCGGCCCCATCGGTCCCTTCCAAAACCCGACACAGCAAAAATATTCCCATCACCATGCCTGCGAGCCCGCCTCTTTCGCCCCCGCGTGCCTTCCACGTGATGACCAAACCGATTGGTCCGCTTTGCAATTTGGACTGCAAATATTGCTTCTACCTCGAGAAGGAAAAACTCTTTCCGTCCAACGAGAATTTCAAAATGATCGACGAAATGCTGAAAACCTACATCCAGCAAAAAGGCGATCCCTGACCGGGGTCGCCTTTTTTTTGTTCTCTGGAGGGAAAAAGCCGACGGTTCAGCCCAGTTTCACGTACTTCTCCAATTGGACATCAAATCCACCTAGGTCAATTTTCTGACGAATGACTCTTTTGAGAGATCGAGGTACGGGCACTTCCGAGCGGGGATTGGCCAGAACCAGACGTCCCCCCGGACGCAGCACCTCCGCGGCAACGCGAAAGAGATCTGCCATCAGTTCCGGCAAATCCGGAATCGGCACCCGGCGCCCCATGGGAGGGTTCGTTAAAATCAGGGAAATTTCTCCCGACTTAAGAAAAGACCGAAAATCCCGAAAATCCGCGACCTGAAACTCAAACCTCGGAGGATCCGTCAACGCCGCGAGGAGATTGTCCCGCGCAATCACAGTCGCCTCCTCGCTGCGATCCGAACCGAGAAGACGGAAAACGCCGCCCTTCAGAGCCCGCTCAATTAATTCCAAGCCCGAACCGCAAAAGGGATCCCAAACCGATTCATTTTCACACCCTCCCGCGAGTTGAACCATGGCGGCAGCCAGGGGGGGGTGTGACGCCGCCGGCACGTCCCGGCGTCGATAGGCAAACCGTGGGTCCGGCCGGAAACGAGGTCTCAGCTCCACTCCCCCATGAGAAGACACCATAATCTGCCAAAGCGCTTCCCGCGGATCATTGAGAAAATCCGGACAAAGAGCATGGACCCGGTCCGCCACCTCCCGAACCGCCGTCTTGGATGGCCCCCTCCCACCAAACTCCAGCCGGTAGCGGATCGCGCCCCGAGTGAAGGTCCGCAAAATTTGTCCCACCAGCGGCGACGCCAGCGCTGCGGCCACCGCCCGCGGATCCGAGCCTGCAGGCCTTCCTTCGGCCACAAACCCGAGGGTGTGAAAACAGCGCACTGCAAAAAGATCGCTCAAACAAAATGCCGCCGTGGCCTCGAGGCCCACCCCACCAGGCCAACATTCCACCCGGCGAATTTTTTTTCCAGCGACCAAAACCAAATCCACCTCGTCCGCGAGGAGATCCTCCAAGCCCCGGCGACAGTGGAGTCGAATCCGCACCCCGGCCCATGCGCTCAAAGGGCGCTGGAGATCGATCGCGCCCCGGTCCGCTTGACGGGCCACATTAGCTGCCAATTTTTGTCGGGCGTCGGGAGGCAGATCCGAGACGGCTTCCAACGTGGCGGCCCCGCCGATCTTTTCCAAGGTGCTGTTGAGGGATTTTTTTTCCCGGTCCGTGGCCGGAGCTTTGATCAAGGTCAGCAGAGCCTGTTCGTCTTCGGCGCCAGCACCGATTTTCGGCAACGCCGTCATGGCGTATCGGCGAATTTTTTCCTCAGGGTCCCGCAACAACCCCCGCAGCCAGACTCGGGCGACGGCCTTCTGGGCCGACGTTCCCCTCTCGGAAAAAACCACCCCGACGGCGCGAACAACTCCCACCCGCGCCATCCGGACGCGGGCGTCTCCACCGTCGAAAGCCGGCACGTCCTCGGCCCAAAGCTCCTCGCAGGACAAAAGACGCAGCCGTTGGTAGTCCGCTTTGGCGGGATTTATTTTCTTCATCGCTGATCAGGTCCGGCCTCGGCAGGATGGGACTTGCCCCTCAAGGATGTCCGACGCGCGTTCTTTGGCGCAGGCCGGAGTCTGATTAAAAGTGGTTGCCTTGAGCACCGAAGGTGCAATCAAAGCGGGACCGGCGTCCCGCCCGGAGCCACTCTATCGCACCCACCTTTAATCACTTCTCGTGGGCCCTTCAGATCAGATTAGGCCTTGCGTCCACCCGGCAGGGGCTTCGGCTTCTCCTGTTTGGGTTTCTTCACTTCCTTACGGCGACTGTTGTTTCCTTTTCCCATAATTTTGATTGGTTTCCTGAACGCTAATCCATCTTCGAGCGTTTGACCATGGCAGAAAAAAGGCTTTGGTTTTTACTCCCCCTCGATGCGAACCGCTCTGGTTTTGTCCAGTTTCAGAACGCCCGAGGTGTGCGAAGGAAAGTTCGCTTTCGGATCGCTCACTTTTTCTCCACCCCAGCGGACACTTCCGCCCTCCATGAGGCGACGGACATCGCTGCGGGAGCGTTTGACCTGAAAACACTGCGCGTAAGCCTCGACGATGGCACTCACCATATCTCCGACCTCCGCTCCAGCCCGAAAGACCGGCAAGTCGGCGGCGTCGAGATCCTTGCGGCTGAAGCGGGTTTCAAATTCCTCCCGCGCCGCCACGGCGGCCTCTTCGTTGTGGAAACGGGCGGTCACCCGGGTCGCAAGATGCTTTTTGGCCTCCATGGGATGGGTGCTAGCGGAGAAGGGTTCCCGAAGAATCATCTGATAATAGGAGGGCATCAACTCGTCGCTGATGCTCATGAGCTTGCCAAACATTTCCCCCGGGCTTTCGTTCAAAGCCACATAGTTATCGAGGCTCTTACTCATCTTCTTTTTCCCGTCGAGACCCACGAGGATGGGCATGACCATGCAAACTTGCTGCGGTTGCCCCTCTTCGCGCTGAAGGTCCCGGCCCACCATGATGTTGAAGAGCTGATCCGTCCCGCCCAGCTCGATATCGGCCTTGATCATGACCGAATCCCACCCCTGCATGATCGGATACTGGATCTCATGGGCTCGAATCGGCTGCCCTTTGTCGAGACGTTCCCGAAAGTCCTCCCGAACCAACATCTGCTGCAAAGTGACCCGACTATTGAGTTTGATCACCTCCTCAAAACTCATGGCTTCGAACCATTCGCCATTAAAAACAATTTTCGCCCGCTCACGACTCAAAATCTTGAAAGCCTGTTCCTGGTAACTCTTCGCATTGGCAAGGACCTGCTCATGGGTAAGTTGGGGCCGGGTGATTGATCGACCGCTGGGGTCCCCGATCATGGCGGTAAAATCCCCAATGATCAAAATGGCCTCATGGCCGCGATCCTGAAAATCCCGCAACTTGGTCAGGGAGATGCTATGCCCGAGATGAATATCGGGAGCCGTCGGATCGACCCCCAGCTTCACCCGCAACGGGCGCCCAAGTGCCAACTTGGCTTTGAGGTCATCTTCACTGAGGATTTTTTCGCAACCTTCGCGGAGGAAGGCAGCATCGGGATGTTCAGGCATGGAAAAGAGTTCGGTCGAGGTCAGCGGTTTTTATTGAGGATTTCCCGGACTTCCTCAACACTCATCTCCTTGGTCAACTGGCCCCCGAATTGGGTGACCGCCCCTTGAGATTTGCCTTTCCCGAGATATTCCCGCGTCTGCACGTTGCCTTTGTTGGAAAAAACGTCGCGCTCTACCCCAGGTACAGAGCGGGTTTCCACGTTCTCAGTGGCAAAAATTTTGTCTCCGGGAAGAATCCCCCGGGCCATCAACGGAGCCGCCTTTGCGTCAGGAATTTCCCGACCAATCCAAGGGTTTTTAATTCCAAAAAATGAACGTTTGGTTTCGAATTTCTGACTGGAAAATTTTTCATCATAGAGGAAGGTCGCCATCTCCCCGGATTTCTCGCCCTGGGTAAAACTCCCCCCTCCCCTAAACTCTTTGCCGTTGAACTGGCTTTCGATGGTGGGATCGTCTTTGACTTTTTTTCCCGAGGACCCGGCATTGATCGCGTCCATGAACTTCTTGGCGGACGTATCCATGCGCTCAATCATGCCGGGGTCTTCGGCCTGAGCCGCCAGGGCAGCTCCGACCGTCAAAACGATCAAAATGATTCCTCCCTTGCGCATGAACAAGCACCCTACACCATTCACCTTCCCTGGGGCAAGGCGGGGGATGCCTCGAGGCGAGCCAGCATTTCGCTGGCCGCCCGGCGATCCCTCGGCAGGGCGTAGGCAGCGATGAGATCGCGGAGGGCTTTTCGGGCTCCAGCCGGATTCCCCTGCTGGAGCAATTTCTCAGCGTAGGCACGGACGATGGCAAAGGACCCGGGATGCAAGGTCTGGGCGCGGTCAAGGTCACGAAGTGCCGCCTCTGGGTCGGAGGCGCGGTTGGCCCGCTGCAAATAAAATTGAGCCGCCTCAACCCGAAGATCCCAGGAAGGATGTTGCAAGGCGATCTCCCAGAGGCGTTCGACTTTTGCGGGATGGGACTCCGCGAGTTGGCGTAGGAGATTCCGCCAACGGGGATCCGTCACCGGCAGGGGATCGGCCTCGATCCAGGCCCAGGCCCGCTCCGATTGACCACGGGCCAGCAATCGCGTCGCCATCTCAATCTTCCAGTCGGCCAACGCCTCCAGACCGAGCCCAAAGGCGTTGCTGGTGGGAGCAACGGCACTCAATTCTCCGACGGTTTCATCATAGTCCGCCACCAATCCCGCGGCGCGAAAGGAAGGGCTCTTCATCGCCAAGAGAATCGCCTCGCGCGCCTCGTGGCTTCGCCCCTGCGCAAGATCAACCTCGGCCAGTCGGCCCCAAAGTTCAGCCAGTGGGGCTTGACCAGAAAAGTTCCGCTCGGCGGCCCACAATTCCGCCCGGGCACTGGCCGGATCTCCCACCGCCAAATCATAACGGGCCAGTTCAAGATAAAGCTCGGGGTCGAGGGCGCCCAAGCGGCGGAGGGGCGCGACAATTTCCCGTCCCACAGCCAGGCGATCACTTTTCCCCAGCGCCTCAGCCAGAAGCAAGGCCCGCTCCGGAGATCCTGGTCTCCGCGTGAGCAAGGCCGAAAATACCCGCGCCGCCAGCCGCGGTCGTCCCGAGGTCAGCAACTGCCGCCCGATCTCGTCCCAGGCCGGTTCATTAAAATGACGGTCGGTCAAATAGTCCCCCAGAACGGTTTCTAATTCTTCGGAAGATTTCTGCTCTAAAAGCAATTGCAGGTAGATCTCACCCGCCAGATAGGAACCCCTTCCACGATCCCACTCTGCCCGCATCGATTCGGTCAGTTCTAAAAGTTCTTCCGGAGAATCCGCCAATTCCTTACGCAGGAGATAATATGTCGGTCGCCTCGCTGGCTCCCTCCGCGAAAGCACGTCCAAACGCCGGAGTTCCTGCCCACGCAGGGCGAGCGGAAGATCCCGGTGGTCGCGCAAAAACTGGTGCCCTCGGGCAAACCGTTTCTCCGGGTCATCGGCCAATTGGTCGAGGGTTCCCAACATGCGAGCCCATTCGGCCTCCGCGCGGGCCGGGGCCGGGAGCAACGAAGGCGTCGCACTTTGGAGCAACTCTCTCAAGCGCATCTCGGCACCCGCACGCTCGGCCACGGACACCGTGGGGAATTTTTCCAGCCAGGACTGGGCTTCCCCTTCCCGTCCGAATCCAACGATCAGTTCCACCAGGGGACGAAGGAGACCCGGCTCCGGTGCGGTCGACCCGGCGACGGCATTATTTAAAAGATCCCGTGCTTCCGGGAACCGCCCCATGCTTAGGAGGAGCTGAACCCGCGGGAGAGTGACCCCCGGCAGAAACGGCAAGGCGACGGCCACCCGCTCCAAGAGCTCCAGGGCGGCCTCGCTGTCTCCCCCGCGTTCCAGCAACCCCGCAATCCGGAGAGCGGCTCCCAGCATCACCGGCGGAGGAATCTTGCCGTCGGTCTCCACAAGAAGTCCTTCCAGAAAAGGTCGGGCCACCTTGGTGTATTCGGGCGAGAGCGCCATGTTCACAATCCCAATAACGATCTGAAGGTTCCGGGGGTTTCTCGCCGTCAGATTCGCAAAAACCCGCAAGCTGGCATCTCCGTGGCCAGATTGCTGGAGTCGGCTGGCGGCATGAAGGAGTTCCTCGTCGGACACTCCGCGGGCCATCCATTCGTTGACCAGATAGGGGACCGTCTTCGCGTCGGCATTTTCCAGCAGATTGGCAATGAACAGAGCCTCGGTGGCGGTTCGATCATTGGCACCATCCATGGCCGCGAGCACCGGATCACGGGCCAGATCCTCTCGATAGAGGGCTCGGGCCAACTGCGGCAAATTCCATTCTTCGAGCCGGGCTCCTCCGCGTTGAATCTCTTGGACCCGATCCCCATCCCCTACCTCTTCCTGCTGGGCAAAGACCTGTTCGAGTTGCTCATTGGATTCCGCAAATTGCCCCGCCAAGGCCGCCAACAATGCCCGGGCAGCCGCCTCTGCGGCCGGTCGAGCGGTGGGATTCCAGAGTGGGCTCAAGCCTTGGACAAAGTTCGCCCGATCGCCCGGCAAGGTCAGCAACCACCGCGCCCGCAAAGCGGAGAAAAAGACATTGTCATACCCGACCGCCAACGGCGCCACCGCGAGAGCCCGGTTCAGACTGGCGAGCACCCGATCCGGATTTCGCAAAGCAGCCCACCAACGGGAGATTTCCAGCCACGCGGCCGCCGCTTGAGACGGCGACAAATCGTCCGGGACGGTTTCCCCGAGCCCTACCGCAAGCCGAAACCGCCGCAGGCTCGCCAGTTCCCGGGCCACCTGCCAGCGCTCGAGGGCCGGGGCGGCCCGAAACACTTCTTCGCACGCGTCGGCATCCGGCTCCCAACCCGCCCGCACCAGGCGGCCAAAAGCCTCCCCCACCTGACTCCAACGCGTCGCGCCCGGAAGAGGTTCTTCGCTCTCTTCATCCGCCCACCGAATCAATCGCCGGGCCTGGGATTTCCCCTCCACCAAAGCGAGGGCGGAAAAAATTTGTCCCACCGCAAGGGAGGCCTCCGCTTCCCGGGAAAGGGTCTCGATTCCAGCCAAGGCCTGATCGCGATCTCCCGCTGCGTAGGCCGCCCAAATCTTTTCGCGGGGATCGACAAACCCCTCGATCCATGAGGATTTGTCCGGGCGATTGATCACCAGGCGTCCAATTTCCTCAATCGCCAATAATCGGCAACCTTGCCCCGCACTCGCGGTCACCCGCGGCCACGGTTCCGGAGCCCGCACCCTCGTCCGGGCCCCGCTGGGGAGAAAGGAAACGGAGGCCATGGTTGGGTCTGGGCTTTGCCGAATCACCTCCGGGAGGGGAAAAAACTCCCGGGCGGCAAAAGGATCAGGTTGGGTTCGGGCCAAGACCGCCTCAAAATCCGCCAAGGCCTGAGTTCGATCTCCACGCTCCAGGGCACGTTGCCCCAATCGAAAAAGAACCTCCGGCGGGCAGCCGCCCAGTTCGGCCGCCGCCCGTTCGTAGGCCTCGCTGCGGGTTTCCTCTCCGATGCGCTCAAAATATTCCGCTGCCGCCGTCAGAGCCTCTGGGTTGCGGGCGTAGCGACGGGTCACGAATTCCCAGGCCGTCCGCGCCTGCTCCCCATCCCCGGCCCGTTGCAAGTATTCCGCCCGGGTGATGGCAAGGGCGGGATCATCGCCCTGGCTTCGGGAAATCTGTCGTTCCAACAAACGCGCTGCCTCCGCCCAATTCTTGGCCGCTTCGGCCGCGGCCAACATCGCGCCCGCAGTGACGTCTTCATCGCCGACTTCTGACAGGCTTTCACGGGCTTCCTCAGGCTGGCCATTTTCCTGCAGCAACCAGGCCCGGCCCAATCGCCAAGACGTTTCCTGCGGAGCCGCTTGGATCCTGGCGTCCAGGCGAGCCTGCCAATTGGCACTGACGCCATTTCGACTCGCATAGCGGGCGGCTTCCCGAAGCAAATCATCTCGCCATTCCGGCTGCGATTCCCCAGAGATCGCTTTTTCAAAAAAATCCAAGGCATCCTCGCGGCGCTGCAGCCGGGTGGCCGCATTGAGAAGCGAGGGCAGGATGCCGGCACGAGCTTCGCCCGGAGCCCGCTCCCACGCTTGCTGCCAGGTCTCCACGGCACGAAACCAATTTCCCGCCCGTTGTTCCGCCGAAGCCAAATCGGCCCGGGCCTGCCAATTCCCGGGATCGCTCTCCACCACGTCGTTAAAGGTGGCGAGCCCATCTTCGATTCGTCCATCGTCCAGTTGCAATTGGCCCATCCGCTTGCGGTATTCCAGAGCTTTCTCCGGCTCCCGAGCGAGCAAGGTTTGCAACTCCGTCAACGCTTCGTCGGTTTGACCAGTGGAGGCCAGGGCCTCCACCAAGGCGGTGCGGATCGCCAAAGAATCCGGGTTCCTCCGCAGGCCATCGTGCAGAGCGACAACGGCCTCCGGCAAGTCCCCCTGCCAATTCAACCAACGCCCCCATCGCAGCCAGTCTTTTTCCTCTCCCGTTTCCGCCCGGGCCGACTCGCCAAGCATCGCGATCATTTCCCGAACGAGAACATCCGACCGGGGAAAAACCTCTTCGGCATTTCTTTTAGCCTCCTCATCCGCCTCCTGCCGGGCCAGAAAAACACAGCGATCAAGATCCTCCCGAGGCAGTCCCGGAGCGGCGTCACCGGCCGATTCCAAAACCTCCCGGGCCGCAACTTCGTCGCCGTCGGTTTTCAGAAGATCTGCCAAAACCAGAGCCGCATCGACATTCTCAGGGGCATCCTTCCAGGCCTGGCGGGCCCAGATCAAGGCGTCCTTCCGCCGCCCGGCCTCCCGCAAGAGAGCAGAAAACTGGAGGGCAATGGCCGCGGACTCGGCCGACGAAATGGAACCCGCCTCGAAGCGGGACAACGCTTTGGCCGCCTCCGGAAACCGCTGGGCGTCCAAGAGGAAGTTGGCCAAATCGGTGGCCGCGGCAACCTGGCTGCGGTTCGCGTTAAAATTTCCCGTTAGGCGACGTTCCAGAGGCCCGGTTAGCCGCAAGCTCCGGTAAAAACTCTCCGCCCGCGCAGCGGCATCGGGATCGTTGGGATTCTGGGCCAAATAGGCGGCAACCCGGGTCTCCGCCTCGGAGGGATCTCCCAACAAGGCCGAGAGCTCAGCTCGCAGAAAAATGACCTCGGCATCCTGAAGACGAAGAGCCAAAGCCCGGTCGGACGCAGCCACCGCATCATCCAGTTTGCCCAGCGACAAGGCCAAGCGCGCCGTTGCCACGGCCAGTTCGACATCCCGCGGTCGCCGCTCACCCGCCTTCTGCATCCAGCCCAGGGCCGCAGGAAAATTCTCGGAGAATTTCTCCAAGGCGACCATCCGCAAGGCGGCCTCGGCGTCATGCGGACGCTCGTCAGCCTCCCGTTGCCAGCGGTCCCGCAGCGCCTCCAAAGTGCCCCCGCTTTCCTCCAAGGTCAGCAGATGGTTTTCCGCGAACGGGCGCTTCCAATGCCCTGGCCCCAAAAAACCCAAAAGAGTTTCTTGGGCGACAACGGCCGCCGAGAAATCGCCCCGGAGCTCAAGCTCCCGGGCAATTTGCTCCCAAGCCGTCACCCGATCGGCCGGGGCCGTCAGAGCCGTCGCCTGAGCCGAAGCTCCGGCCAAATCCCCCGATCGGGCATAAGCGGCGGAAAGTTTCTTCCGCAGTCCGGCATCGTCGGAAGCTCCGGCTGCGGCTTGTTCCCAGGCTTGGCGAGCCTTCTGCGTATCGCCGGCTCGGGCAGCCAATTCACCCAGCCGAAAAAGCAGACCGGGAGAGTCGGCCTGTTTCAGGGCCAATTCGATGGCGGCCACCGCTCCGGCGACATCGCCCTTGCGTGCCAAGACTTCAGCCAGAGTTTCCGCCGCCGCCGGGGACTCGAAAGCGGCCGCCCGGAGAATGGTCACCGCGTCCTCCTGCTGGCCTCCCCTCATTAAGATCCGGGCCGACACCACGGGCATCTCTCCCGCATGTTCGCGGCTCCAGGCCAGCAGAGTTTCCTCCTCGTCCGCATCCTCATAAATGGTCCAGAGCGGATCCACCACCGGACTTCCCACCGGATTCTTTTTTAAGATTTCCAAGTATTCATCCGCCCTCCGGCGCGAGTCGGCGTCCAACCCCCAAGCCGTCCCGGCCGAGACCAAGGAGACTAGGGCCAGCGCGATGACGGACAATCCCCACTTCATGACCTCCAAACTAGCGAAAACAATTCTCCCGGCAACCCGTTTGGTGTCATCGAGCCAAACCTCAACGCGATTCACTGAAGCGATTTTCACAGGAGGAAACAAAGGACACCGGGCTCAGTCTCAAGATTCAATTCAGGGCCGGCAGGCAAGCCAGAAGGCTGAGGCCCGTATGGTATCCGGGGTCACCGTCGGGCACTGCCGGAATGGCCTTCGATTCGTTCCCCCATTGGTCCAGACAGGGAACCGGAAGGAGATGATATTCCTTTCGCACAAACCGACCGGCGAAGGCCTCCCAGGATCGAAGAAAAATTTCTACCAGTTCCTGTTTTTCATCAGCCGGAGCCGTTGGCAAAGCCAGCGCCGCCTCCATGCTTCCAATCACCCGCGGCAAAACCACCCGGATGGCGGAAATTAAGGACTCCCGCAGTTCCTCCCCGATGGCCTCTTCCTTCTCCAGCCAGCGGGCATGATCGGCCAAGGCCTCCAGTCCCCGTCCCTGAATCCAAGTGTAAATCACGTGCCCTCCCCGGAGAGGATCATCCCGATCAAAATCCTTGCCGCTTCCCACCTGGAATTTGGTATCGAGAAAGGGCTTATCCCCCTCCTGCCGTTGAAGCAAAAACCGGAGAGCAGAGAGTACCTGCAAGATCACATCCTTCCGAATCTCCTCCCTCCGACTCCAGGTCAGAGGATGAGACTTCGCGCCAACGAAATCCTCCGGTCGAAGATCGGCAGGTTTCATTGCGCCCCGTTTCCCGTCTCCAAAATAATCCCGGCTACCGTTCCGGCATCGTCGGCGTGGCCATGCGCTTGTACCCTGAAGGCGCAGAAAAATCCGCTGCCGGCAAGGGGTCCTGGCTCAATCCCACCACGGTCACGGAAGTAACTTTGCCATTCGCGTCCACCATGGTGGAACGCATGGGAAATCCCGAAACTGCCGCTTTGTCGCCCATCCCTGCGTAGATATTGCTTTCCGGCGAGAGCGTCGCCATTTGGTTAAGCATGCTCTCGGCCTCGGGCAAATCCTTAGTTAACCACATCGTCACCTTGGATCCATTGGTGGTCGTCTCGTATTCCTCGCAGGCATATCCATTGATGGTTTCCTTCCGTCCGGTGGCCTTGGGTGCTTCCACTTTGCCGGTGTTGCCGTCGAGCGTTTGCTGGGCCATTTTTTGCATCGCCTTCACCATCACTCCGGGCACGGCCATGATCATTTTTCGATCATGCATCAGGGTCTCCATGTCCCCGGTTTTGATCTCGATGATCGTCGAAACCTGGGGTCCGGCATCCACCCGGACCTTCCCGTCCTTGATTTTCAGAGTGATGATTTGATCGCCCTGTGTCTGACCCTCTTGCTCAATTTTTTGGCTGAGCGTGAGATCGGCAAACGCGCTGGTGGCAAAGGCAGCAAGGAGGAAGGAAACGGGGAGGAGTTTCATAGGAAGGGGGGGAAGCTGGCAGGTCGATTAACGGGAAAGGTCCGATTGATTGAGAAGCTGAAATCCTTCGCCACGGAGCACCGAGCTCGAGCACTCGACATCATCGAGATGCAGAGCCAAAACCGCCCGGCCCCGGGGACGAATCAAGAGAGGATAGCTGAAATAAATATTCACTTCCGCCATGAGCAGGGCGGCCAGGGCCGTCGCCAAATCCGCCGCGCCCTCGCGCAATTCCAACACCATCACCCCACACTCACTGTAGGGGATATTGTGTTCACGAAACGACTCGGCCAGGGCCTGAGGGTCACTAACAATCATGCGAACATTGGAGGAATCCGAGGAATCCTGAATACTCAGGGCCAGAACCATGATGTGGTGCTCATTGAGCAACTTGACAACTTCAAGCAAGGCTCCCACCTTGTTTTGAAGAAAGACGGAAAATTGACGTACCGTGACGTCATCAAGATTTTCGGCGGTGGGTGCAGCGGGCATGGAAATCAGGATACCTTGAGGCAGGAATTTGCCATCATTTGTAGGAATACAAAAGGCAAAATTCGGACTTTTCGCCGGATAAGAGGCGGATGCCCACAAAATATTGCCCGCTCACCTCCGGCACAAAGCCAGCGGCCGCCACGGGTCCATCCTCGTAGGTTTGTATTTTGACCGGTTGCCCTTTGGCATCATAGATTTGAATCCCGATCTGCCGGGCGGGAGGAGTCGCCGCCCCGGAAAACCAATATTCGTTTCCGGAGAACAAATTCACCTCGAGGAATTTGGGACGGTCCGGTTCGAGGTTCCCGGCCCAGAAGCCGTCCCGAATTTTGTAGCCATCGTTGCTGAACGCTCCCGCCAGTTCAAGGACCCGGCTCCGGGCGCTAATCTCGGTATCCGGGGTTTCGACCTGGACATTGGCCGGCTCTTCCTGGGCTTGCACGGCCCCCGCCAGCATCAGAGTGAAAAGAAGGCCTTTGATCATGATTCCTCGGGATTGATGATGATCTCACGAACCATTTCGGCCATGACTTCATGGACCGCGGTCACATTTTCGAACGAGGGAGTTTCGGGAGCGATCTCCGATTGGCATTTTTCGAGGCCGGCCCGAAGATCCAAGATCAAAGGCTCTTTTTGCATCCCCTCAGGCACGGCTGCCAACTGGTCAAGCAAATAGGTCATAATAGCCGGTTGGTGGAGGAGCCGGGCCGCCTCGGGCGTGTAGGTCTCCGCGACGAGCCCACTGGCGATTTCCATCCCCCGAACCCAGGCTCCGACCGTCACGAGGGTGATGAGTCCGCCGTCCTTTTGGATCTCCATATCGAGTTTCACCTCGTTCTGGGTGGCTTCGAGTTCCTCCCGCAGGGCGCTCCAATCATTGTTCTCCGCAAAATCGTTGAGGCTGTTCCCCCGTCCGAGCACGCTTTGACTGACATTGAGTTTCTTGGCCAAGTTGATGATTTCCTTCCCGATGTTTTTCACGCCCTGGCCATCCTGAGCTTCAACTGCAACGTAGCCATCCGCCACCAAGGTACCGAGGCCCAGCGCAATCTGCGCCCGGCTCGCGGTCGCCACCGGGGTCCCGGTCCGCAAAAATTTTTTCCAGTCGGGCCGACTCAATTTCCCGATGGCGGTAAAAAATTCGCCCGGCATCGGGATGGTGATGCTTTCGACCCGTTCGACCTGACCGATTTGCTCTGCGGTCATCGCGGTCTCCGCCGCATGGGCGCCACCAACCCCAACGATTGCCAGGGTGGCAAAAAATATCCATCGCATCCGATCCATCTCGGCAGATAATACAAATTCAGGAAATTTGGCGAGCGCGATTCGTCCGGGAAGCTGAAGGTCCAACCTCGAAGTTCCTTAATCTAGAAACCCACCTTCCCACCTTCCCACCTTCCCACCCGCCACTCAAATGCTGCCGATCTACGAACTTGATGAGGAAATCCTCGCGGCTCTCGCCTCAGGGCGGGTGATCTTGCAGGCGCCGACCGGCTCGGGAAAATCCACCCAGGTTCCGCAAATCCTCCTCGATGGTGGAGCGCTCGGCGCCGGACGCTGCATCATCCTCCAGCCCCGGCGCCTGGCCGCCCGCTTGCTGGCCAAACGCGTGGCCGAGGAACGCAACGTTTCTCTCGGCGCCGAGGTCGGTTATCGCATTCGCCTCGACAATGTCTCCTCCCGACAGACCCGGATTCTTTTTGTCACCGAGGGAATTTTGCTTCGTCAGATGCTGGCGGATCCGCAATTGCAGGGCGTTTCCACTCTCATTTTTGATGAGTTCCATGAACGTCACCTCTACGGCGACATCTCCCTGGCTCGCGCGTTGGAGTTGCAAGAGACCACCCGTCCGGACCTGAAAATCATCGTCATGTCGGCCACCCTGGATGGCTCGCTCCTCGAGCGCTATCTCGCACCCGCCCGCACCCTCGTCTCGGAAGGCAGGACCCATCCGGTGGAAATCGAATTCCTCTCCCACGAACCCCAAAACGACCCGCCCTGGGATTTGGCGGCCGATGCCGTCGTCGCCCATCAGGCCCGCACCGAGGGCGACATCCTTGTTTTCATGCCCGGGGCCTATGAGATCCGACGGACCGTGAGCGAACTCAGCCGCCGCCTACCGTCAACGTGGCGGGTTCTGCCCCTGCACGGAGAAATGCCCGCCGCCGAACAAGACAAGGCCGTCACCCGCAGCGCAGAACGTCGCGTCATCGTCGCCACCAATGTGGCCGAGACTTCTCTGACCATCGACGGCGTCACCATGGTGGTGGATGCGGGGCTGGCCCGGATCGCCCGCCAGGATCCCCATCGTGGCATCAACACGCTTCTGATTGAAAAAATTAGCCGCGCTTCGGCCGATCAACGCGCTGGGCGGGCCGGCCGGACCGCCCCCGGAATTTGCCTCCGCCTCTGGACCGAGCGCGACCACGGTCGCCGCCCCGCCTCCGAACTCCCTGAAGTCCGCCGCCTCGATCTGGCCGAAACCGCCCTGACCCTGAAAGCGGCTGGAGTCACCGATCTGACCACCTTCCGCTGGCTCGATCCTCCCGAAACCGAATCTCTCCTTCGAGCCGAACAACTCCTGACCGACCTCGGGGCCTTGGACGCCGCCAACGGCACCATGACCGAACTCGGCACCCGGATGTTGCGATTTCCGGTTCACCCCCGCTATGCCCGGATGTTCCTCGCCGCCGAATCACTAGGCTGCGTCCGCGCCGCCGCCCTCATTGCCGCCCTCACCCAATCCCGCAACCTTCTCCTCCGTGCCGACCGCCAGGTGGAGGAACTCCGGTCGGAAACCTTCGGGACCGGACGATCGGACTTCCTTCTCCTCATGCAGGCCTTTGCCCATGCCCGCCATCTCGGCTTCCGGGTCGATGCCCTCCGCCCGCTCGCCATTCATGCCGAGGCCGCCCGCCAAGTGGAAAAACTCTTTGAACAATTTTTGGAAATTGCCACCGCCGAAGGCCTCGAGACCGGAGAGGAGCCAGCCCCACCCTCCGAGGACGCCATCGCCCGATGCGTCCTCGCAGGGTTTGCCGATCAGGTCGCCCGCCGCCGGAGCGAGGGGACCTTGGTTTGCGACATCGTCCACGGACGCCGGGGACAACTCGCCCGAGGCAGCGCCGCCCAGGACAGCCAACTCCTGGTCGCGACGGAAATCAACGAAATCGGAGACCGCGGCGGCGGCGTGCAAGTCATCCTCTCCCTCGCCACCTCGATCGAAGAGGAATGGTTGCAGGAAATATTTCCCTCCCATTTCGTCGAACGGGTGACCCACATTTATGACGCTTCGCAAAAACGGGTCGTCGTTCGTCGAGAAAAACTCTTCCGCGACCTCATTCTCGCCAGCCGCGACCGGGATGCGGACCCCTCCCCCGCCGCCACCACCTGCCTGGCCCAACTCGTACTCAGTGGCGAACTGAAACTTACCCGCTGGGACGACGCGGTCGAACAATGGATTGCCCGTGTCAACACCCTCGTCCGCGCCCTTCCCTCCGAAAACCTCCCCGCCATCGGAGAGACGGAACGCGAGCTCCTCATCCATATGGCCTGCGACGAGGCCACCAAGGCCCGCGAAGTCCGCGACCGCGAAATCCTTCCCTTCGCCCGGGCCCTCCTCACCCCCGCCCAACAACACCTCGTGGACAAACTCGCCCCAGAACGCTTTGCCCTCCCCGGAGGCCGAAAAGCCAAGATCACCTATTCGGCCGACGGCGATCCCGTGCTCGGGGCCCGCATCCAGGACCTCTACGGCGTGGAAGAAGATATCTCCATCGCCCGGGGCCACCTCCCGGTCACGATTCAAGTCCAGGCTCCCAATCATCGCCCGGTCCAAATCACCAAGAGCCTAAAAACCTTCTGGGCCGAATCCTACCCCAAGCTCAAAAACGAACTCCAGCGCCGCTACCCGAAACACGAATGGCGCTAGAATGAAAAATCCCGGACTTGTCAGCCTGAATCCCGCAGAAAAATGAACCGCTGATTTGAAAGCCTGGCCATAACTTTGTGTCCGATTTTTGGGAGAGCCGGATATTTGAACGGATTGTGTTTGCAGAAAATTGACAACCCCGGCAAAGGCAGGGTGCGCCCTAAAGGCTCGTCTTTTCCGCCCATCAGCCCGCCGGAGCGGCCATTTCGTGATGCGGGGCGCGCCCCGCATCACGAAATGGCGGGCGCTTGACTCTCAAATCCCGATCTATCACCATCTGGCCGTGAGAATACCCGCTTCCAGCTTCAAACTCCGGGCCAACGCTCCGGAGGGCCGAGAGCGAATTCCGATCAACTGATGGGTGTAATCACAAAAGATAGCAAGAACGCCTAACGATTGCGGGGAGACCTCCGGCGTCGAGTGGCGGCGAGGACGATCACCCCCAGACCGGCTAGCACGGCGATGGAGGGCTCGGGGACGGGGGGTATGGCGAGTTCGCTTAATCCGAAATTGAGACCCGCTTTACCTGCGCCGAAAGTGATGGCGTCCGTGGTCGAGAAGATTCGACCCTCCGAGCCGGCACCTGCACCATACGTTATGCCACCAGAAGCAAGGACGTTTCCGAGTAAAAGGCTATCTTCTCCTGTGGTCGCGGCGCCGTTGGGGACGAAATAAATATTTTTTGCCTGGGCGCCGTTGATCAGCGCCATCGAGGAACCCGCTGCCGTAGTCATGGCGCCGGAGCTGCGAATAATAAAAATTGCGTTAGGGTCGTTTTGAGCGTCAAAAGTAGCTACCCCGGTGACATCTACGACTCCCAATCCATCATAAACCCCACGAGTCCATGTCAGACCACCTATCTGTAAGCTGTCCAGTCTCTGTGATGTTCGGCCATTTAAATCATTGAATGCAAGCACTGCGTCGTCCAAGGCAAGATCTAAAAGAGCCGTGGGCGGCTGCGGCGCTGAGTTCGGCACCTGAGTGCCGTGGACAACGACACCTACGTCGTTAGTGATAGTCGAGCCGGCCTGTATCGATCCCCAAATAATGGAGTCAATGCCGTTGAACACGGTCGTTCCGGCCTGCTCTCCTCCGTAAATAGTGGCGTCCGCGCCGACGTTAACGGATGTGAATGCATGAAGATTGCCGTTCACGGTTGTCTCCGCCCCTACGTTGACTGGTGCACCGGAATAAAGATTGCCTTTGATTAAATTGTCCGCAGCAATGTTGACCGCTGCCGTTTTGGATCCCATATTGCCGCTGTAGGTTGCCGGAGAGCCAGTAGTGATGGCGGCATACGAAAGGACTGCGAAACCGTAAGCGCTGCCTAAATCGACCGGGGCGGGGTTATCCTGCAACACGTAAGCCGCTACTACGGGGGTGGGTGCCATCATAGCTCCGAAAAAAATGAGTCCGGCGGCGACGGCGGCGCCCGGCCCGAATGCTTGATGCCTGTTATGAGTTTTATTTTTCATATATTTGGGGGACGGTGGACAATACACCACTGACGTTCCGGACGCAAATAAAAAAAATAAAAAAATAACCCTTGTGAGGAACGCGTATTGCCTCATTGAAGCGGCCACCGAGGGGAAATGGGTAAAAGGGAAGGAGAAGTGCGGTTGCCTCATAAATAAGGACACCATGGCGGAGCCATGGAAATGAGCGAAAAAAGTCTCGAAGAATACACGGAAAAAATGCGGGAAAGGTATGGCCGGGATCAGCGCGGCGAGTATTGATCGTCTGCTGGGCGCATTCAAGGTGAGTGCAGGAAGGAGACCGCGTCCTCCGAAGCCAGCAAGCGGGGTCAAGGCGCTGGTTGAGATGAGGGCGGAAAGCTGGGAAACGGTCGAGCCGGGCTGGACAGAGGTCGACACGGTTGCTCATTGCGACGGAGATATTGGAGCTCCTCTGAACTCCGCCAGCCCCATTTTTCCCGACTTATCCCAAACCGCCCACAAAGTTCCCCCCGAACGCCTGCCGCAGCGAACGGGGCAGGGTTTGGGGGCGCACAGCCCCATCAAACCGGTTCTTCTCACCCACAACTTTTTTTGAAGGACCGTTTTGTGAATGCCTCGCCGAGCGAGTCATTCGAGGCGAAACAAATTGCGGAATACCCGCTATACTGCGAACGTACCCCAGAGGGCGTCTCAGCGCGCAGGTGAGCGTTGTCGCTCAGAAAAAAACACATTCCTCCGATGAAGAGACGTGCGACTATTGCGAATTTTGGTCACATTTAAATGGGGCACTCAATGAAAGAAAAGACCACCAAAGTTCCTATTGTGATTCTTCACAGCACCGCGCTCATCAACCGCACATTGGTTCCTGACGCCGCAATTCTTATCTCCAATGGACGCATTGCCATGGTTGGCAAATCAAAACAAATCCATATTCCCAGCGATGCGCGGAAAATTAATGCAAAGGGAAAATTTGTCGTGCCGGGATTTATTGATATCCATATCCACGGCTCGGGGGGATGCCGTGCAGAGGATGATGTCATCGGAATCGCCAAGCATATAATCCGCAATGGAACGACATGGTTTCTGCCAACATTCATTTCGAATAATTTTGATAAAATGCTCGAAGCCATCGACCACGTTCGTTCTTGCACTGAACGGGTCAGCGATGGCGCCACCATAGGCGGCATTCATCTGGAGGGCCCTTTTCTTAATCCGAAATACGGCGCGCAACGATCCGAGGCCAATATCGAGCCTGAACCTCATCGCGTGAAGCAACTCATCGAACGTTGCGGAAAAAGTCTTCGGCTTGTGACCATCGCGCCGGAGCGGAGGGGAGCAATCGCCGCAATTAAAGCCTTTCGCGCCGCGGGTGCGATAGTATCCATAGGCCATTCGGACGCGACCGAAGCGGAATATCTCGCGGGCCGCGCGGCCGGTATAACCCATGCCACGCATCTATTCAATGCCATGCCGCCTAAAGTCTGGCCGACAACAAAGACCTACAATGGCACCAAACTCGCGGGCATCGAGGAATTGATTTTGGCCGATGACGGTATCAGTGCGGACATCTTATGTGATGCGACGGCCGCGCATGTGCACCCCTCTCTTCTCAAGACGGCACTTCGGTGCAAGGGGCCCGAAAAGCTTTCGCTCATTACCGATGCGATGATGGCCGCGGGATTGCCGGATGGAAAATTTACGATGGCCGACGGCCAAAATTTAATCACATCTCCGGACGAGGATGTCGCCCGACTCGAAGGGGGCGGTCTCTGTGGCAGTGTCATGTCGATGTGCGGTGCGGTCCGAAATTTCATCCACCATACAGGTGTGCCTCTCGAAGTAGCGCTGACAATGGTCAGTGAGGCTCCCGCCCGGACTTTAGGAATTTTTAAACGCAAAGGAAGTATCGCTGCAGGTAAGGATGCCGATCTCGTGTTTTTAGATAAGGAACTGAATGTGGAGAGTGTGATGATTGGCGGAAAGATCAAATTTTCCAGAGAGAAAGAAGCGTCGTGAGCAAAAACGTCTTCTAATCTTTTCCCATGTCGTCATTTCAAAGCTTTCCGCATGAACGACCTTTTAAAATCTCGTGCCGGATGTTCAGCATCACAAGCCCTTATCGGTGACAGCCCCATGCGAGGCATCGGCGACTTGAGCGGCATATTTGGCGAGCACTCCACGACGAAAACGAGGAACTGGTTGCGTCCAGGATTGGCGACGGCGGGCGAGGATGTCCGACTCGATGTGCAGGGTGAGAGTACGCTTTTGGGCATCAATCGTGATTTCGTCGCCAGTCTTCACGAGAGCAAGCGGACCTCCTAGAAACGCCTCGGGAGTGATGTGCCCTACGACAAAGCCATGGGTGCCACCGGAAAATCGGCCATCGGCAATTTTTTCAACATGCCTTTGTTCTGTGAGGGAATGAATGAAAAGGGTCTGACTGGTGGGCTCTTCTACTTCCCGGGTTTTGCCGAGTTTCAAAAGGTGCCTAATGGAAAAGACGGCCAGTCGATTGATTGCATCGAATTGGTCACTTATGTCCTGACCAACTACGCCTCCACGGACGAGATCAAGGAGAACCTCCCCAAGATCACGGTCACAGGGAATCCTCTGGCCGCGTTGGGAGATCTCGTGCCCCCGATCCACTTTTCCTTCCACGATGCCAAAGGAAAAAGCGTGGTCGTGGAATACACCCACGATGGGACTCTGAATATCTACGACAATCCGACCACGGTTCTGACTAATGCTCCTCCCTTCCCCCAGCAACTCAACAATCTAGCCCAGTACGGCGGAATTTCGCGCTATCCCAGGCCTCCCATGGAAGTCAACGGCACAAAACTCGCCCCGATGGGCTCCGGCTCCGGGTCAATGGAACTTCCGGGCGGTTTTCTACCAGACGCTCGATTTGTCCGGGCCTATTTTTGTGCGGCCAACGCTCCAAAAACGAGCGCCTCCAGTAAATTGGTACCGATTGTCCTCCATCTCATGAACCAATTTGACATTCCCCCGGGACTTGTTGGCGAAACCCCCGAGGGAAAGACCCCGTTCACCTACGAAACCACCGAATGGACTTCGAGCGCCGACATGAAAAATTTACGCTACCACATTCGCACGTTTGGTAATTCCCAAGTCCGCTTCATCGACCTCAATCAAGTCGATCTCGATGCTTCGGCCATCCGCACCGTCAAGCTGGATCAGAAGGAAACATACGAAAACCTCTCAAAGTAACTCGGAGAAGCACCTCTTTCCGCGACGGGAAGTGTTTGTCGCAAATCCTTGATGATCGGCGACTCGCCGTGAGTCGTTTTGGAGTGCGCGGACATGTCCGCGCTTTCCGCAACGAGCGACATGTCGCTCTGCTCCCAAGCGGCGTCATGCCGCCGCACTCCAAATCGTCGTTTAATTAGTTACCTCATCCAACGCTTCCCCACGTCAGAGCCGCGAGGCGACGTCCGGCCTCCTCCGCATTGGCCCGACTATTGAAAGCGGAGATCCGGAAGTATCCTTCGCCGGCGCTGCCAAAGCCACTGCCCGGCGTGGTGACGATGTGGGCTTCATTGAGAACCTTGTCGAAGATTTCCCAACTGGTGCTTCCTTCGGGACCTTTGACCCAAATGTAGGGGGCATTGACTCCGCCAAAGACGGTCAAACCGCTGCCGGACATAGCTTCGCGAAGGATGCGGGCGTTTTCCATGTAGTGGGAAACCAGCGCCGCCACCTGCTCGCGGCCTGCCGCCGAATAGAGGGCAGCCGCCCCGCGCTGGGTGACATAGGAAACCCCGTTAAATTTAGTGCTAAAGCGACGGTTCCAAAGGGGATGCAGGGCCGTCTTTTCGCCGGATTCCGTCCAGCATTGGATTGCCTTGGGCAGGACGGTGAAGGCGCAACGCACCCCGGTGAAACCGCCATTTTTGGAGAAACTGCGAAACTCAATCGCGCATTTTTCCGCTCCGGGAATTTCATAGATCGAATGAGGCACTTCCGGGTCGGTGATATACGCTTCGTAGGCCGCATCGTAGAGGAGAATGGTGTCGTTTTCTAAGGCATAGCGTACCCACTCCTCGAGACGTGGTCGGGTGGCGACGGCGCCGGTCGGATTATTGGGTGAGCAAAGGTAAACGAGATCGACTTTTTCTTCCGGCACGCCGGGCATGAAGCCATTTTCTTCCGTGCAAGCGAGATAAACGAGGCCCTCGTAAACCCCGCCCTCTCCCGCCTCGCCGGTGTGTCCGGCCATGACGTTGGTATCCACATAGACCGGATAGACAGGATCCATGACGGCAATCCGGTTATTGGCTCCGAGAATGTCGAGGATATTGGCGCAATCGCACTTGGAACCATCGGAAACAAAAATCTCATCATCAGCGATGTTCAGCCCCCGCAGACGGTAATCATTTTCCGCAATGGCTTGGCGGAGAAATTCCTGCCCCTGTTCGGGACCATAACCGCGGAAAGTTTCGCGCACCCCGAGTTCATCCACAGCTTCGTGCATGGCTTCACGCACGGTGGCCGGCAGAGGCTCCGTTACGTCGCCGATCCCACAGCGGATGAGTCGAGCCGCCGCGTCAGGATTGGCCTCGGTAAAGGCCTTCACCCGCCGGGTGATTTCAGGAAAAAGGTAGCCGGCTTTGAGTTTAAGATAGTGGGAATTGAGGTGAGCCATGGGAAGTTTTTAAAGGCAGAACGTCGAACATCCAACATCGAACGTCGAACATTCAATGACCGAATTAGTCAAAGTCTTCCGGCGTTTCCGATTCTCTGTGTCCTCGGTGTCCTCTGTGGTTTTTCTGTCTTTTTCTTTGAGGCCTTTGCGACCTTTGCGTGAGATCTTTTCTTTTTTGGGATTGCGAGGAGGAAAGAAAAAGCCGCCGGGATCTCCGGCGGCTTTTTTTGAGAGGCGTTGCGCGCTTAGAGAGCGGCGTTGTAGTTTTCTTCGGCGGCGCTCCAGGAAACCACGTTCCAAAATGCTTTAAGGTACTCGGGACGACGGTTCTGATAATTGAGGTAATAGGCGTGTTCCCACACGTCCAAACCAATGACCGGCTTGCCTTCGATCCCGGCCACGGCCTTGCCCATGCAGGGACTGTCCTGATTGGCGGTGGAACCAATTTCGAGTTCTCCACCGGGGGCGACATAGAGCCAGGCCCAGCCGCTGCCGAAACGGGTGGCTCCGGCTTGTTCGAACTTGGTCTTGAAATCCTCAAAACTGCCAAATTTCGACTTGATCGCTTCGGCCAACTTGCCGGTGGGTTCGCCGCCACCCTTGGGGCAGAGGACCTTCCAGAAAAAGCTGTGGTTGGCGTGACCGCCACCGTTGTTCCGCACGGCGGTGCGAGCGGCTTCGGGCACGACGGAAAGGTCGCTGATCAAATCGCAAACGCTCTTCGCAGCCAATTCCGGGGCGGCTTCCAAGGCTTTGTTGAGATTTGCCACGTAGGCCGCGTGATGTTTGCCGTGATGGATCTCCATCGTTTTGGCGTCAATGTGGGGTTCGAGCGCGTCTAGCGCGTAGGGTAGGGATGGAAGTTCGTATGCCATAAGACCCAAACTAGATTCTTCCGCCATTCATGCAAGCGCGAATCGCGATCCAATGACTAACAGGCAGAATTGCAATTCGTGCCCGGATGGCGTTCCCTTAATCTCCGTGGACACCATTGTGCGCCAAAAACTCCGTCAGGCCCGACGACGGCTCACCGGCGAGCATTTTCTTGGCCTTGCCGCTTGGGCGTTGGTCCTGGGGTTTTCGGCCCTGGGAATCCTTCGCGGTGTCGCCTTGGTCGCCCCGAAATCTCCGAACCTCCCCCTGAGCGCTGTCGGATGGCTCTTCCTTTTGCCCCTCGCATTCGCGGCTGTCGTCGCGATCACGCATTGGTGGAGCGACCGACGGGTCGCCAAGGAACTGGATGCCCGCGCCTCCACGCATGACCGCTTCCTCACGGTGCTCGATCTCAGTACCGCAGAGCCCGCCGGACTCACTTCGACCGTGCAGCGGGAAGTCACCCGCTTCGCCGCCACCTTTTCCCTTCGGCAGACCCTCCGGCTCCAAATTCCGTTCCGCCGCTATCTATGGATTTTGCTACCTCTGCTCGCACTCGCAGGAATCGAAGGGATGCGACAAATCCGACAAGCCCAGGTCGCCCCGGAACAAAGACAGGCGAAGGCCTTGCTCGCCGCCGTCCGCAAGGCGGCCGAAAAACACCTCGAAGACCAAGCTCTCCAGGAAGAAGCGCAGAAGCTGGAAGCCACCGAAACGCAACTCGACACCTCCCTCGAGCCGCTGCGGGAAGCCCTCCGCGCCTTAGCGGATCTGGAACAATCCCTCGCCGCCCAAGGCCAACTCACCCCCGGCGAATCCCGAGCTTTGGCCGACGCTCTTTCCGCCGCGAACCCCCAATTGGCTTCCGACCTTCGGGCCGGCAGTCAGGAGGCCGCCGCCAAGAGCCTCTCCCAACTCGACCCCGAATCCGTAGCCAAGGCACTCGAAGAGGCCGCCCGCCATCTGGAAAAATCCCGACTGCGCGAACTCTCCAGTCAATCCCCAGAAGAAGCCCAAACGCGACTAGTCAAAATGGTATCCCCTTCGGGAGAGAACAAATCCAACCGCAGTCGATTCCTTGCCCAAGTCCAAGACCTCAAATCCGGATCTTCCCAGACGCAAGGCGAAGCCACTTCCGCGCCCGGTGAAGGCGAGGGAGATTTCCCTCCGGGGAAGAAAAAGGGCGACCCAGGAGAAAACGACCAAGCGCCTCCGGGAGGTTCTCCCGGCTCGGAGGAAGACAAAGGTCGTGGCTCCGATCTCGCCGGGGAGGCAGACCCCACTCAAAAATCCTCGGGCCCCGATGAATTTCTCCCGGGAACCTCCGGCGACGGCGCATCCCTGGTAGAGATTTTTCGCGCCTCGGGACGTGACGACCCCGAAGCCCGTCAGGCCTATCGATCCGCCTACGACTCAGCCCAACCCGCCGCTCTCGACTCCGTCAATCGCGAAGAAATCCCCCCCGGCTCGCGCATCCTCGTGCGCCGATACTTTGAAGCCATCCGACCGAAGGAATGAGGCGAAGTCGGAAGTCGGAAGTCGGAAGTATTCGCATGCGGGTGTCCACACTCACTCTTATTCGTCGCTCGGGCAACCGCGGATTGCGGAGTGACAACCGAGCGACAATCGGGCATCCGTATCCCTGTGGCGATTGATCCCAACCCCATGAGCAACGAGAAAAACGAAAAGCTCGCCGCCGAATTTTGCGACACCTTCCAGCGCCTGCGTACGGGGATGGAAAAGGTCTTGGTCGGACAGGATGAGGCGATTCGGGGCGTTCTCACCGCATTTTTTGCCGAAGGACACGCCCTCCTCGAGGGAGCGCCCGGCTTAGGCAAAACCGCTTTGGTCCGCACGCTCGCGGACGCGGCCGGCTTGGATTTTTCCCGCATCCAGTTCACCCCCGACCTCATGCCCTCCGACATCATCGGAACCAACCTCATCGTCGAGAACGAACATGGCCGCAAACAATTCCAATTCGAACCCGGCCCCATCTTTGCCAATATTGTTCTGGCCGACGAAATCAACCGGGCCACCCCAAAAACGCAAAGTGCTCTTCTGGAAGCGATGCAGGAAAAGCACGCCACCGTCGCCGGCGTGTCCCATCCCATGAAGAAGCCGTTTCTCGTCCTCGCCACCCAAAATCCCATTGAAATGGAAGGCACCTACCCACTGCCGGAAGCCCAGTTGGACCGCTTTCTGCTTAAACTCCACGCCAAGTATCCCAGCGGCGACGAACTCCACGAAATTCTGCACCGAACCACCCGCGAAGTGGCCCCCGTCGTCACCCCGGTGCCGATGGAAAATGCGCCCGCCCTCCGCGAATTCGTCCGGGCTGTGCCTGCCGTTCGCGAAGTGGAGGCTCGCGCGGTTCAACTCGTCCTCGCCACCCATCCCGATCGGGCCGAATCGGTGCCTTCCGCAAAAAAATTCGTCCGCTACGGAGCCAGTCCCCGCGGGGCCCAAGCCCTCATGCTTTGCGCCAAAATTAGCGCGCTTCTCGATGGACGCTTTCATGTGGCCAAATCCGACATCGACGCCTGGGCGCTGCCGGCTCTGCGCCACCGCATCATTCTCAACTTTGAAGGCGAAGCCGAGGGAATCACGTCCGAGGCCGTCATCAATGAGGCCCTGGCCGCCGGGGGTTTGTCCTGAATCGGAGGGACAGACCTTCAAAAATTGCTCCTACTTGAGTTGGAAGAGATTCCGCGCGTTTTGGTTTTCGGCGGGAAATAGCCCGCCGGCCACAGCGGGAAATTCTGCCGTCGAGGCCAGTGCCTTTACGGACCCGTTGAGAAAAGTCGTTTTCCCGCCCAAGCTGCCATCCGAATTGAGAATAGCCAGGCCTCGACGTGGCTGTCCAAAGACGACGTTGAAATTGCCTCCCACCAGAATGCTGCCATCTTCCCGCACCGCCAGCGCCAGGACCACGTCATTGGTTCCCGCCTCGCCGGTCCCGGCCCCAAAGGCTTTGTCCGGCGAACCGTCAGGAGCATAACGGGTCAGATTCATGATCTCACGTTCACCCGCTTGGGTGAAAAGGCCTCCGACGACAATGGCCCCATCGGATTGGATCGCAAGGGCGTGAACCGGGCCATTCACACCCAGAGTCGGAGTATCCACAAAGGAACGATCCAAAGAGCCGTCGGCATTCAGGCGGGCCAGATTGTTGCGGGGAATCCCATTGACCGAAGTAAACCTCCCGCCAATGACCACTTTTCCATCTGGCTGCACCGCCACTGCATTGACCTCACCATTGACCCCCTCCCCCGATCCGAAGGCCGAACTGGCCACATCTTGAGCGTGAAGAAAAGAAATCGAGGCGGCCAGGAGAGAGAGAAACATTTTCATATTGGCCACTCCATCTCTGAAAATCATCAAAATCAAGCTCTCACGCTTGCGTCATAGCGAAAAATGAGCAAACATTCCGTCCTGCGCACCCGTAGCTCAATTGGATAGAGTGCCGGCCTCCGAAGCCGTAGGTTGTGGGTTCGACCCCCGCCGGGTGCAGTTTCTTTTTTCAAAAGAAAAATTTTTATCTCGAGCCCCAAACGGGTTGGGCCGAATCCAGGCTCTACACCAAACAATGGGGATGAGGTCAATTTGTTGGGTTGTGGTTAGCCGCATTGAGCGATGATGCGCCCGCGGTAATTGTGGAAATTTCTAAAGCCATAAGCGCGGCGTTGAATGAACTTCATCTTTCTGTGGAAGCCCTCGGTGAGGCCGTTATTTTTTGTAAAGCGCCACATGGTAACGAGAGCGTCTCGCCAAGAGTGAAGCGTTTTGGCCAGGCGGACGAGGGGCTCGAACGCGCTGAGCCGGAGTTCATCAACCAGGGCAATGAGGTGGCGGATATGGCCGCGACAGGCTCGGGCGGTCTGGTGTTTGAGGCGGAGCAACTCCCAGAGTTCGAGAATTTTGTCATAGATGGCTCGAAGGGCAAGTTGACTCTGGAGGAGGCAGATGACATGGAACCGATCAGCAACGATGCGAGCATGGGGGAACCCTCGCCGAGCCAAGGCTCGGTAAGGACTGGAGAGGTCCATGCAGATCACCTGCACCTTCTCCCGGCCTTTGAGCGCGGCGAGGAACCCTCGCAACTCGGGCTCGCTACGCCCAGGGACAAGGTCAAAAATCCGGTGATTACGCAGGTCGCAAAATGTCGTGGCGAAAGGCATCCCACGATGGACGCGATGTTCGTCGATCCCGAGGATGCGGGGACACTCCAAACTTTGACGTTCACTGGCCTTGCGCGAGGTGAACTCCGCATAAATGCGTCCTACGCTTGCGTTGCCTAGATCGCGTAACCGGGCCAAGGCCAAAGCGCAAATGCCTTCGTGGTGATCCCGGTAAATGCACTCCCTCCACGGTTGGGTGCTCCGGCGCCAGGGACGCAATCCCGGAGTCTCTGGCACGAAACTGCCATCAATTAGAGTTCTCTAATGACCCCGGCGTTTCTGCCATGCGCCTCCGCTGGGGGCTATTGACTAAAGTATAATCCAAAAACATTGCTCTCATTACTCCCGGAACAACCCTTCAAAGTTCGTCGAAATAAGCCGAGTCTCATTGCGGGCTCATGGAAAAGCGGCAACATCCGTGGAGCCGATCCGTCCATTTCCAACGCGAAATTACTGATTTCTTCTTGCGACAAATTGCAAATAGAGTTCTTCCGCGTAATGGTGCCCGAATCTCTCCCTACGGAACAAACGCGCCGCCGGAGCGAGAACCAGAATCAATCCTGTCCTCCGTTGGTTCCAGCCATGATAGAGAATCATCAGGATAACGCCGATTATGAAACCAACGGCCAGCCCCCGGTTCATACCGACTACCAGACCGTCCATCCCCCATCGACGGCCAGGACTTGTCCGGTCATGTAGGAGGCCGCATCCGAAAGTAAAAACACGGTGGGGCCGACCGTTTCCGACTGGCGACCAACACGTCCCATCGGAGTCTTCTCGGAGAGGGCCTTGATGAAATCCGGATCCGCCTCTTGCAAGCAGGGATGGGGAAAGGGGCCGGGCGCAACCGCATTGAAGCGCACTCCGTCCCTTCCGTAATGAACCGCCATATAACGGGTCAAATGGCTGATGGCGGCCTTGCTGGCCCCGTAGTCAATAGGATTTGGCACCATGGGGGACGGGTAGATACCGGGATCGGGCGAAATGTGCCCATACATGCTGGAAAAATTGACGATACTCCCCCCATCGTGGGCTTTCATTTTTTCCGCCAAATGACGTCCGATAACAAAATAAGAAGTGACGGAGTCGTCAAAGGGTTTCTGAAAATTCTCCGGGCTGAGATCCTTCATCGGGGTCCCCCCCGAGGAAACATAAGTCAGGTTGACCACCCCCGCAGGAACCCCTTCTGTCGCCATGGTTTGATCCAGAAAAGGCTCAAGCTCCGCAATTCGGGAAAGATCAAAGGTGTAGGGCCGGGTCTGCTGGAGAGATTTCTCTCGCACTAAGGATTCCGCCTTCCCGGCCAAATCCACACAGACCACCTTGCGGCACAAGCCATCGAGAGCCCCCGTTAAGGCAGAGCCGAGGTAGCCGGCTCCACCAAAAATCCAGACATCTTTTTCTTTGAGATCAAACATAAGTTAATGGGTGATAGCGCCCTCCGCTGAGCGGCTCAAGGAGTTCCCGACGCCTCCTTGGAGATTTTCTGTTCGAGGACTTTGGCCAATTCCCCGGCAACCAAAGCATGACCCTTCTCCGAGGGATGCATGCCATCGGGCAGGAGTTCGACGCAGGCTGTCGCCCGTCGCTCCGGCGTATCATAAAAGGAATAGACATCCACCAGAGGGACATTGAGCTCCTCCGCAAGTTGCCTGACAACTTGGGCGTAGGTGCCGAGGATTCGGGAAAATCCCTGAACATCCTCTGGGTCATAGGGGGGTTTACCGTACATCTCCAACAACGCCGGAGTCCAGCGGACTTGATTTGGGGTCATTAAAATCACCTCGGCTCCAGCCCCCTGAATCTCAGTCACAAAACGTCGCAAATTGGCTTCATAATCCGCTAGACTCACCCGGGAGGATTCCGCTGGCGGCGTTTTCCAGACATCAACCGCCGCATCGTTAATGCCAAACTGGATCACCACCAAATTGGGATTTTGGTCGAGGACATCGGCTTGAAACCGCCTTGCCGCCATGGCGGTGGTATGCCCCCCAATCCCCTTGTTGATCACCTCGATGGCGGGGAAGGTTTTCGCCAACTGAGCCGAGTATTTTCGTTTTCCTCCGCGGTCCGCGGTGGTGGAGTCCCCAAAGGTGACCACCCGATAGGCATCCTCCGAGGCCAATACTGCTGAGTTCATTGCTATCATCCCGCCCACGAATATCCTTTTTACTGAACTCATAAGAGTAATAATTAAGTCAGGCTCTCGAAAATATTAGCGATCCGTTAGTGCCCCAAAATCCGGCAGCATGTGTCATAACTGCATCTATTTTACATTTGCGGGCAGCGTGCTGAACAAGATCAATTTCGAACGTCGGATCGATCGGGTCACAATTGGCACTGGGCGGAATTAGACCGCGCTTGATTGCTAAAATTCCCGCAACAGCACCCATTGCGGCAGCAGCCCCCATGCAGTGGCCTGTAATGGGCTTGGTCGAAGAGCAAGGGACGCCGGACGGGAACACCTCACTGAGGACTCTCGCTTCTTGCCGATCGTTGATGATTGTGCCCGTGCCATGGGTATGGAAGTAGTGAATCTGCTTCGGAGTCATCTCCGCCATCTGGAGGGCATTGGTGACCGTGTTTCGCATCCCAACAGCACTATCGCTAATCCCAGTGCGTTGGCCGACATCCGTTCCAAATGCCCACCCGGCAAGCCTCGCCAATACTTTTGCCTTTCGCTTTCGGACCGAATTCTCTGATTCAAGAATCAAGAAGGCCGAACCCTCGCCGAGGATAGTTCCGTTACGCGACGTCGAAAACGGTCGGCAGGCCAATTTAGGATCCGAATGCGCGCCTAATAGTCCAGCCGTGTTCATTTGCGAAAACAGTGAAGGGATGAGGGGAGCCTCCGACCCGCCAACGATTGCGACGTCTGCCAGCCCAAGGATAATTTGCTGTGCTCCCATTGCAATTGCATGGGCGGACGACGTGCAGGCGGAGGAGATCGTCGCCGCTGGCCCTTGCGCGCGAAAAGTCAATGCCAAGGCTCCGCTCAGACACGCTATCGTTGTGTTCGGTGCCAGACTGGGTCGCATTCTCCCCATAGAGTAACGCTGTTCGGACTCATTCCACTTGGAGAGCGGACCGCGCGCGGTGCCGGCAAATACGGCCACCCGATCGGCCGAAACCGAGGAAACTCCAAGACCCGCATCTTCCCAGGCTTCCCAGGCCGCATGCACCGCCATCTGCACAAGACGATCCATTTTACGGGCCACCCGAAATTCTGGCAAAGCGGTGTCTACTGCCGGCGCGGCACAAGCAAGCAACTTGCCGCCCTCCACTTCGTGGAAATCTCCACGAGCCACTCCACACAAAATTTGTTTAAAAAACTCCTTCGTGTTGCCCCCGGCAGAACTATAGACGCCAAGACCGGTGACCAGCACTGGTTGGCTTTGTCGCAAACGATTTGCTGCGGTTTTTGTCATAATAATCTAACTTCCAGGATAAAAAATTGCCCGCCGAGTGAGACCCCTGCACACCGCTCTGCGCAAAACTCATGGATTGCAATAGGCGCAAAATTGAGGAGATGCATGCGCCTCAAGGCTTCGCATTTCTTTCCGGTGAGTGCATTTGGAACAAGACAACACATTAAACAAAGTCAAGTTCGTTGGGATATCACAATCCTGACACGGCAGACCTTCGACGACGCAGGTCTGTCCCCATCCAGGACTTCTGCAAACGGGGCACAGCGTTGCCAGACGGCGAGCCAATCTAAATGCGAGGCGCCGGATGGAAACCATCCTCGTCGGATTCAGGTGCGCCCGCATGTCAGTTTCGATCCAGGCAGTCCCATCTGTAGAGTTCGCTGCTGCCCATCGGATTGCTCTTGTTAATTCATCTTTTGTCGCAATTCCCTTTGTCAAAGCCGTGCCGATGGGAGCAGATTTCGGCCTCACTACCAGCGCATGAGACGGAAATTGAACGGTGCCAAGCCATTGTTCGATTTCCTCGATTTCACTTGCTTCTCGCTGGTTGTAATTGGTGCTCTTAGAAAAAAGACTTTCCGTAATCACCAAGCCAAGCTCGTCGTCAATAAACGCCATTACCTCCAACCCCACAGGAATGAAATGAAGATACGGATGCGGTCCGAAACTACCCTCATTCGCAATTCCGAAAGGCAATCCTGTCAAAGCCATCCCCATCCGTGCCTTCCGTTCGCAAACTTCGAGGGCGGTGCCCGCACGCGCCACTTCTCCCGAGAAAGTTCCGAGAAGGTCGGTGTCACATTCTTCCGGAACTAACACTTGTAGGCCAAGGGCACATTTGAGTGGTCGCGCAATAACTTTATCCTTCCCATGCTTCGTGGCCAGGCTTGCGACGCGGCCTTGGTATGGCTTATGGGCATTCATTTTAAATGTCTGGTTCTTTCATTTTTTTCGGGACTCGTTGGTTTATTTCGTTCATCATTCGGGTATGTGTTCATACTCGGCATCATTCAAGCGCGTCATATTGGCGAGGCAATAGGAGCAATAGGGGTCAGTCATTTATTATATCATTACGAATCGCATCTTCGGCTTTTCGCAGTTCCCTGTCTCTTTCCGCCCTCATGCGAATCTTTCGAATCTGCTGACAGCACCAGCTTCGTGTTCCCATTCCCAATTCCTCGCAGATCCAGTCGAGACGTACTGTCGTTTCCGCATGGATGATCGCTGCAATCAGACACTTCCTCTCATCACTCTTTGCGCCGACGCGCAGTTCTTCGAGGGTAATTTGATAGAACCCAAGACCAGCCTCGATGATCTCTCGGGCTCGCTTTTCCCCGTAGTCGCGTAGTTCCAGCCCGGTGTATCCATCGGATTTCTTCTCCGAGCGCTCCCCCAGCTTCTTCGACGTAAACTTTAACAATTTCTCCCGAAATTCCTGTGAACCAAAAAACCATCCCCGGCGCAAAGCGGAATGAACAGCCAGAGTCGGCATTCCTTTCCCTTCTGTGAAGACCACGCCGGACTGCGTCGGATTCTTCCAATCAACTCGGCTTTCAAGCAGCCTTAAATACTCACGCCGTCCCTGCACCGTATCGGAACATTCACAATAGGACATTCCCAACGACGTTTCCTGCCACGTCGGACGCGAGCGCGGGGAAGAAAGATAAGCCTTCAAACTACTCCAAGAATAGTTCTCTACCCCATCAGCCTCCTTTATCATCCCGGCCCGAACCGGGTTCAAATGAATGTAGTCCATCATCGCCCAGAAACAGTTTCCAGGCTCCACCAGGATCGATTTGTACCGATCTCCGAAGAGATGACCCCAAAGGCGATGTCGGGTGTTAATCCTTCGCGTGTAAGGAGGCAATAGGGGTCAGTCATTTATTATATCATTACGAATCGCATCTTCGGCTTTTCGCAGTTCCCTGTCTCTTTCCGCCCTTATGCGAATCTTTCGGATCTGCTGACAGCACCAGCTTCGTGTTCCCATTCCCAATTCCTCGCAGATCCAGTCGAGACGTACTGTCGTTTCCGCATGGATGATCGCTGCAATCAGACACTTCCTCTCATCACTCTTTGCGCCGACGCGCAGTTCTTCGAGGGTAATTTGATAGAACCCAAGACCAGCCTCGATGATCTCTCGGGCTCGCTTTTCCCCGTAGTCGCGTAGTTCCAGCCCGGTGTATCCATCGGATTTCTTCTCCGAGCGCTCCCCCAGCTTCTTCGACGTAAACTTTAACAATTTCTCCCGAAATTCCTGTGAACCAAAAAACCATCCCCGGCGCAAAGCGGAATGAACAGCCAGAGTCGGCATTCCTTTCCCTTCTGTGAAGACCACGCCGGACTGCGTCGGATTCTTCCAATCAACTCGGCTTTCAAGCAGCCTTAAATACTCACGCCGTCCCTGCACCGTATCGGAACATTCACAATAGGACATTCCCAACGACGTTTCCTGCCACGTCGGACGCGAGCGCGGGGAAGAAAGATAAGCCTTCAAACTACTCCAAGAATAGTTCTCTACCCCATCAGCCTCCTTTATCATCCCGGCCCGAACCGGGTTCAAATGAATGTAGTCCATCATCGCCCAGAAACAGTTTCCAGGCTCCACCAGGATCGATTTGTACCGATCTCCGAAGAGATGACCCCAAAGGCGATGTCGGGTGTTAATCCTTCGCGTGTAAGCATTTTGCAGCCACCCCATTCCCTTCGCCAAATTCGCCTGCGGCGTTTCCACCAACAGGTGGTAGTGATTGCCCATCAACACATAGGCATGAATTCGAAAACCTGTTCGTCCGCACGCCTCACCCAAAGTTCGCAGGAAAGTCTTCCGATCTTTGTCGTCTCGCACAATCGCCTCGCGATGATCTCCTCTCGCCATCACGTGATACATCGCTCCTGCAAACTCAATCCTCACCTGCCTTGGCATTCCTTCGAAATACACGTCTATTCTTCTGAATACAATAATAAATGACTGACCCGAATGGCTACGACCAGAAACAGTTTCCAGGCTCCACCAGGATCGATTTGTACCGATCTCCGAAGAGATGACCCCAAAGGCGATGTCGGGTGTTAATCCTTCGCGTGTAAGCATTTTGCAGCCACCCCATTCCCTTCGCC
>Ga0209390_10000699_pt1 | contig 66577 bp, 56 predicted proteins | sample BON01_FD_187212 | JGI IMG/M metagenome (GOLD analysis project Ga0209390, IMG submission 187212) | Freshwater microbial communities from Lake Bonney liftoff mats and glacier meltwater in Antarctica - BON-01 (SPAdes) (version 2) | ecosystem: Environmental > Aquatic > Freshwater > Ice > Glacier...
CTCTACAACACGCAGTTGCCGCAATCAGCCTTGGGGAGCCGAACGCCAATGCAGGCGATGAAAGACTGGCACAAAACACACCCACATCTCTTCGTCAAATCACCGCGCAATCATCCGGGACGCGACACTTAATATTCAAAATCAAACAATCTTAAGTTGCAAGTAAAATTTAACAAACACGCTTGAGTATGGAAATGTAAAACCCGTCACCGCCATCAAGTGGTGTGAAGGTTTTGAACGTCACCTTTTGCCAGTGCGGGTTTCGGCGCAAAAAAGCAGTGACCTGATCGTCATTCTCGGCCTGAAACAGCGAACATGTGGCGTAGGCAAAAATCCCGTTCGGGGATACTAACGCGCTAGCCTTGTCCATCACATCCACCTGAATGGCACACAGTTCAGCCAATCTCTCGGGCGTCAGCGCCCATTTGGCTTCGGGGGAGCGGCGCCAACTGCCCGAACCGGAACAAGGCGCATCGGCAATGACCAGATCAAACCCACCCGCCTTGCGCAAGCTTGCCGAGGCGATGGATTCTACGCGAACGCCTCCTCGTTTGGCACGAACAGCGAGGTCTTTCATCCGGGCAGGTTGAATGTCATGGGCAAAATACTGTGCCTCACACAACCCTGCCATGGCCAATGTTTTCCCGCCACCGCCTGCGCAATAATCCAACACACGACTGCCCGGACTAAGCGGCAACAGATCTACAATCGCTTGTGAGGCGGCATCTTGTAGCTCTACCAACCCGGTTTGAAAACTGTTTGACGTTTGAACCTTGCGTGGGTTTTCCGTGACCTCTAAAGCGGTGTGGGACAGATCAGACAGGCGCGTCAAAATGCCTTCGCTTGCGAGGGATTTTTGGGCGGCATCTCGCGTGGTTTTGCGCATGTTTACCCGCAAAAACACGGGCGCGCGCAATTGTAAGCAACGCAAAACATGCTCGAAATTTGGGCCAAGTGACCGACGCAGTTCGGGCTCCAACCAGTCGGGGCAATCAAGCTCTGCAAGGCCTGTGGGTGTGGTCCCAAAGTCAGCCTCGGATGCTGAAAGGCTGGCTGGGGCATAGCCTTTGCCTGAAAACACGCCCTCCGGCGGGATGCCTGCACTGCGCAGCCCGCCCAAAATCAAACCGCGCCCGGTGTCGGCGCCGCCAAACGCTGCAAAAGACCGTTTGCAGCGCAGCACGTCATAGACGATATCGCGCAGCGCGTGACGATCTCCCGACCCTGCAAATCGGTTGGACCGGGCCCAATTGGTCAGGGCTTTTTCCGCCGCCTGCCCCGCCAGCATTTTGTCAAGAATGTCGATGGCGGCGGCATAGCGGGCGGCTGGGGTCATGGTATCCTATGGCCCCGAACAGGCCCTTGTTTGGCTTACATAATGCGGTAATTAGGGCTTTCACGGGTGATCTGCACATCATGCACATGGCTTTCCTTCAGCCCTGCCCCAGTGATTCTTACAAAGGTGCAGTTCTTGCGCATATCCGCGATGGTACCGTTGCCAGTATACCCCATCGCTGCGCGCAACCCGCCCACCAATTGGTGAACCACCGCCGCAGCCGAGCCTTTGTAAGGCACTTGGCCTTCGATCCCTTCGGGAACCAGCTTGTCGCTGGCGGCATCCTTTTGGAAATAGCGGTCGGCCGAACCGCGCGCCATCGCCCCAAGGCTGCCCATGCCGCGATACGACTTGAACGAGCGACCTTGATACAAAATCACCTCACCGGGAGACTCATCGGTGCCTGCAATCGCAGAACCGACCATGGCGCAGGATGCACCTGCCGCAATCGCCTTGGCAAAATCGCCGGAATACTTAATGCCACCATCCGCGATGATCGGTACCTTACCCGCAGCAGACGCCGCATCCATGATCGCTGTCAGCTGTGGAACGCCGACACCGGCCACAATCCGCGTGGTGCAAATAGAACCCGGGCCAATCCCCACCTTAACCGCATCAGCCCCGGCGCCAATAAGGGCGCGGGTCGCCTCGGCCGTCGCTACGTTGCCGGCGACAACCTGCACAGCGTTCGAAATGGCCTTTATCCGCTCCACCGCGCGCGCAACGCCTTCGGAGTGGCCATGGGCGGTGTCGATCACCACCATATCCACGCCTGCCTCAATCAGCGCCATTGAGCGTTCAAACCCAGCATCGCCAACGGTGGAGGCTGCGGCAACCCGCAAACGGCCCAGCTCATCTTTGCAGGCATGAGGGTTTAGCACCGATTGCTCGGTATCTTTCAAGGTCAAAAGGCCTGTCAATTTGCCTTTGCCATCCGTTATCAGCAGCTTTTCAATGCGCCGCGCTTTCATCAGGGAAATTGCGGCCTGACGGTCGGCAGGTTCATGCAAGATCGCCAGATTATCACCTGTCATCATCACCTTAACCGGCGTGCGGTCATCCGAGGCAAAGCGCATGTCGCGGTTAGTGACGATGCCCACAACGCGGCCCAGTTCATCCACCACTGGAAAGCCGGTGACGTTGTAACGCTCTTGCAACGCTTTGGCATCGGCCAGTGTTTGGTCTGGTGTCAGGGTAATCGGGCTATAGACAATACCAGACTCGAACCGCTTTACCCGCCGTACTTCCAGCGCTTGCTGATCGACGGTAAGGTTGCGGTGAACCACGCCAATGCCGCCGGCCTGCGCCATGGCAATCGCCATCCGTCCTTCGGTCACTGTGTCCATCGCTGACGACAAGAGTGGGATGTTCATCCGAATGGATTGGGTGACAAATGTTGTTGTATCTGCATCCGATGGCAGCACCGAGCTTGCCGCCGGAACCAGCAGAACGTCATCAAAGGTAAGTGCCTCGCGAATCTCCATGAAAAGCCTCCGTGGGAGCGGTCGTTTGACGGTTTGCTGTTTCATGCATGGCAAAGAATGGCAAGTGCCAAAGCCCTACTTGCGCATGGAAAGCCGCCGTGGTGATCTGGGAAAAACCAAGAGGACGCTGGATGCACGTGGCGATTGTTGAAAATACCGCTGGGACCCAGCATGGGCAAGTTGGGATCGCGCTGGCCGAGGCGGGCGCGATTGTCGACCAATACCGTCCCTATCTGGGCCAAGCCTTGCCGGGCAGCCTTTATGGCGTAGACGCATTGGTGGTGTTTGGCGGCGAACAAACCGCCCTTTCGGATGGCACCCACCCTTATCTTGGCCCGCTTAGCGCGCTGATGCGCCAAATGGTGGCGGCGGACCGCGCGGTTTTGGGCATCTGTCTGGGCGCGCAACTCATGGCGCGCGGGTTTGGGGCGCTCAACCACATTGGCACGGCGCCAGAATTTGGCTGGGTTCAGATTTCGGCGACCGATGAGGGACGCTCAGATCCGGTGCTATCCGCTGTGAAGACTGATTTTAACGCCTTCCAATGGCACTCTGACACGTTTGATGCACCACCGGGTGCGGTTCATCTTGCCCAAAGTGCCGTCGTAAGAAACCAAGCCTTTCGCGTCGGTCGCGCAGGCTATGCCACGCAGTTTCATTTTGAGGCCAACCGCGCAATTGTGAGCAGCTGGACCAAACGTTTCCCAACCCAGATTGAAACGATGGCCCCCGGTTGGATTAAGGGCCAGCACGACCATGCCGCTGCATCAGGTGCTGCGGCGGACGAAGCAGGTTTAGCGCTTGCCCGCGCCTTTGTGGCGCAAATTAAGTGAACTTAGCCTTTGTGGCGCAAATTGCCTATGCGGTCGCGGCATTCGTTTTAGCCGCCAAAGTGCCTTTCGTCCAAGCATGCAGCACCTTCAGCGCGATGGCAGGCACAATGCCAATCGCTGCAGTTAGCACCACAATGCCTGCCCAAATCCAAAGACTGCTTTGCCCCGCCGCCGCACCAAGCGCCAAGAGCAGGCTGGCATAGGCGGCCAAGGGAAAAGTGAACGCGCCCCAAAGGGCGGAAAACCCGGCACCGGTGATCCAACGCGCAGAAACGACCATTGCAAGCAATATCAGCCCGCCAAAAACCGCGAACCCTATCGCCAGCGTTGGCATTCCCAACAGCAAGGCCACTGTGCCAAACAATGCGGCAGGCGACAGATGGATCGCCAGCAACGGGCGCAACGGTGCAGGTGGTATACGCTTAATCAACTGCATAAGGCTAACCGCCCAAATGCCGATCGCAATGAGTGTGGTCGAAAACAATATCCCCGTTGCCAGCCCCGTATAGCCCAAGGGTGCAGCCGAAACCGCAGCGATGATAAAGCCAACAAAGCTCAGATGCCAAACGGGGGTCACGTCGCGCCCTTCGGCAGGGCCTCGGCCCAAAGCCAATATGATCAGAGCTGCCAAAACAAGATGTGTGGCAAGAGCTGCAAACATCACCACGCCTGCGGCACGGGCTGAATAGGGCAGCAAGGTCACGGCCAACAACGCCATCCCGAGCGACATCGCCGCCAACCCTGCCCGCCCCGGCAAAATGGCCAAATCTTCCATAATAACGCCACGGCGCTGTGACAGCTTGATCCCGTAGCCCAGCGTGGCAAACAGCCACAGGAGGCTGACCGCGCCAAGGGTGATCTCGGCAATTGCGACCGGATAGCCAATCGCCTCGGCCCCGCGCCGCAAGGCAAGGCCCAGCCCGAATAGCCCCATAATGGCCGGAAACACCGCAGGGGGCATGCGCTGAAACGCGCGCAGTTTAACGGGAGGGAATTGCGGAGCAGGAAAAATCGGCGGACGTTTCATGGGTGATCCTTGATGGTCTTTGAGCAGGTCTATCACGGCGATAGTTTTCGGCGCATCGCGGCGCATTGTCACCCATTGCTATCACGACGGTAGAATGAGGCAAGTCGCGCCCGGTGTGACCACCCTCGCCCCGGTTCCCAGTTTGAACCGTGCAAGACTTGCGCCTCTGTCCGTGTTCACATCCCCCAAATCCAGCCCGCGCACGCCACGATTGCGCAAGTTCAAGGCGGCTTGCCAGAGTATCGGCCCATGCGCAAAGGCCGCGCGGCCCAAAGCACTGGCCCAGCCCACAAAATAACTGGCGGTGTGTCCATGAATCAAAAACACCATCCCTGCCTGCAAGGCGCCATGGCTAAACCAGCCCAAAGCCAAACTCTTCCCAAACCAATCGGTTGCTAATTCCCCCGGCAAATTGTGGTATCCTCGCGCGCGGCGCTGTGTGGCCTCATGTGCGATCAATTCCCGCAGTTTTGGCAGGGCCAGGGAGGTTGGTTTCACGGCGTCTTCCGCTCGGACCAGCCTATTGCGCCATTTACCCGACAAACCCTTGCGCAACGCCTCAGGCGATTGCTGAATGTTCCACAGGGCCGAAGCCTTGGGCGTGATCAATGGCACCATCCCCCATCCGGCCAAAGGTTGGGCGGGGGTGACAATGCAAGCCCCACAATGCCGCGCCAATCGCCGGATGATGCCGCGCTTTTGGGCATCAACCAAAGGGGCCAACCAAACTGGCCCTTGGCCAATGACCCGCAAACCAGGCCGTTGCAAGACCTGCGCCATCGCAACCGCTTGCCCAGCCTCAAACACCACAGCGCGCCCAACCCTTGCCCCCAAACAGGCCATAGACTGCCCAAAATCCCAGTCTTGGCGCAGCCCGTAAGGCTGGGTGGCAAGACGGGCCTGCCACTGCACTTTTGTTAGCTGGTCCCATTGAATTTCCATGCCTTGTTAAGACAACAGAAATCTAAATGTCGGATTAATGTGATTAACAGAATAAGAAAAAGGGCAAATAAAATGCAGAGAATACCAATCCCCCGCTATACCTTTTGGGTGCCAGGCTTGATTTCATTAGCAATCAGCGCGGTATTTCTTGGGCTTCTTGCCCTGCTTTAACCCCTAGCGGTACAGTAGTGACAAACCGTTGTGGAACAAATGCACCTTTTTGGGGTCCGCAATCAGTTGCACGGACTTGTGCCGCAGACCTGCATGGATGCCGGGCAATTTGCCAACAACCTGCGCCGCCTCGCCTTGGCGCTTGAAATAGAGCAAGGTCACTTCCCCCAAAGCTTCGGTAATCTCAACTTCGCCGGTGAAAACCGGGTCCGCGTCCGTGGCAACCAAATCCTCGGGGCGCACCCCGATATTGACCTTCATGCCCAGATCGGCCGCCATCGTAGGCACCGCAGACCGCGCGCTGCCGCCACCGTCCAGCTTGACCACCGTCTGCGCGCCGGTTTCCACCACCTCACCCGCCAAAAGGTTCATTGCGGGCGATCCGATGAATTGTGCCACAAACTCGTTTTGCGGCCGCTCATACAGGTCGAGCGGGCTGCCAACTTGGCTAATCCCACCGCCTGCCAGCACCACAATACGGGTTGCAAGCGTCATCGCCTCAACCTGATCATGGGTAACATAAATCATGGTGCGGTCTGCCATTTGCTCTTTCAACTGCGCAATCTCAATCCGGGTCGCCACGCGCAACGCCGCATCAAGGTTCGAAAGCGGTTCATCAAACAGATACACTTTTGGGTCTCGCACGATCGAACGTCCGATTGCCACGCGCTGGCGCTGCCCGCCTGACAAGGCCTTGGGCAAGCGGTCCAGATAGGGTGTCAGCTGCAAAATATCGGCGGCTTTGTTCACCGCAGCGGCAATCTCGGCCTTGGTTTTCTTGGCAATTTTCAGCGCGAATTCCATGTTTTCGCGCACGGTCATATGGGGGTAAAGCGCGTAGGATTGGAACACCATCGCAATACCGCGCTGTGCGGGTGGCACGTCATTGACCACCTGTCCGTCAATTTCCAGCGTCCCGCCGGTGATCCGCTCCAACCCTGCGATCATCCGCAACAACGTGGATTTGCCGCAGCCTGAAGGGCCAACAAACACAATCAACTCACCTTGTTTGATGTCGAGGTTGATATTGGCAAGCACCTTCACCTCGCCGTAAGCTTTTTCAACATTCGTCAGCTTTAGATCAGCCATTTATCCTCCCCCTCCTGCTCAGGTCACGCTTTGGCCGCAAGGCAACACTGCCACGGACCCAAAGTTATGGTTTTGCCCAAAGGGGCGCCTTGGTCGCGCCAGACGCTGTGCCACGCGCCCTTGGGCGCGGGCAGCGTCACGGCGCTGTCCCCGAGGTTGAAAGCGCAGAACAAGCTGTCCTCAGCGCCTTCACTCGCGCGGAAAAAGCTAAGCACATCGCCTTTTGCAGTTAGCTCCAACTGTGCACCTGTCCGCAAAACCGGATAGTGGCGGCGCAAAGCAAGGGCCGATTGGTAATGCGCAAACAGGCCACCGTCCGTCTTGGCGGCGGCGCCTGCCAGTTGCAAATGCTGTGCAGGCACGGGCAGCCACGGCTTACCCGCACTAAAGCCGCCAGTTTGGTTATCGGATTGCCAAACCATTGGTGTGCGGCAACCATCACGGCCTTTAAACTCTGGCCAAAACTCAATGCCATAAGGGTCTTGCAAATCCTCAAAGGCGATATCCGCTTCTGGCAGGCCCAACTCCTCACCTTGATACAAGCAGGCAGAGCCGCGCAAGCACATGAGCAATGTCGCATAAGCCTTTGCTGCATCAGCAGAAAGGCCCCAGCGCGTGATATGGCGCACGACATCATGGTTTGAAAACGCCCAGCAAGCCCAACCATCGGGGGCGGCGGCATCCAATGCGTCAAAGGTTTCCACAACGCGGGCCGGCGTCAACCGTTTGGGCGACAGAAACTCGAACGCATAGCACATCTGCATCCGATCATCGCCGCGCGTATACTCCCCCAAAATCTCTAGCCCGCGCTGCGCATCCCCCACCTCGCCCACTGCTGCGGCATTATAAGGCTTCATCACCGCGCGCAGTTTTTTCAAGAATTCGATATTCTCGGGCTGGCTTTTGTCAAACAGGTGCATTTGGTGGTTATAGGGGTTCACGGCAGGCGCTGTATCGGCATTGCGCTGTTCGGGCGGCAAGGCCGGATTGTTGCGCAGGTATTTGTCATGGGTGTAAAAGTTAATGGTATCCAAACGGAAGCCATCCACGCCCCGGTCCAACCAAAACCGTGCGACGTCCAGCAGCGCGTCTTGCACCTGCGGTTCATGGAAATTCAGATCGGGTTGCGAAGTCAGGAAGTTGTGCAAGAAATATTGCTCGCGCCGCGCATCCCATTGCCAAGCCGACCCACCAAAGATTGACAGCCAGTTTGTCGGCGGTGTGCCGTCCATCTTTGGATCGGCCCAAACATACCAATTGGCGCGGGCATTGTCGCGATTGGCGCGGCTTTCCTTAAACCAAGGGTGCTCATCTGACGTGTGCGACAACACCAGATCAATCATCACCCGGAGGCCCAACGCATGCGCCGATGCGATCACGGCATCAAAATCGGCCAATTGACCAAACATCGGGTCCACATCGCAATAATCTGACACGTCATAGCCAAAATCCTTCATCGGCGAGGTGAAAAACGGGCTGATCCAAATCGCATCGGCCCCCAATTCGGCAATATGCGGCAAGCGCTGCACGATACCCGCCAGATCACCAATGCCATCGCCATTGCTGTCTTGAAAGCTGCGCGGATAGATCTGATAGATCACTGTGCCGCGCCACCAATCTTTATCATGCGCCCATGCGGCTGCATTCGGTTTTTCTACCATTCCCATGGCCTTCATTCCTTATTTCACAGATCCAGCCAACAGGCCTCGGACCAAGTATTTTTGCATCGCAAAGAACACGACCAGCGGCACCGCGATGGTGACAAAGGCTGAGGTTGCAAGTATTTCCCAATCGCCGCCCCGCGACCCCATCAGGTTTTTCAACTGCCCGGTCATGACCAATTGATCGGCTGAGTTGCCAAGGAACACGAGGGCGACCAGCAAGTCATTCCATGTCCACAAAAACTGAAAGATCGCAAAACTGGCCAGTGCAGGAAACGACAGCGGCAGGATGATTTTCAGGAAAATCTGAAACTCCGTGGCCCCATCAACCCGCGCGCTTTCAATAATCTCTCGCGGTAGGCCGATCATATAATTTCGCAAAAGATAGATGGCGAGCGGTAGGCCAAAGCCGGTATGCGCAAGCCATATCCCAATATAGCTCTTACCAATCCCAATTTCATTATGCAGTTTTAACAAGGGGATAAGTGCCAATTGTAACGGCACGACCAGCAGCCCAACGACCAAAGCGACAATCAAAGCGCGGCCCGGAAACTCCATCCACGCCAGCGCATAGGCGGCAAAGGCGGCCACCAAAATCGGGATCACTGTTGCAGGAATGGAAACAGTCATGGTGTTCAAAAACGCCCGCCCCAATCCTTCGGCCCCCAACACGCGGCCATAGTTTTCAAAGGTAAACCGCGCCGGCGTGACCGAGGTAGCAAATATTCGCATGCCGCGGCTACCCTCCATCGCGGTCGGCGAAGATATGGTGAAATCGCCATTCGCCTGAACTGTCACGGTTTCGCCGTCATCCGTCACCACAGGCTCATTCACCAAGTGCGCCCCCGGTTCGCGGATTGACGTACCAAAGGCCGTCACCTTCCCCGGCCCACCATCAAAAATATTGCCGTCCAGCACATAAAGCCCGTCTTTCAGCACCGCCGTATCGGGTGCATCCGCCCGGTACTGCACCGATGCCTCTGCCGGAAACATCGCCTTCCACCACCCCGACGCGCTGATTTGGTCGCGGTCGCGAAAGCTGGAAACGAGCAACCCAAAGGTCGGAAAGGTCCACAACAAGACCAGCGCCAAAGCACACAGGTTAACCGCCCAAACAAGTCGCGATTTTGTGCCAACGATATTGTCCATTAGCGGGCCTCCCGTGCAGCGTTGCGGATGTTCCATATCATGATCGGCGTTACCATCAGCATGATCACGATAGCGGCTGTTGATGCGCGCCCGGTGTCATTGCCGCGAAACATCCAATCAAACATAAGGTTGGCCAACACTTGGGTGCCCCATTGGCCGTTGGTCATGGTCAACACGATATCAAACACCTTCAAAACGGTGATCGTGATCGTGGTCCAAACCACCAAAATCGTCCCCCAGATTTGCGGTACTTTGATCTTCATGAATATCTGAAACGGCGAGGCCCCATCAAGAATGGAGGCTTCAATTGTCTCTTCAGGTATTCCTCGCAGGGCTGCCGACAAAATCACCATCGCAAATCCGGTTTGAATCCACACCAGAACGATCATCAGCAAAAAGGAGTTGATGACGGGCGAGGTGAGCCAAGTTTGGGCTGCACCACCCATCCCAGTCCAAACCGCGTTCAAAATCCCAATCTGTTCTTGCCCATCGGGGCGGTATTCATAGACCAGCTTCCAAATAACGGCCGCGCCCACAAAGGAAATCGCCATCGGCATGAAAATCATCGCTTTGGCGAAATTGCCCCAGCGAATACGGTCAGTCACGGCCGCTGCAATCAGCCCAAAAAACGTAGACGCCGCAGGCACAAACACCAGCCACAGCAGGTTGTTAAACATGCTTTCGCGAAATTTATCGTCGTTGATCAGCCAAATATAATTTGCGGCACCCACAAAAGTGTCGCCCTCGGCATCCATGAACGACAGGTAAATCGACACAAACACCGGATAGACCAAATAAACCGTCAGCAACGCCAAGGCCGGAAACATAAACAACCAAGGCCGGATCTGATTGGCGCGGTTAATATTGGCCCCGGCCATTGGACCTGTGGCTGGGTACAACCGATCCAGCGCTATGTTCGACAGAAAAAAGTAACAAATACAGCCAAATACGCCGATCAAAATTGTCACAGCCGCCATCACGAACTGTTCCATACTTCCCCCAATACCGTCATATCTGAGATCAAAACCACGCCCATGCCGCAAAGGGCTTTGCGCGAAACGCGATCCCCGCCCAACACGGTGGCTGGGCGGGGAAAGTAAGACTGCTTACTTAATGCTGTCCCAGGTTTTCTGGATATCGGTCGCTACAGCCGTAGCATCTTTGCCAGCGGTGTAATCCACCATGCCAGTCCAGAACACGCCCGCACCAATCGCGCCGGGCATCAGGTCAGACCCGTCAAAGCGGAACGTGTCAGCCCCCAGCAAGATGCCACCCATCTTTTTTAGCGTCTCATCGCCGTAAGCGTCTGAGTTCACACCCTTATGCGGCGTCAAGAACCCTTTTTGCGCCATCCAAACCTCATGCGCGAGCGGGGTTTGCAGGTATTTCATAAAGGCTTCGGCAACCGGGCTGTCTTGGGTGATCACGAACAACGTGCCTGCGCCCAACACAGGCTTGCCCAAATCCTTGTCCGCATAGGCTGGGAAGTAGAAAAAGTCCGCATCTTGGCCAACGACCGTGCCTTCAGGGAAGAAGGACGGGATAAAGCTGGCCTGACGTTGCATGTAGCACGCAGGTGGTGATGCAAACAGGCCCTTGGGGCTGTCGCGGAAATCGGTTGACCCAACAGCGCCAGACCCGCCGGCGACATACTTGTCATTGCGGGCAAACCAGCCGAAATCTTCAATCGCAGCCACAACCTTGGGGTCGTCAAACTTCATCTCATTGCTGACCCAGGCGTCATAATCGGCCGGGGTATTGTTGCGCAGCATCATATCTTCGACCCAGTCGGTCGCAGGCCAACCCGTCGCAGGGCCGGAGCCCAAACCAATGCACCAAGGCGTCCCACCATCGGCCACGATCTGCTTGGTCAACGCTTTCAGCTCTTCCATCGAGGTGGGGATTGCATAGCCCGCATCCTCAAAATTTTCAGGCACATACCAAACCAGCGACTTCACATCGACCTTATAGAACATGCCGTACAGCGCCTTGGCACCATCGGGGCCTGCAAAGCTTGCAAGATCAACCCATGACTGGCCGGCGGCATAGTTCTCTTTCAGCCAATCCGTCGTCTCACTTGGCAAGGCGGTCAGCTTGCCACGCTTGGCTAGGTCCGCCGCAAGGCCGGGCTGCGGGATGACGGCAATACCGGGGGGCGAGCCTGCTTCAACGTCGATCATCACACGCTGCTCAAACCCGTCGCCGCCTGTGTATTCCACATCCGCGCCGGTTGCAGCCTCAAAATACGCAATCACGCTTTCGAACAGCTCTTTGTCCACGCCGCCCCAAGGCCCGTCAATCTTTAGGCTCTGGCCCTTCAAATCGGTCGCTTTCAGCGCCTCAAAGCTATCCCAATGGAAACGCGCATCCTCACCGGGTGCGAATTTCAGGTCTTGTGCATGTGCTGCACCGGCCAGCAACGCAAGTGCGGCGGCCCCCATAAGGTAAGTGGATTTCATCTTTTCCTCCCGATGATCCCGCCTTCAGGCGTTTTGTGGTCTTTTTCCACGGTAGAATCAAATCCAAACCGCTTTGGAAGCTTGATCCTCCGCGATTTGTCCCTTTGAGTCAATCATGAGTTGCGGCAGAAAGCGCCGACGTAACTAGCATATTCATCAACAAATAGCCTAATCTCACCGATAAACCCCATCACAGCCCCATAAAATTTGGCTTTGACCTCTGCCGCTCTTGTCGCTAGGCTTTAAACTAATTCAAACCGCTTTGGGGCCGCGATGAACCTAAAAGACCTCTCACAAAAGCTTGGCTTGTCACCAACAACCGTCAGCCGCGCGCTGAACGGCTACCCGGAAGTGAATGAGAACACGCGCGAAAAGGTCATGGCCGCAGCGCAGCGCTACAGCTACAAGCCCAATACCCGTGCCATTCGTCTGGCAACTGGGCGCGCGCTGGCCGTCGGGCATGTGATACCCGTCGAAACCCAACATGAAATTGTTAACCCAATCTTTGCCGACTTCATCGCAGGCGCGGGTGAGACTTATTCCAAAGCCGGCTATGATCTGATCTTGTCGATTGTGCCGGATGGGGATGAAGCGCGGGTTTACCGTGAAATGAAATCGCGCGGAAATGTCGATGGAGTCATCGTCCACTCGCCCAAACAGGATGACCCACGGATCAAACTGCTGCATGACATCCAGATGCCTTTTGTCGTGCATGGCCGTGCCACAGCGGCAACGCTTCCATATTCCTGGGTCGATGTGAACAACCGCCGCGCCTTTCGCCGTGCCACGGACTTTCTGTTGGACCTTGGGCATCACCGCATCGGCCTTGTGAACGGCCTAGAGTTCATGGATTTCGCCATCCGCCGCCGCAACGGCTATACTGAGGCTTTGGCGGACCGTGGCTTTTCGACGGACCCTGCCTTGATGCAATCGATTGAGATGACCGAAGGGCTTGGCTATCACGCTGTGCGCAACATGCTGGCCTTACCAAACCCGCCCACGGCTTTGTTATTGTCGTCGATGATCATCGCCCTTGGCGCACGCCGCGCGATTGATGAGAGTGGCCTGCGCATTGGGCGTGATATTTCCGTTATTATTCATGACGATGACCTAAGCTATATGAAAAATGGTGGCGATGTCCCCATCTTCACCGCCACCCGCTCTTCGGTCCGTGAGGCTGGGCGTCTTGCGGCCGCAATGCTGCTTGAAACCATCGCAGGCAAAACCCCTGCCCCGACAAACAGGCTGTTGGAGGCTGAATTGATCATCGGTCAATCCACCGGCCCCGCACCCCAAAGGCCTTGACCATGCTGCCAAAACGCGCTGATTTTCCACGCGATTTTCTGTTTGGGGCTGCCACCTCCAGCTATCAGATCGAAGGGCATTCCTTTGGCGGCGCAGGCCGCACGCATTGGGATGATTTTGCCCAAACCCCCGGCAATGTGGTGCGCGCCGAAAACGGAGCCATGGCCTGCGACCATTACCACCGCTGGCCCCAAGATCTTGACCTGATGCAAGCGGCAGGCTTTGACGTTTACCGCTTTTCCACATCTTGGGCGCGGGTCATGCCCGAAGGGCGCGGGGCGGTGAACGCCACAGGTTTGGACTATTATGACCGGCTTGTTGACGGAATGCTGGAACGCGGGTTGAAGCCTGCGGCCACCTTATATCATTGGGAATTGCCCTCGGCTCTGGCCGATTTGGGGGGCTGGCGCAACCGCGATATTGCAGGCTGGTTTGCCGATTATACGCAAGTGATGATGGAGCGGATCGGCGACAGGGTTTGGTCTGCGGCGCCTATAAATGAGCCGTGGTGTGTGGCGTGGCTCTCGCATTTTCTAGGCCACCACGCGCCGGGCCTGCGCGATATCCGGGCCACCGCGCGGGCCATGCATCATGTAGGCCTTGCGCATGGCCGCGCGATAGAGGTGATGCGCGGGCTCGGCATGGGCAATCTGGGCGCTGTTTGCAACATGGAATACGCGGCCCCGGCCGATAACACGCCTGCCGCCGCCGCTGCGGCCAAGCTTTATGACGGCTATTATAACCGCTGGTTCCTGTCGGCGATGTTCAAAAGCCAATACCCCGCCGATGTGTTGGAAGGCCTTGGGCCGCATATGCCGCAAGGCTGGCAAGACGACATGGCCACGATCGCTGCCCCTGTCGATTGGGTTGGCATAAACTACTACACCCGCAAGCTGATCGCCCCTGCCCCCGGTCCATGGCCCGCGCATAAAGAGGTAAACGGCCCCTTACCAAAAACCCAGATGGGCTGGGAGATCTACCCTGAGGGGCTGGCGTTTTTCTTGCGCCGGACGGCTGCCGAGTATTCGGGGGATCTGCCAATCTATGTCACCGAGAACGGCATGGCCGGTGCGGATGTTTTGGTGGATGGTGTGGTGGATGATACCGCCCGGATCGACTATCTGGCTCAGCATCTGGGCGTTGTGAAACAGGTCGCGGCTGAAGGCGTTCCAGTCAAAGGCTATTCCACTTGGTCCTTGATGGATAACTTTGAATGGTCGCTTGGCTATGAAAAACGGTTTGGCTTGATCCATGTCGATTTCGAAACCTTGCAGCGCACCCCCAAAGCATCCTATCACGCGTTACAGGCCGCGATGTCTCGCAACGCCTGAGCATCGGAGCCATTTATGTCCTCTCACCTTGATCCTCGCCTGTCTTTGGTTGCCGATATTGGCGGCACAAATACGCGCGTGGCCTTAGCGGATGGCAAGGTTTTACAGGCAGGCACTATCCGGCGGTTTCGGAACGCGGATTTTCCGGGGCTTGAGACGATCTTGCGCGCCTATCTTACGGACCAGCCGGGGGTGGTTTGTGCCGGGGCTTGCGTTGCGGTGGCGGGACCGGTGGCAAATGGTGTGGCCACGATGACCAACCTGGATTGGACCATTGATAGCGCCACTTTGACCCGTGCCACCGGGGCCAAAGTGGTTGCGATTTTGAACGACCTTCAAGCGCAGGGCCATGCCTTGGGCCATATCGCGCCCGAAAACCTGCGCCAGATCATTGGGCAGGCTGAACCTGATCCAATGGCGGCCAAGTTGGTGATCGGGGTTGGGACGGGTTTTAACGCGGCCCCGGTTCACGAAACCCCGTGGGGGCGCGTGGTTGCGGCCTCGGAATGTGGGCATGTAAATATGCCGGTGCGAAGCGAGGCGGATCTTAGGCTCGCCCAATTCGTGGAAACCGCGCATGGGTTTCCGGGGGTTGAGGATGTTTTGTCGGGCCGTGGGTTGGAGCGGCTGTTTGCCTTCGTTTCCGAGGAAGCTGGAGCGCCCGCCGAGGCGACGGCTGCTGCGATTATGGATGGGTTGGCAAATGAGGCGGGGGCTGGGCTTGCCACCCAAACTGCCGGTTTATTCACCCGACTGTTGGGGGCCGAGGCGGGAAACCTTGCCCTCACTCACTTGCCTTTTGGGGGGATTTATCTGTGTGGTGGGGTCTCGCGCGCGATTGGGCCGCATTTGCTGGCCATGGGGTTTGAGCCTGCTTTTCGCGATAAAGGCCGGTTTGCGGGCTTTATGAAAAACTTCTCCGTCTCGGTGGTTGAGGATGATTTTGCTGCGCTGACAGGCTGTGCCGTCTATCTGGATCGCGGCGCGCAGGGGTGAATATCCTCAGGTGAATCGCGCGCGGACGTTTTTATAAGCCATTGAATTAAAATGAATAGACGATTTATCTTCATGAAATATTAACCTGCAAACGCAGTGGTCCGCAGGGATGTTCTGGCCCGCCACCGCGTCCGAACCATCCCAATATCTATCAAACAGAGCGGCCCTGCACGGTCCTCGTGCAGCGGTTTGGCGGGGTCTCAATGGCCCCGCCAAACCGGGTTGCAGTAGGTCAGCTTAAGGCGGCTTGCACGGCGCGTTTGGTCATCACAGCACACAGATGCGCGCGGTAGTCAGCACTTCCGTGCAGGTCGGCGATCATGTCATCTGCGGGGAGCGTCAGGCCTGCAATCGCGTCAGCAGAGAACTTGGCCGAGAGTGCCGCTTCGGCCTCGGGCCAGCGGAACACGCCGTTATTTGACACCCCCGTGATTGCCACCCGCACACCATCCGCAAACTTTGCCACATATACGCCAACCAGCGCGAAACGCGACGCGGGTTGGACGAATTTTATATAGGCGGCTTTTTCAGGCACCGGGAATTTCACCGCCGTGACAATCTCGCCTTCCTCCAGCGCTGTTTCAAACATGCCAAGGAAATAGTCATCCGCCGCCACTTCGCGCGTGTTGGTCACGATGATTGCGCCCGACCCAAGGGCGGCTGCCGGATAGCAAGCAGACGGGTCATTATTGGCGATGGAGCCGCCGATAGTGCCACGATTGCGCACCGCAGGATCACCGATTTGGCCTGCAAGGGCCGCAAGCGCCGGGTAGTATTTCGCCGCCTCACGCGCCACCACGGCATGGGTTGTAGCCCCACCGATGATCACGCCACCATCGCCTTGGCACACGCCTTGCAGTTCGGGGATGCGGGTTAAGCTGACCAGCGTTCCCGGATCAGCGAGGCGTTGTTTCATCGTGGGCAACAAGGTTTGCCCACCCGACAGCGGTTGTGCGCCATTGCCAAGGGCTGCCACCGCATCGGCCAGTGTTTTTGGCTTTATCAGATCAAAGTTATACATGCTTGGCCTCCCTTAAGCTTTGTTCATCGCAGCCCACACGCGCTGAGGCGAGACGGGCATATCAATATGGGTGACATGGGTGTGGCCTGCGCGGTGCAGCGCATCAATCACCGCGTTGACCACGGCAGGCGGTGAGCCGATAGCGCCCGCCTCACCACAGCCTTTGACGCCCAAGGGGTTGTGCGTGCAAGGCGTGATGCAGCTGTGATCGACCGTGTAGAACGGCACATCATCGGCCCGCGGCATCGCGTAGTCCATGTAGGACCCGGTCAGCAACTGGCCGTTTGCATCATAGGTGGTGCTCTCTAACAGCGCTTGCCCGATCCCCTGCCCTACGCCGCCATGGACTTGGCCATCGACGATCATTGGGTTCATCACATTGCCAAAATCATCGGCGCAGGTGAAGGACGCGATTTCGACTTTACCTGTGTCAGGGTCAACCTCGACCTCGCAGGCATAGGCGCCAGCGGGATAGGTAAAGTTGGCGGGATCATAGAAGGCGGTTTCTTCCAGCCCCGGTTCCAGCGTTTCCAGCGGGTAGTTGTGCGGGACGTAAGCCGAGAACGCGATTTCGCCAAAGGTTTTGGCCTTATCGGTGCCAGCCACGCTAAAGCTGCCATCTTTGAATTCGATGTCTTGTTCAGATGCTTCCAGCATATGGGCCGCGATTTTCTTGCCTTTGGCGATGATTTTATCCACCGCTTTGGTCATCGCCGACCCTGCCACAGCGAGGGAGCGTGAGCCGTAAGACCCCATGCCGAAGGGGATTTTCGACGTGTCACCGTGGACAATTTCAACGCTGCTTGCCGGGATGCCAAGCTGTTCGGCGACGATTTGGGCGAACACGGTTTCATGGCCTTGGCCGTGGCTGTGCGCGCCGGTCATCACGGAAATATTGCCAGTGGCGTTGACGCGCACGGTGGCGGCATCAAACAGGCCAACGCGGGCGCCAAGGACGCCGACGAGGTTGGACGGCGCGATGCCGCAGGCCTCAATCCAAGTGCTAAGGCCCAAGCCGCGCAGTTTGCCGTTTTTGGCGCTGGCGGCGCGGCGTGCCTCGAACCCGGCGAGGTCCGCCAGTTCGGTCATTTTATCCATCGTCGCCTGATAATTCCCTGTGTCGTAGACAAGGCCTACGGGCGTTGTGTAGGGGAATTGATCGGGGGTCAGCAGGTTTTTGCGCCGAATTTCGGCTTGGTCGATCCCCAACTCGCGCGCGCATTTGTCGACGATGCGTTCGATGCTGAACGTAGCCTCAGGTCGGCCGGCACCGCGGTAGGCATCAACCGGGGCGGTGTTGGTGAACACGGTTTTGACGTTCACATAGACCAGCGGGGTTTTATACGGTCCCGCCATCAGCGTACCGTGCAAGAAGGTGGGCGTGGCGGTGGAAAAGTTGGAAAGGTACGCGCCGACATTGGCCAAGGTTTCGGTGCGCAGCGCCAGAAATTCGCCTGATTTGGTGGTGGCGAGTTGGATTTTGGTCACATGATCGCGGCCATGCGCATCGGACAGGAAAGATTCTGACCGTTCAGCCACCCATTTGACGGGGCGGTTGATGGCTTTGGCGGCGGCAAGCACGGCCGCCTCTTCGCCGTAGTGGTAGATTTTAGAGCCAAAACCGCCGCCAACATCGGGGGCGATAACGGTCAGTTTGTTTTCGGGCATACCCATCACAAACGCCGCGATAAGCAAGCGGTGAAGGTGGGGGTTTTGCGACGTGGTATAGAGTTTATAGTCGCCCGTGCCAGCATCATAATCGGCGAGCGAGGCGCGCGGTTCCATCGCATTGGGAATAAGGCGGTTGTTGACCAGTTCCAGCGTGGTGACATGGGGGGCGGTTTTGAAGGCCTCATCCACGGCGGCGCGGTTATCTTCGATCCAGCCCCAGTCAAAGCATTGGTTGGTGCCGATTTCATCATGCACAAGGTTGGTATTGTCGGCCAAAGCGGCGGCCATATCGACCACGGCGGGCAGTTCGGTGATATCGGCGTTAATTGCGGCTGCGGCGTCGCGGGCTTGGCTATAGGTTTCGGCCACGACCATGGCATAGGCGTCACCGACATGGCGGACCTTGCCATGCGCCAGCACGGGGCGTTTGGGTTCCTTCATCGGCTCGCCGTTGCGCGAATTGATCAACCAGCCAGCGGGGTTGCCGCCCATGCCAGTGAAATCATCGCCGGTCAGGATGGTCAGCACGCCTGGCATGGCCAATGCGGCCTTGGTGTCGATGCTGTTGATCCGGCCGTTAGCCACTTCAGAGCGCAGGAAGCAGGCATAGGCCTGACCGCGCAGGTTGATATCATCGGTGTAACGGCCCTTGCCTGTCAGGAACCGAATGTCTTCGCGGCGCTTGGTGCTTTCGCCGATTCCACCATCTTTTGGCATCGTATCCTCCCTTAATGCATTTCGTTAAGAACGCTGCATAAATTGTTGAATATATGTATTATTCAGCCGGAACAGCTTGGCCGGATGCGGCCATGACCGCCTTGACGATATTATGGTAGCCAGTGCAGCGGCAAATGTTGCCTTCTAGATAGTGGCGCACCTCGGCTTCGGTCGGGTTTGCGTTCTCGGCCAACAATGCCGCCGAAGACATCACCATACCGGGGGTGCAAAAACCGCATTGCAACCCGTGGTGATCTTGGAAGGCTTGCTGGATGGTTGAGAGCGAGCCGTCGGCATTGGCCATGCCTTCAATCGTGCGTACATCCGCGCCTTCGACCTCTTGGGCAAAGATTGAGCAGGATTTGACCGCCTTGCCATCCACATGCACCACGCAAGCGCCGCATTGTGAGGTGTCGCAGCCGATATGGGTGCCAGTTAGGCCCAAACCGTCGCGCAGGTAGGCGGACAGCAGGGTCCGGCCTTCGGTTTCGGCGGCGACGGGTTTGCCGTTCACGGTCATGGTGGTTTTTGTCATCGTATTCCTCCCTTGGAAATCCGTTGAAATTCAGTATTTTAGCTTACAAGCCGCTTGAGCCAGCTTTTCTTTTTCTCGTCTGGTGGGGCATCGGCATCTACTTCGGCCGCTTCTGTGGCCTCATTCTCTCCCTCTACCGCAGCTTGAAAGCGGGTAAAAAACTCATCCGCCATCTTTTTGGCGAAACCGTCGATGATGCGGCTGCCGAGTTGGGCGAGTTTGCCACCGACATGGGCCTCTACCTCATAAGACAGTAAGGTTCCGGTGTCCGAGGGGGTGAGGGTCACGTTTGCGCCGCCTTTGGCAAAACCTGCGGGGCCGCCCTTGCCTTCGCCCGAAATGCGCAAGGATTGGTGTTCGACCATATCGGACAAGGTGACCGCGCCGGTAAAGCGGGCTTTGACCGGGCCTACCTTTTGGACCACGACCGCCTCAAACCCATCAGCGGGTGTGCCTGTCATGGATTCGCAGCCGGGAACGCAGGCTTTTAGCACATCGGCATCAAGGATTGCGGCCCAGACTGTGGCCACATCTGCCTTGATCTCGCGTTGGTCGGACAGTTGCATCGCGTTTCCCTCATCAAAGTCAGATGACCAGCCTAACCGCTTAGATTGCATTTGGGCAATCACGGATTTTGCGAATGTCAGCGATTGGCGGGGATTCGGATCAAGGGATTGTGATCAATACCACATATCCTTGATCCCGGCCTTTTTGGCACCGACAAATTCCTCTAGCCCTTGGCGGATGCCTGCATCCAAGGCGGGGGCTTCAAATTCGGCAAGCCGCTTTTTCCAGAGTGCATTGGCGCGTGTTGCGGCATCGGTGGAGCCTGCTGCCTCCCATTTCTCGAACGGTTCGTTGTCAGCGAGGTCCGAATCCCAGAACGCGGTTTCATAATTGGCCATGGTATGGGCGCAGCCAAAGAAATGGTTACCGGGGCCAACCTCCAGGAACGCATCGACGGCGAGTTCGTTGTCGTCGACTTTGATGCCATCAAGATAGCTATGCAGCGCGCCGCACAGATCGGCATCCAGCATGAATTTCTCATAGGACATCGAGAGCAGACCGTCGAGAGAGCCTGCCGAATGCAGGATAAAATTTGAACCGCAATGGATGGCGGACAGCATGGACATGGTGCCTTCGGTCATCGCTTGGGCATCGGGGAGTTTGGAGGTGGTGAAGTTGCCGGCACAGCGCAGCGGTAGGTTCAAGCGTCGCGCAAGTTGACCGATGACCATAGAGCCGATGGCGGGTTCGGGCGTGCCAAAGGTGGGTGAGCCGGAGCGCAGCGACATGGAAGAGAGGAAGTTGCCGAAAATGACCGGCGCGCCTTTGCGTTCCAACTGCGTAAGCGCACAGCCGGCCATGGTTTCGGCCAAGGATTGCGCGATGGCCCCGGCGCTGGTGACCGGCCCCATAGCGCCGCCAAGGATGAACGGCACGACCACCGCCGCTTGGTTTGCACGGGCATAGGCGCGCAAGGAATTGGTCATCGTGCCATCCCAGACCAACGGTGAGTTTACGTTGATATTGCCCAAGATGACGCAGTTTTTATCAACAAAATCAGCGCCAAAGGTGATGCGGGCCATGTCAATACTGTCGATCGCGCGTTCTTCGGACGTGACCGACCCCATGAAGGGGCGGTCGGATAGGGTGAGGTGGGCCATGACCATATCAAGGTGGCGTTTGTTCACGGCAATATCGGTGGGTTCGCAAATGGTGCCGCCGGAATGGTGGAAATTGGGCGAGGATTGCGCGAGTTTGATGAAGTTTTGAAAATCTTCAATCGTGCCAAAGCGGCGGCCCCTATCAAGGTCCATCACGAAGGGAGAGCCGTAAGCCGGAGCAAAAACCACCGATTTGCCGCCAATTTCAACATTATTTGCCGGGTTGCGGGCGTGTTGGGTGAATTGAGCGGGGGCGGATTTCAGAATTTCGCGCAGCATGCCGGGCGGGAATTTGACCAGCAGGCCGTCAACATCGGCGCCAGCGGTTTTCCAATGGTTGAGGGCGATTTCGTCATCGCGAAACTCAATGCCGACCTCGGCCAAGATACGGTCAGCCGCGGCCTCAATTTTCAACAGGTTCTCTTCAGACAGCACGTCATAGGTGGGGATATTGCGCATGATATAAGGCCGGCCCATGCCGCCGCCGCGCGTGGCGCGTTGGGCTTGGCGGGCTTGGCGGCCACTGCGCGCTGGCTTTTGATCGGTCATTTTGTCCCCTCCCAAGGAGGCCCGCGTTTCGGGCCGTTTGGAAAAGGCTAGGCCCGTGGGCGCGCCAGTGTCGCGGTGATTGGCGACAGATGGATGTCAGATCGCGCCTTTAGGTTATGACGTCGGGAGTGGTGCGGCCTGTGTGGGCGGTAATTTGGGCAAGATCATGGGCGGCTTGGATGATCGGCGCGAGGGCCGTTTGCGGATCTTGGTGCAGGTTATCGGGGGCGGGTTGGTAGCGTTCAAGGTAGACGCGCAAGGTGGCGCCTTGGGTCCCCGTGCCAGACAGCCGGTAGACAATGCGGCTGCCGCCGTCAAAGAGGATACGGATGCCTTGGTGAGTGCTGACGGAGCCATCGACGGGGTCAGTATAGGCAAAATCATCGGCGGAGGAGATGGTCATGCCGTTGGTTTGGGTGCCTGCAAGCTGACCGAGTTGGGCGCGCAAGGCGGTCATCAATTTGTCGGCCTTGGCGCTTTCAATCGCTTCAAAATCATGGCGGCTGTAGTAGTTGCGGCCATAGGTTTGCCAGTGATCGGCTAGGATATCGGCCACGGATTGGCCACGCACGGCGAGGATGTTGAGCCACAGGAGCACCGCCCAAAGCCCATCTTTTTCGCGGACATGGTCGGAGCCGGTGCCAAAGCTTTCCTCGCCGCAGATGGTGCAGCGGTTGGCATCAAGCAGGTTGCCGAAGAATTTCCAGCCGGTGGGGGTTTCAAAGCAAGGTAGCCCCATGGCGGCTGCCACACGGTCGGCGGCGGCAGAGGTGGGCATGGAGCGCGCGATGCCTTTGAGGCCTTGTGCGTAACCCGGCGCAAGGTGGGCGTTGGCGGCGAGGACGGCGAGGCTGTCAGAGGGTGAGACATAGATATTGCGGCCCACGACCATGTTGCGGTCGCCGTCGCCATCGGATGCCGCGCCGAAATCGGGGGCATTTTGGCCCATCATCTCGGCCATCAGCTCATGCGCCCAGGTGGGGTTTGGGTCGGGGTGCATGCCGCCAAAATCGGGCAGTGGGGTTGCGTGGGTGACGGTGCCGGGCGCCGCGCCGAGGCGGTTTTCGAGGATTTCACGGGCATAGGGGCCAGTGACCGCGCACATCGAGTCCATGCGCATGGTGAAGCCTGCGGCAAAGCGGGCGCGGATGGTGGGGAAATCGAACAGGGTTTCCATGAGGGCGGCGTAATCGGTTACGGGGTCGATGATTTGCACCAGCATGCCGCCGAGATGGGTGGTCCCAACGGTGGCGAGGTCAACCTCGGGGGCGTCTAGGGTGATGTATTTGGTCATGGTTTTGGTGGCGTCGTACATGGCATCGGTCACGGATTCTGGGGCTGGGCCGCCGTTGGGCATGTTGAATTTGATGCCGAAATCCTCATCCTCGCCGCCGGGGTTGTGGCTGGCGGATAGGATGATGCCGCCATCGGTTTTGTTCAACCGGATGAGGTGGCTGGCGGCGGGGGTTGAGAGGATGCCACCCTGCCCGACTATGGCCGAAGTGGCACCTTGGGCCGCAGCCATCGCGAGGATGATTTGGACCGCGCGGTCGTTGTAAAACCGCCCATCGCCGCCAATGACAAAGGTTTTGTCCTTTGCCCCGCCTATCGCATCAAAAATCGCTTGGACGAAGGTTTCCAAATAATGGGGCTGCATGAACACACGCGTTTTCTTGCGCAGGCCCGAGGTGCCGGGTTTTTGGCCGTCAAAGGGGGGGGGTTGAATGGTGCGGATCATGGCGGCTCCTGTGCGGGATAAGGGTTGGGTGGCAAAGACGAGGATGGATTGCGCGGGTGCGGTTTGCGGGGAGCGCGCAAGGCATGGGGTCAGATCAGGGCGCGTGGTGTCAAGAATCAGGTGCCATTCAGTGGCGGTATCTGGCAAATTCGCGATTTGTTTGGATCCGGTGTTAAACAGAATATAGACGGCATCCCGGCTGGAATTGCCGCTGGCGGCGGCGTGGCGCAGTTCCAGCCCAAGGCAACGAAAGCCGGCGTCATGCCAATCGGCGGCACTGGGTTCTTGGCCACAGGCTTTGCGCCAGACGATATCACGCAAGCCATCGGCCCGGACGGCTGCATGCAAGAACCGGCTTTGGCGCAGCACCGCATGGTCGCGGCGCAAGGCAATGAGGCGGGCGGTAAAGGCCAAAAGCGTAGTATCTGCCCCGTCCCATGTGACCCAACCTGTCGGGTTGTCTTGGGCATAGGCGTTGTTATTGCCATCTTGTGAATTGCCCAGTTCATCGCCCGCGAGCAGCATCGGTGTGCCTTGGGCCAGCATCAATGTGGCCAGCATATTGCGTTTGCGCAAAGCCCGCGCGGCGGTGATTATGGGGTCATCGCTTGGCCCTTCTAGCCCCAGATTGTCGGAATGATTATCACCGTGGCCATCGCGGTTATCCTCGCCATTCGCCAAGTTGCGTTTGACCGTGAATTGCGTGACGTCAGTCAGGGTAAACCCATCATGCGCGGTCAGGAAGTTTACCGAGGTGGTGGCGGCGCGGTTGTGGTGATCAAACTGGCCAGCACTGCCCAACAGGCGGGCGGCGAAATCGGGGGCCATGCCGGCATCACCGCGCCAAAACCGGCGGGTGCCATCGCGGAATTTATCGTTCCATTCGGCAAACGGATAGGGGAAATGGCCGAGTTGATAGCCGCCGGGGCCAATATCCCAAGGCTCAGCGATCAGCTTAGCGCGCGCCAGCGTGGGGTCTTGGCGTATTGCATCCAAAAGGCCTGCACCGGGGTCAAAGCCCATGCCTTCGCGCCCCAGCACTGTTCCCAGATCAAAACGAAAGCCATCCACCCCCGTATCGCGGACCCAATAGCGCAAACTGTCCATGACCATGCGCAGCACCATCGGGTGCGACAGGTTTAGCGTGTTGCCGGTGCCGGTGTCGTTGATGTAATAGCGCCCGCCATCGCGCAGCCGGTAGTAGCTGGCGTTATCAAGGCCGCGGTAGGCGAGCGTTGGGCCAAGCTCATCCCCTTCGCCCGTATGGTTATAAACCACATCCAAGATCACCTCGATGCCTGCAGTGTGGAAGGTTTCCACCATCTGGCGAAACTCGGCTTGGGCATTGGTACTGGCATAGCGCATATCGGGGGCGAAAAACCCAAGGGTTTGATAGCCCCAATAGTTGCGCAAACCTCGCGAGACGAGGAAACGATCGTCGATAAAGCTGTGGACCGGCAGCAGTTCAATGGCTGTGACGCCAAGCCGCGTGAGGTGGTCGAGCATTGGCTGGGCGCAAAGCCCTAGGTAGGTGCCGCGCAGGCCTGCCGGAATATCCGGGTGCTGCATGGTCAGGCCTTTGGCATGGGCCTCATAGATCACGGTGTTGGTATAGGGGTGGTTTGGGCCGGGGGTGGCCGGGTTGGTCGGTTTGGTGACCACGCATTTGGGCATGAAAGGGGCGGAATCGCGAGGGTCAAAGGCAAGATCGGCGCGCGCAGCCCCAACCTTGTAGCCCATCAGCGCATCAGACCAGCGCAAGCCGCCGGCAAACTGCCGCGCATAGGGGTCGAGCAGCAATTTGTTGGGGTTAAAACGGTGGCCTTGTTCGGGCGCATAGGGGCCGTGGACGCGGTAGCCATAAACGGTGCCAGCGGTCAGGCCGTCTACCTGTGCCGTCCAGATATCGCCTTGGCGGTCGGGCATGGGGATGCGGGCCTGTTCGCGCTTGCCATCGGGGGTGTAGAGGCAGAGGTCGATTTGGGTGGCGGCGGATGAGAACACGGCAAAGTTGACGCCGTCGCTGGTGGGCGTGGCCCCCAAAGTGGTGGAGCAGCCGGGTGTGGCGATTGGGGTTGGCGCTTGGGTCACTGGGTAAGGCCTGCGTAAAGATCGCTGTAGGTTTTGGCACTTTGCGCCCAGCCCACCGGGTGGCGCATGGCGTTTTTGACCATTTGGCCCCAGATTTTAGGGTCGTTATGCAAGCGGATAAGGCTTTGCATGGCCAGATCAAAGGCCGGCACATCGGTGGGGTGAAAGGTGATGCCTGTGGCCACACCTGCGGCAAGCGCTGCGGGGTTGGCGGTGATCACAGTATCGGCAAGGCCGCCCACGCATGCCACCACGGGCAAGGTGCCATAGCGCAGGCCGTACATTTGGGTGAGGCCACAAGGTTCAAACCGCGACGGCACAAGGACGGCGTCACCGCCTGCAAACATGCGCTGGCTCAGGTCTTCATCGTAGCCGATGCGCACGGCGACGCGGGAGGGGTACTGGGTTTGCAAAGCGCGCATCTGCGCTTCAAGTGCCGAATCGCCACTGCCCAGAACGGCCAAGCCCCCGCCTGCGGCGATGAAACTGGCGGCGATTGCGGGGATGAGGTCGATCCCTTTCTGGTCAGTCAGACGGCTGATGATGATGGCCAAGGGGCCGGGAACATCAAGGCCCAACTCCGCGCACAAGGCGGCGCGAGCAAGCGTTTTGCCTTTGGGTGCGCGGGCGGAATAGGGGTGCGGGCCGTTTTCGGGCGACCAGACATCGGTATCAACGCCGTTCAAGATGCCAGATACATCGGCCGCACGCGCAGTGACAACGCCTTGCAACCCCATGCCAAATTCGGCACGGCGCAATTCGCCTGCATAGCTGGGTGAAACGGTGGTGATTTTGGTGGCGGTGATCAGGCCAGCCTTCAGGCTGGACAGACCGCCGAAATATTCCAGCGCATCGGGATAGAATTGATCGGTCGGCAAACGCAAGGCCGCCAAACGATGTGCCGGGGAAAAGCCTTGAAAAGCAATGTTGTGGATGGTCAGGATGCTTGGCACCGCCGCACCCGAATAGGCCAGATAGGCCGGGGCATACCCTGCTTGCCAATCATGCGCGTGCAACACATCAGGGCGCCAGCCATCACTCAGCCCGTCCCGCGCAATCGCAGCGCCCACCCAACTCAGTGCCGCAAAACGAATATCATTGTCTGGCCAATCGCCGCGCGGCCCGGAATACGGCCCGCCGTCGCGGTCATAAAGATGCGGGGCATCCAGCAGCAACATGGCGGTCCCCGCCACCTCGCCTGCAAGCACCCTGCCCGGCCCACCAAACAAATCAGGGTCAGACCAAACCACAGGCCAGCCTTTGGCTTGGGGCAAAACGCTGCGATACGCAGGCATCAAAACCCGCATCTCCCAGCCTTGCGACGCCAGCGCTTGCGGTAACGCGCCAACCACATCAGCCAAGCCGCCTGTTTTCAACAGCGGTACACATTCCGATGCAACCGAAAGCACGCGACCCATCTTAACCCTCATTCATCTGTTCAAAAATATCCTCGGGAGGGGGTTCAAGGGGGAGGGCAGACAGCCCTCCCCCTTGCTTTGCCCGAAGGACCCCTACCCCAGTTTGCGCGCCCGCGCATCCAACATGTCTTGGGTGATCAATACCACCCCCGCATCGGTGCGCCGGAACCATTTCGCATCCATCTCGGGGTCTTGGCCCACGACCAAACCATCGGGGATAATCACCCCGCGGTCGATCACACAGTTTTTCAGCTCGGCCTTGCGGTTCACGATCACATCGGGCAGCGCCACCACATATTCGAGGCTTGCAAAGCTGTGGGTGCGGCAGCCGGTGAACAGCAGGCTGTTGGACACGGATGAGCCAGACACAATGCAATCGCCTGACACAAGCGATGACACCGCTGAACCACGGCGATCCGCCTCATTATGGATGAATTTCGCCGGGGGTTTGATCTCAGCATAAGTCCAGATTGGCCAGGCGTTGTCATAAAGATCAAGCTTTGGGATGAAATCGGTCAGGTCGATATTGGCCTGCCAGAACGCATCAATCGTGCCGACATCGCGCCAATAGGGTTCGGTTTCCAAGCCGGAGGTTACACAGCTTTCAGAAAAGCGATGCGCCATGGCCTTGCCGTTTTTTACGATGTCGGGGATCAGGTCATTGCCGAAATCATGGCTGGAGTTTGGGTCCTCCGAGTCGCGGATCAGAAGATCGCGCAGGAAATCCCAGTTAAAAACATAGATCCCCATTGAGGCGAGCGCCGACTTTGGGTCGCCGGGCATATGGGGTGGCTTTTCTGGCTTTTCCAAAAACGCGGTGACGCGCAGGTCGGCATCAACATCCATCACGCCAAAGGCCGTTGCCTCGGCCAATGGAACGGTCAGGCAACCGATGGTCACATCGGCCCCGGTTTCCACATGCTGTTGCAGCATGATCTCATAGTCCATTTTATAGATATGGTCACCGGCCAGAACGACCACATATTTTACATCGTAACTGTCAACAATATCAATGTTTTGCGTTACAGCATCGGCGGTGCCGAGGTACCATTTATTTTCAGACACACGTTGGCTGGCGGGCAGAATATCGAGGTATTCGTTCCGCTCGGCCCGAAAAAAGCCCCAGCCGCGCTGCATGTGGCGGATTAGGGAATGCGCCTTATATTGCGTGGCGATGGCCATTTTGCGGATGCCCGAGTTCAGCGCGTTGGACAGCGCAAAGTCGATGATCCGGGTCTTGCCGCCGAAATAGACCGCAGGTTTGGCGCGTTTGTCGGTCAGCTCTTTCAACCGACTGCCGCGGCCGCCGGCCAGAACGAAAGCCATGGCTTGTGACGAAAGCCTTTGGTTTGCGCGTGGTTGCATGGGTTCTCCCCTCCCCTAATATTCCGGTGCCGCGAGGGGGCAGCCCCCCCGCACGGTTAGTTTTTGGCGTGTTGAAAAAAGACCGTCGAAAGCGGTGGTAATATGATCATCGCGGATTGGGGCTGGCCGTGGCTGGCTGTGGCCTCGGTTTTGACCCCACCCAGATTGCCACGGTTTTCACCGCCATAGAGGGCGGCGTCGGTGTTCAGCACCTCGTCCCACGTGCCCGGCTGTGGCAGGCCCAGACGGATGTGGCGTTCGACCGGGGTAAAATTGCAGACGACGACCACAGGCGCATCGGCAGCCCCACCGCGCCGAACAAAGGCATAGGTAGACCCATCGGCATCATCGCCCGAAATCCAATCGAACCCTTGCGGGCGGGTATCATTGACGTGCAAGGCGGGCGTGTTGCGATAAAGCGCGTTCAGATCGCGGACCAAGGATTGGACGCCGCGATGGGGTGCGCCTGCGTCGCCGTCAAGTTCGTGCCAATCCAGACTGCGGGCATGGGCCCATTCGCCGCTTTGGGCAAATTCGCAGCCCATGAACAGCAGTTTCTTGCCCGGATGCCCCCACATAAACCCGTAATAGGCCCGCAGGTTGGCAAATTTTTTGCCCTGATCGCCCGGCATTTTGGCGAGCATCGAGCCTTTGCCATGCACCACTTCGTCATGGCTGATCGGCAGAATAAAATTCTCGGACCAAGCGTAATGCAGGCCAAAGGTCATTTGGTGGTGGTGGTGTTTGCGGTAGATCGGGTCGCGCTGCATGTAAGACAGGGTGTCATTCATCCAGCCCATGTTCCATTTGAAGCCAAAGCCAAGGCCGCCATGATCAACGGGGCGCGAGACGCCTGGAAAGGCTGTGCTTTCCTCGGCCACGGTCATGACACCGAGGCATTCGCCATAGGTTGTGATGTTCATGTTTTGCAGCAACGCAATGGCTTCATAATTCTCACGACCGCCGTCGCGGTTGGGCACCCATTGGCCCGCTTCGCGGCTGTAGTCACGGTAAAGCATAGAGGCCACGGCATCGACGCGCAGACCGTCGAGGTGGTATTCCTCTAACCAATAAAGCGCGTTAGAGATGAGGTAATTCGCCACCTCTACCCGGCCATAGTTGAAAATCAGGGTGTTCCAGTCTTGGTGGAAGCCTTCACGCGGGTCGGCGTGCTCATAGAGCGGCGTGCCATCAAAGCGGCCAAGGCCGTGCGCATCAGACGGGAAATGGCCCGGCACCCAATCCAAGAGAACACCGATGCCTGCGTTATGGGCGGCATCCATAAAGGCGCGAAATTCGGGCGGTGTGCCGTGGCGGATGGTGGGGGCGAACAGGCCCACGGGTTGATAGCCCCAAGACCCATCGAAGGGGTATTCAGTGATTGGCATCAGCTCAATATGCGTGAAGCCCATGTCGGTGACGTAGGTGATAAGCTGATCGGCAAGTTCGGTGTAGCTGAGCATGCGGTCACCCGGCGCGCGTTTCCATGAGGCGAGGTGGACCTCATACACCGAGATCGGGGCATCGGTGTTTTGGGCGGTGCCACGGGTCTTCATCCATTTGGCATCGGTCCACGTGGGGTTGCGCAGGTTGCGCACAACGGAGGCATTGGCGGGTGGATGCTCAGAGCCGTAGCCTGCAGGATCGGATTTCAGCGGCATCACTGCGCCGTCGGGGCTGCGGAGTTCGAACTTATAGGCGGTGCCTTCGGTCAAATCGGGGATAAAGATTTCCCAAACACCGGTTGGGCCACGGCGGCGCATCGGCGCACGGCGGCCATCCCAGACGTTAAAATCGCCTACGACGGAGACGCGCTGGGCGTTGGGCGCCCAAACGGCGAAATGGACACCTTCGGTGCCTTCATGGGTGATCAGATGGGCGCCGAGCACGTTCCAGAGGCGTTTATGGGTGCCTTCGCCCAGTAGGTATTCATCCATCTCGCCCAAGACCGGGCCAAAGCGGAAGGGGTCATCAAAGGACCATTCGGCACCGCTGCCCGTGGCATGCAGGCGGTAGGCGGCTTTTTCGGGCAGATTAGCGGTGAAAAAACCGGGGACATCCTTAAACGGGGTGGCCTTGATATTGGTGGCCGCCTGCACAGTTAGCGTTTCTGCGCCCGGCACAAAGGCGCGCAACTGCCAGCCTTTGCCATGAGCGTGCAGCCCAAGCACCGAAAACGGGTCGCCATGCGTGCCTTGTGCGATGGCGCGGGCTGTGTGGATTGCAAGCGGTGCGGCATCCTTTGGCATAGATCCCCCTTTAAAGCGGTTTGCAATTAATCTGATTCAGATTAATTGCAAACCAAGACATACTCAGGCTTGGTCATATTGCGTTTTGCGTTTGACCTGATGGCCCAGATCAAACGCAAAACGCTTTAAAGGGCCGGTGTGACCGACCATATATCGGCCATATAGCCACGGATTGTGCGATCGGACGAGAAAAATCCTGACCGGGCGGTGTTGAGGGCGGCCATGCGCAGCCAACGATCGCGGTTGGCATAGGCTGTGTCTACCTGAGCCTGTGCTGCCAGATAGGCGTCAAAATCGGCGGCCACGAGGAAATAGTCGTGATGCCAGACGCGGTGGACCAGATCATGGTAGCGGTCGGTGTGACCGGGAGAAAACTGACCCTCGGCGATGCCTTGCAGCACAGCTTGGAGCGCGGGGCTGGCGTCAATCGCTATGCGGGCGTGGTCGGGGTTTTCGCGGCGGGTGACAACTTCGGCGGCGGTCAGGCCAAAGAGGAAAAAGTTATCCGCGCCGACCTGTTCCAGAATTTCGACATTGGCCCCGTCAAGTGTTCCGATGGTGGGCGCGCCGTTCATCATAAATTTCATGTTGCCGGTACCCGACGCTTCTTTGCCGGCGGTGGAGATTTGTTCCGAGAGGTCAGACGCCGGGATCAGGCGTTCGGCCATGGAGACGTTGTAATTGGCGGGATAGATGACTTTCAGGCGGTCGCCCACCTCAGGGTCTGCATTAACAACAGTCGCCACATCATTGATAAGGTGGATAATTTCTTTGGCCACGACATAGCCAGGTGCGGCCTTGCCGCCAAAGATTTTGACGCGCGGCACCCATGGAGCATTGGGGTTGGCCTTGATCGCTTGGTAGCGCGCGATGGTTTCCAAGATGTTCAAAAGCTGACGTTTGTATTCGTGGATGCGCTTGATTTGCACGTCAAAGATCGCATCGGGATTGACCTTAACACCGCAATCCGAGGCCAGCCAATCGGTCAGAGCCGCTTTGTTCTGACGCTTGGCCGCGTCGAAACTTGCGCGGAATCCGGCGTCTTCGACATGGGGTTCCAGCTCCTTTAGGCGGTCGAGGTTATCTTCCCAGCCTGCCCCGATTGTATCGGTGATCAGGCCTGCCAGCGGGCGGTTGGCCATGCGCAGCCAGCGTCGGGGTGTCACGCCGTTGGTTTGGTTGATGATGCGGCCAGGGTGAAGTTTATTCAGTTCGGGAAACAGGTTTTGTTTGACCAGATCGGAATGAAGCGCCGAGACGCCATTGACATGGTGCGCGGTGATAAAGGCCAATTCGCCCATCCGCACCTCATGGTGTTTGACGATGCCGACGTAATGCGGGCGGTTGGGGTGGGCGCGGCGGTGGGCGCTGTCGATTTGCTCGACGATCTGCATATGGCGCGGCAGGACGGTGCCAAAGGTAAAGGTCGCCCATTTTTCAAGCGCTTCGGGGAGCAGAGTGTGGTTGGTGTAGCCAAGGCAGGCTTGGGTGGTTTTCAGCGCCTCGTCAAACTCCAGCCCGTGATCATCAACCAGCAGGCGGATCAGTTCGGGGCCTGCGATGGCGGGGTGGGTGTCGTTCATCTGGATGGCGGCGTGTAGGGGAAGCGCGCGGACATCTAGGCCTGCGGCGGTATGGCGGCGCAAGATGTCTTGGAGGGCGGCGGAGGTTAGGAAAAATTCCTGTTTCAGGCGCAATTCCTTGCCTTGGTAGGTGGTGTCATCGGGGTAAAGCACGCGCGACAGGGTGCGGGCCAGTGCCTCAGGCTCGGCGGCGGCGGCGTAGTCACCCCGGTTAAAGCGTTCAAGGTCAAACTGGGTGGTGGCTTTGGCCCCCCAAAGGCGCAAGGTATTGGCCCATTTGCCCTGCCAGCCAACGACCGGCATGTCATAGGCCGTGGCCAAAACCGTTTCGCCGGGAACCCACAGATTGCCGTTCATCTGGCCCTTGAAGGGGATTGTATAGGCGGCTTCAGGGCGGGCAAATTCCCATGGGTTGGTTTGTTGTAGCCAATCTTCGGGGGTTTCGACCTGAAAGCCGCCTTCGAACCGCTGGCGAAACAACCCGTGTTCATAGCGGATGCCATAACCGTAGGCCGGGCAGCCAAGGGTGGCCATGCTTTCCATAAAGCAGGCTGCAAGACGGCCCAGACCACCATTGCCAAGGGCGGCATCGGGTTCATCCTCTATCAGCGCGCGGTAATCTTGGCCAAAGCCGGCCATGGTGCTGCGCGCCTCTTCATCAAGGCCCAAGTTCATGGCGGCATCTTCCAAAATGCGGCCAATCAGGAATTCCATCGACAGGTAATAGACGCGCTTGCGTTGTTCAGCCCAAGTGCGGCGGGTGGAGGCGAACCACGGGCCAACCACGCGATCCCGAATGGCAAAAGACAAAGCCATGCGCCAATCATAGCGGCTGGCGTGATCGGTGTCTTTGCCCAACGTGAAGGTTAGGTGACGCAGAATATCATCAGCCAAAGTGCCATGCGAGGCGGAAGGGGTTGCGGCCTGAAGTGGTTTTAAAGGCGTGTTCACAATAGCTATCCTGCGGTTTGGGTGGCCCTGCCCCATGGGCAGTCGCATGTTGCTTTGCAGTTTGGGCAAGTGGCCGAAGATCGGCAAGAGCACATTGCTAAAACGGCGGCGTGGCGTTGGGGTCTGTTGAATAATAGCGCTAACAATGTCAAGCGATGCGGTGGTTCTAGGCGGTTTGCGGAAAAATATGATGCAGATCAAAGCATGGGGGATTTGTTGGGCCTAGTCGTTGAAACTGGGATCATGGGGGAAACAGGCATGAGACTGACGGTTAAAACGAATCTTGCGCTGCGCACATTGATGTTTTGTGCCGTGAACAAAGGTCGCACGGTGCGCAAGGCAGAGATTGCCGAGGCCTGCGCTGCGTCTGAAAACCACTTGGCACAGGTGATTCATAAATTGGCGCAAGCTGGCTATGTGACCACGGTGCGCGGGCGGACGGGTGGGTTGCGGATGCGCCGTGACCCCGCAAGCCTGCGTGTGGGTGAGGTGGTGCGCTGTTTTGAAGGCTGTTTGGCATTGACCGAATGTCTGGAGCCAGACGGCGGTTCATGCCCATTGCGTGCGAGTTGCGTATTAAAAAACGTGTTTTCCAGCGCGATGGAGGCGTTTTATGGCGCTCTTGATAAGTGGAGTTTGGCGGATTTGGTTGATGATAACGCAGGTTTGATCCGGTTGCTGAAAGTGGCCTGAACAGGCGGTATGTTGCGGTTTTATCGCAGGCTGGGCTGAAACCCGCCGAGATTTAGGGGAATTTACAAGGGCTTGCAGGGGGGCAGTGCGGCCTCCCCTTGTGGCCGCATCACAGCGCGGCTAAATCGCCCTAATCTTGCCATACTGCTGGATTTTAGTTGTCAGCAACGGATCTTAAAATTTTAGTGAATTGGCTGTTGCAAGGCAGTCATCGCAATCGGAACAAAGATAATGTCGCAATCGCCCGCCCCCCAACAACAACAAGGCAGCACCCCTGCCCCAACGACCCAGCAACAAGGCCAAGCGCCTGCGGCAGGCCAGCAGCAAGGCCAGACCGTGTTTCGCGATTGGGCCGCGATTTAAGCCTTGATCGCTTGGGGGCTGGTGTGATTGCTTGATCGGGCCGTTGGTTGCACCGATTGGACCTGAGCCTTGACGACAGACCCTCTTCCTATTTCTACACTCCCCAATATGGGGCCTGCCACTGAGGCGGCCTTTGCCAAAGCAGGCATTCATTCGGCCCAAGAGCTGCGCGCGCTTGGGGCCGATGAGGCCTATGCACGGTTGTTGCAATCGGGGTCGGCGCCGCATTTCATTGGCTATTATGTGATTGTGATGGGCTTGCAAGGGCGGCCTTGGAACGATTGCAAAGGTGCAGAAAAAGCGGCGTTACGGGTGCAGTTTGATGCGCTGAAGGCGCGCCACGCAGCGCCCGCGCGCAGTGAAATGGAGGCTGCGCTGGATTTTCTGGGTGTGGTTGAGCGTAAACCGCTTTAGCTTGCCAAGGCCCGCAGTAAGCGCGCGCGGGTGGGCGGGATGCTTGCCGTCTCAACCCCTGTAAAGACGTGCATGGTTTGCAAATGGCGGTCAAACACCGCGTGATCGCTGACCCAGCCGCCCATCGTTAGATAACTGCGCAGCAAGGGGGGCAAGACGGATGGGCCGCATGGCGGCGTGACTGTGGCAGTTTCAGCGGCTGAGGCAAGGGGAAACACTTGGGGCGATTTGGGGCGTGGCGCCCATTGCGGTGGCGCGCGGTGTTTGGCGTGGAGCAAGCGAAAAGCGGGTAAGTGCGCGGTCGCATCGCAGCCGGGAAAGGAGCTGCAACCAAACAGCAGCCGCACGCCGGTGCTATCAACCCATTGGGTCAGTGCGCCCCAAGCCACGCGCAAGATATCAGGATCAGCTTGGGCGGGATGGAGGCAAAACCGGCCGATTTCCAACAATGGCCCTTGGAAGCGGGTCAAAGCTGTTAGGTCATAAAACTGGGCGGAGTAGCTGGTTAGAATGTCTGGGCCTGTCGCCAAAGGCAGCAGCCGAAAGCAGCACACAAGGGTGGTCGTTTGGACGTCTTCGACCAGAACATGGGTGCAGCGTGCGTCAAAGGTATCGGTGTCGGGGTTGGTTTGCAGGCAAGAACTGGAGACGCCAAAGCACAGGCTGCGCAAGGCCAAGGCGGCGGTAAGGTCGTTGCTGCTGTGTGCGATGCGGGCAAGGTAGCGCCCTTTTTGCAGGTGCAACACCGCAGTCTCCTTGGTGGGGGATTAAGATATCTTTTTGCGAATATGCGGGCGGCTTTGGGGTGATGCAAGTCAATCTGGCGCGGTGGCGTGGAATATGGGCGGCAAATTTCGAATCGGTATTTGGCGCGGATTCGGCGCTGGACGCGAGGGGCAAAGACCAAAGGGCTGGTCGTTTCAAACGAACCAGCCCCTTGGTATTTGCATTCCAGCGCCGTTATTGCAGGAAGTCGCCTGCACGGAACTGACCAAAGCTGCTGAACAGCTGAGTCAAGAAACTGACGCCTCGGATATTGCTGTCGGTCACGCGGCGCGACAACGGCACGACGCGGCCTTCGGCCAGACCAAAGCGTTCAACGTTTTCGACCACGCCTGCATCGGTAAAGGTGATCGCAACCACTTGACGATCAATCTCTTCTGGCTTTTTTGGGCCGACTTGCTTGAATCGGCTTTGCACATAATACCAGCCATTGTCGTTCAACAGCGCCGCCGCAGAGGGCCGCCCGATAATTGTGGCCACATCATCTTGGGTGGAAACACCGACCTGAATGGCCTCCATATCCACATCTGTTGGCACATAGCCGTGGTTGCGGTAGATGGCGGAACAGCCCACGAGCACAAGCATGCACCCTGCCATGACCAATTGCGCCAAACGCGCCCGTATCTTGCCTGCCTGCACTTCCATCGCACCCTCTTGCCTATGAGGCACAAGCCTCGTATCCCGGTCCGGTTTTCCGGCGTTCCCCTTGGCTTACAGAATGATAGGCTTTTGTTCAAGAAAGGAACGCAATCTTGGGTAAAGCTTACGCCGCGCATTCGTGGGGCGTGGTTGGGCTTTGCCCTCTGACAGACCAAAGGACGTGATATGACCCAGACCAGCGACTCAGGCTTTGCACCGATCCCACTGAGCGAAGAATTTAAGGCAGCAAGCCTGTCGAGCCGCAAACCCAACCGGTTTGATCTGGCACCCTCGGCGCAAGTGCGGGCGGCGGTGGCGGCGTATTTGGGGATCACCGCCATTCGCAAGCTGCGGATTGTGGGGGCGATCACGCCCAAAGGGCGGCATGACTTTGTGTTGGAGGCGGTGCTGGAGGCGGTGGTTGAACAGCCTTGTGCCATCAGCCTTGAGCCGGTTGTAACAAACCTGCGCGAAGATGTGCTGCGCGTTTATTTGGCAAAATGGGATGCGCCTGCGGGCGAAGAAATGGAAATGCCCGATGATGATACGACCGAAGCTTTGGGCGAGGTGATCGACATCGGGCATGTGGCAGTGGAAGCGTTGTCGCTGGCCCTGCCCCCGTTTCCGCGGGCGCCCGGTGCGGTGCTGGCGGTTGCGGAGTTTACCGCCCCCGGCACGGCGCCCCTGCGTGATGCAGACCTAAAGCCCTTTGCCGGTTTGGCGGCCCTTAAGGCCAAGCTGGAAAACCCCAAGGATGGGACGGAATAAGCGGAGTAGGCGAACACCTACCCTGCCCGTTCGCATGCTTTGGCAGAAAGGGCTTGCGCGCGGCCAGAATCGCAGTATGTTCCGCGCTTCGTTTATAGTGTGGATCAGACGCGCCCAGACCATCGGGTTACTGCCAGATCCCCAAGGAAAATCAGGGCATTAGCCCTCAATATACCGAGGTCGAGACATGGCTGTCCCGCAGAACAAAGTCACTAAATCCAAGCGCAACATGCGCCGTGCTCATGATGCGCTGGTCGCATCTAACCCGGCGGAATGCTCTAACTGCGGCGAGCTGAAGCGCCCGCACCACGTTTGTGGCGCATGCGGTCACTACGACGCACGCGAAGTTGTTGCCTCTACACAAGACGTCGATCTGGACGAGGACGCGGCGTAAGCCGTCTGTCATTGCCCTGACGCATGACGATTAGCGCCGCAGACACACCTGTCACCACCGAACTGGGCCCTTCTGGGCAGTCTGCGGAGCGAATTGTGATTTCGGTCGACGCTATGGGCGGAGATCGTGGGCCTGCGGCGGTTGTCGCGGGTCTTGTGCTTTCAGCAAATGCCTTTCCCAGAATCGGGTTTATCCTGCATGGGGATGAGGCCGTTTTGGCACCTTTGGTTGCCAAACACCCCGTTCTTGCGGGGCGTTGTACGTTGCGCCATGCAGGCCGTGTGGTGACGATGGAAGACAAGCCCGCCCAAGTGATGCGCAATGGTGAAGGCACCTCGATGTGGTCGTGCATTGAAAGCGTCAGGCTGGGCGAGGCTACGGTTGCGGTGTCTTGTGGCAACACAGGCGCGCTGATGGCGATTTCGATGATCCGTTTGCGCCGCCTGCCCGGTGTGACGCGGCCTGCGATTGCCTGCCTTTGGCCGTCACGCAACCCCGGCGGGTTTAACGTGATGCTGGACGTGGGCGCGGATGTGAAGGCCGAGCCAGAAGATTTGCTGCAATTTGCCACGATGGGCGCGTCCTATGCCCGCAATGGGTTAAACCTTGTGCGGCCGCGTGTGGGTTTGCTGAATGTTGGCACCGAGGAAAACAAGGGTCGGCCAGAGCTGAAGCAAGCTTTTGAGCAGATGCCTGACGTGGCCGCGGTGGGCGATTTTGATTTTGTTGGTTTTGTAGAAGGTGGCGACATTCCGAGCGATCGGGTGGATGTGATCGTAACCGACGGGTTTAATGGCAATATCGCGCTGAAAACCGGCGAAGGTACTGCCAAGTTGATTTCAGACTTTTTGCGAGAGGCATTGTCGTCCAGCCTTTTGTCCAAGCTGGGGGCGCTGTTGGCGATGGGTGCGTTGCGGCGCTTGCAAAAGCGGATTGATCCGCGCCGGGTGAACGGCGGCGTGTTTTTGGGGCTGAACGGAACTGTGGTTAAGTCGCATGGGTCAGCCGATGCGACCGGGGTTGCAGCGGCGATCCGGCTGGCCTTTGACCTTGCGAAATCCGGGTTTAACGAACGATTGGCTGCACGCGTTGCATCCGCAGGCCGTGCGGGGCAGGATGACGCGGGTGAAGACGTTTCGGGGAATGGTGGGACCACATGACGATTCGTGCCGTTGTTAAAGGCGTTGGGCATTACTTGCCCGAGCGCGTGGTGCTTAACTCTGAATTTGAGGCTACGTTGGACACCACGGATGAGTGGATCCGCAGCCGGTCTGGGATTGAACGCCGCCATTTTGCGGCGGAGGGTCAGACCACATCTGACCTTGCGGTGAATGCCGCGACTGCGGCGCTGGCCAGTGCCGGGTTGGTGCCGAATGATATTGACGCGATTATTGTTGCGACCTCGACCCCTGACCTGACCTTTCCATCGGTGGCGACCATGGTGCAAGGCAAGCTGGGAATGACGCGGGGCTTTGCCTTTGATGTGCAGGCGGTTTGTGCGGGGTTTGTGTTTGCGCTGACCACGGCGAATGCGCTGATTCTGTCGGGCCAAGCTAAGCGCGTGCTGGTAATTGGGGCCGAAACCTTTAGCCGGATCATGGATTGGACAGATCGGTCCACTTGTGTGCTGTTTGGGGATGGGGCCGGTGCGTTGGTGCTGGAGGCAGAGACCGGGACCGGCGCTGTGAGTGATCGGGGTGTGTTATCGGCGGATCTGAATTCGGACGGGCGCTATAAGGACATGCTCTATGTCGATGGCGGCGTGTCGACCAATGGGCAAGCCGGCAAGCTGCGGATGCAAGGCAACCCACTGTTTCGCCAAGCGGTTGAAAAGCTTGCGACAACTGCCGATGCCGCCTTGGAAAAAGTTGGACTTACGGGCGCAGATGTTGATTGGATCGTGCCGCATCAGGCGAATTTGCGCATTATCTCGGCCACGGCCGCACGCATGGATGTGCCGATTGAGCGGGTGATTTTGACGGTTCAAGACCATGGCAATACGTCGGCTGCATCGATTCCACTGGCGCTTTCGGTTGGTGTGGCACGGGGCCAGATTAAGCAAGGTGACCTGCTTGTCGCTGAGGCTATTGGTGGCGGTTTGGCCTGGGGCGCCGTGGTTTTGCGTTGGTAACGCGGATTACTGCTGATTTCTTGCTGTAACTCCGTCTTGCAAGTCTCTGATATTGACTTGAGTTTTCAAACCGCGCATCCTTTGGCAAAACCACGGGGGATAGAATGAGTGAAAAAACTTTGACGCGGATGGATCTGAGCGAGGCTGTGTTTCGCGAAGTAGGCCTGTCACGCAACGATTCGGCGCAATTGGTTGAAAGCGTTTTGCTGCATGTGTCGGATGCCTTGGCATCTGGCGATACGGTAAAGATTTCGTCTTTTGGCACGTTTTCGATCCGCGATAAAACGGCGCGTGTGGGCCGCAACCCCAAGACCGGGGATGAAGTGCCAATCAGCCCGCGCCGTGTTTTGACCTTTAGGCCATCGCATCTGATGAAGGATCGCGTTGCCGCTGGAGGCAAGGGTTAAGCCTAAGGAAACTTGATGGATAAGTCGCCGGACGCGTTTCGCACGATCAGCGAAGTGGCCGAATTGCTGGACACGCCTGCGCATGTCTTGCGATTCTGGGAAAGTCGTTTTCCGCAGATAAAACCTGTAAAGCGTGCAGGAGGCCGACGGTATTACCGCCCGGCTGATATGGCGTTGTTGGCGGGCATCCGCAGGCTGCTGCATGAAGACGGTTTGACCATTCGGGGTGTGCAGAAAATCTTGCGTGAGCATGGGGTTAGGCATGTTTCTGGCCTGTCTGAAGAAGACGATGGGGCGAACGATATTGAACTGAATGTGGAAGACAATTTTACCGAGGATGCGGTTGCCTCAAACGCCCCAATCGCGTTGTTTCCTGCCCTGCGTGGCGATGAGACACCTGCGGCTGTGGTAACGGCCGAAGGCAGGCCCGAAGATGAGCCTGCGCCTGAAGACGTGCAAGATGATCTTGATCAGGTTGATGAAGCGGCTTTGCTCGCCGCTATTGAAGGGGCGCCAGAGGAACCGTCGCTTAACTATGACGAGGGCAAGCAAGACACTGCGCAGAATGAAGCGCCTCAGCAGGTAAGTGCTGCGCAAGAACTGCCCGTCGAGCCGGCGGCCGAGTCTTTGCCCGAAGCACCGTCTAAGCCGGAGGAAGAGCGCGCGCCTTCAATGCCGCGCGTGACCATGGATGCTGTCGCTGCAACGCCAGCGCCTGCCGATGCGGGTTCAGAAAAGGGCGATGCTGCGCCGCTTGCCGCAGCACCCACACAAAGCACGCCTGCGCCTGCCCCGCCGCCGATACCTGCATCCTTGGAGATTACGGGGCATTGGTTGCCGGCGGATCTGCGGGGTTTGCGCCCTGGTGCCTTTGGGGCAAAGCGCGACCAAGCCAAAGCGCTGTCGCTGCGGCTTGAAGCTTTGCGCAATCGGGTTGGGGATTTGGGTCGGGTGCCTCGCCGCTAAGTTTAACGCGTTAAAGGGTTTTCAGGCGGTGACAGGCACCTCCTTAAGCGAAAAACGTTACGGGCTGAATGTGGCTTGCCTTGGTTTGCATCCAGTGACTGCAAACCGCTATAATCCAGAGGAATGGTGCTTTCATGCTTGCCCCTGCCCGGAATATCAGTATGAAAGCGCCAGTGTCGGGCTATAGCGCAGCATGGTAGCGCGTTCGTCTGGGGGACGAAAGGTCGTGAGTTCGAATCTCGCTAGCCCGACCATTACCGAAAACCGCCCGCCCTGTGATTTGCAGGCGCGGGCGGTTTCGTATCTGCGGCAGCGCCCCGCAAGGAGGAAGTGACGATGACCGGAGTTTTGCCATCCCAAGCCTTGCGCGGATTGATTGAGGCGGGTGCCATTACGGCCACGCCTGCGGTGCGGCCCGACCAAATTCAACCTGCAAGTCTGGATTTGCGTTTGGGCAGCGTGGCTTACCGAGTACGAGCGTCCTTTTTAGCAGGGCATGGCCGTACCGTGACCGAACGGATTGCCGAGTTTGAAATGCACCGGGTAGATTTGTCGCAAGGGGCGGTTTTGGAAAAAGGCTGCGTTTATGTGATCCCTTTGATGGAGCGCTTGGCGCTGCCTGCGGGGCTGACGGCGGTGGCCAATGCCAAGTCATCGACCGGGCGGTTGGACTTGCTTACGCGCACGATAACCGATGGCGGTGTGGAATTTGACCGGATCGCACCCGGCTATGTTGGCCCGCTGTATGCCGAGGTATGTCCGCGCAGCTTTTCCGTACTGGTGCGGCCCGGTATGCGGTTGAACCAGATCCGGTTTCGGGATGGTCAGGCCGTGCTGGATGACGCGGCCTTGACTGCGCTGCACCGCACGGCCCCTTTGGTATCGGGGGACGCGCTGATTTCTGAAGGCTTGGGGTTTTCGGTTGATTTGCAAGCAGGTCGCGACGATCTGGTCGGGTTTCGGGCCAAACCGCATACCGGCGTAATTGATCTGGACCGGATCGGCCATTACCCCGCAGCTGCGTTTTGGGAGGATGTACGCAGCCGCGATGGCCGGATTATCCTTGATCCGGGCGCGTTTTACATTTTGGTCAGCCGTGAGGCGGTGACAATTCCGCCCGATTATGCCGCCGAAATGGCGCCCTATCTGGCGATGGTGGGCGAATTTCGGGTGCATTATGCAGGGTTCTTTGACCCTGGATTTGGCTGGGCAGAGGCGGGCGGTGCCGGGTCGCGCGGGGTGCTGGAAGTGCGGTGCCACGAGGCGCCGTTTGTGCTGGAACATGGGCAAGTGGTGGGGCGTTTGGTGTATGAACGCATGGCTGAGCGGCCAGAGGCGCTGTACGGCACTGGGATTGCGTCAAATTATCAAGGCCAAGGGCTGAAACTGTCCAAGCATTTCCAGATGCCTGCGTGAGCGTGGTTTAGCGCCCCAAACGCCGGGTCAGTTTGGCGGCATCGCGGGCGCGTTTGGCAGTTGCTTGGCTGGCAGCAGATTGATCGGGGCCGGTGCTGTTTTTCGCCTTGGAAAACTGGCTTAGGCCTTTGTTAATCCCCGTGTTAATCAAACGGCGAAGCAGCTGATTGATGATCATGTTGATGATACGGTTCATTGTCTAATCCTCAAAAAGTTCGCTTTGGCCCTCAGGGCTTTCGTCATCATCATCTTGGCTTAGGCTTGTGACAAAACTAGGGCGATTGTCTAGCAAGCCCGCGGCGCGCAGCTCTTTTAGGCCCGGCAAATCACGAGCGGATTCTAGGCCAAAATGATCCAGGAAGGTTTCGGTCACCACAAAGGTGACAGGCCTGCCAGGGGTCATGCGGCGGCGACCAAAGCGGATCCATTCCAGTTCGATAAGCTGATCCACGGTGCCGCGTGATACGGCGACACCGCGAATTTCTTCAATCTCGGCGCGGGTGACGGGTTGGTGATAGGCGACAATGGCCAGAGTTTCCACGGCGGCGCGCGAGAGTTTGCGCGCCTCGACGGATTCCTTGTGCATCAGGTGGCCAAGGTCGGGGGCGGTGCGAAAGGCATAGGCATCGCCCACCCGAACCAAATGCACGCCGCGCCCGTCATAGCGTTTGCGCAACGTGACCAGCGCTTCGGCGGCGTCACAGCCATGCGGCAGGCGGGCGGTCAGTTCGGCCAAGGTCACGGGTTCGGCGCTTGCGAACAATACCGCCTCGATCATGCGTTCTTGTTCGGCCTGTGGCGGGGCGGCAAAAAGGCTGTTGGTATCTGGCTTTTGATCACTCATGGGCGGCCCCCTTCGCGTTTGCGGACTTGGATCGGTGCGAAGGTTTCGCCTTGCCGGACCTCTAGCTGGCCTGCCTTGGCCAGTTCCAGGATAGCGGCAAAATGGGCGGCGGTGGCCGAGCGGCGGCGCTGAGGGTTGGTTTCCCAGCCGGCGGGCAACCAACTGGTCAGGTCGGTCCATTGGCCTGCATAGCCGAGCAGGCCGCGCAGACGTTCCAGCGCCTCTTCCATCGTGAACACGTTGTTGCGGTCCATGACAAAGGGGCGAAAATCATCGCGGGTGCGGATGCGGGCATAGGCTTGCATCAGGTCCAGCAAGGTGGCGGAATAGCTGATCTTTTTGCGGCGCGTCACATCCTCGGGTAGGCCGCGTTTGAAAAAGTCACGGCCCATTTGGTCGCGCGCCATAAGCTGCGCTGCCGCCTCGCGCATGGCTTGCAGACGTTCAAGTTGATAGGCGAGATGGGCGGCGAGATCTGCGGCGCTGGGGCCATCCTCGGTTGGATCGGGCGGCAGCAAAAGGCGTGATTTAAGATAAGCGAGCCAGGCGGCCATCACCAAATAGTCTGCCGCAAGCTCGAGGCGCAAAGCACTGGCTTTGTTAACAAATATCAAATATTGCTCGGCCAGTTGCAGCACCGATATTTTGCGCAGATCCACTTTCTGGGTCCGGCTAAGAGTGAGAAGCAAATCCAGCGGGCCTTCAAAGCCATCAACATCGACAATCAGCGCCTCAGCGGCGAGACGGTCGGCGATGCTGTCAGTGGTTTGACCTTCTGCCCAATCGTCTGCCATTGCCCTACCCGTCCATCAAGCCCAAAAGGTCGGACCGAAGGGCTGCAATGTCAACCGTTTCTGGCGTGATGCGCTTTGCAAGGGCTGCATGGGCGCGTGCGATGGCCGCGTCTGTCAACTGGCCTGCACCCGCGACAACGGGTTCCATTTCTTCGAGCTTCCCATTGCAATGCAGCGCAATATCGACGCCAGCCGCGATGGTGGCGGCGGCGCGGGCGTCAAAGCTGCCGGTCAGCGCGTTCATCGACAGATCGTCTGAGATAAGAAGGCCGCCGAAACCAATATCATTGCGCATGATCTGCACCATTTGGGGTGAGGTGGTGGCGGGGCGGTCAGGGTCAATCGCGGTGTAGATTATGTGCGCGGTCATCGCCATTGGCAGGTCATTTAGGGCTTTGAAGGGGGCAAAATCATGCTCGTTCAGCTGCTGCCGCGTGGCGGTGACTTTTGGCAAGTCTTTGTGGCTGTCTTGGGTGGCGCGGCCGTGGCCGGGCATGTGTTTGACCACAGGCAAAACGCCCCCCGCCAGATGGCCGTTGGCCGCGGCACGGCCAAGCTGTGCGACGATTGCGGGATCATTGGAAAAGCAGCGGTTGCGCAAGAACGGGTGGGTAAAAGCGGAGGCCACATCAAGGCATGGGGCGCAATTGGCATCAATTCCGACACCGCGCAATTCAGCGGCAATTATGCGGTAGCGCAGTTCCATCGCGCGGCAGGCGGCGTGCAGACCCTGCCCCGGTTCGGCCAGTTCAGTGGCGATTTGCACCATGTCTAAGGGCGGTAGCCATTCGGCCCAATGAGGCGCGCGCAGGCGTTGGACCCGCCCGCCTTCTTGGTCAACAAAGATGGGCGCATCACGGCTCACGCAGGCGCGCAGGTCGGATGTGAGGGCGCGCAACTGGGCAGGCGTTTCAACATTACGGGCAAAGAGGATAAAACCCCAAGGGTTGGCTGCGCGGAAAAACGCAGCCTCACTCGCCGACAGGGTTGGCCCTAGGCAGCTAAGAATGGTGGCCCCAATGCCGCTTGCGCTCATCGCACGGCCACAGGGATGCAGGCGGCGCGTTCGGCCACGAGGGCCGAGCAGAAGCGACGCGAATCTGCTTCATCGGCAAAACCCATTGCGCGGAGGCGGTAGAAGGTGCGGCCACCACTTTGCGCGGCTTGGACAATGCGGATTTTATCGGTCAGCAGGTCCGCGAATTTGCCAGACAGGCGCGCCCATTCGCTGCGGGCGATCTCTTCGCTGTCAAAAGCGCCGAGTTGCACCAAGCGGGTGCCAGAGGCGAGGTTGTCGCCGGTGATTTCTTGCGTCGCGGCAGGGGCTTCGGCTGCTGCCATCGTCACTTCACCTTCGGGGCGCGGGCGCGGGCGTGGCGACTGGACCAAAGCGCCTTTGGGCAAGACAAAAACCGGCTGTGGGTTTGTGTTGAGCGTGATGTCAATATCACCCGACAGTGGCACGGCTCCTTGGCTAAGGGCTTCAACAAGCGCCGCAATATCGGTGTTTACATCGAGGCTGACGGTTTGCAGAGGGTCAGAGCCATCTTCGTCATCTTGGGGGACGGCCCCAATGACAAGGCCCGGCTGCATGGCCCCGCGCGACGATACTGGGGCCACCATTGCGATGGTCGTTCCGGTCAAATCATTCGCATCAAGGCCAATGGGTGCGGGGGCCAGCACGAGCTGATCGGCTGGCGCCGAAACGCCACCCTCAGCTGCGATGGTATTGACCGACAGGCCTTGATGGTCGGCGATTGTGCCGCCGGGATCATCGGGGGCCATGCGCATTGGGCCATCAAGGGCTTGGACAACCGGGATACCGGTCATATCGCGCATTGCGAGCGTATAGCCCCAATACCCCATGCCCAGCACCAAAGCGACCGAAGTCGCAGCACCCGCCATTGCGACCAAGCGACCGACTTGGGCCACTGGCGTGGTATGTCCAGAAAGATTGCCGCGCGCGCGCGAACGCTCATCGAAACGATCGAAGTCGAAGTCTGCCATGCTCTTGCCTCACTGCGCGGACGGCTGCCCGGCCACGCTGTCTTGCCTGTTTACACACCAGTGGGGCACCTTAAGTCAGCGCATTTCCTCAACCGGCGTAACACCTAAGATAGCAAGACCTGCGGAAATCACAACGCCTGTTGACCGTGCGAGTGCGATTTTCACCTGAGTTGTTGCAGGATCGTCCTGAACAAAGCGCAAATCCGGCTCATCCTTGGCTTTGTTCCACAATCCATGCAGGTCTGAGGCGAGTTCATAGAGGTAAAAGGCGACGCGGTGGGGTTCATTGCCGCGGGCAGCAATTTCAACAAGGCGGGGCCATTCGGCAATCTTTTTCGCCAAAGTGATCTCGGCCGGGTTGTTCAAAAGGGTTAGGTCGGCGGCAGCTAGGCTTGCATCATCGACGGAGACGCCAGCCTCAACCGCTTTGCGCATGACTGAGTTGATCCGGGCATTGGCATATTGGACGTAAAACACTGGGTTGTCTTTGGATTGCTCTAGAACTTTGGCAAAGTCAAAATCCAAGGGGGCATCGTTTTTGCGGGTTAGCATGACAAAGCGGGTGACATCCGCGCCGACCTGCTCAACCACATCGCGCAGGGTAACGAACGTCCCTGCCCGCTTGGACATTTTGAACGGCTCGCCATTTTTCCACAGCTTGACCAGTTGGATCAGCTTGATGTCCAAGGTCACGCTGCCACCAGATAGTGCCGCCACAGCCGCTTTCATCCGTTTGACATAACCGCCATGGTCGGCGCCGAAAATATCAATCAGCTGGTCAAAGCCGCGCTGCACCTTGTTGTAGTGATAGGCGATGTCAGGGGCGAAATAGGTCCAAGCGCCATCCGATTTCATCACCGGGCGGTCTACATCATCGCCGTGTGCTGTGCTGCGGAACAAGGTTTGCTCGCGGGCTTCCCAATCGTCGGGCAGTTTGCCTTTGGGTGGCTCCAGCGTGCCTTCATAGATCAGGCCCATATCGCGCAGGGTGTTGATAGCGGCTTCAATCTGGCCCGTGCCGTAGAGGGCTTTTTCGGACGAATAGACATCCATTTGCACATTCAGGGCGGCCAGATCGCCGCGAATTTCGGCCATCATCATATCAGAGGCAAAGTCGCGCACATCGGCAAGCCAGACGTCTTCGGGCTGGTCCAAAAGGGTGTCGCCCCATTTGGCCTTCATCGCCTCACCCACCGGGATCAGGTAATCGCCGGGATACAGGCCTTCGCGAATTTCAGGCTCTAGGCCAAAGGTTTCGCGGTACCGCTCATAGGCCGAGCGTGCGAGCACATCCACCTGCGCGCCGCCATCATTGATGTAATATTCGCGGGTCACGTCATAGCCTGCAAAGGCCAAAAGCCGCGCCAAAGCATCGCCAAAAACGGCGCCGCGCACATGGCCCACATGCATCGGGCCAGTGGGGTTGGCAGATACAAATTCAACGTTAACCTTGATGCCTGCGCCAATCGTGCCACGCCCACAATCGGCACCTTCGGTCAGGGTTGAGGCCAAAAGCCCGGCCCAGATGCTTGGCACCAAAGTCAGGTTCAAAAACCCCGGCCCGGCGACAGATACGCTTGCGATCCGGGGATCGGCGGTGAGGCGGGCGGCGAGCAAATCAGCAATGGCGCGCGGCTGCAAGCCGGCCGGTTTTGCCAGCACCATTGCGGCATTGGTCGCCATGTCACCATGGCTTGCATCACGCGGCGGTTCGACCGCGACGGCGGCCAGTTCCAGACCACTGGGCAAGTCGCCCGCAAGCATCATTGCATCAATCTCGGCCAAGACCAGCGCGCGTATATCTGAAAAAAGGTTCATCGGATCCGTCCTTAGGGTCAGGACGGGGATGCCAGAGCCTGCGCGCGGGGTCAATGCCCCGCTGCACGGACAAGGGTGCAACGGGGATTTTGTGGTAAGTTTTCGCAAGGTTTGAGTGGTTTAGTCCTTGGCGTTGCGCCAATCTTGCAAGGCCGCGTTGGGTTCGGACGGCGTGGCGATTTCGGTTTGTGGGGGCATGGAATTGGGGCCGCTACGGCGAAAATAGAATGCCTCGCGCGCGCCAAAGTAAAAGCCCACCACTGCGCCCAAAAGCCACCACAAGGGGTCTGGCACAAGGTTCAGGCCCACCATGCGTTTGCCAAAGCTTTCAGGATCTACCATCGCATAGATGAAAAGGCCCAAAGTGCCAAAGGCCAGCATGGGGCGCGGCAAGCGGTTGAGCCCGTTCACCATTCGGTCAAACCAACCCAAGCCAGGGTCAGTATATTCCGCGCCCAATTGGCGTAAGGCGGCCATCTGCGCCTCGGCCGAAAGTTCCATTTGGCGGGTGGCGGATGGGGTGAAAACCTCGGCCATATCCTTGGCGGCAGTGCCAAGGGCTGTGACCGCGTTGGCACCGCCCAACAGATTTGAGATCACGCCCATGCGGCCACCCGCTTGGCATGATCGGCAGCAGACAGGTGGTATTTGGGCTGCATGAATTCTTCAGCCCGGATAATCCAACCGCCTTTGCCGCCATTGCGGCGGCGGGCATATTTGCGGCTAGCGGGGCGCGCATCGGCAATGCGGTAGTAATAATTGCGCCTTGCGATGGCATAGGCATCGGCTAAAAACCCAGGTGCGGCTTCATGCGCGCGCTGTGCGGCGGCGATGGTTTGCGGGCCGATTGCGCCATCGGGGAGGCAAGGAAAGCCCATATCGGTGAGCAAACGTTGCAGGATTTTGATCGCGTTGCTGCCTGCATTGACCATCATGTCAAAGATCGAGGGCTGAAGGGCTGCGGGCAGTTGGGCAATACCGGGGCGGGTGAAATAATGCTCGACGTAAATATCAACCGCTTGGTCACGCGTCAGGGCCGCGACATCGGCTTTGTTGACCACAGCATCGCCGTTCAGGTTAATGCCAAGGCGCTGCATGGTGTGGATGGTGACGCCAAAATTGGTCGCCCCACCCGGATCATCGGGATCATCGACAAAACCACCCTCGCGCCCAACGATTTCGCGCGCAATTTCCTGTACTGATTGCATATCTGGCCTCCAATACCGGGGATTTGCCCCCGGCTTGCGGCCCAACTTGGGTTAAGTTTGATTAAATTTGCGCAAATCAACCGTTCGGCGCGACATACATGCCTTGCTCTTTAAGCGCGTCAATCACTTCTTTTGGCATATAGCTTTCATCATGCTTTGCCAAAATCTCATTGGCAACGAATACGCCGTCCACCAGTTTTCCGGTGCCGATCATCCCTTGGTTTTCACCAAAGAGGTCAGGCAAAATACCGGTAAAAGCAACCGGGATAGAGGCTGCACCATCGGTCACGTTAAATGTTATAGTCTCGCCCTGCCCGCGCACGATCGAGCCTTCTTCAACCAGCCCACCAAGCCGAAATGTTTCGGTGGCGAGTGGCGGATCAGACACCACTTGCGCGGGGGCGCGGAAAAAGTTGATGCCGTCGCGCATGGCATAGCCGATTAAACCCGTTGAAATGGCGAGCGCCACAAAAGCCAAGACGATGACTTGAATCCGGCGTTTTTTCTTTAGACTTTTCATAGTCGCTCCGCTTGGCTTTGTCGATTAGGTGGAGGGTAACATAGCCCCGCGCAAGAGGCATGGGGCGATTGGTAGCAGCCTCATGCCGCCTCAAATGTGATTTGGCGGCGCAAAAACTGCGTGGCTTTGCTGCTGACGCGCTTGGGGTCGCCTGTGGTCATGAATTTTGATGACGTCCCTGAGCCTTTCATTTCGGGGCGGCGGGTAAGGTAATCGGCAAGGGCTGCGGCAACCAGATTGGGTTGCGAATAGACCTTTACGTCTGGCCCCAAAACTTCAGCGAACACATGTTCGACCAAGGGGTAATGGGTACAGCCAAGGACTGCGGCCTGCGGGTTTGGCATGCGGCGCAAAAGCGCCTCAACATGGCTGCGCACAAGGGCATCGGCCAGAATTTCATCACCTTGCTCCAGCGCGTCAACCACACCGCCGCAGGGTTGCGCCTCGACATCCACGCCAATCGCGCGGTAGGCCAGTTCGCGCTGAAAGGCGCGGCTGGCCACGGTGGCGGGGGTGGCAAACAAGGCGACATGTTTCACATCAACCTCACGCGGGGGGGAATTGTCGCCCCATTGGCGTTCGGTCACCGCTTCAATCATCGGGACAAATACGCCCAAGACGCGCTTGTTTTCGGGCAACCAGGTTTCTTGCATCCGTTTAAGTGCCGCCGCAGACGCGGTGTTGCAGGCCAAAATGACCAAATCACAGCCTTCGGCCCAAAGACGTTCGGTGGCCGCACAGGTTAGGTTAAAAATATCGTCAGCCTTGCGGGTGCCGTAGGGGGCATTGGCGTTATCGCCCAAATAGATGAAGGCCTGATCTGGAATGCGTTTTACCAGCGCATCCAGCACTGTCAGCCCGCCAAGCCCGCTGTCAAAAACCCCAACTGCCATGTAGCTGCCCCTTTTGCGCTTGGGGCTTATTGAGCGCCCCGATTATGCCCCGAGTATAGCCGCAGTTGGGACGCGGTAAAAGACCTGCCGTGCAAGGGCTATTCGGCCGCAATTGCCGCCCCGCCATTGCCGCGCCACTGGGCCAAAAGGGTTTCACGATTGGCTGCGGCCTTTTCGGCATTGGCGTGTTTGACGGGGCCAAAGCCACGAATGGTAAGGGGTAGTTCCGCGATCTCTTGCGCCAGGGCGTGTTTTGCGGGGGAGTAGCTTGCGATAAGCTCGGCGATGTCACGCTCATATTCCGCAATCAAGGCGCGTTCCATGCGGCGTTCCGCGCTGTGGCCAAAAATGTCAAACGCGGTGCCGCGCAAGGGTTTCAGTTTGGCGAGCAGTTTAAACACTGGGATGATCCACGGGCCGAAAGCCCGCTTTTTCGGGCGGCCCTGTGCATCTTTGCCGGGCAAAAACGGCGGGGCAAGGTGGAATGTGGGGCGCAAGGTACCGTCAAATTCATCCTGCGCCTTTGTCATGCTGTCCAGATGCAAGCGGGCGACTTCGTATTCATCCTTTATTGCCAATAGCTTATGATAACCTTTGGCCACGCTGGCGCGCAACGGTTCGGGGGTGGCATCGACCAGTTTCAAGTATTGCTGGGCCAGTGCGGCATCGCCATAATCGCGCAAATGGGACACGCGGTAGGCGATTGGATCAAGGGTTTTTGCAGGCTTTGGTGCAAGCGCCGCTTGCGCTTCGGCGGGGTGCAGCAGCGCCCATCGGCCAAGGTTGAATGCCCGCAGGTTACGCTCGGGGCCAGCGCCGTTCAGGGTGATGGCTTTGGAAATGGCCTCCAATGTTAGCGGGATCAGCCCTTGCTGCCACGCGGCGCCAAAGACCAGCATGTTGGAATAAATGCTGTCGCCAAGGGCAGCGCGCGACAGGTCTGTTGCATCAAAAAAGCTGACCTTGTCTTTTAACCGCGCCTCAAGGGACAGCTGTAACCTATCGGAAGGAATACGAAATTCGGTGTTGCGGGTAAAATCACCGGTGATGATTTCATGGGAGTTAACCACAGCGCCGGTGCGCCCCGTGGTCATCAACCCAAGCGTTTTGCCGCCTGCGGTCACCACAAGATCACCGCCAATAACGGCATCAGCCTCACCCACCGCCACCCGGATGGCGGAGATATCGGCAGGGCTGTTGGCAAGACGGCAATGGATGTGAACAGCGCCGCCCTTTTGCGCAAGGCCGGCCATTTCCATCATACCAGCGCCTTTGCCGTCAATATGGGCCGCCATTGCCAGTATGGCCCCAACAGTCACCACGCCTGTGCCACCCACGCCCGTGATCACCACATTATGAGTGCCTTTGATTGTGGGCAACTTTGGTTCGGGCATGTCGGGCAGCACAATATCCGCGGTAGCTGCTTTTTTGACTTTGGCACCTTCTAACGTTAAGAACGACGGACAAAACCCTGAAACACATGAATAATCTTTGTTGCAGGATGATTGATCAATCGCGCGTTTGCGGCCCAGCTCGGTCTCGACAGGCACTATGGATACGCAGTTCGATTGAACCCCGCAATCACCACAACCTTCACAAACATCGGTGTTGATGAACACGCGCTTATCCGGATCGGGGAATTCGCCACGTTTGCGGCGGCGGCGCTTTTCGGCGGCACAGGTCTGAATATAAACAATGACCGATACACCTTTGACTGTGCTGAATTTTTTCTGCACAGTGATGATCGCATCACGTGTGTATTTTTCCACATTGGCGGGAAAGCGAGACAGGTCTACCGCCTCTTTCGGGTCATAAACCACGGCGATGTTTTGCACGCCCATCGCCTGTACCTCGGCCACGATGCGGTAGGCCGTCAGGTCGCCTTCGTTGGGCTGGCCACCAGTCATCGCCACGGCGTCATTGAATAGGATTTTGTAGGTGATGTTGGCACTGGCCGCCAAGGCGCCCCGAATGGCAAGGATGCCGGAATGGTTATAGGTACCGTCGCCAAGGTTTTGGAAAACGTGCTCGGTTTTGGAAAACGGTGCTTCGCCGATCCAGTTCATGCCTTCGCCGCCCATATGGGTTAAACCGCTGGTGCCCCGGTCCATCCACAAGGCCATGGTATGGCACCCGATGCCCGCGCCCGCCCGCGCGCCTTTTGGCAGCAAGGTCGAGGTATTGTGCGGGCAGCCCGAACAGAAATAGGGTAAGCGTGCAGCGATATCAGTAGCGTTGTCAGATTGTGTTGCTTGATCAATGCGTTGCAGTGCAGTCTTTAACTTGTCTGACCCGCGTCCTTCGTCGATTAATATCCCGCCCAGCTTGGACGCAATCATCACCGGATCCAGCGACATCGGCACGGGAAACAGCACCTCTGCCTCGGGCGAGCCTTTGCGCCCGCCCCAGACACGACGGCCCCGGCGGTCGTTGAAAATCGCCTCTTTGATCTGCACTTCGATCAACTTGCGCTTTTCTTCGACCACGATGATCAGATCCAACCCATCGGCCCAATCGTGAAAGCTGTGCATATCCAGCGGCCAAGGTTGCCCGACTTTATAGGTGGTGATCCCCAACCGTTCCGCCTCGGCCTCATCAATCCCAAGCAGCGACAGCGCGTGGGACAAATCCAGCCAGTTCTTGCCGGCAGCGACCAGCCCGATTTTGGCCCCCGGCTTGCCCCAGACCCGTTTGTCCATGCTATTGGCGCGCGAAAACGCCTCGGCGGCAAAGCGTTTGTGGTTGACCAAACGTTCCTCTTGCGGAACCCAGTGATCGCCCAACCGAATATTTAGTCCACCTTTGGGCATGGGAAAATCGGGGGTGACAAAGGACATTCGGTCTAGTCGAGCATCAACCACGCTCGTCGCCTCTACCGTGTCTTTCATTAGTTTCAAGCCCGTCCACAGGCCAGAAAAGCGCGACAGCGCAAAGGCATAAAGCCCGTAGTCCAGAATTTCCTGCACACCGGCCGGCGAGATGACGGGAATAGACGCATCCACCGCCGCCCATTCCGATTGGTGGCAGGTGGTCGAGCTTTCACCGGTGTGGTCATCACCCAAGGCCATAATGACCCCGCCATGGGCCGACGTGCCTGCGAGGTTGGCGTGACGCATCACATCGCCCGACCGGTCTACGCCCGGCCCTTTGCCGTACCACAGGCCAAAAACCCCGTCATATTTGCCCTGCCCGCGCAGCTCGGCTTGCTGGCTGCCCCAGATCGCGGTGGCGGCAAGGTCTTCGTTCAGGCCCGGTTGAAAGGTGATGTCAGCGGCGACAAGTTCGCGCACAGCCCGCGCCATTTGCTGGTCAACCGCGCCCAAGGGTGAGCCACGATAGCCGGTACACAGCCCCGCCGTGTGCAAGCCCGCCTGTACGTCACGCGCCTTTTGCATGAGCATCAGGCGCACCAATGCCTGCGTTCCGTTCAAAAGCACCGGAGATTTGGTTAAATCCAACCGATCTTTCAGCGAAATCTCATGCTTGGTCATGCCGCGCCCCTTTTGTGATAGTGATCTGTCTCCAATATAGGTCAAAAACACTGACCTACAAAGCAAAATTTTGTACCAAAAATTGTTTGCGTTGCGAAGGGTGTCGATAGATAGAACAGTTCGTGGTAGCGTATGTCAAATTTGTGAGAGTGTCGGGATGGACTGGGATAAATTAAGAATATTTCATGCGGTGGCAGATGCGGGCAGTTTGACCCATGCGGGTGATACCCTGCATTTATCACAATCTGCGGTGTCACGCCAAATCCGTTCGCTGGAAGACAGCCTGAGCGTGACCTTATTCCACCGCCATGCCCGTGGGTTGATTCTGACCGAGCAAGGCGAACTGCTGTTTGAGGCGACCAAGTCTATGGCCAAGCGCCTTGATGCGGCCGCTGCCCGCATTCGCGACAGTGAAGATGAGGTGTTTGGCGAGTTGCGCGTGACCACAACCACAGGTTTTGGCACACTGTGGCTGGCCCCGCGTTTGCCAGCGCTTTATGCGAAATACCCCAGCCTGAAAATTGATCTGATGTTGGAAGAGCGCGTGCTGGACCTGCCGATGCGAGAGGCCGATGTGGCCATTCGGATGAAAGAACCCAGTCAGGCCGACCTTATTCGCCGCCGATTGATGAATATCCGCATGCGGCTTTATGCGACCAGCGAGTATTTGGCCCAATCTGGCGTGCCAACCAAGATGGAGGATTTTGCCCACCACCGCTTGATTTGCCAACATACCAACGCAGCACAGGTGGCCGCTGGCGCGCTTTTGGTGCAGCAGCTTATGGTGCATGACATCCCATCAACCTTGACAGTGAACAACTACTTTGGCGTGTTGCAAGGTGTGCTCAGCCATCTGGGCGTTGGGGTTTTGCCCGATTATCTGACCGAAGATTTCCCCAATTTGGTGCGGGTGCTACCGGATGTAGAATCAGCCGAAGTGCCGGTTTTCTTGGCCTACCCCGAAGAGTTGCGTCAATCAAAACGTGTGGCAGCGTTCCGGGATTTCGTAACTGAGGAAATTTTCGCCTATCGTAAGCGTCAACGCGAAAGCGCTGATTCCGTCGACTAACAGGTAAATTCTGTATATTATCTGTGGCTTAAACAAGCCATGCGAAAAGCGCATATCGGGCATTCCTAGACTGCACGGTCAAAAAACTTGCACGATTGAAACTGGCGGCCTATTTGAAGTTACGGAAGCGGCAATGAGTATCTCTTGCTTCTTTCATACCTCCCTGTTGGACTCGGCCGAGCGAAAGCTCGGCCTTTTTTTTGACCCGTCCGTGCTTTGCGCGGCTGAACATGGCAATTGCAGGCGCTATTGGCGTTTTCCCTTCCCCTTTGCGCCGCATTGGCCTATGGACGCGGCATCAATTGACCGATGGGAAACAGCCATGACCGACCCCGTGATCACGCCAGAGCTTATCGCCGCCCACGGGCTAAAGCCTGATGAATACGAGCGTTTGCTGGAGATTATTGGGCGAGAGCCGACCTATACCGAGTTGGGCATCTTTTCGGCGATGTGGAATGAGCATTGTTCTTATAAGTCTTCGAAAAAATGGCTGCGGACCTTGCCAACCACCGGCCCACAAGTGATTTGCGGGCCTGGTGAAAACGCCGGCGTTGTTGATATTGGTGACGGTCAGGCCGTGATTTTCAAAATGGAAAGCCACAACCACCCCAGCTATATCGAACCCCATCAAGGGGCTGCCACTGGCGTTGGTGGTATTTTGCGCGATGTGTTCACGATGGGTGCGCGCCCGATTGCCGCAATGAATGCGCTGTCGTTCGGCCTGCCCTCGCATCCCAAAACCGCGCATTTGGTTAAAGGCGTGGTTGAGGGCGTTGGCAGCTATGGCAATGCGTTTGGCGTGCCTACCGTTGGCGGCGAGGTGCGGTTTCATGCCTCTTATAATGGCAACTGCCTTGTGAATGCTTTTGCCGCAGGTTTGGCAGATGCGGATAAGATTTTCTATTCAGTTGCCAGCGGTGTGGGCATGCCTGTGGTTTACCTTGGTGCCAAAACCGGACGTGACGGCGTCGGTGGTGCGACCATGGCATCAGCCGAATTTGACGACACGATTGAGGAAAAGCGCCCCACCGTACAAGTTGGCGACCCCTTTACCGAAAAGCGGTTGCTTGAGGCCTGTTTGGAGCTGATGCAAACTGGCGCGGTCATCTCCATTCAAGATATGGGGGCCGCTGGTCTAACCTGTTCGGCGGTGGAAATGGGTGACAAAGGCCATTTGGGCATCAAGCTGCAGTTGAATGACGTGCCGCAGCGCGAGGCCAATATGACGGCCTATGAAATGATGCTGTCGGAATCGCAAGAGCGGATGCTGATGGTGCTGAACCCGGAACTAGAGGCCGTGGCGCGCGCGATCTTTGTGAAATGGGATCTGGATTTTGCCATTGTCGGCGAAACCATTCCCGAAGATCGCTTTTTGATTATGCACGGTGATTCTGTGATGGCCGATTTGCCTTTGTCAAAACTCGCGTCCTCGGCCCCTGAATATGACAGGCCTTGGGTTGAAACCCCGGCCGCAGGCCCGGTGGGGGATGTGCCAAGCATTGGCCCGATTGACGCCTTGCGCGCGCTGATCGGCAGCCCAAACTATGCCCATAAGGCATGGGTTTACGAGCAATACGATTCAATGGTTATGGCCGATACCGTGCGCAGCCCAGGTTTGGGCGCGGGCGTGGTGCGGGTGCATGGCACGCCAAAGCTGCTTGCGTTCACCTCCGATGTGACCCCCCGCTATGTCATGGCCAACCCGTTTGAAGGTGGAAAACAAGCCGTGGCCGAGGCTTATCGCAACCTCTGTGCCGTGGGCGCGCGGCCGCTAGCATCGACCGATAACCTGAACTTTGGTAACCCAGAAAAGCCCGAGATCATGGGGCAATTGGTCGGGGCCATCAAAGGGATCGGCGCGGCTGTAGCAGCGTTGGATATGCCAATCGTGTCGGGCAACGTGTCGCTGTACAATGAAACCGATGGTGCGGGTATTCTGCCCACGCCTACCATTGGCGCGGTTGGGCTGCTCGCCTCGGCTGATGAGCTGATTGCAGGCGTGCCGCAAGAAGGTGATATGCTGCTGGTGATTGGCACAACGCATGGCCATCTGGGCCAATCTGCGCTGCTGGCCGAGGCGTTTGGGATGGAAACCGGCGATGCGCCACCTGTGGATTTGAAAGCCGAGCGCAAGCATGGCGAATTTTTGCGCAAGCATCGCAAGCTTTTGCGCGCGGCCACCGATTTGGGCGATGGCGGCCTTGCTTTGGCGGCGTTTGAGCTGGCCGATGCCGCACAAACCGGGGTTTGGGTAGATAGCCATTCGATCGGCCAGTTGTTTGGCGAGGATCAGGCCCGCTATCTTGTTGCCTGCGATCTGGCACTCGCGTCTGAGCTGATCGAGGCAGGTGAAAAAGCCGGGGTAAAGGTTGTGCAAATGGGCCAGTTTGGGGGAACATCCGTGTGCTTTGGCACCGATGCGGCACCGCTGGCCGAGCTTTCGGCGCTCTATCATTCGGCCTTTGCAAAGGCGGTTGGCTGATCTTGCACGCAGCCCCTACTCGCCCTACATTGATAAGGATTAACCCAAACAGGACGCCCCCGATGCCCATCACCGCCCAAGAGATTGAAGAGATGATCCGTGACAGTTTCCCCAAAGCGAAGATACGCGTTGAGGGCGACGATGGCGCACATTTTTCGGCCGAAGTGATTGATGAAAGCTTTCGGGGTTTGAACCGGGTGCAACAACAGCGCGCGGTTATGAAGGCGCTGAAAGGCAAGATGGACGGGCCGCAAGGTGAATTGCACGCGCTGGGGCTGACGACCAAGGCGCCGGACTAAGCCCCAAACTAGGCCAGATCACCCCAGACCGACTTGAAACATAAGGGCCATTGGCGCAAGCCGCGTTAGACAGATGGCGCCTGGCGAAACCAAAGGACCGAAACCATGACCGACGCAAAAGCACTGATCCAAGAGACCATCACCAAGAATGACGTTGTGTTGTTCATGAAAGGCACCAAGATGGCGCCGCAATGCGGGTTTTCCAGCCGCGTGGTGGGTGTGCTTAACTTTATGGGCGTAGACTTTGCCGATGTGAACGTGTTGGCAGATGCTGACATTCGCCAAGGGATCAAGGATTTCTCGGATTGGCCAACGGTTCCGCAGCTTTACATCAAAGGCGAGTTTGTGGGCGGCTGTGATATTATCACTGAAATGACCCTGAACGGCGAGTTGGACCAGATGTTTGAAGCCAAAGGTGTGGCCTTCAACAAAGAGGCTGCCGAAAAGATCCGTGAAGCAAACGCCTGATTGGACTTTGGGTTAATGCACATGTGTTCGGGATAAGTGTTGTGTCGCGAAACATAAAAAAGGGGAGCAAAGCGCTCCCCTTTTTCTTTATGATACAAACGCTTAACGTGCGGAATTAACCTTATCCTCAACCTTTTCCGCAAGGGCCTCGGCGCGCGCCGCAATCTCGGCCAGCGTTTCAGGAATTTGTGGCGGAATAAACGGGATCTCAATGCGAACCGGGTCTGGTGCCGGCTGGTTTTCCAGTTCTTCAACCCGTGCTTTCAGCACGCGCAACTGATCTTCGACCGAGGCGGTGCGATCTGCCAGCATCAACCCTGCCATGAGCAGCATCCGCGCTTCGGGCACCCGGCCCATTTGGGTGACCAAAGGCTGCGCTTCGGTATCAAGCATCGCGGCTGCGGTTCGCAAAAAATGCTCTTCGCCCTCTTGGCAGGCCACCATAAAGCTGCGGCCAGCGATTGTGATTTCCAACTCAGCCATTGGCGCGGGCCTCCTCAATCAGTGGCTTCAGTTCGGCCAAAATTTCATCCATTTCCGCCGTTTCGGTGTGGCGCGTTGCGCGCAGGCTTTCCAATTCGGCCAACATAGCTTTGTTGATCAAATGCGGCTCGGCCATATTGTCGGCAGCGGCTTCATGCAGAATGCGCAGGTGTTCGCGCAGTTGCACGGTTGATTTTCGCATCCGCTGCAATTCGAGCCCTTGAACATCCAATTGTTGCGTCATTTTTTCGACCTTGGCCTCAAGCTGGCCATGGGATGAGCTTTCACGGTCTTTGACCGGCTTCAACTTTTCAGCCATTTGGGCTGTATTAGCCTTTTCAGACGCCAAAGCAGCTTTCAGCTTTGCAATTTCGGCATCCAAACCTGCGATCTGGTTGGCTTGGTCCGCAACTGCTGGGGTTGGGTTTGGTGCTACAGGTGCTGCAACTGGCGCGGGTGCAACTGCCGCAGCATCCGTCCATTTGTCCAGCCCTACCCCAATACGGCCCAGTGCTGCGGTGATCCGCCGTTCCAGTTCTGCGATGTTGCTTTGGTCACTCATTCAAATGCCCCTTTGCCTCTGCCTTGTCGCCCCGCTGCTGGGGCGTCGTTTCTTTTGGCCTGCTTGCACCAAACACACTACATCGGGTTCGCGCAGACCATTTTGCTTTTATACCAAACGAATCGGCTTGGTTAAGCCTTTAGTTGAACATATCCCAAACCGAAGGGGAATTGCGCCCCCCTTTAGGATCAAGCGCTTGCCGGACGTGCTTGATCTTGCCTATAAGGCTGATATGCAGCTTTGGAACCCGATGGGCAAAGGTGCAGACGTGCCGTTGCCAACCCTTTTGATCGTTTGTGCCTACGCAGATCGTAGGCCTGACCAAATAATACGAAGGATACTCGCTTTGGATATTGCAACCCTGCGCGCCCAGCACCCTGACCATTGGAATAAAGCCTGCGCGATCCGCACCTTGACGCTGGATGCCGTTGCCGCCGCAAATTCTGGCCATTCCGGTATGCCAATGGGGATGGCTGATGTGGCCACAGTGCTGTTTGAAAAGCATCTGAAGTTTGACCCGATGGCACCGCATTGGCCAGATCGGGACCGTTTCATCCTGTCGGCCGGACATGGGTCGATGCTGATCTATTCGCTGCTGCATTTGACGGGTTATGCCGACATGACGTTGGAGCAGATCAAGAATTTTCGCCAATGGGGTGCTATCACCGCGGGCCACCCAGAATATGGCCATGCAACGGGTGTTGAAACGACGACCGGCCCCTTGGGTCAGGGCATTGCCAACGCCGTAGGGTTTGCGATGGCAGAGGAGCATTTGCGCGCGGTTTGGGGTGGCAAGTTGATGGATCACCACACCTATGTGATCGCGGGCGATGGGTGTTTGATGGAGGGTGTCAGCCAAGAGGCGATCACATTGGCCGGCAAACAGCAGTTGTCGCGCTTGATTGTGCTGTGGGATAATAACGGGATCACCATCGACGGCAAAGTGTCTCTGTCCGATATTACCGACCAAAAGGCCCGCTTTGCGGCCAGCGGTTGGGATGTTTTTGAATGTGACGGGCACGACCCGGTTGCGATTGACCGAGCGATCACGGCGGCCAAAGGCTCGGCACGCCCTGCGATGATTGCCTGTGCCACCCATATAGCACTCGGATCGTCGGCGCAGGATACGTCCAAAGGGCATGGCGCGCTGACCGCCCCGGAATTGATCGCAGACACCCGCAAGGTTTACGGCTGGCCGCATGGCCCGTTTGTCATTCCAGCCGATATCAAAGCCGCTTGGGAAGCAATTGGCGCGCGTGGCCTTGACGTTCGCAAAGCATGGGAAGGGCGCTTGGCCCAGCTTTCTGATGCGCGCAAAGGCGAGTTTAACCGCATCTTCAAGGGCGAAGCTCCGGCCAAACTGACATCCGTTGTACGGGCGCTGAAAAAGCAAGCGGTGGAGACGATGCCAAAGCTGGCGACGCGGTCGGCGTCTGAAAAGGCGCTGGAAGTGATCAACCCGGTGATGAAGGAAACGATGGGCGGATCAGCCGATTTGACCGGCTCAAACAACACCAAAACCGGTGATTTGGGCATGTTTTCCGCCGAGGATCGTACAGGCCGCTATGTCTATTACGGCATTCGTGAGCATGGGATGGCGGCCGCGATGAACGGTATGGCCCTGCATGGTGGCGTGCGGCCCTATTCTGGCACCTTCATGTGCTTTACCGATTATGCCCGCCCGGCGATGCGTTTGTCGGCGCTGATGGGGGTTCCCGTGGTCTATGTGATGACCCACGATTCCATTGGTCTGGGCGAAGATGGTCCGACCCACCAGCCTGTTGAGCATTTGGCAATTAGTCGCGCCACGCCGAATACGCTGGTTTTGCGGCCTGCCGATCAGGTGGAGACGGCCGAGGCGTGGGAAGTTGCGTTTTCGCAGACCAAAACCCCGTCGGTGATGGCTTTGTCGCGTCAAGGCGTGCCTGCGGTGCGCAAGACACATGTAAATCAAAACATGGTTGCCAAGGGTGCCTATGTTTTGGCCGAGGCCGAGGCCAAGCGGCAGGTGATTTTGATTGCCACCGGGACCGAGGTGGAAATCGCGCTGAAAGCCCGGACCATGCTTGAGGCCGAAGGGATCGGCGCGCGGGTGGTGTCGATGCCGTGCATGGAGCTGTTTGCCGAGCAAGACGATGCCTACCGCCGCAAAATCTTGCCACCCGGCCCGGTGCGGGTGGCGATTGAAGCCGGCGTTCGCACAGGGTGGGACGCGTGGCTTTTGGGGCAAGGTGGGCGCGAGCAAAAGGCTGCGTTTGTTGGGATGGAAGGCTTTGGTGCCTCGGCCCCGGCAGAGCGGCTTTATAAAGAGTTTGGCATCACGGCTGAGGTGGCTGTAGCCCGCGCAAAGGCGATGTTGGGGCTGTAATTGCCGCAGATATCCGCGCAGTGAATCGCGCGCGAACAAAATGATAAGCTTTTGAAAACAGGGCTTATCCTTAAAAAAATTAACTCCATTTTAACGCGGTGACGCGGCTGGAATTTTGGTGGCTTTTCCGGCCTTTTCCGTCCAGGGGCTGATTTGGAGGGGCATGGCCTAAAAACTTCCCTGCGCCCTCGTCTGCGCGGGCCTGCGTGCTATGTTAAGCCGCGTAAGGGATAGTTTTTGCGGAGATAGGCCATTTTAATCGACAGCAAAAGCGACGGCCCGATTGACGCTGTTATCACTTGGGTCGATGGCAGTGCGCCTGCACATCGGCAGGCGCGGCAGGCCTATATGGCGCAAGCCCCAAACCCCTTGAATGAAAACGCCACCAACCACCATCGCTGGGAAAGTACGGGCGAGATATTGTATTGTGTGCAGTCTATCGCGCGCTTTGCGCCGTGGGTCCGCACGATTTGGATTGTGGTGGATGATGTGGCACCCGACCTGTCGTCGCTTGGCGCTGATATTCAGGGCAAGATAAAAATCGCCTATCACGCTGATATTTTTGGCGCATTCAGTGCGGTTTTGCCCACGTTCAACTCACTTTGCATCGAAAGCATGATCTGGCGGATTGAGGGTTTAAGCGACCGTTTTTTATATTTCAATGATGATGTGTTTCTGGCCGCGGATTTGGAACCAAAGGACGTGTTCCACGGCACGGCCCCTGTGTTGCGCGGGGCTTGGGTGGATTACAGCGCGTTGCTGCAAGGGCCGGAGCAATCGGCGGACCCTGCCCTGTTCAACCATTTCATGCAGATAAATGCCGCAGGATTGGCCGGGTTTGGGGCGGACCGACTGTTCAATTCGGCCCATGTCGTGCATCCGATGGTGCGCACGGTGATGGCGCAACTGTTTGACCAGCACGCTGAGGCGTTTTTGGGCAATATCGCCTATCGGTTCCGCGATATCGCGCAGTTTTTGCCGCAAGGCTTGCACAACCATGCCTGTATTGGAGCGGGCAACGCGGTTATTCAGACACAAAAGGACCATCTGCATGTGAAAAGTGGGCAAGGGATTGGGCTCGATCCTTCCGAGACATGGTCTTTGCTGCAAACCGCCGCAGCACCCGAGATTAAGTTTTTATGCATCAATGACTTGCCGCAGCTTGAGGCGCTGATCCCGAATGTCCGGGAATGGTTATGGTCTGTCGTGGGGCATCCAGCCTAAAGTAGCCATAGGTTTAATGCGCTGCTGGCTTGCCTGTTACTGCCGCAATGATGGGACCGAAGATTTTGGTTACCAAGGGGATAAGCAGCACCCCGATGCCAAAACCGATGATGCCGTCGCAAAGTGCCGTGACGGCCCATTGCACCAGCCCTTGGGCTTGGGTCACGCGTAGCGACGCTGCCTCAGCCAAATGGTGGATTTGGTCATAAATCCACGGCCAGCCCAGCACCTCTAGCCCGTGGGTGATGATATTGCCGCCAACCCAAAGCATCGCTCCGGTGCCGATAAACGTAAGGCCTGCCAGCAGATAAGGCATGAAATTTACAAGGCCCCGACCAATGGCGCGGGTGGCGGCCAACCTCGCCTCGGCCGCCATGTGCAGGCCGACATCATCCATTTTGACGATCAAGGCGACCACACCGTAAACGGCGGCTGTGATGCCCACGGCCACGACCGCGAGGGTCGCTGTTTGCATGTAGATATTGGGCGCCTCAATCACGGAAAGCGAGATGGTCATAATCTCGGCTGACAGGATGAAATCGGTTTTAATGGCACCGGCGACGCGGGCCTCTTCCAGCCGTTTTGGATCGCGCGGGGATAAATCTTCCTCAATTTCCTTGCTGGCATGGGGAAAAAAGACGTGGACGATTTTTTCGGCCCCTTCAAAGCACAGATAGGCCCCGCCGAACATTAGGAGCGGCGTGATCGCCCAAGGGGCAAAATTAGAGAGGAGCAAGGCTGCGGGCAGCAAGAAGATCAGCTTGTTTTTGAGTGAGCCTTTGGTGATGCGCCAAATCATCGGCAATTCGCGACTGGGGGCCAGACCTGTGACATAGGTGGGGGTTACGGCGGCATCATCAATCAAGATGCCTGCGGTTTTGCTGCCCGCCTTGGCAGCGGCGGCTGCGATATCATCAACAGAGGCCGCAGCGACCTTGGCTATGGCTGCAACATCATCCAATAGCGCTAGCAAACCGCTCATACATACATCCCAGTGTTTTAAGTTGCGCCACCCTAGCAAAGATGGGGCGGCGCGCAAGGTGAAGGGCCGGAGCTTGGGGGTGGGGTATCGTTAGCGCCAACAGGAGAAGTTTGCGCTAACATCCTGAAATACCTTCGCTTTTGATCTTTGAAAAGCGGGTTTCCTTGTGTATCAGCGAGTGGGGCGTATGGGAACAAAAGGGTTTGAGATGACAATCACCATTGGGATCAACGGGTTTGGGCGGATCGGGCGCTGTACTTTGGCCCATATCGCGGAAAGCGCACGCAATGATGTGCAGGTGGTGGCGATTAATGCCACGGGGCCGATTGCAACCAACGCGCATTTGCTGAAATACGACTCGGTGCATGGGCGGTTTCCAGGGATTGTGCGGGTATCGGGCGATACGCTTGACTTGGGTCGCGGCCCGATGCGCGTGATGAGCACCTATAACCCCGACGAGCTGGATTGGGACGGGGTTGATGTGGTGCTGGAATGCACCGGCAAGTTTAATGACCGTGAGGCGGCGGCAGTGCATTTGGCGCGCGGGGCCAAGCGGGTTTTGATATCTGCGCCTGCTAAAAATGTTGACAAAACAGTTGTTTACGGTGTGAATCACCGGCAGCTAACCCGCGACCATCATGTGGTATCGAACGGATCTTGCACAACGAATTGCCTGGCACCTTTGGCCAAGGTTTTGAACGATGCCATCGGGATTGAAAGCGGGATCATGACGACGATCCACAGCTATACCGGTGATCAGCCGACCTTGGACCGCCGCCATGATGATTTGTACCGTGCGCGATCGGCTGCGATGGCGATGATCCCGACATCCACCGGGGCGGCGAAGGCTTTGGGCGAGGTGTTGCCCGAACTGGCGGGCAAGTTGGATGGCACGTCGATGCGGGTGCCGACGCCGAATGTATCGGCGGTGGATTTGACCTTTATTGCCAACAAATCAGTGACGGTGGCCGAGGTGAACGAGATCGTGCGTGAGGCGGCTGCAGGCTATATGGGGATGGTTTTGGCCTATGACCCCGAGCCGAAGGTGTCTATTGACTTCAATCACACGCCGCATTCCTCTATCTTTGCACCGGATCAGACCAAGGTTGTGGGGCGGTCGGTGCGGGTGCTGGCGTGGTATGATAACGAATGGGGCTTTTCCTGCCGGATGGCCGATGTGGCCGGCGCAATGGGGCGGCTTTTGTAGCGGTGGGCGGCGCATGCGGCCCGAAAGGGTAGTGGCCGTATGACGAATAAGCTTGCCGTATGGCTGGGTGCGTTGATTTGCATCGCCATTTTAGCCGATATTTTATTGGAAGACGGCGCGGCCTTGTTGTTCTTGCTGCGCAAATTTGCGGTTTTCATAGAATTTCTATCATTCTGGCGGTGAATCTGGCAGGCTGCGCTTGAAGTTTGCGCTCAAATCGTGATGTTAGCGCTAGCAAGTAGGGCGCTCTGCCCTGCCCCAAGGATAAGGAACCTGCCATGACCGTTAAAGTTGCAATCAATGGATTTGGTCGTATTGGCCGCAATGTGCTGCGTGCGATTATTGAATCTGGCCGCACTGATATTGAAGTGGTCGCGATCAATGATCTGGGGCCGGTAGAAACCAATGCGCATTTGCTGCGATTTGATTCGGTGCATGGGCGGTTTCCCGGCGTGGTGACCACGACTGAGACGACGATTGACGTGGGGCGTGGCCCGATTGCTGTGACCGCGATCCGCAATCCGGCTGAATTGCCGTGGAAGCACATTGATATTGTCATGGAATGCACCGGCATCTTTACCGACAAAGACAAAGCCTCGGTGCATTTGGAAAATGGCGCGAGCCGGGTTTTGGTGTCTGCCCCGTCTAAGGGCGCGGACAAGACCATCGTTTATGGTGTGAACCATGACACGCTGACCGCTGCGGATGTGATCGTGTCGAACGCGTCTTGCACGACGAATTGCTTGTCGCCTGTGGTTAAGGTGTTGAACGATGCGATTGGCATCACCAAAGGCTTTATGACCACAATCCACAGCTATACCGGCGACCAGCCCACTTTGGACACGATGCACAAAGATCTGTACCGTGGCCGTGCCGCGGCGCTGAGCATGATCCCAACCTCAACCGGGGCGGCCAAGGCCGTGGGTTTGGTGTTGCCCGAGCTGAACGGCAAGCTGGACGGTGTGGCCATTCGTGTGCCAACGCCGAACGTGTCGGTTGTGGACCTGACGTTTGAGGCGTCGCGCCCAACCACTGTTGAAGAAGTGAACGCGGCAATTGTGGCTGCTGCCAATGGGCCGCTAAAGGGTATCTTGGGCTTTACCGATCAGCCAAATGTGTCGTCTGACTTCAACCACGATCCGCGATCGTCGATCTTTCATCTGGACCAAACCAAGGTGTTGGATGGCAATATGGTGCGGATTTTGACTTGGTATGACAATGAATGGGGCTTTTCCAACCGCATGGCGGATACGGCTGTGGCGATGGGAAAGTTATTGTAACAAAAGCTTTGAAGTCTCGGCAAAAAGGCGCCCGCTGCGACGCCTTTTTTTTTGGCGGATTACTGGAACCTAGGGCCCCGCAGTGCTAGTTTTTTTTAACATTAACGGAGCCTGCCCATGCAAATATCCACCACATTACCATACTACACGACTCTCTTGATTTTGGTTGGAATTAGCAACCAAGGAGAGACTGCAGCAATTGGGTCTGATTTGAGCAGTTTTCGGATCTGATCGAAGCCAATTCGAAAGAATGACTTTGCGAAATA
>Ga0209390_10000700_pt1 | contig 66514 bp, 55 predicted proteins | sample BON01_FD_187212 | JGI IMG/M metagenome (GOLD analysis project Ga0209390, IMG submission 187212) | Freshwater microbial communities from Lake Bonney liftoff mats and glacier meltwater in Antarctica - BON-01 (SPAdes) (version 2) | ecosystem: Environmental > Aquatic > Freshwater > Ice > Glacier...
GGTTTGTATTAGCGATCGGTATTGTGGTGGATGATGCTATCGTGGTAGTGGAGGCGGTGCAGCAATACATAGATTCTAAGAAGATTTCTGCCAAAGAAGCCACACGCTTGGCGATGAAAGATATTACTGCTCCGGTTATTGCGATTGCATTGATTCTAGCTGCGGTATTTATTCCTGTAGGATTTATTCCAGGGATTGTCGGTAGAATGTACCAGCAGTTTGCGATTACGATTGCAATCTCAGTTTTGATATCTGCTTTTGTAGCCTTGAGTTTGACTCCCGCTTTATGTGTTCTTTTACTGAAGCCAACGAAAGTAAATGAAAATGGAAAAGGACTCAACAAGTTCTTCTATAAATTCAATTTGTGGTTTGAGCGCACAACCAGTAGCTATACCAATGGCGTGAGATATAGCATCAAAAAATCACCGCTTGTATTGATTTTGCTCGTGTGTATTTTCGCAGGAACATATGGTCTCTTTCAGACCAAGTCAACAGGTTTCTTGCCCACAGAAGATGAGGGAAGAATATATGTGACACTTCAGTTGCCTGAAGGAGCTGCAAGTAACCGAACACAAGCTGTGATGCAAAAAATCAACGATATTCTGGCAGGAACTGAAGGAATCAAACACGTAACTGGTATCGGAGGATTGAACGTGATCAACTTCTCATACAAACCGAATGCAGCAACTTTCTTTGTGCAAATGGATCCTTGGGATGAGAGAAAAGATCCTTCCCTCCAGCTTGGAGGAATAATGAGTACGCTTAACCAAAAGTTTACGACGATTACCGAAGGGAATATTGTGGTAGTTCCGCCTCCGGCAATTCCTGGCTTAGGTAGCACCGGTGGGTTTAGTTTTATGTTGGAGCAGCGATCTGCCGGCGGTGATATTAAAAAATTAGAAGGAGTCGTGGGGGAGTTCCTTGCCGCAGTAAATCAACGTCCGGAAATCGCGGTGGCATATAGTTTCTTTACTGCCAAAACACCTGGCTACCATGTGACTGTAGATAGAGAAAAAGCCAAGAAATTAGGAGTTCCGATAACCGGAATTTTCACGACTATGTCAACTTACATGGGGAGTTTGTATATCAATGACTTCACCAAATACGGCCGAAACTTTCGAGTAGTGGCACAAGCTGATACGTCGTACAGAGCTGGTATTGATGATTTGGAGCAATACTACGTGCAGAGCAGAGGAGGAGAATCAGTACCGCTGAGTGCTTTGACAAGCTATGAAGTGGTTGAAAGTGCTCCGGTGATTTCTCACTATAACTTGTTCCGATCCGCGGAAGTCAATGGTAATGCAGCACCTGGTTTCAGTAGTGGACAAGCGCTGGCAGCTTTGGAGGAAGTGGCAGCAGAAGTATTGCCTGCCGGTTATGGCTATGATTTCTCCGGCTTGAGTAGGGAGGAACAGTCTTCCGGAAATGCGACGATTTTAATCTTTACCCTGGCAATTGTCCTGGTTTCCCTGCTTTTAGCAGCCTTGTATGAAAGCTGGTCTGTACCATTCTCGGTCTTGCTGGCATTGCCATTGGGCGCATTTGGAGCGATTGTAGCATTGCAACTCCTTCCAAATTTGGATAATAATATCTATGCTCAGATTGGTTTGATTACCCTGATTGGTTTGGCTGCGAAAAATGCTATTCTGATCGTGGAATTTGCCAAAGATCGTGTAGACGTAGGCATGCCACTCATTCAAGCCACGCTGGAAGCAGTAAGCTTGAGACTTCGTCCGATTATCATGACTTCCATGGCTTTTATCCTTGGTGTGATTCCTTTGGCGCTTTCCAGTGGAGCTGGTGCCGTTGCGCGACAGACTATTGGTTTTACTGTGATTGGAGGGATGCTTTCCGCTACCTTCTTGGCGATTTTCTTTGTGCCCGTTCTATATGTGGTGATTACCAAAATCGCCTACGGCAAAAAGACATTAGCAGAATTGGAAGCCAATTATGATCCAAAAGAACATGAGAACCATTAAGTAATTTGTTCGCTGGCTAGACTTCAAATACCCCAATAAAACGAATTGATTTTTGGGGGTATTTTCTGTTTTAAACCGCAATGCGCACGGAGGTTTACGCAGAGAGCACATAGTTATCTTATCCTGCTTCTCCGAAAGCTGGATACAGTTTCTGGAGCTCTGTTTGCCAAAACGAATAGTTATTGAAAGTCTCGGTATTGATAACCCCTTGATTATCCTTCGAAAATGCATTTGCGAAATTTATTTTGACTCGAACAGCTTTCGAAAACCATTTGATACAATTACAAATCGTGATAGAAGAGCTACAGCCTTTGTCCTCCCACTATTGGAGTTTCAATTTCCCTAGGAATTGGCAGTAGCTGAATTTCCCCATGTGTTGCGATGGAACGATCTTGGGTATGAAATGTATTTTCTGCCAACCAAATTTCCCGAAGGCACACTATTATAATTACGCTTCTTTTTAAAAGCATGATTTCATTTGTAGCCAAGGGTGTAGCAATAAGTTATTTTTTCGCTAATAAATGTAAGATCAATTATAGCATGCATACTCCCGCTCCGTAGAAATGACTGGTGTAGGTTGGATTTAAATACTTTCCTAGGAAACGCTATTATGGATGGAATTCATTTTCTACCAACCAAATGTCCCGATGGAATAATGTAACCAGGAATATAGTTTTTACAAAAACTCTCTTGGAACCTCAATGCGAACCCCGGCTGCTCCGATAAATGGCAGCAGCTTCAAACTATAAATGTGAAAATCTATCGATCGCATTACAGTTCAAGCTTAGACTATTAATTTTGCACTGGGATTTCATCAAAATAATGTGTCTCTAAATAGGCTTTTGTTGCCTTTACAAACGCCACCGCAAATGCCTGTCTATTGGCAGCGGTTTCTCTAAGTCCAATGCGGTTACACTCCACTTGGATGCCATCTATGGCTCCTCCTTTGTAGGAACTGTAAGTAGCGGTATTGTGGCCTCCGCTGAAATAATTATCCGAAGAAAGAGGAACAGGATCCAATGCCGAAGGTACTGAAGCAAAGCCGGCTTGATCCAATAAGCTCCCAAAAGCATTTTCTCCTTTTAGCAGATCCGTGTGTAATGCACCGGCAGTATTGTCTTTTACCAGGTTTTGAATGGAACTTACTTTCACCAATTCCGGACTGTTCAACCTTGTGTCCGATAGCGCAAGTTCATCATCGAATAGCAAGTAGCCCAGCTCCACCCGTTGTTTTGGATTGCCATGCCCATGAAGATCAATAAATAATCCTTTCTGGAATTTGGTGTTTACGGTTGCCATACTGTTCTCTATTTCGCCATGGAAAAGATCCCAAACTGCTTCTGCATTTTTATCGCCACAGGCTGCGTCGGCCCTGTTTCTATTTGCATCCATTTTGGAGCGATGTATCTTATTGATGATCAAATAGGGCCTCATCCCAGTCTTAGCAAACTCCGCCATAATCGCCTTAGCCAGCTCTATGGTGAATTCGTCCATGACATTTACGGCATCGTTGCAGGTCCGATTTACAATTTCACCAGGTTTCAGCTCACCGCCGTGGGGTACACTTAGAATAAGCGGAATATTGCCACTTGCAAACTCCACATATTCTTGAGCATCGAAAGCCCCTGAGTCAAGTATCGGCTGACCCTTGTCCTCACAGCCTGTCATCACAATGATGAATAAAAGAGAATGAAAAGGCCTGAAAATTGTAGTAATTGCTTTGTTCATGGGTGATTTTGAGATTTGTGATATAATTAATTCTTTTTTAGGTTGATTCCAATTGCTCTCCGCAATCGGGAATATAAGGGAGCACAATTCTTCCTGACTCCTTACTAGACATATCACTTCCGCTCGGTGCAACAAGCACGACCACTTACTTGACTTGGAACTGGGTCGAATTCCTATTGGTTGGGTCAAGATAAAGAGACTGTCTCGGATTTCGGGAGTGATGTTGAGAAAGAAATCAGTATTAAATTTGGCTAACTGCAGGATTATGAATATTTGTAATATTCGATAGATGTGTATTCGAAATGATGGTAATTGGGGAATTGACAAGATTGATTCTTTTGTCACGTATTATCCTCAATTGCAAACAATTGTTTTTTTGATATTTTTTATCTGAAAAATCTGATTTTACAGCCCAATAAGTGAGCGGTAAGTTGAAATTGGTAATACTCTTAGCGCATCATACCGACAAGCTTAGACCTTTAATTCTAGCAAGTTTTTTTTATTCATTTTTATGGTTTTAGTGTCTCGTAGAAACTTTAAGTCTCGGGTTTGCAAATCCCTGGATCAAGGTTCGAGATTACATCTGCGATATTTAACGGGACTCCAACATCTGAACAATTGGCAGCGAAGAGCTAGAACGTCCAACAGTGGAATAAATATTCAAAAAAAAACAGCTGGATTTTACCAATAATTCGTGCTAATCCCCAGCTATTTTATCAAATAAACTAAATTATCTTAAATTAAATATCCCACTACTTCGTTGGGCGGCTGATTTCTTTGTCCAGCTTATAGACGTAATCCCATGTATTACTGAGAGATGAACGAAATGCAGCTTGAAGTTCATCTTTTTTGGCTTTTCCTTCATTTTTTTCTACCGTCTCCCATACGCCTTCTTGCATGATATCCATCGCAGCAAAATTCTTATATGGCAACACATAATGGTAATTAGGGGTTTCAGGGCCGGTAGTTTGCCATTGATACCAATAGCCTTCGATATCTAGACCAGCTTTTTTGCGGATTCCTTCTACTTCTTTCACTACTTCCATCATTTTAGCAGCATTTGTAGGGTTGAGCTTTTAGGAATAAACCATAATAATTTCATCAGTAGTTGGACTGGTGTTACTGTTTTCGGGTAGGAGCCGAGTCATATGATTAGTAGTCTTTTCCACATTTGGATTGATCATATTCATCGCTAGCATCCGACAATTTTTACCTTTCTCATCGGTTTTGTCCATTTCTGCCCAATTGGCCATATCTGAGGCAAGTACATAGACGGTTCCTTCCCCTTGCTGTCGACTCCATAGTCTCCAAGTCCATTCCCCTTCGTTTTCTATATAGCAATCCTTCCACGCTTTGATACCCTCTCGAAACTGCATTTCATGCCCTTGCTTAATGGCAAATTCTGTGACTGACATCAATGGTCCCAAGGGTGTATTTTGACCATTTGCCAATGGTATAACTGCACCTGGAAGGAGAAGTACCAAAAAGCTTTTAAGTAGCGTTTTCATATTTTTGATCATTTGATTAAAAAGATTGTTAAAATTCAATTTTCAACGAATACCAAAAAATAAAAATCGAAGAGGGACGAAACCCTCAAATTAGTGTCCCAACTATCAATTATTCTTCGTCGTGGATATTTTAAATATGTGTATCCTCATGAGGCATATCACAATCTGAAGCAAAATCTTGATTGGTATCGGATCAAATTCCCCTCCCGATAAACATCGGGATCAAAGGGGCTGGGGGGATTTATCATATCAAATCAGCAAAAAATTTGGCTAATTGCAGCTTTGCGGATACCCATAATTTTAAAAAAAAATTGGTTTTTAAATACTTGATATCTCTCTGTTTCATGTAACAAGAGAATTCTATTGGTTTATCTAATTTTGCAGTCTTAATTTTGATTGTTGGTAGGGCTTGTACTTTTGAAAAATGGGATTACAAATCTCTGGATCCAACTTCAAGATTATAAACCTCGGAGATTTGTAAGGATTAGGTCCAGCATAGCATTTTATTCCTGGACGGGGAATCAAGATCCTCAACTTGGGTTGATTTTGCTCCTTATTTTAGATTTAGTCAGTGCCCGTCACTAAAGTATAATACTCTACTAAAAAAGGTGGAAAGGTTACAAATGTCGTTTCAAGCTACTCCCATTCTTTTTTGATACTAAAATACAGAATGATAATTTGTATGATGGAATTAAATGACTTGACTTTTTGCCAATCGGCTACTCTGGTATCGACTTTGACGCAAATTGCCACAAAAACCAAAAGGTTATGGAAACTGCTGTCATTGCTGCGATTATTTTGATTATTGCTTTTTTACCGTTAATATACTTTACGAGAAGAAGTTCAGATATCCGGCTTGTTGGAAGAAATCTGGTGATTAGATATCCCCTTCGCAAAAAAGAAATCAATCTTGACACAGAACTTAAAAGCTGGAAATTGCAGGAAATCAATCGCCTATGGATCGGCAAAACTCAAGCTATAAACTTGGAACTTCAAAGCGGTAAGTGGCATCATGTTGATTCCCGATTCAACGGAGAGGCCTTCAACTCGATTTTTACAGTTCTGGCGGAAAATTTTGAGGAAAAGAGAAAGATGGATCTCAGCTAGTTTTTTACTTTCGCTTCTCGACTCTTAGCTGAAATATCAGATCTCAGGGTATAATACGATAATAAAAAATTCATTTTCATTGATATTCGAATTGTAAATTCCTAATAATTAGAAGGTAAAGAGAATAGTGCTCGACGCCCAGCCAGAGCGTTACGGCACTTCAGGATCATTTATTTGATTGATTTCACAACTTTCATGATTTGATGACCTTGAAGTGCCTGCCTTTCCGGAAGGGACAAACTATGAATACCTGTATGCCGTGGCGTAGCCTAAGATAATTCCAGGAACTATCGGAGTTGAGGTTTTTGGAAATCGATGACAGGAAACGGTAACATGGAGATGCCTGTCCACACTGGTGGGGGATAAACGAATGTCAAATGAAACCAATGATTTATTATATTCGAAGCTGTATGGATTACGCTTATTCTTTGATTACATCTTATCGGGGATTGCAAATTCCTAGATCAAGGCTAGAGATTAAATCCACGATAAATATCGGGACTCGAACAGCTGGAAGGGAATCATCAAAATATTAAAGCGACTTACTTCTAAAACAATATGGATTACAACTAGCTTCAACATTAATCCAAGGATGGAATTGATGTGAGTAAGGAATTGCATCCGACCACTATCGGAATCCACCCAGTATAAACATCGATTTAAGTACATCCAGAGCGGAATCTCTATTTACCTATGCAGCAAATCACCAATTGTCCAACTTGTAACGCCACCACGATAGATTCTTTTATTAAAGTCAGTGCTCAGATGCATTCCAATAAAGAGATCTTCAATTTTGACCAATGCGAGGAATGCAAACTGGTTTTCTTAAATCCCGTAGTACCGTTAGACCAGCTAAAAAACTACTATACCTCTTATTATTTACCCTACAGAGGTGCAAAAGCGTGGGGGAAATATGAAAAATTGGTGGAGATCAGCCAGCAAAAGTTAGATAAAAGACGCGTGAAGCGCACAAAAGAGGCTCATGATTTTTCACCCGACTCCTTGATTCTAGATATTGGCTGCGGCAGACCAAGTTTTTTGAAGGCCTGTCATCAAATCCTAAATTGTCGAACTATCGGCATAGACTTTAGCGATGAAGGATGGAAAGATGAAGCTGCTCATTTCAAAGGGCTAGATTTACAGGTCGCAGAAATTCAAGAGCTACCAAGCAGTTTGCAGCCTGATGTAATTACCATGTGGCACTATTTAGAGCATGATTACTCGCCGCTTGAAAACCTAAGATATTTAAAATCCATTTCGAAACCCTCCACGACACTTATTATTGAAATTCCCAACTTCGATTCAGCAAGTAGCAAAAAATATGGCGAAAACTGGGCAGGTTGGCATGCACCTCGTCATATCTCATTATTCTCGCCGGATAACATCGAGCTACTGCTTCAAAAAAGCGGTTGGAAAGTTTCCAAACTACTCACGTATGGCACTATGAATCCTTATTTTTTATTTTGGATGAGCGATATGGAGAAAAAAGAAATCAAGTGGGATAAAAATATGGAGGATGAATTTTTAGGATTTATTTTTGGAATAGTACGATTTAGGATCCAAAATTGGCAGGTGAAAAAATCATCTCATGGAATTATGACTATAATAGCCACTCCAGAATAGTGTCTTTTAAAAGTTTAGAAGATCTTTAGCTTTCCTTAGTATTCTTAGCAATTTACAATTAGTTTAGCTGTCCTTAGAAAGGACAATATTGAATACAATAGAATTATAAATTCTTATTGATAGGAAGGTGTAATTACCTCCGACGACTGTACAGATTACGCATAGATAAACATTCTACACCTAGTGGGGAACATTTAGTCCCCTGTAATTTTTGCTGCTACTCAAGAATCCTGATTTATAGTCAAATACAGTCCGTTTGATTTACTTCTAATTCTGTCTTGAAATATTTGCCGAATCCAGCAGCGTCCTCTTCTTTCTCAATAAGTACTGATCGATATTGGTTCTTTCAACATGACTTCTGTTACCTTCTAAAAACTCATAATCCAACTAATCGAAAAAATTAAGCGCATCGACCAGCGCATTGAACTCGATTACCCTTCCATCTGAATCAGTGATCTGAGATTCATTTATTCTGCCCCTTGACCTATCCTGACCAAAATCAACTTGAATTCTGACTTTGGTACTAAATACCTTACCTATTTCAGTAAACTCAATGTAGGTGACATTGATCACCGATAAAGGCACGTTATCTACCGGTTGAGATTGCACGGTGAAACTTCCAAAAATCATGAAAATTGAGACTAAGATCTGGATTTTAAGTATGGTTTTTTGTAGGTGGATTTACGTAACTATAATTCACTAAAAAACTTTAAAATGGACTATTTAAATAGAATTAACTTCAGACACGCCAGTCCGGTGATTTTGTCAGGCAAAGTTCAGAAAATCCTATTGGTACTTCTTCTTCCGAGAAAAGAAGAGAGTTGTACTCACTCTAAAGCAAATATTTCGGATCAAATTCAATCCCATGCTCTTCAATCAGCCTTTTATATTCATCTAAGAAACTTTCCTTTTTGTGATGCTCCTCTTGGTTTTTGATATAATTGATTAACTGTTCTTTGTCTCGATTAGAGACTGTGAAAGCTCCATAACCATCCTGCCAGCCTTCAAAATCCGGGAATATCCCTTCATTCTTTATGAAATCGATACTCGCCAATTTGATATCCTTGACCAACGTTGCCAAAGCTATTATAGGGTGAATGTGCGTCAAAATATGTAGGTGATCTTCCATGCCGTTGATGCGGTAGAGATGGCAATTTTTGTTTTTAAGGAAGCCATTTATGTAGGCATACAACCGGCGTTTATTTTCCAGAACCATAGTTGGCTGTCTTTTGTAGGTGCCATAAACAATGTGATAGATCAGTTGGGTGTGTGTGCTCATGATATTTAGGTTTAAAAATGTTTTCAATATTAGGTGAATGAAAATAATGAAAAATGGTGGTAATTCGAAGGGGATCAATTCAAAAAGGTTCGACCCTTTCAGGGTCGTTGGGCTGGTAATGAATTCATTGTGTCAATGGGTTGCACCTATGGCTCCCGATATATCGGGACAAGTTATTCATCGTTCGATCTCCCGATAAATCGGGACAGGCATTTCAGGATCATATTTTTGAAGAAATTAATTTGTGTTAATCATATATATTATTCCATCGACCACGAAGTGGTCAAACCATGAATAGCCCCCGTACCCCGTATAGCTATCGGGGCAGGGGATTTGGAAATCAATGTTGGGAAATGGCAACCCTGAAGGGGTTGAACTATCGATAAATAGAATTACTTCCGAGCTGTATGGGATTACAGAAGATTTTTAAGCGTTATGCATCCGACGACTGTACCGCCTACGCTTAGGATAAAATTCCAAACTTGATGGGGAATTTAAATAGATGATTTGGTCTCGATTTGTTCGACGCCCTTCGGGGTCGTAAGACGGAATATTGTGTTCATCGTGTCCATGGGTTGCACCCATGGCTATTCATGGTTTGATCCTTTCAGGATCATGACTTAACATCTTCATATCGCAATTCTTCCCATTTTATGACCACGAAGTGGTCAAACCATGAATAGCCCCCGGTGCCCCTGTATAGCTATCGGGGCGGGGGATTAAGAATGATGATGGGAAATATCAACCCTGAAAGGGTTGAACAATTAATTAGAGAAAACAAAGTTCGGTTGAATCCAAGGATTGTAAGGAATACGCTCAGGCAAACATTCCAAACTTGGCGGGGAATTTAAATGGATGATTTGACACCGATTTGTTCGACGCCGTTCAGGGTCGTGGGACGAAATATTGTGTTCATCGTGTCCATGGGTTTCACCCATGGCTATTCATGGTTTGATCCTTTCAGGATCATTAATTTTGTATGTTGGTTCAGTGGGAAGATATGTATTTCCAAAAGACCACGAAGTGGTCAAACCATGAATAGCCCACGGTGCAACCGGGGGTTTCAGAAATCGATGAAAGGAAATGGTAACCCTGAAAGGGTTGAACAATTAATTAGAGAAAACAAAGTTCGGTTGAATCCAAGGATTGTAAGGAATACGCTCAGGCAAACATTCCAAACCTAGACGGGGGAATTTAAATTGATAATTTGGTTCCGATTTGTTCGACGCCCTTCGGGGTCGTAAGACGGAATATTGTGTTCATCGTGTCCATGGGTTGCACCCATGGCTATTCATGGTTTGATCCTTTCAGGATCATTCAATTGACGCATCGATTGGTGTTGGTGCTATTTATTTCATATATCGACCACGAAGTGGTCAAACCATGAATAGCCCCGTATGAAATGTGGGGTATAAAAAATCAATAACGAGAAATGGCAACCCTGAAGGGGTTGAACAATTAATTAGAGAAAACAAAGTTCGGTTGTATCCAAGGATTGTATGGATGACGCTAAAGCAAACATTCCAAACTTGGTGGGGAATTTAAATTGATGATTTGACACCGATTTGTTCGACACCCTTCGGGGTCGTGGGACGGAATATTGTCTTCATCGTGTCCATGGGTTTCACCTATGGCTATTCATGGTTTGATCCTTTCAGGATCATTAATTTTGTATGATGGTTCAGTAGGAAGATATATATTTCCAAAAGACCACGAAGTGGTCAAACCATGAATAGCCCCGTATGAAATGCGGGGTATAAAAAATCAATAACGAGAAATGGCAACCCTGAAGGGGTTGAACAATTAATTAGAGAAAACAAAGTTCGGTTGCATCCAAGGATTGTAAGGAATACGCTCAGGCGAACTTCCAAAGTTGGTGGGAAATTTAAATAGATGATTTGGTCTCGATTTGTTCGACGCCGTTCAGGGTCGTTGGGATGGTCGTGCTTGCTCCAACCATAGGTTGCACCCATGGCTATTTATGGTTTGATCCTTTCAGGATCATTTATTCGAGAAATGACACAAATTACTTTATTTCATTTTATGACCACGAAGTGGCCAAACTATAAATAGCACCCGGTGCCCTCGTATGGTTATCGGGCGGGGGTTTCAGAAATCAATAACAGAAATTGACAGCCCGGAAGGGGTTGAACTATTGAAAAATGGCATTGCTTCCTAATATTATACAGACTCTAGAAGATAATATAGCATAGTTATAAACAAAACTTACGTTCAAATTCTACGCCTAGCGGGAGGATTTATACCTAGGCTAGCATCCAAAGCCTAGCTGGGTCAATTTAAAATCACAAACCTAAGCAACTCAAACCGATGGTAATCTAAACCCTGTATAAACCCAGTGAATTAACTTAAAAAACGAGTATATTATTATTACAGTGAATAGTGCCAAATATTGACATAATAATCCATATCCCTGAATAGAATATAAAGGAAATAATTCACGTTTATAATAAAAAAATATTATTAACGAAGAAATTAATAACGGGGACAATATCACAATCAATAATAATGGAAAAATTATCAATGTAAGTAATCTCCGCAATCCTAAATTGATTAAATTTAACTCAGTAGATCTAAATATAATAAAATCTTGCTTCACAAAATTAAAATCATGATTTCTAATGTTTTTAAGAATTATTAAGTATGGAAAAGTAAACAATGTAAGCAGAAATATTTCCTGTATAGGAACAAATTTGAACTTAACTAGATCATAAATGCTATCGGACTCCCACCTGCCTCCCAAATCACCTAAGGTATAGTACATGAAATTTGAAGACAAATCTGAAGTTTCATGCATCATCCAATAATGAATAGAAACAACCATCTTTACACCCATTATCACTAATGAACAAATTAACGAGAAAATAAGAATACTTTTCACTCTTTTCATGATTAGAATATATGTTATTTTTTACTTTACTTATATATAAAAATTTAGGTTTTTTTTACAAAAATGAAATTAGTTGATAGTTAAGCTTACTTCTCCCCCCTCCACTATCCTAATCTCCTCTTCTGTCAATCCATACAACTCGTAAACCAACTTATCAATCTCAGCGTCGATGCGGTTGATTTCGGATTGGAGGGCGTTGGCTTTTTGTTTTTGTTCGTTGAAGTAGGTAATCCAGTCGGCTTCTTCGGATAGACTGAGTTGAACTTTCGCTTTCTTTAATTCTCCCAAGAATCCTTTGAAATCTAAACTCGGCCAGTTTTGAAGTTTGGTGGATGGTTTGGAGATGGAGAATTTAGCCTGAATAAGATTTAAAACTATATCAATATTTACCAATAAAATTTTACTTGCATTAAGGATTTGATCAACCATTATTCCCACCTCAGCTTTATAAATGGAAGAACTATTTTTTATCGGAATCTCTTTCAATTCATTGACCTTAATTTTTGGAAATAAATCATTCGACTCCCCAAAATATCTAGAAAAAAACCAACCTATCAATTTAGAATTAATAATACTTAAACAATATTTTAGGTTTTCAATTGACATTTCTCTAATCATGTGAGTAGTATCATTTGTGAAATATCCTTCAAAATCTAAACTCGAATTTAAAGTTTCTCCTGCTACTTCTCTAACAATTATTTTAGGATTTGTAAAATCTTCTAAATTTTTTGGAGACATAAGCCATTCCCCCCATTTAACCCATTGTGTATTTCTAGAAATAAAATATCTTTTTATGTTGAGACCTTTAATATCTGGGTAATATGAATCATCTTTTTTCAATTGAGAATGATATGATCTATTTTCGATATCCTTATCAATTTGAGAAAAATCCCCATATACCGACTTCCCATATCCAACTTGATATGGCTTGTATCCACCAGTAATTTTGCCTAAATCTCCCAAATTGGTAGAACCATTCTTTATTTTCTTAAATAATTGAAATGTTTCTTTATTAAGATCACAATTAAATTTATCCACATCAATCCAATCATCAATATCTATATTTTCGTAATTGATGACATTAATAATACTAACGGGGTCAACTATTTTTGAAGCTAAAACTATAGATCTATCTGACATATTGTTTAATTTCGAATAAATTATAATACAAGTATCAATATTTGCATCATCAAAGACTTGATTAATAAAATCTATCACTATTCTAAAATCAAACATAAAGAGCTTGCTTCTAAACTCAGTTCCTGCTTTTCTAGTCATCCAACTATTTGGAATAATAAATCCACAATATGATTTTTGCTTCAATATTTCATGTGCTAAAATAGTAAAGTATTGATAAGTGTCACTCTTACATGAAAACCCATATTTATCTTGATATATTTTTTGATTATCTAATTTTGCTCCGTACGGCGGATTCCCCACCACAACATCAAAACCACCTTTGGCAAAAACTTGTGGAAACTCTTTTCCCCAGTTAAAAGCCAAGTTTCCTGCTACCACAGGATCATCGATTAGGCTGTTTCCTACTTTGATATTGGAATTCAGGCTACTGAGTTTTCGGCCTTTCTTGGCGGTGCGAAGCCATAAGGACAATCGGGCGATTTCGACAGATTCTTCATTGATATCGACTCCGAAGATGTTGTTTTCGAGGATTTGGTTTTCAACATTGGGCAAGACCATCGGCGTACCGAAGAGTTGGGATTCGAGTTCGTCCAGATAGCGATGCTCGGCCATTAGGTATTCCAAGACTTGATTGAGAAAGGCTCCCGAACCACATGCGGGATCGCAGATAGTGAGTTGCAGCAGCCAAGCCCGGTAAGCATCGAGTTTCCCCTTGAGTTGTTGGATGGTTTTCTTTTGTCTTCCCCGCTTTCCCTCCGCAAAGTCCTCGTCTATGATGTTGAGTTTGATCTTCTTCTCTGCACACAATCGCCCGAGAGTATTGTCTACAATGTACTTGGTGATGTATTTTGGAGTGTAGAAAACCCCGTCTTTCTTCCGCTTGGTTTTGCTTTTGTCTATTGCCGTGCCTTCGAGTGAAGCGCGGACATTTTCGATATCGTTGAGACTATGCTCGAAGATGTGCCCGAGGATATTGGTATCGACTTCGGTATCAAAGTCATATTCGGAGAGTTTACGGTAGTGTTTTTTTAAGGATGCTATCCGAGATCTTTACGGTATCTAGTAAGGTGTCCGGCGCGAAGAGTCCGCCATTGTAGGCATGAATCTCAGGTCTGCCAGGTTGGACTCTTCCGGTATTTAGATAGCCGAAGTATTTCTTGAACCGATCAAAGAGCGGACGGTATTCGTCGAGCTCATTCAGTTTATCCCATTGGGTAATGATCTCATTGATGCTATTGGGCGGAAGCAGGCCTTTGTCCTCCGCAAAGAAGATAAAGAGAAAACGATCGAGGAGCTTTTGACTTTTCTTATAGAGAATCAACTCATCTTCTCCGGGATTCTGAGCCACCATATCCTGCCAGAGTTCCTGCTTGAAGGCCGAGTAGTCGGCATAGAGCTGCTTGGTGACTTGCTCTTCGGCTTGGAGTGATTCTTCCTTGATCTTGGCAGGAATGCCAGAAAGGAGGTTATCCTTTTGGAGCAGCAGCCAGAGCAGTTCAAACTCGGAGCGAGTCAGCTGAAATAGGTTGAACTCCTGATGATCGACAGCATTGTGAATGTAAAATCGAAGCTTTTCGAAGTTGCTCGTGATCACATAGATGCAATCGGGTTGGTTGTTTTTATAATTAAAAGCCTGATCTCGGATCTTTTCGAGGTCTTTGGTATCGGTTCCTTTGAGCTCGATGACGGCAAGGGCTTTTCCATCTTTTAGAATTGCGCCGTCCGTCTTTTTGGAATCTTTGATGTTTTTAAGTTCGGTGGTCAGGTTAAAATCCGGTTCCGGATTGATGGTGTAACCTAGGATATTTACAAATAGCTCTCTGAGAAAACCTTCCTGAAACTGTTCTTCTTTGGAGTTTCGGATATTTTCACGAATCGCAGGATTGCCAAAGTATCGAGAGAAGTCGCCGAAAGCAGTCTCGATTTTGTTTTGATCTTGGGTGGACCGGTATTTTTTAAGAACTGAATTCTGGAAAAGCGCCATCTTGGGTAAGAGATTAAAAACTGATTCCTAAAGATATCCGAAAAGCTGTAAACGAAAAGAGTTTTATTAGGGAGTGGCAAATTCTAAAATTAGTAGAGGTTTAAATGAATTATTCCTGATCCAAAGCCTTTTCACTCGATTCAAAATCCTTTAAAGTCTTTCCATTTTTCTGTTTCCACTCAGTTAGACCATTGGCATTTCTGCCAAGAACCATTGTGGCAGCCGTAGATGGACTACTGAAAATATAATCTTCTGGGAATTCGAGAAATTCTCCTCTGTCGAGGACAACTCCTTCATCCAATAGTTTCTGTCTAAGAGTTATAAAACTTGGAATCAATGAAGCAACGGTTGAACCTGCAGCTTTTGAACCTTTAAAAACCACAAAACCATCGGAGGTAGGTTGTCCTTGTCCGTCTGCACCTCGGGCAGCTTTGATGAAAAACACATCTTGTTTTTGCTTGGGTTTGAATTCCCGTTTTTCATCAAAAACCTTATGCCCTAAAGTATTTACCAGCATTTTTATGTACTCGATGAATTCTTCCATTTCTGCTCGATCAGATTCTGAAAGAGACGATTGGGTAGGGATTACGAAGTTGTCTAATTTGTATCTGTTAGCTGATTTGGCAATGTCATGCAATCTGTTTTCCAGGTATTTGATATGGGCTTTGTTCAGATTTTCATCCTTGCTGATAAAAACAATCGCCTCATTCCAAAAGTCCTTGGCATTCAGTTGTTGATTTAGTCGTTTTAAAATCAACTCGCCTTCACCAATATAGACTTGATCTTTTCCCTCCTCATCCTTCCCGAAAAGAAGGTAGACTCCTGTACTATTCGTCAAATCGGCTCTATCGGAGCAATCTTTAACTTTGATTCTTGGGATTTTGTAAGCTTTTCCTGACCAGTTGGAGAGTTCACAACTCATCCTTCCATTTGGATCTCCATCGATTAGAAAAATTTTAATGGTTTTGCCGAATTTCATGCCTTAGTTTTTTTGGTTGGGTTGTTAAAAATTCTTCCCGCACTAAAATATACCTAAAACTCCCTTCCCCCAAACCCACTCTTATAAATCCCGATTCGTTTTTTGATGTTTCCCCCCTACCCTTTTGGATTAACCCCAATCCTGATGTTTAAGAAGCTTTTTCTCAAGTTCAAACCTTTCTAATTTTCTAAAATGCCTCGCCGATAAACAGGTAAAATCCGGATCCTTCCTGGGTAAAGGCGACATCAACTCGGGTGTAAATGTCTTTTTTAGGGAAAAGTAAAAACCGTAATCCTGCTCCAGCTGACCACACCATTTTGTTGATGGATGCTAAAGAAAAGTCGGGAAATACTGTGCCCGTTCCCGCAAATGCCGCAGCACCTATCCTTTTGGAAAATCCCAAGGGCAGCGGCAGCATTCTGAATTCTACCTGGGTGGCAAGTTGGTTTTTGTCTCGAAACCGACCAAGGTAATACCCCCGCATCATGCTATCACCTCCCAACAAAGCCAACTGATTGAAAGGAACATCCCCCGAATAAAACTGACCAATGGCCTGCCAAGCCAAAACGCCATGCTCACCGACAAGTCTAAAAATCCGGGTGTCCAGCATCACCGCATTGAAGCCAAACGAACTGATAGCCGGAGAATATCTTAAGTAAGCCAGTTCCGCAAAATGTCCATTCCTCACATTCAAGACATTGTGTCTGTCGTCATAGACCAGTCCAACACCCAACCCAATATTGGTTGAGCCCTCATTGCCCAATGGCATGGTGAATAGCGGAGCTTCCTCGGATGAGATGAAATCTACTTGTGATATTCGCTGAAAATCTGCTTCAAGCCCAAAATATAAGTTGGGGCGCAGTTCACGAAGTATCCTTTCTTTGATTATAATCTGATTGGCATCTACCAGGGCCAGGTAATCTTCAGGGGAATTAATCCCAATTCCATGGTATTGCAAAGGGAAGCTTTGAAACCTGATCCGCCCAAGGGAAAACCACTTATCGCGGTCAGAATAGATGGCATGATCAAACCAAAGCCCATATTGGTTTTGCAGGGTAATAAACGTAAAGCCGCTGATTTCGCTGAGTCGGTTTGAGGTATCCCGATTGGCATAGTAAACCAGCAGAGATGAAAATCCAATTTCCCAGCTGGTCTCAGGCGCAAATGCCACGGTAGGGTAGATCAGAAATTGCGGTTTGCTGATATCTGAGGTATCATTTATGATCCCATTGATATATTTCTTGATGAAGTTTTGGGAAATCGCCTGACCCGAAAAAAATACGAAAATCAGTATGAGCTTTAATTTCTTAGAAGACATAGTGGAAGATAACAGAGAGATTTGTGAAAAGGTTTTAAGCAGACACACTTGCAAAAGGATCGTGCTTGTGATTGGTAAAGATTACACTCCTGTAATTTCCAATTACTTTTCCGACTTCCCATCCCCATAATTTTGGCTTAACCCCCATCCTAATGTATAAAGGATTATTTCCACAGTTCAAATTTTGATAGCGAGCTACCGCCTTTGAGTTCAAAATCAAATTCCTATTATTTAGGCCATACAAAACATGCATAATCCCTTTATAGTTTCCAGGCAGTCCGGTAGTCTCTAGTTCAAAAAATAGGTACATGGGGGAAGAGGGTTAAGGATTAAATGTTGATATGGGGTCTTTCTCATCTGATGTATCAGGTATAGGACCCAGTTTATGTCCAAACATTTGAAGGACTTGGTTCACTTTGTCCATTCTTAAGGTTTTTTTCCCCTGTTCAAGATCTCTGAGAAATCGCAGTCCTACACCTGCTTTGAGCGCAAATTCAGGTTGCGTCAACTTCACAGCGGTTCTTCTCTCTTTGACAAATTTGGCTAAATCCATACACTATACCTTTTCGGGTATAAATATACTGAATTTATGATATTTCTATCTTAAAGGCTACAAATACACTTTGTTACTTTGATTTTATACCCTTACAGGTATAAGGTGATTTATAAAATTGATTTTCCAATGATGCCAATAGCTTTGGTTTATTGACCCAAAGGCACTTGGCTACTTTCTGGGAGGTATGGACCAAAGTAACCTTTTCGCTAGGCTAGGTCGAATGCTTTTTCTAAACCAAGCGGGGGGAGCAAAACGGTTTGATGGTGATTGTTATGGGAATTACAAATTCCTGAAAAATATGAAAGCGTAGTTTCAACCTACGCTTAGGCTAGCATTCTACACCTAGGGTGTGGTGCGAATGATGATTCGCCCCTACGGGAATTGCGATGAACGGGCTGTTGAATTGCCTCCTGCTTTAGCTTGAGGCAACCAAATGATGGATAAACTCGCTGGGCTTTAGCCCAATTCTTCACGCAAAAGGTTAGACACCTCGGCGCGGTGGGGGTTCGCCAAAACGGTTTGATGTTGATTGTTTTGGGATCACTAATAAAATGATCGGTAAATGTTGGTACAATATATTCTAGTTTCCGACCACGAAGTGGTCTATCAATGATTAATCTAAGTTGCGAATTTCAAAATAACTATTTTACGATCCTGAAAGGATCGAACCATGAATAGCCCCCGGTGCCCCCGTATAGCTATCGGGGCGGGGGTTTAGGAAATCGATGATTAGAAATGGCAACCCTGAAGGTGTTGAACTAGTGGTTGTAAAGGATTACAAATCCAGAATAAATAAAAGGAATTAATCCCAAAAAGGTTCGATTCTTTCAGGAGGTAATGCCACCGTCATTGGAGACTAGAATAAGCGGTTTTCATATAAAAATTAATTCTGCAATTCATTGTAATAGGCGGTAATTCTAATCAAATCCCTGCGCCTGTCGTGCTCCAGGCTGTTTTTTCTCATGAAAAGATCGATTTCTTCATCATGTCCCGGAAGCATGGCAAATAAATCTTTACGCTTGAGGCTGTAGCGCTCTATTCGTCCATTTTTGAAAAAGTAATAATTAAAAGCCATGCGATATTTAGTAAATTTCTGATCCCCCATTATATGATTACTTCTCCACCCTCTAGTCCCTAAGTAATAAGTCTGAATATATTCCCTACAGAAAAGCGCAATATCATTGCCCTCTGTTAGGACTTCAAAGAAAACTAGCGTTTCATTATCGTCATTTTGACTATAAGGAAGACTATAGAAATTTCTTACCCCATCATTTGTTCCGTTATGAATTTCAAAATGACTAACATTGGAGGCTGGAAAGGTAGAAATGGTCTCAGTTTGTAATTGAACTAAATTATTTTCCAAATCATATTTTACCAAGCCAGCATTAGTCTGCCCATCTGTGCCATAGATATTGCCTTTGTGCCATATTTGGGAGGGAAAATGATTTTGCGCAGGTAAAGAGAGTAAACCCCCAAACAACAAAGTCAGGGTAAATACTGCTTTTATCAGGGATTTTTTCATGATTCAACAAACGTTTATTTATAAATAAGGTTAAAATTTCCCGGCTCATTTCTCTTATTTTCACTAAAATGAAATTATTTTTACATCTTTTACATCATTCTGTCACTTTTCATTTTCAGGTAACTTCATTTTGCAAATTGGGCTGAATTTTCATCTTGCGTTTCGTTGGAACGCCGCTAAGAATGGGATTAAAGAGCTACAAAGCAGATGTCTCAATGGGACATTTTTGCGGCGATTCGGATCATCCAATAGCTTGAGTTCGGGATTAGGAATCCAGGAATCTACATTCGGGATTGAACTCGCAATTTTCGGGGACGAAAAGGTCTGGAGGATTTTGTGCGTCTTGTAGAGACCCAATCTGGGTAGCCTTATGGGTATTTCGAGAGTGCAGGCGTCTTGTAAAGACACTCTATGGAAGGTATCGATTTTTTTGTTTTGGCAGGGTTAGGGTTAACCAGCAAAGGCGGGTTCAACCAATCTATATTCTTCTTCCACAGACCAATTTATAGTACTTTCTAGGAATGACTTTTACGGCCACGGCTAAAATTCTCCTTAATAGCAAAACCCATATCCTCGTTTAATTTTTGAGCTTCTATGAATTCAAAAACAGCCAGAAAGGTCTATAGCAAAACTATTGGCTAACTTTTTTAAATGAATTGGTTAACAGAAAATAGTAGAATATGCCAATACCCGCAACCAATCCTAATCCAAGAAAGTCTTTTAAATTTTCATCTATATCGAAATTTCGATCTAACAACCTAAAAACTATTACGATTGGGATTCCTATAATTATTGCAAAAGCAAACAGTCGAAGACCTATTACAAATGATAGGGAAAGAAATCTTCCGAAATAGTCCTTTTTGTCACCTGCTGAGTTAATGTCAAATGTCATCTTTGCCCCAACTACTGTAACAACAACTCCTATAATTATTTCAATAACGATAACCCATTTTATTGTATAATCATTAGTTGATAGGTAAGGGAAAATTGAAAATATTATCAAATTTGCTAATAGGTAATTAAAAAAGGCACTTTCCGAAACGTCGCCAATTTTAAGTTTGCGTTCTAATTCTTTGATGTCAAACCAAATCATATAATTTATTTTAGTATTTTTAGTTCTCCAAGATATTACTTTTTTTCTCTACTCCAAATAGCCTTAAAACAATGATTTTTAACTTGGAAACGAGAAACATTCGAAACTGAATTCTCAATCTTTTTCCTTGACTCCCAAGAGCCATTCTAGTTGGACACTGAGCGCCTAATTCCAAGTAGGCAGAAAAGTGATATGGAAATTTAATTTGGTTTTTGAAGCAATTGCATATGTACAGCATTATGCCGTACCGCTTTTTTGCTTTCGTTGGCGTATCCCTTTCCCCAATCCCACTCCTATAATTTCCAATTACTTTTTCGAGATTTTCCCCCTATCTTTTTGTCCTAACCCCAATTCTGATGTTTAAGAAACTTTTTACTACCGCCCTATTTCTTTCATTCGGGCTGTCCGGCTTTTCCCAAGACCTGACGAAACTCCTTGATTCGTATAAGTTCCGAAATGTCGGCCCCCTTCGTGGTGGTCGGGTGACGGCGGTGGAAGGCGTGGAATCCAAACCTTCGCACTTTTATATGGGTGCTACCGGTGGAGGAGTTTGGAAGACGGAAGACTATGGCATGACTTGGGCGAATATCTCCGATGGCTACTTTCCTACGCCTTCGATCGGTGCAATCTCAGTGTACCAAGCGCAGCCGAAAATCATCTATGTCGGCACAGGTTCGGATGGTCTTCGCTCAAATGTAATCACGGGAAAGGGTGTTTTTAAATCGGAAGACGAAGGGAAGACTTGGAAGTTTATCGGACTGAAAGATGCAGGACAGATCGGCGCCGTGGAGATTCACCCTACGAATCCGGATATCGTTTACGTGGCGGCGATTGGGCAGGCTTTTACCAAGAATGCGGAGCGGGGAGTTTTTAAGACCGTCGATGGGGGCGCAAACTGGGAGAAAATATTTTTCCATTCGGATAGCCTTGGGATTTCTGATTTGGAGCTCGCTCCGGATGATCCCAATACGATCTATGCCGGTGCTTGGCGTGGAGAGCGCAAGCCTTGGACGATTACTTCGGGTTCGACCGAAGGTGGCGTGTACAAGTCCACCGATGCCGGAAAAACCTGGACGAAACTCACCAAAGGACTACCGACCAAATTGATTGGAAAGATTGATTTTGCAGTTTCCCCAGCGGATCCTGCGGTGGTCTATGCGAATATTGAAGCTTCGGATAAGCAAGGTGGATTGTACCGCTCGGCAGATCGTGGTGCGACTTGGGACTTTGTCTCTGACAATTCCAACCTGACCAATCGCCCTTTTTACTACACAAATATCTACGCCAATCCGAAGGATGCGAATACGGTCTATAATAATTCACTCCGCTTTCAGCGCTCTTACGATGGCGGGAAAACTTGGAAATCCCTTTCTACTCCGCATGGAGACAATCATGATATTTGGCAAAATCCAAACGATACCACCATCTGGATCCAAGCCAATGACGGCGGGGCGAATATCACTCAAAACGATGGGAAGAGCTGGTCCACGCAGTTTAATCAGCCTACCGCCGAACTCTATCAGGTCGAAGTAGATGATCAATATCCGTATTGGCTCTATGCTGGCATGCAGGATAATTACAGCACGATTGCCGTGCCGAGCATGCCGCCGCTGAGTGTGCAGGGAGGAAGTAATGCCTATATCATCAATACGGGGGGCTGCGAGACGGGACCTGCCGTTCCGAAACCGGGCGATCCGAATATTGTCTATTCAAATTGCAAGGGAAGGTTTGGGGTCTATGATAAGCGAACGGGTCAGGAATTGCAGTATTACGTAGGCGCTTCCAATCTCTACGGGCATAATCCCAAGGATCTGAAATTTAGATTTCAGCGGGTGGCACCGATTCATGTTTCCCCGCATAATTCGGGGGTGATTTACCATACTTCGCAGTATGTGCACAAGACTTTGGATGAGGGCAAGACTTGGGAGATTATTTCTCCAGACTTGACCGCAAATGAGCCGGACAAGCAGGTTGTTCCGGGTGGCCCGATCACGCGGGATGTCACCGGCGAAGAATATTACAGTACGATTTATGCCATTCGGGAATCTCCGATTCAGGAAGGTTTGATCTGGGTTGGAGCCAATGACGGGCCGGTCCATGTGACCAAGGACGGTGGTAAAACCTGGGAAAATGTCACGCCAAAGATGCCGAAAGGTGGGCGAGTGGATTCAGTGGATCCTTCCCCGCATGATCCAGGCACGGCCTATGTGGCGATCCTTCGCTATTTGTTGGGCGATGACAAACCTTATATCTACAAGACTGCTGATTATGGGAAAACTTGGACCTTGCTGACGGATGGGAAAAACGGAATTCCCGGAGATTTCCCGACGCTGGTCGTTCGTGAAGATCCAGCCAAAAAAGGAATCCTTTATGCTGGAACTCAGTTTGGCCTATTTATTTCCTTAAACGACGGCAGCACTTGGACGCCCTTCAAAAGCAATCTACCTGTCACGCCGATCACGGATATCAAGATTCATCAGGATGATTTGGTGATGTCCACGATGGGAAGAGGGTTTTGGATTTTGGATAATCTGATGAGTTTGAGAGGAATTTCTGAGATTGGAAATCAAGCGATGGTCTTTTTTGATGCCAAGCCAGCCATCCGAAATATGATGTCTGCACAGCGGGAAACCAATGGTCCTGAATATCCTTGGGCTGGCGCAAAGTTGGATTACTACTTGGCAGAAAATCAGGAGGGACTCCGACTGGAATTGGTGAATGCAAAAGGACAGGTCGTCCGCACGTTCGAAGCCGATGCGCCGAAAGATGCCAAAGTAGATTCTACTCGAGATATGTCTACGGAATTCACCGGATCCCCGGCTTCAGGCGGCCTTCCAAATCAAGCTGGGATGAATCGTTTCAGTTGGAATATGATGCATCAGGGCGGTTGGAACAAAGACCTGAAAAAAGCCTATACCGGAAATGGGCCGATGGTTTCGACTGGGGTTTATACGGCAAGATTGATTTCGGGAGAAACGGTTTTAAAGGAGGAATTTGAGGTGGTCTTGGATCCACGGGTGACTTTGGTGACGGATGCGGATGTGGCAGAGCAAGAAGCCTTGACGCTGGAAATCCAGACGTTCCGCAATGAGGTGGATCAGTTGATTGCTACCATTGAAAAAGAAGTGGAAGCGCTGAACCTTATGATTGAAAAAGAAAGTCCTTCCAAGAAAATAGCGCGAAAGAAAAGCGAATTGGAGACCATCTACAATCAATTGGTCACCGAAGAGGGTACTTATATGCAGCCGATGCTGGAGGATCAGGCGAGTTATTTGAATTCTATGCTAGGTCAAGCCGATCAAAAGCCGGGTCAGGATGCCTATGAGCGATTTAAGGAATTGAAAGCTTGGTTTGGAAGGGTTAAGGGGCAGTTTGAGGAAGTGCATTAGGCGGTGTTCAGTGTGGCAGTCTTCAGTTCGCAGTGTTACAATCTTCAGTTGGCGGTCTTCAGCGTCATTGCGAGGATTTAATACAAACCCACGGTTACTTGATCAATTCAAATCCGAAGCAATCTGTCCCAAGAGGAGAGATTGCTTCGACCTGGCTGAGTCTTGTGTTGATTTAGTTTTCCGTTTCAGTTCTCGCAATGACGTGATGACGCATGGCACTAGTGTCATTGCGAGGATTTAATGCAAACCCACGGTTACTTGATCAATTCAAATCCGAAGCCCGCCTTCCGGAGGGCAGGCAATCTGCTCCAAAGAAAGAGATTGCTTTTAGATAGTTCACCATTGCTGAGTCAGATTGAAAATTATGCTAATACTCTGATCCCAGATTGGTGATGGTTTCAAAGATTTTGGCAGCATCTCCGATTTCAGACTGGAGGTCAAGCGCAGTTTGGTAGTTTTCACGGGCGTTGACCAGTTCGCCTTTCTCCATCCAAGCATAGCCCAAGTCACTGTAGAGTTGGTTCAGAAGGAAAGGGTTGTTCAGGGATTTCGCTATTTCTACTCCGCCTGCTCCAAAAATTATTGCTGAGTCTATGAAAACCGGTAAATAGTTCCATGCCAGTTCGGAAAGGATAGCAACTCGATTTTTATCGTTTTTGGTCTAATATAATTCGAATTTCAAACTGTCCAAGAGATAACTTTGGGCGAGGACTGTGAGAAAACTTATTGCAAGTGAAAAGAAAATAATGGTGTAAAATTTCTTCATGGATTTTGTTTCAGTAAGGAAATAAAGTGTAAGTGAGAGTGTCGATAAAGGCCAAATAATATTTTGTTTAAAAGCCAATAAATGAATATAGGATCTGAAAATATATTATTTATAGCCTAAAAATTCCGAAACATACTTATTTGACTTTTTTCCGTGTATATAAACACACTTGCAGATACCAAACTTATTAAAAAACTTGAAGTTAAATTTGCAACATATAAACCCAAAGAATAAATATGATGAACTTTTCAGAAAACGAAAATCAACAGATGATCGCTAAGATGATCCAAGATTTCGGTGCGAAAGAGATCACTCCTTTTAGAAAAGAGTGGGATGATAAATCGCACTTCCCGAAACCGCTTTTCAAGAAACTAGGTGAGCTTGGATTGATGGGTGTGTTGATTCCAGTCGAATATGGAGGATCTGGATTTGGATACTTTGAGTATGTCACTGCAATCGTGGAGCTTTCCAAACTAGACCCATCGGTTGGCCTTTCCATGGCAGCACACAATTCACTTTGTACCAACCATATTTTCATGTTTGGCACTGAGGAGCAAAAACAAAAATATATACCTAAACTAGCTACCGGCGAATGGCTTGGAGCATGGGGTTTGACAGAGCCAAATACAGGTTCGGATGCAGGAAATATGAGAACTGTCGCAATTCAGGATGGCGATCATTTTGTATTGAATGGCGCCAAAAACTTTATCACTCATGGTTCATCTGGCGAGGTGGCGGTAGTTATCGCCCGAACCGGTGAAGTGGGAGATTCCCATGGCATGACTGCTTTTGTGATAGAGCGCGGCATGGCAGGATTCGAAGGCGGACGATTGGAAGATAAACTCGGCATGCGCGCTTCAGAAACTGCTGAAATGATTTTTACTGATTGCCGAATCCATAAAGATCAGGTGCTGGGCGAACTGGGAGAAGGATTTATCCAATCCATGAAAGTGCTTGATGGTGGTCGAATTTCTATTGCTGCCTTGTCTTTGGGTATTGCAGAAGGCGCACTTGAGGCTTCGATTACTTACTCCAAAGAGCGTCACCAGTTTAATAAGCCAATCAGCGCTTTTCAAGGAATCTCCTTCAAACTTGCCGACATGGCAACACAGGTGGAGGCTTCAAGATTATTGATCTATAAAGCTTGTGATCTAAAAAATAGAGGGGAAAAAGTCACTTTGGCCGGAGCTCAGGCCAAGTTGTACGCTTCGGAAGTTTGTGTTTCGGTTTCCAGTGATGCTGTTCAGATTTTTGGAGGATACGGTTTTACTAAAGATTATCCGGTGGAGAAATTCTACAGAGATTCCAAACTTTGTACGATTGGAGAAGGAACTTCCGAGATTCAGAAGTTGGTAATTTCTAGAGAAATACTTCGGTAAGTCAGAAAGCTGAAGTTTGAAATCAGAAATCTTAAGTCAGAAAGCTGAAAAATGTAAAAAGCTGAAATCAGAGAGGGTTTCAGCTTTTTTTGGTCAATACGGATAGCTGCTAAGCCATTCCCAGAAGTTGTCTTTGTGAATTATTCTTAGCGGTTCAGGTTGATATTTCTCCATGAATGAATTTGGGATTTTTGTTTTTGCATTGGCGTTCCATTTAAATTCAAAGGGGTAAATTTTCCCGTCAATTTCTTCGAGGTAATCAATTTCTTGCCCTTGGACTGTTCGCCAAAAATAAGTTTGACCATAAAAACCTGCATAGCTTAGAAGCTTTTGGCGCTCCGATAGTAGGAAGTTTTCCCAAAGTCCTCCGGTATCATTTCTCGAAGCAATCGAAGCATAATTGCCAATGATGGCATTTCGGATGCCGTTGTCTACGAAGTAGAATTTTCTACTTGAACTGATTTCAGATTTTAGGTTTCTTGAAAAAGGTGAAAGCTTTTTGATAATAAATGCCTTTTCGAGAAGATCCAAATAATTAGCCACGGTATTCTTGTCAGCCTGCACTGTACGGCTCAGTTCATTGAAACTTACCTCTGAACCTACTTGCCAAGCCAAAGCTTGAAGAATTTTATTTAATAGTTCAGGTTTTCGGATTCCTTCAAAGTTTAAAAGATCTTTATACAGATAGCTCGTTGCCAAATTATTTAAGACCTCAATTTCGCTTCCATTTTGGGTGACCACCTCAGGATAGGTCCCAAAAATCAAATACTTTTCCAAGCTTCCCAAGGTGAATGGCATTCCAAGTGTCTTGGTCATTTCAGACCAGCTTAAGGGGTAAATTCTATACTCCCATATTCTTCCGGTTAGCGGTTCATTGATCGATTCAGAAAGCTCCAAAGCAGAAGAGCCGGTGACGATTAGTTGAATGTCTGAGAAGTTATCAATGATCAATTTGAGCGAAAGCCCAATGTTGGGGATTCGTTTTGCTTCATCTACAATCACAGCTTTGGATGTTCCTAAATATGATTTGAGGAAACTAAGATTAGGATTGGAAAGAGCCGTTTGTATTGGAAGTTCGTCTCCGTTCAGATATAAAAATTCATCAGAGATACTTCCAGCTAGCTTTTTAACCAGAGTGGTCTTTCCTACTTGACGCGGACCTAAGAGAAATATTGCCTTTTTATAGTCAATTTTGTCTCTTAGAATTTGAAACAGTTTTCTGTCAATATGCATAATCGGTGATCGTAATCACCAAATATACCATTTTGAGAAAGCTCTTTAGAAAATACGCTTAAACCCCTGCCACCATAAATACTCCTGCCGCCAAAGCAGCCCCCGCAATCGGTCCTAAGATTGGTACCCAAGCATAGCTCCAGTCGCTGCTTCCCTTTCCTTTGATCGGCAATAGTTGATGCATCAATCTTGGCCCAAAGTCTCGTGCTGGATTGATCGCATAGCCCGTAGTTCCTCCCAAGGAAAGTCCAATTACCCAAACTAGAAAGGCGACTGGAATAGCGCCGAGGGAACCCATTCCAATGGGCGTTTCGGTAGCGTCGCCGATCTTTACTCCAGAGTTGTATAGAATGACTAAGATCAATACAAACGTTCCGAGCAACTCAGAGAGAAAGTTTAGCTTGAAATTCCGAATTGCGGGGGAAGTTCCGAATGGACCTGCGATAACTCCAGGATCAGTCTCAGCTTCATAATGATCTTTATACATCAGCCAAGCTAGTCCTACTCCAAACATCGCCCCAAGGACCTGAGCGATAATATATCCAGGCGCCAAAGCCCAATCAAACTTCCCGGTGATTCCCAATCCGATCGTTACTGCGGGGTTTAAATGCGCTCCACTATATGGTCCAGCGACTACAACTCCGACAAATACAGCAAGTGCCCAAGCCGTGGAGATTTCCATAATTCCGCCACCATTTCCTTTGGTTTTTGGTAAAAGCATATTGGCAACGACTCCGGAGCCTAAAAGTAACAGTAAGGCGGTTCCGACAAATTCAGCAAGATAAGGGTGCATAAGATTAATTGGGTGGGTTTATTAGCAATTTTTCACCAAGATATGAGGTTTTGCTTATTCGATCCAATTTTTAGATCGTTCCACCGCTTTGTGCCAGAAATGCAGCATATTTTCTCGCTTATCATCTTCCATCTCCGGATTGAAGCTTCGATCTGCGGTCCAAAGTTCTTCAAGTTCGGCTCTGCTTTCCCAAAAGCCAACTGCCAATCCTGCCAAAAATGCTGCTCCAATCGCTGTAGTCTCAATGATCTCAGGTCTCTTGATTTCGCAATTCAGCAAGTCTGCCTGAAATTGCATCAGAAAGTTATTGGCGGTAGCGCCACCATCCACCCGGAGTTCACAGGTAGGTTTTCCGCAGTCTTTTTCCATGGCTTTCAGTACATCATTTACTTGATAGGCGATCGCTTCCAAAGCTGCTCGGGTGAAATGTGAAATGGTAGTTCCTCTGGTAATTCCGAAAAAAGCACCTCGCGCATTTTGATCCCAATGGGGAGCACCTAAACCTGCCAATGCCGGCACAAAATATACCCCATCATTATCTTCGAGGCTCATGGCCAGGGTTTCAGTCTGTTTGGCATTCTTGAAAAGCTCCAATCCATCCCGAAGCCATTGAATCGCTGCGCCGCCGATAAATACCGAACCTTCAAGCGCATAGTTGATCTCATCACCAATCTTCCAAGCCACAGTCGTGAGTAATTGATTTTTGGATCTGACAGCTTTAGCTCCTGTATTCATTACTAGGAAGCAACCGGTTCCGTAGGTAGTTTTTGCCATTCCGGGCTTGGTGCAAAGCTGCCCGAAAAGTGCAGCCTGCTGATCTCCGGCAATTCCTGCAATTGGAATCTTAGTACTCAGTACATCTCCCGCTGTTTCACAGTAGATTTCTGAGCAGGATTTCACCTCAGGGAGCATTGATGGCGGTACGCCAAATAGCTCCAATAATTCGTCATCCCATTCCTGAGTATGAATATTAAAAAGCATCGTCCGGCTGGCGTTGGTGATATCAGTCAGGTGATTTTTCCCTTTGGTAAGTTTCCATACCAGCCAGGAATCTATTGTGCCAAAGGCTAATTCTCCAGCTTCAGCCTTTGCGCGAGCGCCATCGACATTTTCTAGAATCCAGCGGATTTTGGTAGCGGAGAAATAAGCATCGATAATCAATCCAGTCTTCGAGGCGATGAGTTCGGCGTGGCCTTTTTCTTTCAAGCTATCGCAAAAAGCAGCGGTCCGGCGGTCCTGCCAGACTATGGCGTTGTAAAGTGCTTTTCCTGTATTTCTGTCCCAGACGACCGTGGTTTCCCGCTGATTGGTAATTCCGATACCCGCGATTTGATCTGCTCGAATGCCCTTATTCACCAGTGCTTCGATCATTACAGACGATTGGGAAGTCCAGATTTCCTCGGGATCATGTTCCACCCAGCCTTGCTTTGGAAAATGCTGTCTTAATTCTTTGTGAGCCGAGGAGACGATTTTTCCTTTTTTATCAAATACGATCGCGCGTGAACTTGTCGTTCCTTGGTCCAGCGATAGCATGTAAGGTCTTGTTTGGGTCATAGGTTTTTTGGGTTTTTTAGTATAAAAAGGCAATTCCTACTCGTGTATTCAGCTCCTTTTCACAAATTTAAATAAGGAGAGACAATGGGATATTCGTCTTTGCATTTTCGATTCTGGAGATATAACTCATTTTTGTACCAGTCTTAGCGGACAGCTCAGCCTGATTGAATTTTGCTTCTTTTCTTGCAGATTTGAGCATTTCGCTGATAATAAGGTACTGAGCCTTTTTTCCAAATCCCAATCTTTCATCGGAATCGACAGGACCATACTCAGAATCTCAAAGCATTTGGAAATTGGTTATTTTTTCGTTGTCCTTCATGATTTTTTTAAAAATTGATACCAAATCAAAAACCTCTGGATCATAATTGCCTGAGGGAATTAAATAAATGTTGAAAAAAACAGTCAACGCTATTCAGGGAAGCATAAAGCACAGGCATCCGAAATCGGTCATCCGTCACCTGAGATCTATCATGCAATCTGTCACGGCGTATCAAGCATGCATCTCTCATTTAATCAAATACTTCGATGCCGTTTTCTTAAAATCAGCCAGTTCTTTCTCTACCCAAACCGTATCTTTACCCATTTGCGTGGCCATAGTTTCGGCTACTTTTGGAGCAGCGTCGATGGCAGCTTGTGCATCCAAGATTAGTATTCTGATTCTTCTGGAAAGCACATCATCCACTTTCATAGCCATTTCATTTTGAACCGCCCATACGACCTCTGCAAGAATATTTGGGAAATCTGAATGGATTTTTTCCTTCCATTCAGGATGGCTTTCGGCCAAAGCTTGAATTGCCTTGGCATCTGTGCCATAGACCTCCCAATGTCCCGATTCGGGCTGACTCGTGTTTCCACGTATGCTCATCTCCGCGGAAGTGGATTCTTGGGGCTTTACTCCCGTAACTCGCTCAAAATACTCCACGGTATCTTCGCCCATTTTCCGGAAAGTAGTCCACTTGCCACCGGTCAGCGTCACCAGGCCACTTTCTGAAAGAATAACTTTGTGCGAACGAGAGATTTCCTTAGTCTTCGTACTACCTTCTTTTGGTCTGGCCAAAGGTCGGAGTCCAGCGTAAACTGCTTTTACATCTGCTCTTGTTGGTTTTCGAGTGAGGTATCCCGAGGCTGTTTCCAGCACAAAATCGATTTCTTCCTGAAGCGCTTCGGGTTCTAATTTTGGTTTTTCACGAAGCGTATCGGTCGTCCCCACTACCAATTTACCATGCCACGGCACCGCAAAAAGGACACGTCCATCCCGAGTTTTGGGGATCATCAAAGCATCGGTTCCACCCAAAAAATCCAAATCCATCACCAGGTGAATTCCCTGACTCGGTTGGATCATTTTTCGAGCTTCCGGATTATCCATTTGTAAGATTTTATCTGCAAACACTCCGGTTGCATTGACCACCATTTTGGCTTGAACGGTATAGTTTTTCATCCCGATTTCGTCTCGTACTTTCAAACCTATGAGCTTGCCTTTCTCGTTTTTGATCAGATTTTCAACTTTAGTATAGTTTAGGACACAAGCTCCGGCTGCATCGGCCGTTTGGGCAACTGCCACTGCGAGCCTAGCATCATCAAATTGTCCATCATGATAGACCACTCCGCCCATTAAGCCTTTTTGGAGAATCGCCGGCATCCGTGAGATAGTTTTTTCTTTGGATATCCACTTGGATTTGCCGATACGTAATCGGCCCGCCATCCAATCGTATATTTTCAAACCAACGGTATATTGAATCCGGTCAAACCAAGTATAAATCGGAATGATAAAAGGCTGATCATGTGCCAAATGTGCAGCATTTTTCAAGAGCCTTCCCCGTTCTTTCAATGCCTCCAATACTAATCCTACATCTCCTTGTGCCAAGTAGCGTACACCACCATGCACTAATTTGGTGCTTCGGCTGGAAGTGCCTTTGGCGAAATCTGCTTTTTCTAAAAGTAAAACCGACATTCCTCTTGATATGGCGTCCAATGCCACACCCAGTCCTGAAGAACCACCGCCGATTATGGCAATATCCCAGATTTTAGTTTTGTCGATGAGTTGGCTTAAGTTTTCTTCTCTATTCATATCTATCTGCTTCTTCCACAAAATTAAGAGAAAGAAAATAAAAAGAAAGTAAAAGAAACAAAATATTCCTATTTTTAATAATAGATTTCTTTTTGAGTAGTTTTAAATTTCAAATGAAACTAGAATGACCATTGCTGAGCGACATAAATATATCTTGGATGATCTGAAAAGTGCTGGATTTGTATCGGTATCTGATTTGGCACATCGTATGGAAGTGACCATGGTGACGATCCGAAAGGATCTGAAGAATCTCGAAGATAAGGGCTTGCTGTACCGATCTCATGGTTCGGCTACGCCGGTTTCGCCCTACGTATCCGACCGATCGGTTCAGGTGAAAAAGCTTGAGCAAGTGGAAGAAAAGACGAAAATTGCTATCAAAGCTTTGGAATATCTTGAAGCAAACGAAGCGATTCTGATCGGATCAGGTACTACCGTAGTTGCGTTTGCACAGGCAATTCCAAAAAATTTCAAATTGACGATACTTACCGCAGCGATGAATGTAAATCTCGCTTTGATGGACACTTCGGAAATCGAGTTGGTACAATTGGGTGGCGTGGTGCGGAAAAGCAGTAGTTCAGCGGTGGGGCATTATGCCGAGCAAATGCTAAGAGGTTTTGCTTGCAGCAAGCTTTTTCTCAGCGTGGATGGGATCAGTTTTGAGCATGGCTTGACGACTTCTAATATGATGGAGGCGCATCTGAATGCGCAGATGATTCGCTCTGTTCAAAAGACAATTGTTTTGGTGGATAGCCAGAAGTTTGGAAGAAAGGGTTTTGGAAAGATCTGTGAACTCGATGACATCGATGTGATTATTACCGATGCGGGTATTCCGGAGATTTACAAGGAAAAGCTGGAGGAAAGAGGTATCGAGGTGGTGGTTGTTTGATGTCCGATGACCGGTGCTGGGTGACTGATGCTCGATGTTTGGTGCCGGATGTCCGGTGTAGGGTGTCCGATGTTTGGTGACCGATGCTGGATGTCCGATGTTGGATGTTTGGTGCAGGATGACCAGTGCTGGGTGACTGATGTTGGATGTTTGCTGCTGTATGTCCGATGACGGGTGTTGGGTGATCGATGCTGTAACTTGAGTTTGCAGGCTTTTGTCTCTAATAGTTCTGCTGGAGTTCGGAAAAAAAATTGGCAGGATGAATTGCTTACATAGTAAATTAGCTGGTCATAGTTTTGAAAACATCGTTTTACAACCAATTAGAGTAGTTAGCGAATGTTTGGATTAACAAAGTTGAAAGTAATTTCAGAGTGGATTTATTGATATCCTAAGACCTTATGAAAAGTATTTTTTTTCTTCAGTAACACTGAAAATACAAATAGCAACATCATGTAAACTATAACAACAAATTGTCAATTATATTTTCACCGTGCTACCCTTAGTGAACTCCGTATTGAAAAGATTTTGAGTCCTACGAGACATTATTTCTACTAAAAAAATGGTAAAAAAAAATATAGGTGCCGGTATGAGTATATGATCTTGACCTCTCAATCAATAATCTTTGTACCGCTTAACCCTCACTTTTATACCAGCTTTTTCCAAATCCACGATGTAAATATTCTCATACTCCAAGTCTTCAAGATCTGGATAAGCGCCTTCTTGCTTAGATAGAATATTGACTAATCGAGGCGCAGTATTACTGTGTCCTACGACTAGAATATTCCCTTCCAATTGTTCTAATTTCTTTGCAAAAGCTTCCTGATCTTTATCATCGTAGCTTTCGATTTGGATACCAGATAGATTGGCAATGGTTTGTGCAGTAAGCCTAGTTCGCTTGTAATCCGTAGCGAAAACATGTTTAATCTCTTTGTCTGCCAGAATTTGGGAAAGTTTTATTGCCCGTATTTTCCCGGCTTGTGATAAATTCGGATCGGAATCTTCAACCAGCATTTTCTCCGCATGACGGACAATATAGATAGTTTTGGGAGTTGGAGATGGGGAGCAGGCGCCTAAAATTAGAATACCTAAAACGAAAAGAAGATTTTTAAACATAGTAATAAAGATATGCTTCGCATGATATTTACCTTGATAGATTTTTCTGATAGGTCTTTGGAAGGATTTATCAATCCTACGATGGCGAAGAATTATCTTGACTCATCTCGAATTGGGTGATTGGCTATAAAACCTTCGAGGATATCGAAATTGGCGCCAATATTTGAGCCCCATATCAAATCCTCAAAGGTTATCGAAAGTGATTTCATGATTCGAGCCTCAGACCAAATTCCCAACCGATATTAACCTGAAAACGTATTGTCCAAATGCTGATCTTTGGCCTTGATATTTTCATGGTGAAGGAACTGCTCCCAGAATTCTTCCTCTGGCACAGCCGCTCGTAGATATAATTTATCTTTTTTGATTGGATGCTCAAAAATCAACTGGAATGCATGTAGATTAATACTTGCATCTGGATTAGGTTTAGCAAAGCCGTACTTCAAATCGCCTCTGATCGGACAACCCATAGATGCCAACTGCACTCGTATTTGATGCGGACGTCCTGATATTGGACGCACTTCCAGCAACCAATGATCATTCATGAAACCGAGGGTCTTGTAATTCAACTCAGCTTTTTGCGAACCTGGCACTTCACGATCGTGCGCGGTGACGACATTCTTCTGCTCATCTTTCACTAGCCAATGGGTAAGTTTCCCAGTTTCTTCCTTTGGCTTACGCTTGACCAGCGCCCAATATACTTTGTGAATATCCCGCTTTCGGAAGATCTCCATCATTCGCTCCAGCCCTTTGGAGGTGCGGGCGAAAGTAACCAAACCGCTCACAGGGCGATCTAATCGGTGTACGGGATGTAAAAAAACTGCCCCAGGCTTGACGTATTTCTTGGCAATGTACTCTTTGAGGTAATCCGTCAGTGTCTTATCTCCAGTTTTGTCCCCCTGGACCAGAATCCCGGCGGCCTTATTCACTACTAAAAGGTGGTTGTCTTCATAGACAACGGTAAATGGCTTCTTTTTCATAATAGGATGCAATTTACGGATTTTTCAGTGCTTGTTTTCAGCTTTCTGATTTCCCATTTCATCCTTCAACTTTTTCTTTCAGTTTTCCCACCACATCTCCTACTATAGCCTCAGCATGGACGATGCTGTTTTCGATGAAAAACTCTCGGGTATTCAATCCGCCACAAACCACTCCGGCCAGATACACGCCTGCTACGTTGGATTCCTGATTGGAATGATCGTAGCAAGGTTGTCGCTTTTCGTCCAGACTCATCTTCACGCCAAGTTGATCCAATAATCCAAAATTAGGTTTGTAGCCCGTCATTGCCAGCACAAAGTTATTTGCAATCGTGACGTCTCCGTCGGGAGTGGAGATCACTACTTCCGATGCTCGGATTTCTTTGACTTTTGATTTGGTATATGCCGTAATCGAACCCTCCTTGATCCGGTTCATAATATCAGGGCGTACCCAATATTTCACATTTGGATCAACTTCTTCTTCCAGTAATACCATACTGACTTCCGCTCCTTTGCGCCAGCATTCCAGAGCAGCATCCACAGCTGAATTTGCTCCGCCCACTACCAGCACCTTCTGCCCAATAAACGGCCAAGGCTCTTTATAATAATGCATGACTTTCTCCAAGTCCTCACCGGGTACGTTCATCAGATTTGGCAAATCATAGAATCCAGTTGCTAGTACCATTTTCTTTGTTTGGTAATTTGATTTGGATGTTTTGATTTGGAAAAGATCTCCTGCTTTGGAAAGTGTTTTCACTTCTTCATAGAAGCTGATGTTTAGATCGAAATGACCGTAAATTCTGCGGTAATATTCGAGCGCTTCTGTTCGGGTAGGCTTGCTTTCGACCGACATAAAAGGAATCCCTGCCATCTCCAATCGCTCTGAAGTGGAGAAAAAACGCATATTGACAGGGTAATTATAGATTGAATTGGTCAGCGTGCCTTTTTCCAAAATTACATAGCTCAAGCCTGCTTTTTTAGCTTCTACGCCACAGGCTAGCCCGATTGGGCCGCCTCCGACAATGATTAAATCAAGTATTGTATTCATAGATTTGAGATTTTAATTGATCTGAAATAGGAATTTCTGCTCGGAAAATTTATGGAAGTCCTTTTCGAATTTACGCTCTTGTATCCGAACTAGACCGCTTAGATTTTGAATAACAGCTGTGGCCGATACTGTTCCGTAAGTATCATTGAGCCTGATCAGTTGAGCAGAAAGTCCGATTTCCATTTCCGGTGATGCACCTGTTTTGGGCAGATCCATAAGCGAATACGTTTCTGTTGACTTTAGAATATCCAGAAGTTTATTTTCTGTCGGAATTTCTTCCAGAATTTTTTCCATTTGTCCTTTTGCTAATTCGGTTTTTGGCCAAGGATCGTTCAGTAGCCCATTGCTGATTCCATGAATTCCAGGAGTGATTTCTTCAATTCCTTTTCCATAATTACTCAGGTACCAAAGGCTTTTGCCATCTGACACCAATAAGTTGAAGCCGTCATAGCTCACCAGCGTTTTTTCGATTTCAGCTAGGTATTGCTTTGGAGTAATTTGACTTTCCAGCCAGTTCTGTACAAGTTTTCCTCTACTGATTGTTGGTTTTATCACCGAGGAAAAGTCACGATAGTTGGTTAGCAATGCCCAGCGACCATTTGGATGAAATCCTATCCAAGTCCCGCCGCTGCGCAGATCTTTTCCTGCATAAATCCCACTTTCCCATTGATGCAAGTTTTGGGTAGGGCGATCAAAAAACTCATCTCGATTAGCGGAGATGAGAAGTGGAAATTCTGGGTGAGCTTGCCAGGCAATTGCGACTAAACACATATTCTATAGTATAAAAAAGGCCGGATAAACCGGCCTTCCGTGATATTAAGCTTCTGATTTTTGTAGACTTGGATAGTCATCATATCCTTTCTCTCCCGGAGTGTAAAAGGTATCCTGATCCCATTCTGCCAATTCAGCTCCCAGTTCAAATCGAGCGGCCAAATCTGGATTGGAAACGAAAGGTTTGCCGTAAGCAACTGCATCAGCCAAACCTTCAAGTATGTATTTATTTCCTTTCTCCTGATCAAAACCTGCATTGATGACCACAGTTCCCTTGTACATTGGACGATAGCGTTTGGCGATTTCGGAAACCAAATAATCTATTTCGCTGACATCATTAAATGGCTCTGAAAGATGTAGGTAAGCTAAATCGTAATTATTGAGTTTTTCCACTATGTAGTCAAAAGTTGGAATCGTCTCCTCGTCTGCTTCCATGCCGAAGATGCCATTGAGCGAAGGGTTAAGTCTTAATCCGATCCGGTTTTCAGGCATCACTTCTTTGATGGCATCGATAATTTCAAAAAGAATCCTTGCTCGATTTTCAATGTTTCCGCCATACTCGTCCATTCGGACATTGCTGGTGCGATTGAAAAACTGATGAAGCAAATAGCCATTGGAAGAGTGAATTTCAACTCCGTCAAAACCTGCATCCATAGCATTTTTCGCTGCATTTTTAAAATCTAAAATCGTTTGTTTGATTTCTTCGATCGACATCTCTTTTGGAGTCACCGTATCTTTGAATCCTTTTGGGGTAAAAGATTTTGCGTGAGGATTGATTGCAGAGGGCGCAACTGGCAATTCCCCATTGTGAAAATCAGGATGAGAAATTCTCCCTACATGCCATAGCTGAATGAATATTCTCCCACCTTCTTCATGTACTGCTTTAGTCACTCCTTTCCAACCTTCGACTTGGGCTTCTGAATAAATCCCAGGCGTGTTGATATATCCAACTGCTTGCTTTGATACTTGCGAACCTTCTGTGATGATCAATCCAGCTCCAGCACGTTGTCGGTAATATTTTTCATGAATATCAAAAGGAACATTACCTTCGTTCGCCGCACGGCTTCGAGTCATCGGTGCCATCCAAACTCGGTTTGCTAGTTCTAAATCTGATATCTGGATGGGTTCTAAAAGTGGTTGCTTTGGACTCATAAATATGTATTGGTTTAGTTTTAAAATTCAATGTCTATACAACTATTCGCTCTCCAACACAGTTCAAAAAGATCAATCTATTTATTTGGGCATGTGTAAGTCTATCACAGCGTGAACGGATTATTAAAACTTTAAAAGAATTAGCTTGTGATAAATCATCATTCCTATACACACAAATTTGATGCTGATCACCGGTTTAGGAATTGGAATCGACTTGGATCTCGCAAAAATACATCTGGAAAAGGGTTATTCACTTTTATTGACTGATCTGAATTTGGCTCTGCGGAAATCGCATTTTTGTGAAGCCGCTAATTTTCAGTTTTTCTCACGGGATATCTCAAAAGCATAGACTTGGGAAAAATCAATCGGATGATTCCTCGTCAGAAATTGCAGGGCTCACACCTTTTTAATTATGCTTGAGTCATTAGACCCAGTTTTGTGTGAGATTTTGAGTTGGCTGATATTGACTGTCATCTTGATATTAATACCAGCGGAAGAATACTTGGGATTAAGGCTTTGACCTATTCGATGAATGATCAGGGTTTTGGTCGAGTGGGTTCCAATTCATCATTGGTGGGTTTGGTGTCTATTTCAAGGCTAAGTTTATATTTTGTATTCAAGTTTGCTGTTCGAGGTTTCAAGTTGGCTGTTGTGGCAGAACATCGTCAGTTTGGGGTGAAAATTTCCGTGGATTACTTGGATTTAGTGGTTATACACATGTATGGTTTGCAGATGGCATATTGGGATAAAGCTAAGTTTTTCTTTAGTGGAGTTAGAAAAGTGCATCAACCTATTGACGTCACAGCGGCCTTGCTTCGACTAATGGTCAAACAAAAAGATATGATCTGCATTCTGGAACCTCGGGGTTTGCTTTCTAAAATCACCGGAATCTGGATAGCGGTCGGAAAACTATTTCGGGGGAAACTGGGAAAAACGGAGTCAAGTCAATCAAAAAACTTCATGTGGGTAGATTTTATGACTTTACGGAATCGTACCACTGATTAAATTCTTGATGCAACTCGACAAGCTCGACGGTTGGGGATTATTAATCTCAAGAAGATAAAAAAATAGGTTTACTTCATTTACAAATAGGCTTTTCCAAAGGTAATAGATATGATTCCAGACATTTATGATGTATTACTTGCTCGCTGTTTTTGTTTTTTCGTCTTCGGTCTCACGTCTCCCACCCAGATTTCCCTGATAAAACTCAGCACAATTTTACATCAGATTTTCCACACGATTATTTTCGTACTTTTTCTTGACTTACGATGATCTTCGTATAACTTTGTACGAAAGCTATCGTAAGAATAACCATGTCGAAACCAACCGAGTCCGAATTAGAGATCCTTTCATTGCTTTGGGAATTGAAGGAAGCCAGCGTGAGGCAGATTCATGAGCGACTTGCTGTCACCAAAGAAACAGGCTACACGACTACGCTCAAGATTATGCAGATCATGCATGCTAAGGGAATGGTCATCAGAGATGAGCAAAATCGCTCTCATATCTATCGCCCACTCACCAATCAAAAAGATACTCAAAATTCTTTGGTGAAGAACTTGGTCAACACCGCATTTGGTGGCTCAGCACAGAATCTTGTCATGCAAGCGCTGGGTCAAGAGAATCATACAAAAGCTGATTTGGATGAAATCAGAGCATTTTTGGACCAACTTGAACAAAAGAAATCATGAATCTTTTCACTGACTGGATCCCAGAGCAATTGCGCTATGCCTTAGGCTGGACACTCGTTCATTCCCTTTGGCAAATCCTTGCCATGGGAGTTGTGCTTTGGATTGGATTGAAACTAAGCTCCAACAAAAGCGCTGCTTTCAAATACAATCTTGGTTTGATTACGCTTGGCACGAGCTTTTTCCTGACTGTAGCGACTTTTACCTATGAACTAGCGGCTTTCACACCAGCTCCCGTTTTGGAAGCCTGGCTTTCAAATTTGTCTTCCGAAGATTCGAAACAAGCTGCTGCCGGATACACAGCGGAGACTTTGCTCAGTCAGAGCATCTATTGGATTGATCAGCAGTTACCGATTTTTGTGAACTTCTGGTTTTTTGGGACTCTGCTATTTCTCTTCCGACTCTTTAATAGCCTGACAGAATTACGGATGCTTCGCAAAGCCAAATCGATGGAAATTGATTTTGAGGTAAAAAAGATATTTAACCGATTGCTTGACAAATTTGGATTGGACACTAAAGTGAGTCTGAAAGCAACTGAGTCAGGCATTTCGCCAATCACATTCGGCTATTTCAAACCTGTAGTTTTGATTCCTGTCGCACTGGTTTTTCATCTTACCCCAGCTCAACTCGAAGCGATCATCGCCCATGAATTGGCACATGTGAAGCGAAACGACTACCTCATAAATCTAATCCAATCTACTATGGAAGTCCTGTTTTTCTACCATCCTTCTTATTGGTGGATGAGTCAGACGATCAAAGAACTTTGCGAAAATGCAGCGGATGACCTAGCGGTTGAGGTGGGAATTGCTCCTAAAGAATTGGCTTACAGCTTAGCAGAAGTATTGAATTTTCGGACTCAGAATCCTCCTGAATTAGCTTTGCCAGCCAGCAAAAAGCGAAATCCAACTTTACAACGCATTAAAAGAATTATGGGCCAACCAGCCCAAAACTATCCACAAAACCCTATTATTTCCATTCCTATGTTACTCACCTTATTATTCAGTGCCGGCTTGATCGGCAGCGCACAGCAAGACAGTCCAAAGGTTTTTGAGGCTATCACACCTGATGTATTCTTAGAGAATCCGGAGATTTCCGGTATGGAATCTACAACTCGATTTTTCACCCAACTCGACACGATCAAAGAACCCGCAATCGTCAAGAAAAGTGAAACCGTCGGTGAATCTTCTAACGAATGGATCACTAATTCTGGAGAAAAAATCATCGTCAAACGTGATGGGAATAATTCCTATACCTACCGTTTCTCGGCGGACACGGTGATCACAGATGGGGACACTGTGATTACAAAGAAAAATAAAAGCTACGTTTTCAAGAATGAAGACGGGGTCGATTGGAGCACCATGCCAAAGATGGACTTTGATTTTCCCGAGGCTCCAATTCTGCCTTACAATATGGATGAAATGCCTTCCATGCCTCTTATGCCCTCGATGACGGCTATGCCTGAGTTGCCTCCAATGCCTGAGATGCCCCCAATGCTGGAAATGGGAAACTTTATATACCCTTCCAATGCAACAGGGTCAACCGTCTATCGCACTGGAAAAAATGGCGTCATCATCACTTCTGATACTACTAACATGACCAAGTCCGAAAAAGAAAACTGGGCGAAAGAATGGGAAAAGCAGGCTAACGACTGGGCCAAGCAAAGTGAAGAAAAGATGAAAAGCTGGGAGCCAAAAATGAAAGAATTTGAGGAAAAGATGAAAGCTTGGGAAAAAGCTCAAGAACCCAGAATGAAAGAATTCGAAAAAAAGATGGGAGAGTGGCAAGAGAAATTTCAACCTAAAATGGAGGAGTTCCAGCGGAAAATGGAAGTATGGCAGGAAGAGAATGCCGGGAAGTTTGAAGAGTTTCAACAAAAATTGGAAGAGCAGTTTAAGAAAAAGGATAATTCCAATACAACTTTTAAAACGGTCAAGAAGTCAAATTCCACTAGAACTACTGTAAATAAGAGCTCAAACTCAAATAATTAAACCTGGACAGTTATCAATTATGTGTTGAATATTAGAAAAAGTCTTGCTCATTGAGTGGGACTTTTTTGATTGAATGGAGTTGAGTAGTGGATTATTGCCGAAGGTAAATTAATATAGCGGCACCAATCGAAATCCATGGCCAATCAATCCAACAAAGCATTAATTTTTATTTTCATCACTATCCTCGTCGATGTGATTGGTTTGGGAGTGATCATCCCTGTGGTACCCAAGTTAATCGAAGAACTGACAGGGGAGGGCTTGAGCGAGGCTTCACGCTATGGGGGTTGGCTGATTTTTTCATTTGCAGCCATGCAATTTCTCTTTTCGCCGATTATGGGTGGACTTTCGGATCGATTCGGGCGAAGACCGGTTTTGCTACTTTCCTTATTTGGATTGGGAGTGGATTATGTATTTCATGCGCTGGCACCGACGCTGTTTTGGCTCTTTGTAGGCCGATTGATTGCAGGACTTTTTGGAGCAAGTTTCACTACTGCTACCGCCTATATTGCGGATATCAGTACACCTGAGAAGCGTGCACAAAACTTCGGATTAATTGGAGCTGCTTTTGGCCTTGGTTTTATTATTGGTCCTGTGATCGGAGGTTTGGCTGGCGCTGAGTTTGGGCCGAGAGCACCATTTTTGGTAGCGGCGGCGCTATCGCTTTTAAATGTGATTTATGGTTTTTTTGTACTTCCTGAGTCGCTACCGGTTGATAAGCGAAGAGCATTTAGCTGGAAACGCGCCAATCCGATTGGTTCCTTGATGAATCTCAAAAAATATCCAGTAGTATCGGGATTAGTCGTCTCACTGGTTTTGATCTATCTCTCAGGGCATGCCGTCCAAAGTAATTGGGCGTATTACACGATGTTTAAGTTTGGTTGGGATGAAGCGATGGTGGGATATTCACTGGGAGTAGTGGGGCTTTTGGTGGCTTTGGTACAGGGAGGTTTGATTAGAGTCGCAATTCCTAAGTTAGGACCAGCCAATGCAGTGTATATTGGTCTCGCTCTAAATGCTGTCGGTTTATTTTGTTTCGGAATCGCATCGTTGAGTTGGATGATGTTTGCATTTCTGGTTCCCTATTGTCTGGGAGGTATTTCCGGACCGGCGCTTCAGGGTATTATTTCGAGTCAAGTCCCTTCTAATGAGCAAGGCGAATTACAGGGCGCATTGACTAGCTTGGTCAGTTTGACGGCTATCGTTGGACCGCTTTTGATGAATTCGCTTTTTGCTTATTTTACCTCAGATGAAGCTCCGATTTATCTTCCCGGTGCTGCATTTTATCTCGCTTCTTTGCTGACAGTGATCAGTTTGTTTTTTGCTTATCGGGTGCTTTCTACCCGCTTCATTAAAGCGGCTTGAGACTTTTAATTATTGCTGGAAATTTTACCAAAACTTAAAGAAAAACACATAAACCTATAATCTTTTTACAATTTAGATAACCATCTAATCCTGTTTTATTTCTTCAAAAAGTCTGGATAGTTAAAAGCCCTTAACTGCTGTTAAACTTGATCAAGCATATAGGTCGGGTATACTTGGCACGCAAAACCTACCGCGTTTGTAAGCAGTTGGATTTCAGGGATTGAAAACTATTTATAAATAAAAACTACGGGAAATTGCCCCACTTTTTCCCAATAGAGTCTTATCCCGATTAGTTCTCTAACCATATGGAGTTTGAAATAGGCTAAATTTGGTCGTAGGGCACTTTTTTGTATCTGCTTAATGCCTTTCTAATCAAGACCATACCTTAAAAAAAAAAACTGTATTTTTTTCGATTTTATTGGGTTGGGTCAAAGATTTGGCTACTTTTAAGACAAAGTGGGAAAAAGTGGGGGCTTGTGGTAGATTGTGAAGTTCATTTTCTTACTTTTGTGTCTATCTATTATTCATCAAAAAAATAGTCCAATCAAATGTTTAACGGTCAATATGATTGTAAGCTAGACCCGAAAGGGCGTCTGGTCTTGCCTGCCAAAATAAAGGCGGCAATACCAGAGGCCAACGGCGTAACGCTTATGATTCAGAAGGCCGCCGACGGTTGTCTCAAGCTTTTTCCGATGGTCGAATTCAGGAAATTAGAGAATGAGGTCAACGCATTGTCTGATCACAATGAGGAAACCCGGCGATTTAAACGTTCTTTTTTTATCCGAATTGCCGAGGTAGACTTGGATAGTACAGGCCGTTTTTTGATTCCAAAATCGTTTCAAGTGCATGCCGGTCTTGAAAAAGACGTGGTCGTGATCGGTTTGGGAAGTAAGATCGAGCTATGGAGTGCCGAGCGACTACTGGGATGTGTCATCATTGAAGATGATGTCATGTCTCAGCAGATGGAAAAACACCTTTCTTAGAAATCATGACAGAGTCTCCTTATCATATTCCAGTGATGCTCAACAAATGCACTGAAGGCATGGCTATTGATCCCAATGGGATCTACGTCGATGTGACCTTTGGTGGAGGTGGACATTCACGAGCCATTCTGGCAAAGCTGGATCAAGGTCATCTCTACGGATTTGATCAGGATGCAGATGCTGAAGCCAATATCCCTAAGAGTGACAAATTCACTTTCGTTGCGGCCAACTTCAGGGATTTGAAGAAATACCTCAGACTTCATAAAGTGACCAAAGTAGATGGCATACTGGCTGATCTGGGAATCTCATCGCATCAGATTGACAAGCCATCAAGAGGTTTTTCCACTCGCTACAGCGGAGAGCTGGACATGCGAATGGATCAAGGTGCGGAGATCTCTGCCAAGGAAGTGTTGAATACTTACGACGAGAGCAAGTTGCATAAGATCTTAGGGATTTACGGCGAGATCAAAAATGCAAAAACCTTGGCGCATGCCATCGTTTCTGAGCGCGCGTCGGCGCCATTTGAGACCACCGAAGGTTTTACCACTTTCTTGAAAAAATACGCTCCAAAGGGTAAAGACTTCAAATATTACGCTCAGGTCTTCCAGGCGCTACGAATTGAAGTCAATGATGAAATAGGTGCTTTGGAGGACTTGCTGATTAACGCTTTGGAGATATTGAAACCGGGAGGAAGATTGGTGGTGATGAGCTATCATTCGCTGGAAGATCGCTTGGTCAAAAACCTGATGATTAAAGGCAAATTTCATGGCGAGGTTGAAAAAGACTTTTATGGAAACCTGATTCGTCCGCTGGAGCCACTGACAAGAGGGGCCGTGGTAGCAGATGAGGAGGAAGTAGCTGCCAATCCAAGAGCAAGAAGTGCCAAACTCAGAATCGCAAAACGAACGGGAAAATGAGCCAAAACACATTCAAAAAAAAACTAATCAGAGGTAACACCCCCAAAAGCATTGGCTCTAAAAAATCCATATTTAGCTGGATTGAAGAGAAGCTGGACGTAACCGCAATTCTTGGAGAAGGGGTGCCTGTTCAGTTTGTACCTCCAATCGGATTTGTCGCATTTCTGGCGCTGATCTACATCTGGGGAAATCACCGTGCCGAAAATATGGTGCGTAAAATCGAAAAAGCTCAACAGGAAGTAGAAGACCTGAGAGCAGATGTGACCACACTTGAGGCTGAATACATGATTGGCAGCATGCAGTCCGAAGTGGCTAAACGCATCGCCAGTCAGGGAATAGAAGAATTGAATCATCCGCCTTTCAAAATTGAGGTAAAAGAGTGAACGTCAAACAATCCATATTGATCCGAGTGCGGGTGGTATTCATCCTTATTGCTTTGACAGCTGCGGCAATCCCATACAGGATTGCCAAGTTGCAGTTGAAGGATGGAGATATATGGCGACAAAAAGCAGAAACGATTAACTTCCAATACCGTGAGGTGCCGGCCACCAGAGGAAATATCTATGCCGGAGACGGTAGCCTTTTGGCCACCAGCTTGCCTTTTTACCGAGTAGCAATAGATCCTACAATTGCTAAAAGTGATCTTTTTAATTCTGGTATTGACTCGTTAGCTAATAGTCTTTCAGCTTTTTACAAAGATAAATCAGCAGCCTCTTATAAGCGGATGATCAAAGATGCTCGACTGGATAACAAGCGATACCTGGTTTTAAATCGGAAGCAGATTGGCTATCAAGTCATGCAGACGATGGCCGATTGGCCTATTTTCAGAGCGGGAAGATCATCTGGAGGTGTGATTTTTGAAAAAGTAGAAAAGCGTTATCGTCCGTTCAATACGCTCGCCAGTCGAACCGTCGGGTTTTTGAATGAGGATGAATATGGCGCTGGCATCGAATACAGTTTCAATTCCTATCTCAAAGGAACTGATGGTAAAGCGCTATTTCAGCGCTTGGCTGGTGGAAGCTGGAAGCCTGTTTTCGATGCTGAAGATGTCAAACCTGAAGATGGTCTTGATGTGATCACCACACTTGATATCAATATTCAAGATGTAGCAGAGACTGCGCTTTTAAGACAATTGGTGGATCGCAATGCAGCTTTTGGTTCTGTGATCGTCATGGAAGTACGAACTGGGCAAATCAAAGCCATCTCAAATCTTCAGCGGAATAAAAGCGGAAATGGATACGGCGAAAATTACAATTTCGCCATTGGTCATCAGGGAAATACCGAACCGGGATCTACGTTTAAGTTGCTTTCCATGTTGGCACTTTTGGAAGAGAATAATATTAGCCTGGAGGACAAAGTGGAGACAGGCAATGGAGTTCATCTTTTCTACAATCGATCCATGCGGGATGCTAAAAATGGTGGGTATGGGACAATAACCGTTCGCGAAGGGTTTGAAAAATCTTCCAACGTGGCTATTTCCAAACTCGTCGATCAGTATTTCGGGTCAAGTCCTTCGAAATACATGGCTTATATTGAAAAAGCTGGCTTGAACAAGCCAATGGGATTTCAATTGACAGGCGAGGGTAAACCGTTTTTCAAAAAGCCTGGGGCAAAAGACTGGTATGGAACATCGCTTCCCTGGATTTCGATTGGTTACGAGTCCAAGCTAAATCCGCTTCATACTCTTGCATTATACAATGCTGTTGCAAATGGAGGGAAAATGATGAAGCCCTACCTCGTCAAAGCTGTTTCCAAAGTAAATATCGTCCAAGAAAGCTATCAGCCTGAAGTATATCGAAAGCAAATTGCTTCTGAAAAGACCATCAAACAGCTTCAAGAACTTCTAGAAGGCGTAGTCAGTAATGGCACTGCTAAGAATATCTCAAATTCGGACTACAAAATTGCCGGTAAAACGGGAACCGCCCAAAAGCTGATTAACGGTCAGTACACCAAAAAATACTACACCAGCTTTGTAGGCTACTTTCCGGCGGATAATCCAAAGTACAGTATGATCGTCGTGATTGATAGTCCGGAAGGATTTGCTGCTTATGGAGGTGATGTATCTGCGCCGGTATTCAAAGAAATCGCCGATAGAATCTATGCTTTGGACCTTGAGTTGAATCCTGGAAGTGGTGAGCGACTGGCTAAAGTAGATGATTTGGGATCTCCTTATGTAAAAGCCGGAAAGGCAGAAGAATTACAGGAGATTTTCGCCGAATTAGGGCTGAAAGGCTCTGCGATGAATGACGAAGAATGGGTGAAAACGGTCTCTGATGGTCGTAATGTTCAGATGCAGATCAATAATACGGATAAACCAACTGTACCTGATGTCTCTGGATTGTCGTTGCGTGACGCGCTGTTCATTCTGGAAAATAAAGGTCTTCAGGTGAATTATTCCGGGAAAGGCAGAGTGAGAGCACAATCACTTGCCCCTGGCACATTATTAAAAGGAAATGCTACCATAAATCTTGTATTGGGCTAATGAAAGTGCTAAAAGACATATTGTACAAAGTATCGCTGACTTCCACGATTGGAGACATGGAAGTTGGGGTGAAAGATCTAACATTTGATAGCCGGTCTGTGGGTGCGGGTACTGCCTTCGTAGCGATACCTGGCACGCAGGTAGATGGGCATGATTTTATCTCAAAAGCGATTGAGTCTGGTGCTCGCATAATCGTTTGCCAAAAGCTGCCTGAAACGATCGTAGACGGGGTGACTTACGTAGGAGTGGTGAATTCTGCCAGAGCACTTGGCATTATGGCCAGCAATTTTTTCAATAATCCTTCGGAAAAAATCAAAGTCGTAGCGGTCACCGGCACGAATGGCAAAACCACAACAGTGACGTTGCTTCATCAGCTTTTTGTCAGAATGGGTTACAGCACAGGATTGCTTTCCACAGTGGAAAATAAAATCAATGAGACTGTAATTCCTGCTACTCATACGACTCCTGATGCGCTTAGCGTACAGGCTTTGCTTCGCAAAATGGTGGATGAGGGTTGCAGTCATTGTTTCATAGAAGCTAGTTCTCACGCTATTGTGCAGGAGCGAATTGCAGGATTGAAATTGGCTGGAGCTGCTTTCACCAATATTTCTCACGATCACCTTGACTATCACGGCACCTTTGATGAATACATCAAGGCAAAGAAAAAACTCTTCGATGAGCTTCCAAAAGACGCTTTTGCACTGGTAAACGGCGATGATAAGCGTGGGGGGGTGATGCTTCAAAATTCTCGGGCCACGCATCAGACTTTTGCTTTGAAATCCCCCGCTGACTTCAAGGCGAAGATCATTTCCAATACCCTCGAAGGCTTGGAGTTGGATATAAATGGCACACTCATTTGGTTCCGCATGATCGGAGCCTTTAATGCTTACAACCTACTCACCGTGATTGGTATCGCAATATTGTTGGGAGAAGAGGAAGAAGATGTGCTTCGTGAGTTATCGGCTATCCGCGGTGCCAAAGGTCGTTTTGACCGAATCGCTGTAGGCGGAATCATTGCTATCGTGGATTATGCCCATACCCCAGATGCTTTGGACAATGTACTGAAGACGATCAATGGAGTACGCACCGGAGTGGAGCAACTGATCACGGTGGTCGGGTGCGGTGGAAATCGTGACAAAACCAAGCGGCCAATTATGGCCAAAATTGCAGTTAAAGAAAGTGATAAAGTGATCCTGACCTCGGATAATCCTCGATTTGAAGATCCTAATACGATTCTAAAAGAGATGCAAGCGGGCATCGGCCCTATGGAAATCCGAAAGACACTGACCATCGAAGATCGCAGAGAAGCAATCAAGACGGCGTGCATGCTTTCTCAAAAAGGAGACATCATTCTCATTGCCGGTAAAGGGCATGAGGACTATCAAGATATAAAAGGCGTAAAACATCATTTTGATGATGCGGAAGTGGTGACAGAAATCTTACAACAATTGACTAAAAACTAAGATGCTTTATCCAATTTTTGACTATTTGGATCGTGTACTTGATATCCCTGGCACTGGGGTGTTTAAGTATATTTCTTTCCGGGCAGGGATGGCGGCGGTTTTTTCACTGCTGATTACGATCACTTTTGGGCATCATATCATCAATTGGATCAGAAATAAGCAAATCGGAGAGACTGTCAGAGATCTGGGGCTGGAAGGTCAGGCACAAAAAAAAGGGACTCCGACTATGGGTGGCTTGATGATTATTGCGGCCATCCTGATTCCCACGCTTTTATTCGCCGATCTTAATAACATCTACATTATTCTCTTGCTGATCACGACCGTTTGGTTGGGAGCTATTGGTTTTGTGGATGATTACATCAAGGTTTTTAAGAAGGATAAGGAAGGGCTCAAGGGAAGATTCAAAATCGCAGGTCAGATTGGGATTGGGATTATCGTAGGGACGACGCTTTATTTTCATGAGGATGTCGTCATCCGTGAGTTTACCAACCCGGTTTCCATCGATGAGGGAGTTGTGGAAACACCTGCTTTTCAAGATGTGAAGGTTGCCAAGACCACTATCCCTTTTACCAAAAACAACGAACTGAATTATGAGACTTTGCTTGGTTTTTTGGGTGAAGCGATCACTCCATTGCTCTATGTATTTGTAGTCACATTTATCATCACAGGAGTATCCAATGGTGCTAATATCACCGATGGGATTGATGGTTTGGCAGCTGGAACTTCGGCGATTATTGGACTTACGATTGCAATATTCGCCTATATCTCAGGTAATGCGATTTTCTCCCAATACCTCAACGTGATGTATATCCCCAATTCTGGGGAGCTGGTGATTTTTGCCTCGGCATTTGTTGGTGCCTGCATTGGATTCCTTTGGTACAACGCTTATCCTGCTCAAGTTTTTATGGGCGATACCGGGAGTTTGATGCTCGGTGGAGTGATTGCAGTATTGGCCTTGACGCTTCGCAAAGAGCTTTTGCTTCCGCTGATGTGTGGAATTTTCTTTGTGGAGACTACCAGTGTCATGATCCAGGTAAGCTATTTCAAATACACCAAGAAGAAATACGGTGAAGGGAAAAGGGTCTTTTTGATGTCCCCGATTCACCACCATTATCAAAAGAAGAATATCCCCGAGGCGAAAATCGTCACTCGGTTTTGGATCGTGGGGATTCTCCTTGCGGTGATCACACTTGCAACATTGAAACTTAGATAAATAAATGAAACTAATAGCCATCCTTGGAGCCGGAGAAAGCGGAATGGGAGCAGCAATGCTTGCCAAAGGGAAGGGCTATGACGTTTTTGTATCGGAGTTTGGGGCTATCTCAGACAGCAAAAAAGGCAGTTTGAGCTCCGCGGGAATTGAGTTTGAAGAGGGAGGGCATACTGAGAAAATCATTCTGAATGCAGATTTGATTATTAAAAGTCCTGGAATTTCTTCATCAGTTTCGATTGTAAAAAGAGCATTTGATGAAGGAATTGCGGTCATCGACGAGCTGGAATTTGCACATCGATTCAGCGCTGGTAAAGTAATCGCTATCACCGGTACCAACGGTAAGACCACCACCACCTTATTGATATGCCATCTGCTGAAAGCTGCTGGAATAGACGTAGGACTGGCTGGAAATGTAGGCAAAAGCTGGGCGGCACAGCTGATCGATATAGATCATGAGTGGTGGGTTATAGAATGCAGCAGCTTCCAAATCGATGGATTTGTATCCTTCAAACCCAGCATCGTTATCCTGACGAATATTACTCCTGATCATTTGGATCGCTACGAGTATCAGCTCGAAAACTATGTGAATTCAAAGCTTCGCCTTTTCAAAAATCTGGCTTCGAATAACTGTGCGATTATCAATGCGGATGATTCAACATCTGTACAAGGTCTCAATCGAATCAAGATCCAAGCTTCACTGCATTGCTTTTCGCTGAAATGTGAGCAGAGTAATGGCGGCTACTTATCTGGAAATCAACTGATCATTCAAGTTCAAGGAAGAAAAGCGACAATTCCTTTATCTGCTATTCCCATTCCTGGAGACCATAACATAATGAATACGCTTTGTGCCACAATGGCGGCCATGCTTGTGGGAGTGGATGAATCGCAACTACTTTCAGGATTGGAGACCTTTACCAATGCACCTCACCGTATGGAAAAAGTAAGGACGCTTGATGGAGTCACTTTTGTCAATGACAGTAAGGGAACCAACGTGGAGGCAACTTCCTATGCACTGGGAAGCTATCAGAATCCTATTATCTGGATAGCGGGTGGTGTGGACAAAGGCAATGATTATGCATCTCTCCACAAATACACCGCCAACATCAAAGCCTTGATTTGTCTTGGGAAAGACAATTCAAAATTGAAATCCGCTTTCCAGAATACTATTTCTGAAATCAGAGAAACGGAAAATATCAATGAAGCTGTAAGCTGGAGCCAAGTCTTTGGCGAATCCGGAGATGTGGTTTTACTCTCTCCGGCATGTGCCAGTTTCGACCTTTTCAAAAATTATGAAGACCGTGGAAATCAATTTCGCAGCGCGGTCTTAAACCTTAACCGATCCATCTTATGACACAGGTCAAATCATGGATAGACGCCAACTTCAGAGGAGACCCAATTATTTGGGCAATCGTGCTCCTATTTTCCGTATTTAGCATATTGGTGGTGTACTCTGCCACAGGATCGCTTGCCTATAAATATGCTGCAGGCAATACGGAGCTTTATCTTTTCAAGCATACCTTATTGGTTTTTATCTCACTTGGTGTGATGTGGGCCGCACATCGGATTCCTTACCGCCGCTACGCTCGCTATGCTCGTATAGGAGTGGTTGCTTCGATTCCGCTCTTAGTAGTTACCTATCTTTTTGGATCTAATATCAATGAGGCTAATCGCTGGTTGACGATTCCTGTTATCAATCAGGCGTTTCAGCCATCTGATTTTGCGAAACTAGCCTTGATTGCAGGGATAGCGGCCATGCTGGCTACCCGACAAAACAACATCAAGGATTTCAAAAGTACGTTTGTACCGATTATTTGTTCAATTGGACTGATTTGCGGTTTGATTGCTATGGCAAATTTCTCTACAGCCATTCTACTTCTATTGACTTGTCTGATCATCATGTTTATCGGACGGGTCCCAGTCAAGTATCTCGCCATGGTCTTACTGGTCGGAGTGTTGGGCTTGACCATTGCCGGATTTACGGGACAGCGAGGAGCTACTTTAGTCTCGAGAATGGAGGCTTTTTTCAATGAGGACGAGATTCCTTTTCAGGCTGAGCAGTCCTTTATCGCAATAGCCACGGGCGGAGTGACAGGAAAAGGCCCTGGCAATAGCGAGCAGCGGAATTCACTTCCTCATCCTTATTCTGATTTTATCTACGCCATTATTATTGAGGAGTATGGGCTGGTTGGCGGATATCTCGTGCTCTTCCTATACCTGGCATTACTTTATCGAGGAATGCGCATTGTTGCCAATTCTAATAAAGCCTTTGGGGGACTTCTTTCCGCAGGCCTGAGCTTCGCTCTGGTCATACAGGCATTGGTCAATATGGCAGTAGCAGTTGGCCTCGCTCCCATCACCGGTTTGCCTTTGCCATTATTAAGTATGGGAGGCTCCTCTTTGGTATTCACTGGGATTTCTCTGGGCATTATTCTTTCGGTGTCTCGTGGCGACCATTTTGAAGAGGTGCAAGCCAATACTATTTCTGGAAATAAATCAAGGCTAAAAACAACCTAATTATCGAAAAGAATCCTACATATCGCATTTTGATCAGTGGTGGAGGTACCGGCGGGCACATCTATCCTGCGATTGCTATTGCTAATGCCTGGGTGGAAAAGCACCCGTATTCTGAGATGCTTTTCGTGGGTGCTTTAGGCAAAATGGAAATGCAGAAAGTGCCAGAAGCGGGCTATCCGATCAAAGGGTTGCCGGTCGCAGGATTGCAACGCAGTCTGACGTTGGATAATTTGAAATTCCCCTTAAAACTTCTGAAAAGCCTGCGACAAGCTTTCAAGATAGTGAGTGATTTCAAGCCGGATGCTGTGGTGGGAGTAGGTGGCTACGCCAGTGGGCCGGTTCTCTATGCTGCGCAAAGAAAGCGGATTCCTACTTTGGTGCAGGAACAAAATTCCTACGCTGGACTGACGAATAAGATATTGGCCAGAAAAGCCAATAAGATCTGCGTCGCTTATCCTGCAATGGATAGATTCTTTCCCGCAGAAAAATTGGTCTACACAGGAAATCCTGTTCGAAAGGACATTCTTCAGCTAGAGGGCAAGCGGGAAAAAGGCCTTGCACATTTCAACCTGAAAGAAGGTAAAAAGACGATTCTGATTCTAGGTGGATCACTAGGAGCCAAAACTCTAAATCTGGCGATGCTCCGGAATATGGAGAGTCTTCACAAGAGTGGCTATCAGGTACTATGGCAATGTGGGAAATTCTACTTCAAAGAGATGCTTCTAGCTACCGATAAGGCAAAATTAGAAAATATTCAGTTGAGGGAATTCATTCGTGAAATGGATTTAGCCTATGCCGCAGCGGATCTGATTGTTTCCAGAGCTGGTGCATTGTCCGTTTCAGAGCTATCGCTGGTAGGAAAGCCGGTGATATTCATTCCTTCACCGAACGTGGCTGAGGATCACCAAACCAAAAATGCCTTGGCCTATGTCAATAATGTAGCCGCTTGGCTTTTGAAAGATTCGGAGGCTGTCGGTGAATTGAAAAATAAAATCGACGAACTCCTAAGTGATGCCGTAATCGCAGAAGAATTAGGCAAGAATATAAGAAAGTTGGCAAAACCCAATGCAGCTATTGCCATAGTGGAAGAAATAGAAAAACTAATCATATGATTTTCAAAAACTTACATAACGTCCATTTCCTGGGTATCGGCGGTATCGGTATGAGTGCATTAGCTCGTTGGTTTCGGCATGAGGGATTTACTGTGTCTGGATATGATCGGACACCGTCTCCATTACTAGACCAGTTAATTTCCGAGGGAATGACGGTAACTAATGAAGATGCCATTGAAGCCATTCCTGAGGCTATTTTGACATCTCCAGCCAGTGCTCTGATCGTCTGGACACCTGCCATGCCGGCAGAAAGCACCCAGTTAAATTTCTTCAGGGTTAAAAATTTTCAGCTCAAAAAACGTTCTGAGATTCTTGGAATGGTCACGGCTGATTTTTACACAATTGCAGTAGCGGGTACGCATGGCAAGACAACCACCTCTTCCCTGATTGCACATTTGCTAAAGGCATCTGGTAAGTCGGTTACAGCTTTTCTTGGGGGTATCACTCAAAACTACCAAAGCAATCTGATATTAGGAGACAAAAATCCCAAAGAACCGACTGTGTTGGTCGTTGAAGCGGATGAGTTTGATCGTTCATTTTTAAGACTTCATCCCAACGAGGCTGTGGTGACCAGCGCCGATCCAGATCACTTGGATATCTATGGTGATGAATCCACGATTGTGGAAGGATTCCGGGAATTTATCCATCTCATCAATAAGAAGGGGAAATTATATATCCAGCAAAATGCTGCCTTGAAACTGGGGGAAGAAAGAATGCCGAAAGTCAGAACTCAGGAATACGGGCTACGATCCTCAGGAATCAGAGCAGAAAATATTCAGGCAAAGTCTGGGTCGTTTCTATTCGATTACATGGATGGAAAGAATTCAGTCAAAGGTTTGGAGCTTTTTATACCGGGTTTTCACAACGTTGAAAATGCGCTCGCTGCCATTGCAATAGGCTTAGATCACCAGCTTACTGAAGCCCAGATCAGAAAAGGGCTAAGCTCATTCAAAGGTGTAAAACGAAGATTTGAGATTCATCTGAATACTTCCAATTTGGTATATATCGATGACTACGCACATCATCCTGAAGAGATTCGCGCATGTCTGAGTTCAGTACGGGCAATGTTTCCTATGAAGACTTTGACAGTGATATTCCAGCCTCATCTCTTCAGCCGAACACGGGATTTTGCCGCAGGATTCTCGGAAAGCCTCTCTCTGGCGGATGAAGTGATCTTGCTTGAAATCTATCCTGCAAGAGAAAGTCCAATACCAGGTGTGGACTCGGCGATGCTATTGGAAGGAATCAAAGTGACAAAAAAGTCTTTGGTACCGAAGGCTGAATTGATGCAGTATTTGGAAAAAACAAAATTGGAAGTGGTAGTGACACTAGGTGCCGGAGATGTAGACCGACTGGTACCTGCTATTGCTTCACTGATCAGTAAACGCATTAAAAGGTTGGCAATATGAAAAGGGCAAATCTTAAAAAAGTAATCGCATTTACAGTCCTTAGCCTTTTGCTGATTGGATTCATCGGCTTCGTAGAAAAGCAAACACTGAATAGAATATTTCAAGGAACGGAGATTTCCATCGATGGGGTTAGCGGAGTATACTTTGTTGAGAAAAAGGAAATTTCCGAGATGTTGAACCACGCTTTTCCTGATTTGAGAGTTGGATTTAGATTAGAGGATGTGCCCATACGCGAAATAGAGGAGCGAATCAGCGGCCATCCGTTTATAAAATCCGTGGAGGTGATGCTAGGTCAAAAAGGGACTTTAAATATCCATATTAAGCAGCATCAACCCATTGCGAGGATTGCTCAGCCTTATGGCGCTGGTGGCTACATTACCACCGAAGGAAAAATAGTTCCTACCTCTACTTCGTACACTAGCCGGGTGCTGATTTTGGAAGGAAAATATGCCGAAGAGTTGATGGATTCGGGTGAGGTGATTGAGGCTATGCCTGAGTTGATGGAGCTGATCACATTTATCACAGAGGATGAATTTTGGAAAGCTCAAATCACTGAAATCGAATTAAACGCCAGGGATGACATTCGACTCTATCAGCAAGTAGGAAATCAGATTATCGAGTTTGGCGACGCTATGGATATCGAAGACAAATTTGACCGAATATCAGTCTTCTATAAAGAAATTTTGCCCAAGAAAGGCTGGAATGCTTATGATCGGGTCAGTGTAAAATTTAAGAATCAAATCGTCTGCGAATAAACGCATGGATATGGAAAACAGAGAACTAATAGTAGGACTAGACATCGGTACCACAAAAATCTGTGTGATCGTAGGTCGCAAAAATGAATATGGCAAGCTAGAGGTGCTTGGCATGGGCAAAGCGGTTTCAGATGGAGTGGATCGAGGAGTAGTTACTAATATTGACAAAACTGTGCATGCCATTGAAAAAGCAGTTGAAGAAGCTTCTGAAATGGCAAATGTGAATATTGGTGATGTCATAGTCGGTATCGCGGGACAGCATATTCAAAGTAAAATACAAAGCGGAAGCATCATGCGTCAGCCCAGCGATGATGAGATCACTGTGGAGGACGTGCGCCGGCTATCCGGAGAAATGGAAAATATCCTTATCCCTCCCGGTAATACCATTATACATGTCATGCCACAAAACTACACTGTGGACTACGAAGGCGGTATCAAAGATCCCGTAGGAATGTCTGGCACACGTCTGGAAGCTGATTTCCATATTATCACCGCTCAGACTACCGCCATCAACAATATTAACAGATGTGTTCGAAGGGCAAATTTAGTCTCCAAACAACTCATACTTGAGCCTCTAGCGAGTTCACTTTCTGTACTGAGTGACGAGGAAAAAGAAGCAGGCGTATGTCTGGTGGATATCGGTGGTGGGACAACTGATATTGCAATTTTTTATGAGAATATAATCCGGCACACATCGGTGATCCCACTAGGAGGAAACATCATTACAAAGGACATCAAGGAAGGCTGCATGGTGATGCAAAATCAGGCAGAGTTACTCAAAATAAAGTTTGGAAAGGCTATTGCAGAAGAGGCCAATCCCAACGAAATAGTATCCATTCCAGGGCTGAGAAACCGAGCACCTAAGGAGATATCAGTCCGAAATCTGGCATCGATCATCCAGGCTAGAATGGAAGAAATCATTGAAATCGTCCAAAACGAAATCATGCAAAGCGGACATTACAAGAAGCTTGCAGGCGGAATCGTTCTGACGGGCGGTGGTTCACAATTACAATTTATCAGTCAGCTCTTTGAATATATGACAGGGCTGGATACTCGAATCGGATATCCCAATGAGCACCTGGGTAAATCTGTCATTGAAGAAGTCAAGAGTCCAATGTACGCCACCTCAGTTGGGTTGGTTTTAGCAGGATTCAAAGATCTCGACGATCGAGACAAGCTTTACAACGCCAGGATCGCAAACGGCAATACTGTCCCAAAGCGGAAAGAGCCCCGCGAATTATTTAATAAGGATATTTTTACCAGCATTAAACAAAAACTAAAAGGTATCATCAGCGGTGATATCGGAGACGAAAACTATTAGGACTTATGAATGGGGAGGTTGATCACTTTGCGATTGATTTCCCTCCATTTCCTAAACCCTTCAAAGAATTAATCTTTAACTCATTTCACTAAATCAATAAATATGTCAGATAACATGAAAGATTACAGATTTGATCTACCAAAAAACTTAAAGTCAATCATCAAAGTGATAGGTGTGGGCGGTGGCGGCTCTAATGCCGTAAACCACATGTACAGCCTCGGGATCAAAGATGTCGAGTTTGTGGTAGTCAACACAGATGCACAAGCGCTTAAGTCAAGCCCAGTACCGCTTAGATTGCAATTAGGAGCCAACCTTACCGAAGGTCTTGGTGCCGGAGCCAATCCAGAGCAGGGAAGAAATGCAGCTTTAGAGTCAGAGGATGAGATCCGCGAACTCTTAGCAGACAATACCAAAATGGTATTCATCACCGCCGGTATGGGTGGAGGTACAGGCACCGGAGCAGCTCCCGTAGTAGCCCGAATCGCTAAAGAACTCAATATTCTTACTGTCGGGATTGTGACAGCGCCCTTCAGGTTTGAAGGAAAGAAAAAGATGAACGTAGCACAGCAGGGAATCGAGTTGCTACGTGAAAATTGCGATACCGTATTGGTCATCTTGAACGACAAACTGCGCGAAATCTATGGTAATCTTGCTATCAGTACAGCCTTCAGCAAAGCGGATGATATTCTCTCTACCGCAGCACGATCGATCGCAGAGATTATTACAGTTCATCAGGATGTCAACGTCGATTTTGAAGATGTGAAAACAGTGATGAAAGATGCAGGAGCCGCAGTGATGGGATCATCTATTGAAGAAGGCGAAGGCCGAGCAATCCGCGCAGCAAGTGCAGCGATTTCCTCTCCACTGCTCAACAATGTGGATATTAAGGGCGCTGAGAAAATACTACTTTCCATTATGTCTGGTGAGGAAGAGGAATTGTCTATGGACGAACTCAGCGAAATCACAGAGTACATTCAGGAAAAGGCAGGTGACAACGCCGAGTTAATTTTTGGTCAGGGGATTGATCCAGAATTGGGCAAAGCGATCCGTGTGACTGTAATAGCGACTGGTTTTGAAATGGATCGACTTGCAGGAAGCTCTGCCAGAACGGCCACTACCTCAACCAAGCAAGTAACGTTAGCTTTTGCACCGGCTATGCCAAGACATATTATCGTAGAAGAGTCAATAGAGGAGAAAACTTTGATCAATCTCGACTCCGGAATAGGTAGGAAAGTAAAAGAGGATATGGTGGAGGAAGGATCCAGTTTTACCTTCTCTTTCCCAAAAGCTTTTGCTCCCAAGCCTATTCCTGTATCAGAAACTCCAGTAGAGAAGATCGAAGAAAAAAAAGAAGAAGTAAAACAGCAGTTTATATTTCCTGAGAAGATCGTCCACAGCTTGGTCTCTGAATCAGGTGAGGAAAAGGGAGTAGCTCCTAATAAAAAAGTGGAACCAGCTGCCCCAGCTCTCGCAAATGATTATTATGAGCAGATGAAGCAGAAGGCCATTCAGAGAGCTCACGAGCGTTTTGAGAAGCTAAAAGGCAGCAGAAATTTGAATCCAACGGCTGAAGAGTTGAAGGAGAAATTAGAAGTGCCTGCTTATCAGCGTAAGAATGTGGTGCTCAATGAACCACAGCATAGCTCAGAGCCATCTATCAGCAAATACAACCTGAGCGATGACAATGAGATTCTAGGCAACAATAGATTCCTGCATGACAACGTGGACTAAATCCTAAAACTCAAGCAGCATATCAACTTGGGTATGCAATAGTTCCAAATATAGCTTGTTGGTGAGCAGGTTATCTGACATGTTTTGCTCTATTTTGGCAAGCTTCGGCTTGAGAGCAAGCACATTCATACCCAAATAATGGAAGATGTCGGTAAGGTGGCTCAATGCGATGCCACCCCCGCCTACTCCAGAAGAAATACCAATCAGTGCCGCTTTTTTATTCTGAAAAGTATTCGGGTAAGTCATCCCGTCTATGAATGTCTTCAGGATACCGGGAAAAGAGCCATTGTACTCAGGGATGATAAAAATGAATTTATTCCCTGCGGCTACTTTAGCATGGAAGGCATTGTAAAGTTCATTTTTACCTGAGTTTTCATACAGCGCTGTGGCAGTGAAGTCTGCCGGAAGTTCCTCTAATTCCAATATTTCTGCTTCTACTCCTTTTTCTAAAAGTATGCTTTGCACAAGAAGTGCAAGTTTCTTGGAGACTGAATTTTTTCGGTTGGTACCGACCACTATTTTTAACATTATGATTTTTTTGTTGAAAGCTATACAAGTGAAGTAGGGATAAAGTTCGAAGTTTTACTGGATTTGATATCTTTGGGACTTTCAAACTAAGCGATGACCTACCTCGAACAAATCACCGAAGCCACTATTTTTATCCAAAAACAAATCTCTATCGACCCTCAGATTGGAATCATTCTCGGAACTGGACTGGGAAGTCTAGCTAAGCAGATCGATATCTTGCAGGAGATTAGCTATGCTGCAATCCCACATTTTCCGATTTCTACAGTAGAGAGTCATGCAGGGCGGCTCCTTTTTGGAATCCTTGAAGGAAAGTTTGTGATGGCAATGTTAGGTAGATTTCATTATTATGAAGGCTATTCTATGAAGCAAGTTACTTTTCCTGTACGAGTGATGAAGCGATTGGGGATAGAGACACTGATGGTCTCCAATGCCTGTGGCGGATTGAACCCTACACAGCAAGTAGGGGAAGTGATGGTGATCACCGATCATATTGATCTTTTTCCCGAAAATCCGCTTCGCGGTAACCACGAGGAATCTTTCGGTCCCCGCTTCCCGGATATGAGTGATGCCTATTCATCAGATCTGATCAGCCGGGCATTGGGTTTTGCAAAACAGAATAATATCAACCTTCACCGTGGGGTCTACGCCGGAGTACAGGGTCCAAACTTGGAGACGCCGGCGGAGTATAATTACATTCGTAGTATTGGAGCGGATGCAGTCGGGATGAGCACTGTATCTGAAGTAATTGTAGCTCGACAAATGGGAATAGAAGTGTTTGGGATCTCAGCAATTACAGATTTGGGCGTGGAGGGGAAAATCAAGCGAATTACAATTCGGGAGGTTTTGGAGGCCGCTGCGCTAGCTGAACCAATAATGGGACGGATTATTCGAGAGTTGATTAGACAGATTGATTAATTGTCGCCTTTTGAGGTTGTACCGTCGTCGTAATTCCTTCTTGCAATGACGATTTCATACTCAGTTGTTCTTCTTCTCCAGAAGCTGGGCTTTTTAGCAGAAATTTTTGGATAGCTTAGGCAGAAAAAATTTGAACCAGATAGCCAGATAGTGATTACCGGAAAAAACTCATGTGTATTATTATAAGTGCACGTATGGAATTAAAACAAAATCTTGATTGGTATCGAATCAAATTCTCTCTTTTTCCAAGGGGGCAAGGGGGATTTTTCAAATCAAATCAGTAACAAATTTGGCTACGTGCAGCTTTGCGGATGTACATTAAAAAAATGGATTCTTGCTCAACCTGGACCAGTTTTTATGTTTATTTTATTGTTGGGTGGTGAATTATAAACCGGATGGATTTTTTCACCATAAAGGGGAAAAGTGCCTAAACTTTATAATTGAGTTATGTAATCAACTAATAGACCTATGTTTGTTCATGTGGTAAATACATCTGGAAATTCAGGTGTCATTAGCGAAGTCATATTTAGCTCTTTCAGTCCTTTTTGCGATAGTTATTTTTCCTTGTTATGCAGCCTAACAAACCTGGCTAGATGATTTAAGACTTCCAGCGCTTTTTTCAAGTGAATTATCTTAACAGACCGTACCCTGTTTATGAAAAATTTCGCCTTTGCGGAGGTAATTTTCTTGTTATTGAATTCAAAACTTTCGAGGTTAAAAAAATAATCAAAAAGGTTTACCTACGATGTGCATCGCGCTCTGGGGAGTGCTGGCGGGAGAAAACCCTACCAGCTAGTCGGTCTATAATCCTTCAAAAACTTTCCGTTCCAATGCTTGCCGGTATTAATCCCATCAAAGAGCGGATCCATCACTCTGGCTGCACCATCGACGATGTCCAAAGGAGGTTGGAAATCATGCAAATCCTGTTTCCGCTTGGCTAACTCCGCCGGATCTTCATCCGTCACCCAGCCGGTATCTACTGCATTGGTGTAAATCCCAAACTCTGGTAATTCGGCAGCAGAAGTCAGCGTCATCATATTCAGTGCAGCCTTAGCCATATTTGTATGTGGATGACGAGCTTCTTTGTGAAACTGATGGAATTTTCCTTCCATCGCGGACACATTGATGATATGTTTTTTGCCTGTATTAGATTTCTTCATGATATTGACCAGCCGATTGCAAAGGACAAAAGGTGCTACAGAATTCACCAGCTGTACTTCCAGCATCTCGTTGGTCTGAATTTCCCCTAATTTCAATCGCCAGCTATTGGTCTTTCGTAAGTCTACCTGCTGAAGGTCGGAATCTAGTTTTCCGACTGGGAAGATTTCCTCCGAACTCAACGTATCATCGATGCTATAAGGGATTTGCGTTAGTTGAGCGGAGGAAGTCAGGCCGATTCCTAGTTGTTTTCCATGCCAAGAGACTGGTAGGTTTTTGTTTTCGCCTTCGGCAAATTCCTGACTTATCATACGAATCTCCTGAAGGCATTCTTGATGAGCAGAAAGTAGTTTTTGCGAAGCAGAAGAAAGATCTGTCCAAGCTAAAGCTTCGTTTTCCATCAAATGTTGGTAAAATCCAGAAGGGCGACGCACCGTCTGCGCGGCATTATTGATTAGCACATCCAATTGCTCGTATTGCTGCTTTATGTAATTGCAGAAAATTTCTACACTTGGGATATGCCTTAAGTCTAATCCATGGATGTGAAGTCGATCAACCCATTCGCTGAAGTCAGCTTCTTTGGCAAAGCGCAACGCCGAATCTACCGGGAATCTAGTTGTAGCAATCACCGTTGCCCCTGCACGAAGCATCATCAGCGTAATGTGGAAGCCGATTTTCAGCCGAGAACCTGTTACCAAAGCGACTTGACCTTGTAGATCTGCCGTCTGGTATCGCTTGGCATAGTTGAAATCCCCGCAATTCGGACACATCGTATCATAGAAATGATGCAGTCGATCGAAGGATTCTTTGCAAACGTAGCATTCCCGAGGCGATTCCAACTGTATCGCTTCATCAGCTTCTTTGCCAGTCAAAGCCAGCATAATTGGAGCGATGAAAATTGAGGCTTCGCGCGCGGATCGAATGCCTGTGGTCTTTCGAGCTGATTTATCCTTATCAGTCTTTTTCTTTCGGTATATTTTTTTGGCTCCTTTCTTTCGCTCAGCAAGTTTTTCCTTGCCAGGACGTGAAAATTGTCCCGCAGCTATCAGAAGTGCCAGTCTATTTTCTTTTGGAATATCAAAAATCTGGTCTGAATCTGCATTCAAGTTCTCTAATACGGCGATGCATTGAGCGATCTGTTCGGCGGTGATTTTCGCCGGGAATACAGATTCTGTTTCCTTTTCCATGGTAAGTGCTTACAAGGGCGCAAAAGTAAAGATTAAAAAATGGAAAATTGTGTGGATGCTTTCAGATAAACACGAGCCATGATTGCACTCATTCAAATCAAACTGGGAAAATTGTTGACAGAAATTATGTGTCCGTTCTGCCTCTCCATCTTGATTTCCGATATAAGATCAATTACTCCAAATAAAAACTATTCGACTTCTTCATTCCAGATCATAAGGAGCTACTCTCAAATTGTCCGAGATGTAAAAAATTGTAAAGTCAATATTTTGTCCATCGCATTCTTCTCAATCCTTGATTTGAATATTGGTTATATAAATCAAGAACAAAAGCTCCTGAAATTTCCAGCTGTTTACAATTCACTATTGATTATCAGCAGTGTATCATCCAACCCAATGCAGAGTTGGTTGAGTGCATTGGAGATTGGAATTAGCGCTGCAATTGTTTTCCAGTCATTTTGCCCAGCTAATTGAGAAGTTTCCGGATTTAGAAAAGAGGGATTGTCTAACATGCAATTCATAATCTTTTCAATAAGTGGAGTAGAAAGCTGCTCTTTTAGGCGCATCAGCTCCCGCTCTCCAGGACTCAAGGTGATCAGGATCGGGCCTAAGTCATTGACTAATGCTTCCACAGCATCGGTGATGGCCTGAAGTTTTTCAGGGGTAATCGCTAATGGTGGGATGGAATTAATAGGATTTAGCATAGAAAAATAGAAAAAGTACACTTTGTTAAATTTCGGAAGTATTTCGATTAAATTTTTTAAAACCCAAAAAAATGTTTTTTATCACAAATGTGTCTCCTCAAAGCTGCACATATGCGCAACTTAGCCGCTACTTTGTTTAACTCGCTCATGAAGAGTTGCTTGGTCCCTTGATTACTTTGACTTTTAGGTTGGCGGAAATGTATCGTTTATCCTTTAATTTAAGTTTCCGCCGCTACAATCGTTGTATATAAATAAAATCGATCTCCGAGCGACTAATTATGAACACTTGCGCTAAAATTCTTGCAGAGTATAGAACTGAGCCGAGGAGACGTACTTTTCACTATTTATGTCATGATACGTGTTTCGATGCAAATATATATAAGCATCAAAAAGGATTTTGTAAAAAGGAGCTGGGGATTTTTTTTAAAAATGATTAAGCAAACAATTCAAAAATGATCGTTGGGAAGGTCTGCGTTTAGATCCTTCAAAAATCTTGTAAATCGTAATTAAGGTATGGCATATCAATGCTAACCAACGTTAGCAATCACAGTCTTTTATTAAGTTTTTGATTCCTTTTCTAGTAGAAATTTGTACTGCTTTGTATAAAGTGCCGAAATTCAAATCCATCGTTTCTCCATCACCGATTGGAATAGGGAATTCGCTGATGGTGGTTTGGATGGCATAATCAGAAATAATATCACCTGTGGCTGTTTCCATTAATGCCACCCGAAGTGAGCTTTTGATATCTGTGCCACTTTCCCAAGAGCTAGGAGAAGAGAAATCTGACGGATCGCTTTTCTCCCAGTTTCCCGTCCAAGCCAGTTCTCCCAGACTAAGACCCAAAAGATATGGGATTCCCAACTCTAGGTTAATGCTAGCGCGCTGAATCGGATCATTGACATCCTTGATGCCCGCATTGAGCAGCTCATAATCCATTCGATCATAGAGTACCACTTTGGTGAATCCTTCCTCTTGAAATATGCTAAGAATCATTTCTTCCAGACGATTCTGCTCACCAATAGATAGCTGTCTGAAGCTCTCTTGCCAGTTGAGCGGAAGGATCAAAATCCCGTCTGTTTTGCTCAGGCAAATATGACAGCTAATCCTCGGGTAAATTTTCGTGGAACTGCAGGAGGCTAGAAGCCCAAAAAGGAGAAGAAAGGAGATTAATTTTTTCAAAGGCAGTATTGGAAAAGGTGGCGTTTGGGGGGCAAATAATCGGTAGTGGGAAGAGCGAATCCATCCCAAGATATTGGCTTTAATTAGCATTCGCAGTCATCTACCATGAATTTGATCCCCTGCCGAGCAGCTGCTTTGATGGCTAGACTGATTGTATTAAAATTCCAATTGTTTAGACCTCCTGCATCTTGTGACATACCCCAGCCTAGGATATCGGATGATATAGCATTGTCTGAGACGATCTTGCCGGTTTGAGTTTCGATCAAAGCTACTCGCATGGAAGCTGAGATTTCCATATCTGTGATTGGTGGCATCATTTCGTAGGCTTCCAGAGGATTGCGGTAGTCCCAACCTTCGCTGTTGCGGGTATTATCCAGCGATATTCCCAATAAATAAGAATAGCCTAAGCTTATACGTATTTTCGCCAGCTGCTCAGGATCGTTCAAGTCTTTGATCCCTGCGGAAAGCAACTCGTAATCCAGCTGATCATAAAAGGCAACTTTGGTAAACCCTTGGTCTTGTAGAATAGATTGGATTTGCCTTTCGAGTTCATTTTGCTCTACACTGCTCAAGCGGCTGAAGGATCGATCCCAAGCCAGCGGCAGTAGTAGTAACCCATCTGACTGGGAAAGGCAAATATCGCATGCCGTGCGCGTCATGACATTAATGGAGGTGCAAGACATCAGCGAGACGAGTAGAATTAGCGAGAGGAGTAATTTTTGCAAGGGAGTTTTTGGGATTAAAAAGAGTTGGTGAGAATATTCGTTCGGTCTTAATTCAGGATTTGGAAATCAGGGCAGAACCCCTTTTTTTCAACAGAAATTGATGATTTTAATTAACCACATCTTTTATATTTTAATAAATCAACCAATATAAGATCTTGAGAAGCTTAGGAAAAGCATAAGATTATGGTCGCAATAGAATTGAGAACTGAGCGCAATTAATTAACTTCAAATATCTTTTATTTAAAAGCTAATTTACTTTCTAGGGTGAAAATCTGTCAATACCTGCCTCAGGTAATCTCGATCCAAATGCGTATAAATCTCCGTAGTCGTGATGCTTTCATGGCCGAGCATTTCCTGCACCGCACGTAGATCCGCTCCACCTTCGATCAGGTGAGTTGCAAAGGAATGGCGGAAAGTATGGGGACTGATATTCTTATCAATCCCTGCTTGCAAGGCAATTTTCTTGATGATCAGGAAGATCATGACCCTAGTGAGTTTTTTGCCTCTGCGGTTCAAAAAGACAAATTCTTCATGGCCTTTGGCGATGGTTTGATGCATCCTAACCTCATCTTTATAAATATTCAGATACTTCAATGCGTCCTTTCCGATGGGAACCAGTCGCTCTTTGTTGCCTTTTCCCACTACTCTCAGAAAACCGATGTCTTCAAAGATTTGGCTCTTTTTCAATTCGGTAATTTCGGATACCCGAAGACCGGAACTGTAGAGCATCTCCAGAATGGCCCGATTGCGATGGCCTTCAGGCTCACCAAGAGGAATAGCTTCCAAAAGTTGCTCGATTTCGATGAAGCTTAAAGTTTCTGGAAGTTTTCGGCCTAGTTTTGGGGCTTCCAGAAGTTGGGCAGGATCTTCAGAAATCAGATCTTCATACATCAGGTATTTGTAGAAAGCCTTAATGCCAGAAGTAATTCTGGCTTGGGTGTAGTCAGAGATTTCCAGTTTGGCGAGGTCATTGATAAATCGTCTTAGATGCTCCAACTCCAAATGGAGTGGGCTGTGATCAGGGAAATTTGCTTCGCAATATTTTCCAAGTTTCCCCACATCGCTGGTATAGGCTTCTATGGAATTGGTGCTGAGTGAGCGCTCCAGCTTGAGGTAATGACGAAATTGCTTTATGTAATTTTCCCAGGCTTTTAACATTGATAAATTTAAATTTTAAATAACTTTTCTACTGTTTTGGATTAAAAAAATGGTTCTACCACGAATTTAATGGAATAGCTATCTTTGAGCAAAAAGATGTTTACGGAGAATCTTTTCACAAGAATACTAGATTTAGAAGATGGATGGGTAGTCGAATCAGTTGACACTGATTTTTCTA
>Ga0209390_10000701_pt1 | contig 66336 bp, 30 predicted proteins | sample BON01_FD_187212 | JGI IMG/M metagenome (GOLD analysis project Ga0209390, IMG submission 187212) | Freshwater microbial communities from Lake Bonney liftoff mats and glacier meltwater in Antarctica - BON-01 (SPAdes) (version 2) | ecosystem: Environmental > Aquatic > Freshwater > Ice > Glacier...
CTCCCTCCCTCACCACACGGACCGACGGACGCGTCCCTCCCCGCGCGCTCCCTCGTTTGTTGTTTTGCTCGTTTTTTGTTTCGGGCGATTTTCCGCCTCCGCCCGCGCTCTCCCCGTGAGCGCTCGTGGCACGAGCAAGGCAGGGACCGCCGGCGCCGCGAGGCTCCGGCGCTCCTCCCTCTGGCCCGCGGCGGCCGGAGGGGCACAGAGGGACAGAGGGAGCCATCGTCGCGGCGGCGCGGGCGGGGGGCTGCGAAAAGCAGGCGGCCCCAAAAATAGGGGGGCGGCGCGAACGGGCGGCACTCGGCTGGGTATTTACCTAGTTGCGGGCGCGCGCGCGGCTGGCCTTTTGCCCTCGAAGCAGCCGTCTCCTTTGCCTGGGCCGCAACCGCCCGGAACGAGGGGGAGGGGGACGCGCGAGAGGAGAGGGGGTCCGCGCCGCCGACGCCGGGAAAAAAAGACGAACCAGAGGGCTGCGGCAGCAGAGCAACGGCCAGCGGCCTTAATCCCCGCCCCCGGCAGAGAGAGGCGAGCTTCCACCCCTAACCATATTTCCATTCATCCGCCCCCCCCCCCCCCCCCCCCCCCCCCCCCCCCCCCCCCCACCCCCCCCCCCCCCCCCCCCCCGAACTACCCCCGCGCGACACACGCACTCACACGACGCCCGTCTCGTGTTTCTGTGTTGACCAAAACCTAAAATCCGATCTCTCTCTCCTTCTCTCCGTACGTCTCTCTTTTTTTCTACTCGCGCGTGTTGGCGTCCACAAGGGGGTGGCCGGTGCGTCCCACCGCGCAAAGAGGGCCGGGTCGTCGCGCCACTGCGCCGGCTTGGGCGCGCCAGCGCGGCCGCCCGAGGGCCCGCCCCTCGAAAAACAGAGGGGGCGTTGCCGTGCTTGCGCGCCCAGGAGACAAAGTAGTCGCGCCACGTCAGCTCGAACGGCACCCAGTAGGTCGACTTTGTGCCCGAGCCGCCTTGGGTGCGCGCGCGCTCGTACCGGCGCACCTCGCTGTGCACGCGACGCGGGGAGAGGCACCCGTTGGCGAGCCAAGGAGAGAATTTCGTCGAGCAGTCCCCGCCCAGCTGCCCGTTTCGCGTCAACCTCCCCCGCTCACTCGCCCGCCTTGCCGCCAAACGCCGCCCGCCACCCTCGCGCTCCGGCCGACGCCGCGCCCGGCAGCTCCACCCCCCTCGCCGCCCCGCCCCCTCCAACCAGGGCCCCCGACGCGCCGTACCGCGCCAGCACGCGGCCGTAGTCGGCCTCGGCGGCGCGGTCGCCGAACGTCGCCAGCGCGGGCTTGGAGGCGAGCAGCGACAGCGCAAACTCGGCGACGTGCCGCGGCGTGACGGCGCGGATCATCTCGAGGTACTCCTGCCCGCTGACGCGGCGGCCGTAGGTGAGGTGCTGGCGGCCCGCGTCCTCGGCCGAGGCCGCCTTGCCCTCGAGCGCGCCCGCCACGAGCGAGGCGGCCATCGCGCGCGCGCGGGCGACCTGCTCGCCCGGCGGCGGCGACGACAGCGACTCGAGCTCGCGGCAGCACACGTCGAGCATCTGCGCCGCGCGCCCCGGCTCGCACGACGCCTGCACGCCCACCAGGCCTGTGTCGTTGAACGCCGACGAGAACGCGGCGCAGCTGTGCGCCCAGGCGTGCGCGTTGAGCACGCGCGCGTAAAGCCGAGAGTGCATTCCTTTCCCTGGCCCCCCGCTGCTGAACGAGGCGCCTCCGCCCAGCAAGTAGGTTAGCACCGTCATCGTGACGGAGCCGCGGACGTCGCGCCACCCGCCGCTGTACTCAAAGGCGAGGATGAGGTGGGACTGGGGGTGGGAGCCGGGCAGGTGGACGTGGCCGCCGCGGTAGAGGGAGCGGGGCGGGGCCGGCGGGGGCGGGGCGGCGGCGGCGGCGGCGGCGGGCGTTCTTCCTACTGCTCCCCCTGCTTCCCCTGCTCCTGCCCCTGCCCCTGCCCCTGCTTCTCCGCCGCCGCCCACCAGCGGCCACCTCCCCAGGAGCATGGGCGCCACCAGCGCCACCAGCGCCTCGTGGTCCTCCACCCCGGCCGCCGCCACCACCACGTTTTGCGGCGCAAAGCGCTCGCCGTGGAACGCTCGGAGGGCCTCGGGCGTCAGGTGCTCGAGCGGCAGCGGGCGCACGTACGGGTTGCTGGTGCTGGCCGCGGGGGGGGGCGGGGCGGCGTCGTCGCCGCCGCCGCCGGCACCACCAGCTTGCGCGCTGCTGTCGCCGCTGCTGCTGCCGCTGCTGCTGCCCGCCTGAGCCGCCGCCGCCGCCGCCTCTGCCGCCGCCGCCTCGGCCTCGGCCTCGCCCGCGCCCCTCGCCAGCGCCGCCTCGCGCGCTGCCGTCGCCGCCTCCTCCGCGCGCGCCGCCGCCGCGTCCGCCCGCGCCGCCTCTTCCGCCGACACACACTCGGCCGGGATCAAGGGGTGCCCCAGCGGCGAGCCGGCGTAGCACGTGCGCAGCAGCGCCTCCGCGAGCAGCGCGAGCTGCACCTCTGCGCCGGAAGACACTGCCTCGGCCAGCCGCCGCCGGTTGGCCTCGACCTCGCGCTCCGGGAAAGCCGGGCACAGGGTCGCGTCGAGCAGGAGCTCGGCCGCGTGAGGCACCTGCGACCGCAGGCAGTCGACCGTGTAGGCCATCTGCTCGCGCGAGGCGCTCGCCGACACGGACGCGCCGAGCCGCTCGATCTCGCGCGCCAGGCGGGCGCCGGGCCGGTGGAGCGTGGCGCCGAAGGCCGAGCACTCGAGCATGGCGGACGCACCGAGGGTGGCGCCCGGCCTCTCGTGGACGGAGCCGCAGTCGACGTAGACGCCCAAGGACGAGGTGGGGCCGCGCGAGGCCTCGGTGACGACGGCGGCGCCGTTGGCGAGGATGGTGGTGCGCGTCGGCGGGGAGGCGCCGGCCGCCGCCGCCGCCGCTCTTGTCGTCGTTCGGCGGGCGCTGCTTGTGTTGCTGCTGCTGCTGCTTTCTTCATTGCCTGCCAGTCCGGGCATGGGCCGCGTCAGGGGGGTCGACACGCGCCCGATGTCGTCGTCTCCTCCGAGCCCCTCCAGCTGCTGCCGGGGCAGGCCGCCCGCTCCGGCGCGCGGCAGCCACGACGGGAACGGCGCGATGGCCGGCGCGAGCGTCGCGGCGCCGCCGCCGCCGACCGTGCAGTCGGTGGCCGTGTCGATCCCCCCGCGGTTGGGGGCCGGCTTGCCGCTGGCGGCGGACGAGAAGGACGATGGCTTGCTCTTGGACGAGGAAACCCCTAGCCGGGCGGCCAGGCGCAGGGCGAGCGACGCCCGGCGCATCGTGCTCTGCTGTGCTTATTTTTGCGCCCCCAGCCCCCGCGCTCTCTCTCTCTCTTTCTCTCGGTTGCTTCTGTACTGAGGTGGGGGATGTCTGTTGCGGATGGTACTCTGATGAAGTTTGCATTGTGCGTGCGAGCCCACCGTCTTCGTCTCCTCTGCTTTCGGGCGAGAGATGAAATCCGTCAACAGGAGGCACTCCATGTCGCGGGTCCCCTCTTTTGCTTGCCGATCCAATCGACACACCACCGACAATCATAACCAACCATCCCCAACATAACAACCACGATGGGCGACGCCCCGATCGGCGTCCCGGGCGCCATCGCGCCCAACGCGCTCGACTTTCTCCGAGGCGTCACCCTTCACAGCTTCCCTTGGCGCGCCATCGGACAGGTGCTGGACACCGAGGCGCGCGATGTCAAGGCCCTGTCCGGGCGCGCGCGCTTCACCGTGCGCCAGGGGGGCGCGGCGGGTGGCAGGACGTCGGTGATCGCGCCTACCTCGACCGTCGCCGAGGCGTCCGGCGACGTCTCCGCGACCGTCCGCCTCAACCAGTTCATCCTCAACATCGCCGCGTGCAACCTGTCGCTGCACGCGGGGCAGGACGACCCGCTCACGGCCTTCCGCGCCGCCCACGGCAAGGGCGGCGGCGGCGGCAACGGCGACGCGCTCGCCGCCGCCGCCGCCGCCGCGGGCCTGCGCCTGTCGCTCGCGGCCGAGGTCGGCCCAGAGGCCTACGCCGGCGTCAGCTACGACCTCGCGACGCGCCGCCCCGAGCTCTCCCTCGCGTGGACGGGCGAGACCGACACCGAGCGCGCCTCCCTGTCCCTGCACGCCGACCCCGTCGACCGCGCCGTGCGCCTGCGCGCCGCCGTCTCGTTCGCGGGGCCAGAGTGGCGCGACGACACGGTCGACGACCGCACGGGGCTCGTCTGCTTTGTTCCCGACGACGGCGGCCGGCACGCCCTGTGGGTCGAGCACGAGGCGCGCGGCGGCGACGCCATGCTGCGCACGCGCGCGGGCGCGCGCCTGGACCTGGGGCGCGCCGTCAACTGGCTCGCGGCGCAGGTGGACGAGCGCGTGCGGCCGCGGCTGCCGCGCGCGCTCTGGCGCGTTCCCGGCGCCGGCGCCGTTTACAACTTTTTCGTGCCGCCCGAGGACGAGGAGCAGTTCCGGCACCGCATCCGCGGGTGGGACGTCGACGCGGCGTGCTCGGACGCGTCGCGACCCGTGCGGTCGACCCGGCTGGCGGTCACGCGGCGCCTGAGCCTGAGGCCCAAGCGGCTGCTGGCGCTCACAGAGGACAGCGGCGACGAGGAGGAGGAGGCGATCGAGCAGGCGGCGGCGGCGCGCGCGGCCGAGCGCGCAGCGCGCGCGGCGGCGCGCGCGGCGGCGCGCGCGGCGGCCGACGCCGAGGCGGCCGAGATCGGCGGCGGCGGGGCGGGCGGGGCCCGCGCGGGCGCAGGCGGGCAGGAGAGCGAGGGGCTCGGAGGCGAGTACGACGCGGCCGTGCGCGCGGGCCTGGGCGTGGCCGTGAGCCGCGTCCGGCGGGGGGAGGAGAGGCGGCGGCGGCGGCAGCAGCAGCAGCAGCAGCAGGACGGCAAGGGCGGCGGCGGCGGCAGCGGGTCGGACCTCCCCCCCCCGAGCCGAGCGGCCCAGCGCGCCGCCGTCCGCCGCCTCGCCGAGGCCGGCTACAGCGTGTCGGAGGACACCGAGGACGCCGAGCGCTGGGGCCGCGACAAGCGCGGGTACCGGCCGGGCGTGGCGGCGGCGGTCGGCGCCGCCTACGACCTCGGCACGGGCGCCTTGGGGGCGGAGCTGCGGTTCGGCGGCGCCTTGCGGGCGGTCGCGGGGCTGGGGACGCTGACGCGCTCCGGGGGGTTCACGGCCGCGCCGAGCCTGACGCTGTCGATCGAGCCGCTGGCGCTGTTTTGAACAAGGACGAGCCGAACAACGGAATCGGAAACAAAAAAGAAAACACACGCAAACGGCGACGCCTCTATATATCCATCGAGTTTGATGTCTCTCACCCCAATCTGTTGTACTCATTTCGTTTCCTCTCTCTCTGATGCTGTGTGCTGCTGTTTCTTCCTTTTGACAATGGCGCAGTGCGCTTCTTTTTCGTCGGCTGCTGCGTCCCGAGAGGGGGGGGCGTCGCTCACTCGCCGTTCGCCAGGGAGTGAGAGGCAGCCGGCGCGTCCGCTGTGGTCGCCGCCGCTGCAGCAACAGCGGCAGCAGCGGCAGCAGCGGCAGCGGCAGCCGCAGCAGCAGGGGCAGCCGCGGCTGGCGCTGCCGCCGGGGGGAGCCGCACGCGCATGCTGCCCGCGCGGGGGGCGGCAGCGGCAGCAGAGGGAGGACGGTCAGACGCGGCACCGGCCGCGGTGGCGGCTGCGGCGGGAGGAGGAGCGGGAAGGGGAGGCGGGGGAGGCGGGGGCGGCGCCTCGGCCCCGCCAGGCGCCAACTGCTGCTGCTGCTGCTGCTGCTGTTGCCCCTGCCCCTGTCCCTGCCCCTGCCCCTGCCCCTCCTGCAAGCCTCCCGCCACGATATGCGCCATGCGCGTGCGCGCGGAGGTCCTCGGCGGGCGGCGCGGCTGCGCCGTCGAGCGCCGGCGCCGCGGCACCGGGCCGCCGCCGCCGGGGGGGTAGGCGCCGTCCTCGCCCCCCTCGGCCTCTTCCGCTTCCTCCGCCTCCTGTTCCTCCTCGTGCCCCTCGCCGCCGCCGCCCGCGCCACCTCCGGGAGCGACGTCCACCGGCGGCGGCGGCGGCGGTGGCGGCCGAGGCGCAGGCGGCGGCGCGCCCCCTGCGGCAGCGTCGACGGCAGCGGCGGCGGCGGCGGCGGCGGCGGCGGCGGCGGCGGCGGCGGCGGCGGCGGCGGCGGCGGCGGCCTCTGCCTCTGCCTCGCCCTCCTGCTGCGCGCGGAGCCGCTGGATGTGGCCGGTGCCGGGCGGGCGGCCGCGGCGGCGGACGGGCTCCGCGCCGCCAGACGAGGACGGGAGAGACCGCGGCGGCGGAGGCGCCGCCGCCGCCGCCCCCGCGCGCCGCCGCCGCCGCTGCCCGCCCCCGCCCTCCCCAGAATCGGACGACCGGTGCTTTGGCTGCTCCTCCTCCTCCTCCTCCTCCTCCTCCCCGCTGAATTCCGCACTGCTGCTGCCACGGGCCCGCGCGGACGGCCGCGTGATTCGCCGCTTTGAGCTCCGCTCGGCCCGGTCGGCCGCGGCGGCGACCGCGATCGCGCGAGCGCGCTCCTTGTCCTCATCCTCCTCCTCCTCGCTGTCGTCGCCGTCGTCCTCGTTGTCCTCGTCGGCGGAGCGACCGGCGCGCCGACGCTGGCGCTGCGGGCGCTGCTGCCGCCTCGGCCGCTGCCGCTGCTGCTGTTGTAGCCGCTGCCGGCCGCGCGCACCACCACCGCCCGCGGCGGGCCTCTCCTCCTCCTCCTCCTCCTCCTCCTGGCCCGGCGGCGCCGGCATCGGCGGCAGCGCCCGCGCGGCTGCCGCCGACGACGGTGGGCCCGCCCCGTCCCCGCCCCGCCCCTCCTCCTCGGCCCCAGCCTCATCGGCCGGCTCGCCCGACCGCGCGCACTCGGACACGTACGACGCCGCCTCGGCCGCCAGGAGCGCCACCACCGACCCGCCCCCGTTGTACGCCGCCGCGTTGAACACCATCAGCCCGAGGTCGGCCTCGAGCGTTGCGCGCCTCCGGTAGTAGCCGCCAAGCAGGCGCGCTTTCACCACGTCGAGCATCAGCGGCAGCGGCACCACGGCGTTGTAGAAGCGGTCGCGGCCCGTGCGCGGGTCGGCGCAGGCGTAGGCGGGCTCGGGGGTGACGGCGAAGAGGGCGTAGCGGCCGGGGCGGGCGGGGCCGGCTTGCGCGGGGGAGCGGGCGCGGGGGCGGCCGGCGGCGGCGGTGCTGGCGAGGGCGGGCCGCGAGGCCGGCGGCGGCGCCAGCAGCCGGCGGATGCCCTCCAGGGCGCGGCGCGCGACCTCGGGGGGCAGCGCCTCGCCGTCGGCCTCGAGGCGGGAGGCCTCGGCGGTGGTGGTGCCGACGGGCCACATGTCCCAGGGGCAGAGGCGCTCGACGTCGCTGGCCGCCGCCGCCGCCGCCGCCGCCTCCGAGGCGGGAGAGGCGCCGCCGCCGCCAGCGCTCGGGCCGGCGCCGCCGCCCGGCGCTGCCGCAGCCGCAGCCGCAGCCACCGCTCCCCCGCTGGCGTTGTCGTACCGCACCGCGTACCGCCGCCACAGCCCGCCCGCCGCGTAGGGATCGGCCAGCACCTCGGCCGCGTCCCCCTCGCGCAGGTCGGCCACGACCGTGCCGGTGTACCACTCGCCGCCGGGGCCGGGCGCGCCGCCGCCGCCGCCGCCGCCGTCGTCCTCGTCCTCCGCGTCCGCCGCGGGCAGCGCCGCCGCCGGCGCCACGAAAAACTGCTGGAAGCGGTCACCCGGCGCCCACTGCCGCCGCACCGCCGCCTCGAAGCGCGCGCGCGGCACCAGAATGTCCGACAGCTCGGCCTCGGGCGGGGGCAGGTCCACCTCGAACTCGAAGCCGCGCAGCGACGGGTGCGCCGAGGATGACGAATCGCCGCCGCCGCCGCCGCCGTCGATGGCGAGCGTCGCGCGCGGCACCGTCGCGCGCTCCCTCGACTCGGCGAGCGCCGCGAACGCCACGCGCCGCACGACCACGGGCTCGGCGCGCCGCCACTCGCGCCCCGCGCCGCTCGCGCGCGGGCCCCACGGCTTGAGCGTCTTCTTGTCCTTGCGGTAGTCGTCCAAATAGGCCGACAGTCCCTCTCGCACGAAAACTGCCTTGTCGCCGACCTGCGGCGAGTAGGCGTTTGGCGCGGGCGCGGCGGCCTGCAGCCACCCGTAGGCGCGCTCGCCGTCGCGCGCGGCGGTGGACGGGCCGGAGACGACGGGGGGGCCGGCCAGGGGGGGGGCGGGGGCGGCGGGGCGGGGCCGCGGGGGGGTGGGGGCGGCCGCGGGGGGAGCGGCGGGCAGGCGGCCGGCGCGGGCGGCGCGGGCGGCAGCGGCGGCGGCGCGGCGGCGCTGCTGCCCGCCGTCCCCCTCCTCGTCGCCCTCCTCGCCGTCCTCGTCGTCGTCCTCCTCTTGATCTGAGGCCCACGCGCGGCTGGCGCGGCGCGCAGCGCGGCGGGGGCGACTGGGGCCGGCCTCGCCGCTGCCGCCGCCGCCGGCGTCGTCGGTGCTGGCCGCCTCTTGCTCGTCGTCGTCGTCGCCGCCAGAGACGCCCCCGCGCCGCCGCTTGCGGCCCGCGCGCCGCCGGTCGCGGCGGCGGCTGGCACGCGGGCCGCGCGGGCCGCGCGGGCCGCGCCGGCGCCGGCCGCGCGCGTTGTAGTCCTCGTCGCTGCTGTCGCCCCCGTCGCCAACGTCGTCCGAGCTGCTGGTCGCCGTCCCAAAGCCGCCGCCGTCCTCATCATCGTTCACGTCGCCGTCCCCGTCGCCGTCCTCGTCGGAGCCCGCGCGCTCGCCGCGCCGCGGCCTCCCCCGGCCGCGCCGCGCCGCGGGCGGCTCCTGCGAGGATCCCCGGCCGCCGTGCCGCCGGCCGCCGCCGTCCTCGTCGGACAAGACAAAGTCGGCGTCGCGATCGCCCGCGTCCCCGTCCCCGTCGCCGTCCCCGTCGCCGTCCCCGTCCCCGTCGCCGTCGCTCTCGATCACCACGGGGCCCGCCGCCTGACCGCCGCCGCCGCGCCCGCGCCCGCGCCGCCGCCTGCGCTCGCGTTCGGCGCGGAGCGCGGCCTCGGCCGCCGCGCTGCGGGCGGGCGCCGCGCCGCCATCGTCCGCGGCCCCGCCGCCCGCGGAGGCCCAGCTCCCGACGCCCCCAGCATCCACGCCGCCGCCACTTTCCTGCCGCTGCGATCGCCGCCGCAGCATGGCGGCGACCACGGCCTGCTCGTGCCGCGCGCGCGCGGCGTCGACTGCCGCGAGCGTGGCCGCCTCGCTGGCGCCCTGCTCGCCGGCAAGCCACACGGCGGCGGAGATGGTGGGCGGCTGGACGCGAAGGGCGCGGGGGAGGTGGTCGGAGTAGACGGGCGGGCGCGGAGGGTCAAAGGGCGCGGCTTCGGCGAGGGCGAGGGCGAGGGCGGCGGCGGCCGCGGCGGCGGCGGCCGCGGCCGCGGCGTCCTCCTCGTCGCCGGCGACGTCGGCGCCCGCTTGCCGCTGCCGCTGCTGCTGCCGCTGCTGCTGCTGCCATTGCTGCTGCTGTTGCTGCTGTTGCTGGTGTCGCTCGAGCATCAGCAGGCGCTCGCGCTCGCGCTGCTCTTGCTGCTGCTCGCGGTGCTGCCGCTCGCGCGCCGAGGGCTGCCGCTGCTGCTGCTGCTGCTGCTGCTGCTGCTGCTGAGCGCCAACGGCCCCGCCGCCAGTCGCGGCTGCGCGGCCGGCGGCGGGAACGGCGGCGGCGCCGGCGGCCACCGCGGCCGGCGGCCCCGCAAACCCCTGCAGGTGCGGCGGCAGCGGGCGCAGGAAGATGCGCGCGCGGTAAGCCGCCTGCACGTCCTCCGGGTAGGGGTCCATCAGGCCGTCGCAGAGCAGCTGGCCCTCGGCGCACAGGTGCGGCGGCACGCGCAGGGCCGCGTCCACCTGCCTGGACGCAAAGGGGAGGAGCGCCGCCGCCGCCGCCGCCGCCGCCGCCGCCGCCGCCGCAGCCGCCGCCGCTGCGGTCGCCGCTGTGCCGGCTGCCGCCGGGGCAGCAGCGGCCCCGGCAGCACCCGCAGCCGCCGCTGCGTCGTCCGTTGTCGACAGGCGCGCGAGCGGCTCGTAGTCGCGCGCCAGGAACTGGTCCCACGGCGCCGCCCGCAGCGCCGGGTCCGCGGGGCCGAGGCCGTACAGCGAAACCTGCCCGGCCACGTCGGACACGGCCAGCGCATAGTCCCCGGCGCCGCAGCCGCGCGGCGGAAAGAGGCCGTTGCCGCCGCCGCCGCCGCGCCGCCGCCTCTGCCCGCCGGCGGCGGCGCCGTTGACGCTCGCGCGCGTCTGCCAGCGGTTGGGCGCCCAGTGGCCGTCGACGAGCTGCAGCAGGTCGGACCAGGCGCCGCGGTGCCAGCCGGCGCCGTCGGCGCCGTCGTCCTCGCTCTCGCCGGGGACAAGGGCCCGCGAGCGGCGGCCAAGGCCGGCAGCGGCCGAGGCCGCGCCGCCGGCCTCGCTTTCGCCCCCTACCCCTCCTCCTCCTCCTCCGCCGTCTCCCTGTGGGGGGGGCTGAGGCATCAGGGGAAAGGCCTCGGCCGACGACCACGCCTTGAGCAGCTCGCCGCGCTCGATGTCCCACAGGCACACGCGCCCGTCGTAGCCCGCGCTCATGGCCAGGCGCGGGTCCGCCGGGTGGCACTCGAGCACGTGCGCGGGCGCGGCGTGGCCGCGGAGCGCAAATGCGGGCGAGGCAGGCATTCCGCCGCCGCCACTGTTGCTGTTGCTGTTGCTGTTGTCCGGCGGCCACTGCGCGTGCCCGACGCCCGAGACGTCCCAGATGCGTACGGCGTGGTCCTGCGCCGCCGCCACGACGCGCCGGCCGTCGGCCGACCAGGCGATCTGCGTGATCGTGGGGTTGACGGCCGGGCCGGAAGAAGAGGCGGCGGCGGCGGCGACGGCGGCGGCAGCGGCAACGGCGGCGGGCACGGCGCGGTGCGGCCGGCGCGGCGGGGGCGGGGGCGGCATCCGCCCGCCCGTCACGTCCGTCGCCTCGTTCCACTGCGCCACGAGCACGCCGGCATCGACCCAGAGGCTGCCCTGCACGGCGGCCGCCGCTCCGGGACCGGCGGCGGCGGCAACGACGGCGGCGCGGCGGGCGTGCGGCGGCGACGACGACGCGGGGCGCGTCGGCGCGCCCGGCAGCGGCTGCCGCGCCCAGAGCCTGACCGTGCCGTCCTTGGAGGCGGTCGCGATGAGGGTGCCGCGCGGGTTGAAGCCGACCATGGTGATGTCGCTGACGTGGCCCGAGAGGCGGGCGCACTCGGTGGGCGGGGCCCAGCGCAGGCGGGGCTGCTGCGGCGGAGGGGGCGGGGCGGGCGGCAGGGCGGAGGCAGAGGGCGGCTCCTCTGCTCTTGGCGCGCGCTGTTCCTCCGCCTCGTCGTCCTCCGCCGCCGCCACCGCCGCGACGGCCATAGGCCAGTGCCACACGTACATGGCGCAGTCGTCTCCGCCGGCCGCGATGAAGGCGCCGCACGGGGAAAAGGCGCAGCAGAGCAGCGCGATGCGGTTTTCCGGGCGCCCGTCGCCGTCGCCGCCGCCGTCGCCGCCGCCGTCGCCGTCGCCGCCGCCGTTGCCGCTCTGCCCGCCTCCTCCGGCGCCGTCTTCGTCGTCCGCCTGCTGCGCGAGCCGGTCCGCCTGCTGCTGCAAGTTGGCGCGCGCCCCACCGCGCGCGAGGGCCGCCTGCTGCCGCAGCGCCATCGCCTGCTGCCGGGCCGTGCCCCCGCGCGCCAGGGCCGCCGCGGCGACCGCCGTGTCTGCGGCGGCGGACGGAACGCCCCCAGCCGCTGCTGCTGCTGCCCCTGCTGCTCCTCCTGCTCCTCCTCCTGCCGGCACGCGCGCCGTCGAGGGCCCCGCGCCACCCGCAGCCGCCGCGGCCGTGGCCGCAGCCGCCACGCGGCGCGTACTGTGCACCCCCCCAGAGTCGGGACCGTCGCGCACGAGGGACAACGAGTGGGGGGGGGCGGGCCCGCCGCCGCCGCCCGCGCCGCCGCCCGCGCCGCCCGCGCCGGCCATGGCGGCGGCGGCCCTGTGCGACGAGGCGGCGGCCGCAAAGCGCGCGGCGCCGGGCCGCAGCACGACGGGCGCCACGCGCTCGTCGGCCGCGTCCCACAAGCGGCACGTGCCGTCGTACGAGGTGGACACGAGCGCGCGCGCCAGCGACCGGCGGGCCGGCGGCGAGGCAAAGGAAGAAGAGCGAGGGGGAGCATCAGCAGCAGCCGCAGAAGCGTGGCCCCGACCCCCGCCGCTGCCGCCAGCAGCCGGCGCCGCTGCTGTCACCCTCGCCGCCGCGTCGGCTGCCGCGGACGCCGACGGCGCCGCCGGCACCTCGAGCTCCAGCAGCGGGCAAAAGTCCACGTACGTCACCATGGCCGTGTGCCCAAGCAGGGTCGCCACGGGGTGCCCGAGCGGCGGCAGAGGCGGCCCGCCGCCCGCCCCCCCTTCCCCCGCGCGCCCGCCGCCGCCGCCGCTCCCGTCTCTGTCGCCGCTCCCATCTCCGTCGCCCCACCCGACCCCGGCCGCCGCCGCCACCGCCGCGGCCCCCAGCGACCACACCCGCACCGTGTGGTCGCACGACGCCGACGCCACCAGCGCGTTGTCCGCGCTCACCGCGAAATCCGTCACCTCGGCCTCGTGGCCGCGGCACGAGGCGAGCAGCAGGCCCGAGCGCGCCGACCAGATTTTTACCAGGTAGTCGTCCGCGCCCGTGACGAGGAGGTCGCCCGCGCGGTCGAATGTGACGCAGTAGACAGCGCTGCGGTGGCCGCGGACGGTGGCGTGGCGGCGCATGGAGCGCGCGACAAGGGGGAGCAGCGGGGCGCGGCCGGCGGCGGCGAGGCCGGCGCCGGGGCGGCCGGCGGCGCGGCCGCCGGCGCTGCCGGCGGCGCCGCCCGACTCGCGCAGGTGCTGCAGCAGCAGCGGGGCGGGGCAGCCCGGGTAGGAGGGCGGGCGCAGCCAGCGGGAGCGCTGCGCGCGCTCGAGCTGGAGCGCCTGGAGGCGCTGGCGCTCGCACATTAGGCGCACAGAGGCGGCGGCGGCGGCGGCAGCGGACGACGGCGCTGCTGCTGCTGCTGCTGCTGCTGCCACCGACGACGACGGCCCCAGCCGGCCGATGCCGTACGGCCCGAGCCCCCCCCCGCCTAGCAGCGAGCCCAGCCCGCCCGCCCCTGGCAGCGACCCCGGCGCCGCCGCGCGCCGCGCCTCGAGGGCCTCGGACCACAGCGCCGCGAGCGCGCCGGCCGGCAGCGCCGGAAACAGCGCCGCGCGCACGGCGCGGAACTCGGCGCCTTCGCCTTCGCCGCCGCCGCCGCCGCCGCCGCGGTTGTCCAAAGCGGCAATCCCGGTGCCGCGATCGGCGGCGGCAAAGGAGCGCTCGGCGCCCGTGAGGGCGTCGACGCGGCGCGGGAGCAGGCCGTGGGCGGCGGCCTCGCGGGCGAGGGCATGCGCGGCGGCGCGCAGCGGCGCGGGGAAGACCGGCGGCGCGCCGTTCTCGCTTTCGCCCTCGCGCGCTCCGCCTCCGGCGGCGCCGCCGCCGCCGCCGCCGCCGATCAGCCAGTGGAGCGCGAGGAAGAGCAGCTCGCGCGACATGGGGTCGGCCGCGGCCGGCGGCGCTGATGTCGTCGGTGTGCTCGCTGGCCGGTCGACCGCCATGGGCGTCGGCTGCTGTTGTTGCTGTTGCTCGGGCTGGTTGGGCGGCGCCGCCGCCGTCCCTCCTTGCCCTCCCGTCGTCGGCGCCGGCGTCGGTTCGGCGTCCATGTTTGTGTTGCCGCGCGCCGCTCCGACGCCTCTGCGAGCGCGACCGAGGTCGAGGACGCTCGGGCGCCCTCTCCTTCGTCGATCACCCTCGCTGCCGGGCGCGGAGGATCAATTGGCTGTGTGTGGCGCGCGCAGGGGGAGGAGGACGTTTTCTCGCGACCCCCCCCCGGAAAACGCAAGGGAAGGGGGGACAAAAAAGGGCCGGAAGCAGCGTTCAAAGGGGGGGGAACGCAGCTGTCTCGCCCTATCGACGAAGGGGCATGGCTCGGGCAAGGGGAGGGCGGGTCGCTCGAGAGGGGGCTGGCGCGCGCGAGAGGGGGAAGGGGGGGGGGGCGGAGCCCGCGGACCCGAAAGTTGGGACGGGACGAATGGCGGGGCGCGCGCGTCGAGTAGTGTCGTGGCGGGGGGCGAACGAAATGGACAGGGGGGGGCGCGCGCGGGCGGACGTGCGATTTTTATTTAGTTCGAGCCAGGCGGCAGGCGCGCGCGCGCGTTTGTTCCGTTCGGTCCGGCCGCGTCTGCGTTGATAAAGATTCGGCGCCCCGCTTGATTGGGCGACTCTCCAAAGCGGACCGCCGCGCGACCCTGCGCTCCTCATCTTCTCCGAGATCGTGTTTCGCGTTCGTGGCACTTGGAGAGAATCCGCGATCTGATCTCCTCAGAACACTCGACACATTTCCCTTCTTCAAACGCCTCCCTCACTCCCCAAACGGGCCGACGATCGCGCGCGACACACGCGTCTGTAGTGGGCGGTACCTCCACCGCGCTTTTGGGCCGGCAGAGGGCGGAGGAGCAGCGGAGGAAGGAACCACCAAAACCTCTGCAAAAAACCAACGCAAACGCCAAACGCCAAAGTGACGATGGCTAACCGCAAGAGGCCGCCAGCCGTGGCGGCTTGGCTGCTGCTGCTGCCGCTCCTGGTGCTGGCGCTGGTGGCTGCGCCTCAGGGGTGCGACGCCAAGGCCGCCCAGGCCGCCGCCGCGCCGCCCCCGGCCGCCGTGCGGCGCGCCGCCCGCGGCGTGTTGCCCGACCTTGCGCCGCGCTACGCGCCCAAGCCGGACGGGTCGTGGCCGTGCCTGGACGGCTCGGCCGTGCTGCCATCGTTCTCGCGCGTCAACGACGACTTTTGCGACTGCCCCGACGGCAGCGACGAGCCGGGCACGTCCGCCTGCCCCTCGGGCACCTTTTTCTGCGCCAACCGCGGCCACGAGAGCCGGGCGCTGGCGTCGGCGTTTGTGGACGACGGGGTTTGCGGCGAGTTTTTTTCTTCTTCTTTTCTTTCGGCCTTTTGTTTGATTTCTCGCATCTGCTTCGCTCGGGGGCGCAAAGCCGCGCGTGTGTTTCGTCTTCACGGGCGGGTTGACGGCAGGTTGCGGGTTTTTATTTTCTCGCCGCCATCGTTTCGGCGCTCTCACGCCGCGTGCCCCGCCTCGTCGCCCCCGCCCTCCCCCACCAAAAAAACAAAACACAAAACAGACTGCTGCGACGGCACGGACGAGGCCCCCGGCGCGTGCCAGAACACGTGCCTCGCGGCCAACGACGCCAAGCGCGCCGCCCTGCTCAAGCGCGCCGCCGAGTACCGCGACGCGCTCGGCCGCCGCGCCGAGGCCGCCGGCGCGGCCGCCGGCAAGCGGGCGGAGATGGCGGCGCGGGCGGCGGCGGTCGGCGGCGAGCTCGAGCAGGCGGCGGCTGCGGTCGCGGAGGCCGAGGCCGAGGTGCAGCGGGCAGACGCCGAGGCGGCGCGCGCGAAGGAGGAGCGGCGGCAGCGCGAGGAGCAGGAGGCGGCGGCAAAGGCGGAGGCGGAGGCCGAGGCGGCCAAGGCCAAAGGCGGCGACGCGCCCGAGGCGGCGGCGGCGGCGCAAGAGGCGGCGGCACAAGAGGAGCCTGCTGCCGCCGCTGCCGCTGCCACTGATGCGGACGCGGCTGCTGCTGGTGGTGGCGACGAGGCGCCCAAGGCCGTGAGTCGGGCAAGGGGAAGGTGTCTTGTTGGGGAGGGACGCTCCGGTCTCGTCCCCTTCGGGGCGCGCTCCAAAAAGAAAAACAAGACCAATCTCACCGCCGCCGCCGCTCCCCGAAACAACCAAAACAACCACGCCAAGCAACAGGCCGAGGCCGAGGCCGAGACGGACGAGGAGCGCGGCCGCCGCATCGCCGCGCAGTGGACGACCGACCCGGAGGCGGCGGGAGCCGGCAAAGAGGACACGGTGCGTTGGGCGCGGCCGGGGGGGGGCGGGGGCAGGAGGCGAACGCCAGCGGGGGGCGCGACGCAGGAGCAGCAGCAGCAGCAGCAGCGGCTGCAGCAGCAACAGCGGCAGTGGCAGCTAGGGCAGGGCTGGCGGCGGCGAGGCGGGGCGCCGCCCGTGCCGCTTGCGGCGGCGGCGGGAGCGGTAGCGGCGGCGGCGGCGGCGGCAGCGGCGCTCGCCGGGATTGTCGCGTCGGCGCGGCGTCGGCGCGGCCGCCGCCGCCGAAGAGGCTCCCGCGACGGGTGGCCCCCTCCTTCCTCGGCGCGCATTAGGCCCGCCTCTCCCGGGCGGCTGCCGACCTCCCGCCCGGCGGCGGCGGCGCAGGCGGCGGCGGGCCCCCCGACCCGCGCAGCCGCCGCCGGCCTCGAGGCGCCCGGCCCCCCCCGCGCCCCCTCGCCGCCGCCGCCGCCGCCGGCGGCAAGCGGCCGCCCGGCGGCGAGGTGCGTCGGCGGGCGTCGGCTGAAACAGGGGGCGGGGCGGGGGGCGGCGGCGATTGGTCTTGGCGGCGGCGACATCAAACACACACGCAAGCGCGGACTCGCACGTCACTCACTCTTCCTCTCTCACCCCAAAAAACACAGCACAAAAAACACACCACAACAAAACAAAAAAACAGGCGCCGGCCGGCGGCGGCGCCGTAACGGCGTCCCCCAGCGGGGCTGGCGACGACGGCGGCACCGTCGGCGGCGGCAAGAGCTTCTCCTCGCGCCTGCTGCGCGCCCTGATCGATTCCGCCATAGCGGTCGCCACAGGGGGCATGAGCCTCGAATTCGACCCCCCCGCCTCCTCGCCCTCTTTGCCGCCCGGTGGCCAGGGCGACGGCAACGCGGTCGCGCCCGCTGCCGCCGACGCCGCCGTTGCCGCCGACGACCCGGGCGCCGATGCCGGCGCCGCCGCCCACGAGCCTTGGGACGAAGACCCCTTTGGCGCCGAGGAGCCGGACGGCGACGGCGGCCCCCCGTCCCCCTCCGCCGAGGCCGCCGCCGCCGCCAACCCCGAGGCCGTTGCCGCCGCCGCCGCCGCCGCCGCCCTCGAGTCGGCGCGCGAAACGGCGCGCGCCTTGGAGCGCGAGCGCGAGCTGCTCTCCCGCCAGAAGGAGCACGACTTCGGCGCCGACGGCGCGTGGCTGGCGCTCGCGGGCCAGTGCGCCGAAACTGGGGGCGGCGCCGGCGGCCACTTCACCTACCGCCTGTGCTTCTTCGACGCGGCGGCGCAGGTGGACGGCGCCGGGCACGAGACGTCGCTTGGCAAGTGGGCGGGGATCGAGCGGGGGGCGCCAGAGGGGGAGGGGGCCGCGGCGGGCGGGGAGGGGGAGGGGGGACAGGGCCGCCCGGGCGCGGCGGCGGGCGAGGCGGGCGTGGCCGTGTTTTCCGGCGGCGACTGGTGCCAGAACGGCCCCGCGCGCTCACTGCGCGCCAGGCTGGTGTGCGGCGCCGAGTTCCGCGCGTGGGGCGCCTCCGAGCCCGAGACGTGCGTGTACGCGGCGACCGTCTCCGCGCCGCAGGCGTGCTCGCAAGAGGGGCTTGCGGCGCTCGAGCGGGCGGCGGCGGCGCTGGAGGCCGAGCAGCGGCGGCTGGCGGGCCAGATCGCGGCGGACGAGGCGGCGCGGCGGCAGGAGGCGGCGGCAGGGGAGGAGGAGGAGCAGGGGGCGGCGCCCGCCGCCGGGCACGACGAGCTGTGAGTGAGGGAGACACGACGCCTGCCGGGCGCGCCCGCCGCCGCCGGCCGTCGCTCTGTATTTTTTTTTAGGGCGGCGGACGCGCGCTCGCTCGCACCAAGGCGGAAAACAAGATCAAACGATCGCCGAGTCAATAGATCGACGCGAGGTTTTGTAAGTATGGTGGCACGACTACCAATACATGCACATGTGTCGATCGCGTCATTCGGCGTGCGCGTGCCCGCCGTCCGCTGCTGCGCCCCCTGCCGCCGCCGCCGCCGCCCCTTGGCCCTCTTGCCGCACGCGCCGCTGCGACCGCCGCTCCCTGTCGTGCCCCTCCGCCTCTCGCGCCGCCGCGCGACGCGACCACCACCACCACCCCCCGCGCGCCACCAGAAACCCCGCGCTCGCCGCCATGAACGGCGACGCGCGCGCCGCCGCGCGCATCTCCGCCGCCGTCGCCTCGCCGTCCCAAAAGTCGCACCGCCACCGCACGCTCTCCGGCCTCTCCGCCGCTGCCGCCGCCGCCCCTGTTTTCCAAGCGCCGCCGCTGCCGCCCCTGCCGCCGCCGCCGCCGCCAAGCCCGCCCGCTCCGTCCTCCTCCTCTCTGTCGGCAAGCGGACAAGTCCGCCCGCCCGCCCGCATCGCCTCGGCCACGCCCCCCTCGAACCCACAAAACAGGCGCGCGGCGTCGTCCGGCGACGCCAGCGGTTCCTCCCCCGTCGCCTCGGACACCCAGCGCACCAGCGCGGCGAGGTGGTGCCTGCCGGCGTACCGCGCGCGGCGGAGCATCGGCGGCGGCGGCGGCGCAGGGCGGGCGCCCGACGCCTCCTTGCCCCCGTCGCCGTCGGACGCGAGGCGGCGGGGAGGGGGGCGCTGCGGCGGCCGCGCTTGCCCTTGCTGCTGCTCGTCGCTGTCCCCCTGCTGCTGCTGCTGCTGCCACCCCTGCTGCTGCTGCTGCCCCTGCTGCTGCTGCTGCTGCTGCTGCCTCTGCCGCCGCCGGCGCCGCTGCTGCTGGTCCCGCCACCCGGGCCCCCGGCCGACCCCCGGCCCGAACGCGTGGACGGCCGGCAGCGCGCGCAGCACGGTCGCCAGCGGCCTGGCCGCCACGGCCGCCGCCACGGCCGCGCCCTGCCGCAGCCGCGCCGCACGCCGCCGGCGCGCCTCTTGCTCGTCCTCCCCCTCCTCCTCCTCCTCGGCCCCCGCCCCCCTCCCCCCCGCCGCCGTCCGGGACAGCCGCGGGGCCGACGGCGGCGGCGGCGGGCGCGGCGCCAGCAGCAGGCCCCGCGCGGGCGCCGACGAGGTGAGCTCGGCGTAGCTTGCGACGGCGAACCCGACGGCGTCGCGCGCAAAGAAGGCGGGCAGGCACGACTCGTAGAGCCGGCGCAGGGCGAGCGAGTTGGCGTGGTCGTCGCGCCAGCTGTCGAGGAAGAGCACGACGACGGCGCGCGGCAGCGGCGGCAAGGGGGCGGGGCGGCGGCCAGCAGGGCGGCGTCCGCGGCGCAGCGGCGGCCGCGGCGGCGGCCGCGACGGTCGGGCGCTCTCCTCGACCTCGTCCTCGTCCCCGTCCGGCCGTGCCCAAAATTGCGGCGCGGGCGTCTTTGGCTCCACACTGGCGCGCGCCAGGGCCTCGGTCAGCTCGTACAAGCTCGTACCATTGACGCGGCGCGCCCGGTTGTCTGCCGCGGGGAAGCGGGGGCGGCGGCGGCCGCCGCGCCGGCCGCCTGCGCCGTCGGACGAGGCCGCGCCGCCCAGCGACCAGAGGCGCGTCGCGAGGGAGGCGAAGAAGCCTGCGGAGGCCGGGGGTGTCTGTGTCGCAATGGCTGTCTCGGCAGTGGCCTGCGGCGCTGTGCCTGCTGCCGCTGCCGCGGCGATCGCGATCACAAACAACGGGAGGAGGAGGACGATGAGGGAAGGAGGTGTCACTGCCGCGAGGTCCCTCGGCGCGCGCCGCCGCCTCATTATCAAGGTCGCGTGCGCTCTGCTCTACTGATGCGACGCGGACGGCGCCATGGCGGGTCGTGTCGATGGACGGCTCGAATGATCGCGTGTGGAGAGACGTGAAGCGGCTGCGACGCCGTGCTTTTGCTCCCGTTTTGGCTGCGAGCGTCCCTCCCCCGCTCGTCCTCTTTTCTCGGCGGCACTCAAGCCAAAACACGCAGAGACTTTCTTGTTTGCACATCACACAGGCTATAAAGAGGAGAGCCGCGGCGCGCAAGTCGATTCGTTCGGACTGTCGGGAGGGATTCGTTCGCGTGAAGAAATAATGCAAGAAGGACCGCGCGAGGCAAAAGGGCGGGCGCTCACCAAGACAAGAGAACAAGGCCAAGGAAAAACCGCGCCCGTCCCTCCCCAAGAAACAAAAGGCGAAAACAACCACGCCTCCCTACTCCTCCTCGTCGTCGTCGTCCTCGCCCTTGACGGTCGGGTATCGCCCGGCGTCCGTGTACGACATGCTCGCCACCCACCCCTTGGGCGCCACGTACCGCCGCTCGTTGGCCGCGCTGAACCGAAAGAGGGCAAACTGCGCGCCGAAAAAGAGCAGCGCGGCCGCGGCCGTGTTGCGGCGCCAGCCCTTTGGGTCGCACCACCAGCCGCCCGAGGGGGACCAGACCTCTGCGGAGCGGGAGCCGATTCGATAGGGATTTGGTGTGGGGGTGGATCGAGGCGGGGCGGGAGGTGAGAGGCGTGTGGAGGCAAGGATAGGGGGTGCAGGCCACCATCGGTCCGTCGGCGTCGGAACTTGGGGACGCCGACGCCGACGCCGACGCCGACGCCGACGCGCGCGGTGCGACGCTTCGCTGGCCGGCCACGTTGCGTGCAAGTCTCCGAGCAGCCATCTCTGACGCCACGGGAAGCTGACGATACCGACGGTCGGGATCATTCGCGCGCGGCTGGCGGTGCGGAGAGTTGGGCCCTCTGTGGTGGCGCGCGCGGGGAGAAGGAAGGAAAAAACAACGCACCCTTGAAGACGTGGTGCCCTCCTGGCCTGTAGCTGTCCCCGCCGCCGCCGCCCATGCTGCCTTATCGCTTTGCTCGCTTGCTCGCTGCGCGTTCACGACACGTGCGCGCGCGCGCGACAAAGAGAGAGAGAGGGAAGGTTTGCTGTCTCTCTCCCTTCCTCCTTTTCAGTGATCTCCGATCGCCGGTGGATGTGTGCGCCCGCGTTGTAAACGAAGGTGTGTGTTTATGCTCTCAGAGTGTCGAGGGTCGGGTTGTGCGCAGGAAAGGGACGCGCGTGGGAAACCCGGCTTTCTGGAGTTGCTGCCTCGAAGGAGGCAGGAAGAAAACAGGGGGAGAGTCGCCTCTTCCAGACGCCAAACGCGCCGTCCGTCCGCCCCAAAGCAACCACGACTACTACGAAAACTCTGCCGCTCGAAACAATCGCCATAAGCTAAGCCAATCGGACAGAGGGCGCCGGGAGAAGACTGCGCGCGCAAAAACAACGCGCTCACAGGTCGGAGGGGGGCAAGAGGCGGAGAGAACGCGTGAAGGGGGGCGCTCTCGCGCAGCCATGGCCGGCCCGCGCGCGCTCGAGGTGCGAACGAGGGAGGAAGGCCCAGGGGCACGTCCCGGCTCGGCGGCCGCGCGCTCTTGCAGACCTGGGGCGCCGCGTGTTTTTCAGCCGGGGAGGGAGAGGGAGGGAGGAGGGGGGGGGGAGGAGGGGAGGGAGGAGGGAGGGACAGGCCGCGGGCGGGCGGCGGCAGCGCGATCGCGCGGCGGGCGGCCGAACCCCGACCGAAAGAAACCGACCGAAAAACTTGCGTTTGCCAAACGCCCCAAAACCCAAGATCGTCCGCCCCAAACCCCAAAACAACCCCCCCCATCGCAATCTCACAGGTCGCGCGCGCCCTGGTGCGCGAGCTCGAGCAGGCCGTGCGCCCGGCCACCGGCGCGGACGCGCTCCGAGCCGAGGGCGACGCCGCCGCGGATGGCGGGCCCGGCGGCAACGCCGCCGGCCAAAGCCGCGCCTCGCCGGCTGCCGCGCTCGCCGCGCTGCTCGAGCGCCACGAGGCGTCCTACCGCGACGCGGCGGGCGACGCGCACTGGCAGCCGGCGCTGAGGGCGCAGCATCCCGTGGGCCACGTGCTGGCGGCCCTGCGCGAGCGCGGCGGCGCAGGGCTCGCCGCCGTCGACGCGGCGACCGCCCGGTGGGCGCTGGCCCCCCCGCCCTGCGGCGGCGGCCACGGCGCAGGGTCCGCCGCCGACGAGGACGGCGGCGACGGCGGCGGCGACGACGGCGGCGACCAATGCAGCACCGAGCTGCGCGTGGCCGCCCTGCGCCTGTCGGCCGCGTGCGCCGACTGCCTGCTGTTCCGATACCCGCTGACGGACAAGGACGCGGTTGAGCGCCTGTCCGCGTGGGCGCTCGAGGCGCTCGAGCGCGGATCGGCCGAAGCCGAGGCGGAGGCCGCGGCGGCGGCGGCGGCCGCGGCGGGCAAATGCGACAAAAATAAATCGGCGCCGCCGCCGCCGCCGCCGCTGCCGCTCCCGACGGCCGCCGCGCTGCTGCGCGCCGAGCTCGGCGCCCACGCGCTCGGCCTGGTGGCCGTGGCGCTCACGCACGAGCCCTGCGCCGAAGAGGCGGTGCGCTCACCGCTCCTGCCGGCGCTGTGCCGCTTTGTGCGGGCTGAAGCCGCGGCCGCCGCCGCCGCCGCCGCCGCCGCCGCCGCGGTCGCCGCCGCCGCTCGCCCGCCGCCGCGCGTTGTGGACTTTGTTTCAGACCACCGCGCCGCCGCGCCGCCGCCGCCGCCGCCGCCGCCGCTCCTTTCCGCGCCCGCCCCGACCTCCTCCGCGCCTCTTCCCGCCCCCAGCTCGGCGCAGGGCATCCCTCCATCGAAGAGCGATCAGCACGCGCCGAGCGGTACGTGGCCGCGGGCGGAAAGTTGCGAGCGCGCGCCCGACGCGCAAAAACGCGAACGATTCGCGGGCGCCGCCGAGGACGCCGCCGCCGCCGCCGAGGACGCCGCCTGCGGCCGCCGCCGCCGCCTCGCCGCCGCCCGCCGCCGCCGCGCGCTCGCCGCGCTCCGCTGCCTCGGCTCGCTCGGCGAGTACGTCGAGGCGCTGCCGCCGTTCCTGGCCGAGGGCGCCGCGGGCGCGCGCGCGGTCGCCTTGCTGCTCGCGTCTGCGGGCGCCGCGGGCGACCTCGAGGCGGCGCAGGAGGTGCTGCTCGGGCCCGCGTGCGCTCTGATGGCGCACGCCCGGTTCGCCGACGCGTTTGTGGCGGCCGGCGGCGTCGGCGCGCTCCTGGCGACGCTCGCCGCCGCCGGCGCGCCCGGCCTGGCCGCCGCCGCCGTTCCCGCCCGCCCGCCCGCATCCGCCGCGGCCGACGCCGCCGCCGCCGCACCCCCCGCCTCCTCCTCCTCTCTCTTCTTGTTCGCGCCCTCTGCTCGTCGCCACAGCAACCCGCTGCGGCAAGGGCCCGCGACCGCGTCCGCGCCGCCCGCCCCCCTGTGCCGCGCGGTCGTGCCCCCGCGCCTGCGCTCGGGCCTGTCGCTCGTGCTGCTCGGCTTGGCGTCGCTGCCGCGGCCGCTCGGCCGCCTGATGGCGGCCTGGGGCAGCGGCGGCGGCGGCGGCGGCGGCGGCGGCGAGGGGGGAATCGCCGGGGCGGGCCGGCCACTGCCCGAGGAGCCGCAGCCGTCCTCGCAGCAGCAAGGGGAGGCCATGGTGGGCGCGCTGCTGGCGCTGCTGCTGTGTCCCTCGGACCCGGCGCGCCGCAACGCGGCCGCGGCCCTGGAGCGCGTCGCGGCGCACGCGCCGGCCGTGCAGGCGCTGTCGGCGGGCCGAGGGGAGGGGCTGGCGCGGCTGCTGGTGCCCGTTCGGCGGGCGCTGCTGCTCCGGCGGGCGTCGGCGATGGCGGCGGCGGCGGCCGGGCAGCAGGCGCCGCCCCCGCCGCCGCTCTCGGGCGCGGCTGGCGCCTCGGCGGCGGCCGAGCTGCGCCTCGAGCGCCAGGTGGCGTACTACGCGCTGCGGGCGCTGCTGGAGCACGTGCGCGCGAGCTTCGTGTGGTGCGTGGACGACGTGAGGCGCGAGAGGCAGGAGCAGCAGCAGCAGCAGCAGCACGAGCAGGAGGAGGAGGAGCAGGAGGGGGCGGCGGGGCGGACCGCGGCGGCGGCGGCCTTGGCAGGCGGCGGCAACGGCCCGCCGCCTCCCCCCCACCCGCCGCACCTAGACACCTCTCCCGAGGCCGTCGACGCTGCGGTCGCGTGCCTGGCCGCCGAGCCGCGCCTGTTCCGCGCCTTTGCCGGGTGGGACGCTGCTGGCGGTAGCAGCAGCAGCAGCAGCAGCAACAGCAGCGGCGGCGGCGCCCCCCCCCGCCGAGCCCGCTGCCGCGCCGCCGGGCCCCTCTATGCGGCGCTGGGCGTCCCGCGCCTGCTGCTCGAGGTGCTTTCGCTCGCGCCGCGCGACGACCGCTACTTTGCCGGCATGGCCGCCACCGCGGCCGAGGCGCTGGCAGTGCTGGCGCTGTCGGCGGCGTGCCGCGAGCAGATGCTGCCGGCGGCGGCGACCGGGGTGCGGGGGCAAAACGGCCCCCTCGGCGCGGCCGCCGCCGCCGCTGCCGCCGCCGCCGCCGTTGCCGCCGCCGCTTCTGAAGATGAGGGCGAGGCGATGAGCGGCGACGACGTCGGAAGCAGCGGGAGCGGCAGCGGGGGCGGGACTGGCAGCGGCTACAGCGACGAGGATGACGAGGAGGAGGCCGACGACGACGATGACGGGGGCACCGGCGCCGAGCACGCCGCCGCAGCCGCCGCCGCCGCCCCTGGCGCCGACGACGGCGACGCGGGCGACGACGACGGCGAGGGCGGCGCCGCGCTGCAGCGCGCGCTCCTGGCCTCGAGGCGGGAGGCCGAGGCGGCGGCTGTGAGCGCCGGCGCGGCCTCGGGGGTGCGGCTGCGTCCCTTTGCCGCCGCCGGGGCAGAGGCAGCCGCAGCAGCGGCGGCAGCGGCCGCCCTCCTGGCGCCGCAACCGCCGCTCGCCCCAAGCCCCGTCCTGCTGATCGAGGCCGCTTCGGACGCCCTCCGCCGCTCCGCCCAGGCGGCCGAGCACGCCGCCGCGGTCAACAGCGCGCCATACGGCGGGCGCAAGTCAAGCCTGGCGGGCGCGGCCGCGGACGAGGCGGCCGCGGCGCTCTCGGCGCTCTCGCGCCTGGTGGCGCCGCTCTGCTGCCCCGGAAAGGAGGAAGGGGAGGGGCGGCTGGAGGAGGAAGGGGGCGGCGGCGGCGGCGGCGGCGGCGGCGGCGGCGGCGTTGCTGCGGCCGCCGAGGCCGACGCCCAGGACCGCGCCCACGGCCGCGCCCGCGCCGTCCTGTCTGAGGCCCGCGGCGTGGCCGCGCTCCTGCAGCTGCTCGAGGGCCAGCGCCGCCACCGCGCGCGCCTGCTCCGCCTGGCCGCGCGCCGCCCGAGCTGGCAGCGGCCCCGCACGGCTGGCGCGGCCGTGGCCGCCGCCGACCGCGCCCGCGCCCTGTTGGCCGCCGCCCTGGCGGGCCTGGCGCGGGGCGACGGCGCGTCGCGGCACCTCTTGTCGCGGCTGGGCGTCGCGGAGCATCTCGCCGAGCAGCTGGCGGAGCTCGGGCCTGCGGCTGCGGGCGCGGCGGAGGAGGATGATGACGGCGCGCCCTCTGCTTTCGGGCTGCTGCTGCCGGCGGTGGCGCCCCCGGCGGCCCCGCCGCTGCCGCCGCTGCCCCGCAGTGTCCACGCAGCCGCCCTCGCGCCCCTCGCGCCCGGCGTTGCCAAAGCAGAGGATGGGGTGTTCGGAACCGCGCCTGACTCCCCGTCGGATTTGGCGCCCCTGCCGTTCTTCTGGGGGCCCAGCGGCAGCGCGGCCGGCGGCGGAGACGGCGGCAGCGACGGCGGCGGCCGAGGGGGCGCCTACCCGGGCCCGCCGCCGCCGCCACGACACTCGGAGCAGCAGCAGCAGCAGCAGGAGCAGCAGGCAGGGGACGGGCTACACGGCCATGCGCTCGGGCAGCACGGTCGTCATGGTGAGTGGTTTGGGGTCTCTTGCGCAGAGTTTTATTGGCCCGCGCGCGCGCTGCATCGCGCGCGATCGTAGTTTCCAGGTATTTTCCAGGTATTTTCGTCCCTCTTTTTTTCGCGCTTCTTTTTTCGTCCCCGAAAGGGGGTCAAAAAATGCCCTGGCCCCTGTGGGCGCCTTCCCCATTCCCTTTCCTCCCAGGAAAGCATCAAGGACCCGACCACAGAGAGTGCCACACACACACACACATCGCTACGCAAGGACAGCACAAGGCACACGCTCGTCGCGCGACCACCATCAAATAAAAATGGCCGCCACCGCCAACGGCAACGGCAACGGAAACGGCGCTGCGCCGCCGCCCGCCGCCGCCGCCTCCTACGCCGCGGGCCTGCGCGCCCCGCTGTCCCAGTCGGCCCGCACCGCCGACCAGGGCCCCGCCTGCGGGGGCAAGGGCCGCGCCGCCGAGTGGCGCAAGGTGCTCGCCGGCGACCCCGTCGAGATCAACCCCTCCGCGGGCGACGGCTACAAAGTGATGACGGCGCGCGAGTGGGCGGCGCGCTGGCGGCGCAACGGCGACGTCTGCGCGGCGGCATTTGCCGCCGCCGCTTCTCCAGCGTCGGGCGCCGCGCCGGCTCCGGAGGCCTCGCCGCTGGGGCGGTGCCTGGCTTGCGGGTCGGACGACACCAAGGAGCACGGTGAGTTATAATTGTTGGCTTGTTTGTCGGGTGGGTTGGAGCTCGAAAATTTGCGTCTCTTTCGAGAGATGGGCGCAGCGACACGAAAAGACGACGACGCTAAAAAACAAAGAACGCCGCTACACCCCCGCCCCAAAAAACGAAAAAACCAAAAAACACAGCATTCTACCAGACGTGGTGCCGCGGCCGCAAGCACTGGGAGTCCGAGTCCGTCTGCCTCGCGTGCCACGCCTTCTCCCGCCACGCCTACCGCGACCCGGACTTTGAGGCGCCCGAGGAGGCCGAGAAGAAGCTTTGGATGGCGCTGGCGGCGGCGCCGGCGCCGGGCGCGGGCGCAGCGGCGGCGGCAGCGGCGGCGGCGGCGGCCGTGTGAACGCTCGTCGCGCGTTTCCGCCCCCGCTCCTCTGCTCTACCGTGTGCGTGTGTGCGCCATTTCTCTGGGTCGCCGGTCTTTTCTTCTTTTTGCACAAGGGAGCATCCTTTGCACTATCCTCCTCTGTCGTCTTGCGCCCCTCCCTTGTCCTCCCGCCCCCCCCCGCGAAACCAAAAAAGACATCAAACGGCGCCGGCCCCCTCGCTCTTCCCCCTCACTCGGCGGGCGCCGCCGCCGCCGGCACGCGCGGCAGCTTGCGGCGCTCCTCCTCGAGCGCGGCGGCGTCCGCCTTCTGCGCGGCCACGTAGTCGGCGTAGGGGAGCGGGTGGTGCGCCCAGCACGCGCGCGAGAAGAAGTCCTTGACCTTGGGCACGTGCTCCGGCACCAGCACCGGGCCCTTGTCCTTGCTCGCGCCGTTCTGCAGTCGCGGCGTCGCGGCGTCGTTTTTTTTTTGGTTTTTTTTTCGTTCGCAAGAGGGGAGGCCGGGATTGGACGTGAGCAACCGACAACTCTCCTCTTTTCTTCTTTTCCTTTTCCTTTTCCGTCAGCCACCACCGACAACGCAGCACATAGCGCACCTCCTCGAGCAGCGTCGCCACGTCCGCGTGCCCCATGCGCGCGGCCCAGTGCCAGGCGCCCTCGCCCGCGTTGTTGGTCGCGCCGGCCTTTGCCCCGAGCTGCAGCAGCAGGCGCGCGCCCTCGGGCCATCCCTGCCACGCGCAGGCGTGGAGCGGGGTGTTGCCGGCGGCCTCGACCTCGTTGACGTCCTCGCCGGCGTCGGCGAGGCGCACGATGGCTGTGGTGTGTCGCGTTTTTTGAGGGGAAAGGGATCGGGTTGGCGGGGCCGCCGCATGTGATTTTTTCGCCGCGGCCCGTCTTTTTTTTTTCCTCGTCCGACGTCCGACGCCCCCCCCCCCCCTTTTTCTCTTGTCGTCCTCGGCAAACGCACCCTCGGCGTCGCGGTTGTGCGCCGCGCGGTGCAGCAGCATGCGGCCCACGCGCCCCTGCCCGCGCACGCTCCCTCCCCCGTCGGGCTTGACGCCCACGGGCCCGGACCACCGCGGCAGCGGCGCGTCGTCCGGCAGGCGGCCCCACCAAGGGTCGCGCTCCATTTTCTTCGCTTTCGCTTCTTCGTGTGTCGCTTTTTTTGGCGCCGGCGCTTTATTTTCGTCCCCTCTCCTCTCGTCCTCTCCTCTCGTCCTCTTGTGCGCCTCGCTTCGAGGTCGGCGATCGAGCTTTGCTCGTTGGGAGTCTTGCGCCGGAGCGAAAGAAAGAGATCGAATGCGGAGCGAGCAAGCGCGAGGGCCCCCCCCTTTTTGACCTCTTGTCTTCTTTCGCCTTTCGCTCACGCCCGAACGATCAAACCGCCTTTTTGCCGCTTCCCCAAACCCGCAACCAAAAAAAACAGACGCCGGCCCCTCATCCGCCAGCCCGGTGACGCCGACGACGACGGCGACCGCCACCATCGCCACCACGCCGGCGTCCACAGCTACCAGCGCACCCGCGACGTCCGCCCTGGCTGGGGCGGCAGGCGGAGGGAGCGTCGCGTCAACGGCTGCCGCTGCCGCCGGCGGCCCGCCGCCGCCGCCGCCGTCGTTGCACCGGCCCTTTGAGCCGCAGCAGCAGCAGCAGCAGCAGCAGCAGCAGCAGCAGCAGCAGCAGCAGCAGCAGCAGCAGCAGCAGCAGCAGCAGCAGCTCCCGCCCCTGGCCCCGCTCCCACGTCCCCCTGCCTGGACCGCCCGCCTCGCGCGCGCGGCCCTCGAGCTCGTCGCCCTCACGGCGGCGGGCAGCGGCCGCCCAGCCGCCGCGCGCCTCGCCGCCGAGGCGGCGGCCGGCGGCGACCCCGCGGCGTCGCGCCTGCTCTGGCGCGCCCTGTCGGGCGGCGGGCCGTCGCCGATGCATGAGGAGCCCGGCGAGGGCTTCGAGCACGACGACGAGGCGGCGGAGGAAGCCGGCCTCTTCGCACCGGCAGCCCCGCGGCGCACGGGCGCGCTCGAGCGCGTCGACCGGGCGGCGGCCGCGCGGACCCGCTGCCCCCCCCGGCTGCCCCCGCCGCAGCAGCAGCAGCAGCAGCAGCCGGGGGCGGCGGGCGGGTCCAGCGGCCTCGCCGGCGGCGTCAAGCGCCGCGCCGAGCCGCCCCCGGCCCCGCCGCTCAAGCGTCAGCAGGCCGGGCCGTCATCCCTGGCCCCGGCTCCGCCCGCCCGCCCGGTGTCGCTTCTGGCCAACCTTCCTCGGCGGCTGCCTGCGGCGGCGGCGGGGGCGGTAGCGGCCCCGGCAACGGGGACGGCTGCGGCGGCCGTTGGCGGCGGCGGAGGCGCCTCCGGCCCGCGCCTTGGCGGCAGCGACGCCGTCGCTCGACGCTCCAGCAGCGCCCAGAGCAGCGGCGGTGCCGCCTGCGCGACGGCGCCCTCCACCCCTGCGCCGGCGCCGCCCCTGCCGCGCCACCACCACCACCACCACCAAGGCGAAGGCAACGCGACGCCCGCCTTTGCCGCCGCCGCCCCGCCTCGGCCTTCTGGCTTTGACGGCGGCGCCGCGGCCGCGCGTTGGCTGCACCGCGAGACGACGGGCTCCCGCGGTCTGCCGGGATCCCTGACGGACCGCCGCCTCGCTTGCTCGCGCTTCCGCCTGGCGCGCACGGTGCGCGGCGGGGGCAGCTCGGGTGCCGAGCCGCCCTCGGCCGCGTGCTTTTTGCGCGGCGGCGGCGGCGGCGGCGGCGGCGGCGGCGACGCCCAGTCCTCCCCACGTGGGGCCCTGCTGATCGTCGGCGGCCGCGACGGCGCGCTGCGCGTGTTGGACGCGGCCACGGGCGCCTGCCTGGACGAGGCGCCCGCCGCGCCCTCGCGCCGGGAGGCGGGCGGCGTCATCGCAAGCGAGGGCGGCAACGGCGGCGGCAGCGGCAGCGGCGGCAACGGCGGCGGCCGCACATGCGGCCACGCGTCGGCCGTCCTCTCGCTGAGCGCCTGGCAGCCGTCCTCGTCCATGTTTGCGCCCGACGAGGTGGGCGGCCTGCTCGCCTCCTCGTCCGCGGACGAGACGCTGCTGTGGGGGACGGCCGGAAGCGGCGGCGGCGCGCGCGCGTCGCTCGCGCGCCGGCCGCTGCTGAGGCTCCCGGGCGCGCGCCGCGCGACCCTGGCCCCGTCCGACGGCGCCGTGCTGGCCGCCGAGGTCACGAGCCGGCGCGGCGCCCTCTCCACCACGCTACGCGTGTACGACACTTGCACGGGCGCGGCCGTGGTCGAGCTGCCGGCGTTCGCGGCGGCCGCGCGCCGCCACGGGCAGCAGCAGGCGGCGACGCAGCAGCAGCAGCAGCAGCAGCACCGGCAGCGGCGGCAGCAGCTCGGCCCGGCCTGCTCCTTTGGCCTCTTGCCGGGCGCCGGCGGCGCCGACACCGTCCTGCTGTGGGGCCGCGCCCTGTGGGACACGCGCGCGCCGACCGGCCGCCCCGCGCACGTCTTTGACGACGTGGACGCCCCCTGGCCGACGGCGGCGGCGGGAGGGCAAGGCCAAGGCGCCGCCGCCGCCCTCTTCCCGCCTTTTGCCGCCGCTTCTTCTTCCGCCGAGGCGCGGTCTTGGCTGCCGGCGCCGTCCGCCCTGCACCCGTGCGCGCTGGAGGCCGTCGTCGGCCCGGCCGTCTGGGACCTGCGCACCATGCGCCTGCGCCTGGTGGCCCCCGCCCTCGCGGGCGGGGCCGTTGCGACCTTTGGCTCGGCGGCCTCGGGCGTGCTGCTCGCGCACGCGCCGCCGCATCATCCGCCGCCGCCGCCGCCCGCCGGGCGCGGCGGCAGCGCCGCCGCCGCCGCCGCCGCGCCTCTCTGCTTCGCCGGCGCCAGCGCCTTTTGCGTTCTGGACGCGCGCATGTACGAAAAGATCGCGGTCGTTGAGGCGGGCCGCCCCGTGCTGTCCCTGGCCCTGGCGCGCGCGGACGGCGGCGCGGGCGGGGAGGACTGGCTGGCGGCGCTGTGCGGCGGCGGCGGCGGCGGCGGCGGCGGCGGGCGCGAGAGCGGCGGCGCCGACGGCGGCGGCGGCATGGTGCGCCTGTTTGAGGTGGGCCGCCGCCCGCGCGCGGCCGGGGGCGCCGCGGCGTGGCCCTCGGCCGCGGCTGCGGCCGCCGGCCCGCTGGCCGCCGCGTCGCCCTTGTCGGCCGCTGCTGCCGCCAAGGCGGCAACAGCGAGCGCGGCGACGGGACACGGCGCGGACGGCGGCGGCGGCGGCGGTGGCGGCGGCGACGGCGCCGACAACGTGGATCGCCGGTTTGGCCACGTCGCCGCGGAGCACGACGAGGACGACGATGATGAAGAGGACGACGTCGACGTTGACGTGGAGGATGATGAGGACGAGGATGAGGAGGAGGAGGAAGAGGAAGAGGAGCAGGAGGACGACGACGAAGAGGGCGAGTGAGTCAGAGGGCGAGTGAGCGGGGGACGCGGACGACGGCGGGGGCGACGAAAAAAGCAACTCCGTGGTACATTTCGGCGGCTGTTCTGACTGTTGAGCGGGCGCACGTAAGGTACGGACAGTCTTTGATATACGAAAACTTGCGCGGATCGACCTGTGGACCAAAATCGCCACGTGGACGCACGGGAAAAAAAAAGTCACTCCTCCTCTGCTTCCCTCGCCCCCTCAAAACTGTGGCCTCTGTCGGCCGACTGCGAGCACAGCCATCGCCGTCTCCATCGATTCGACAACATAGTTGAATCCACGAACCGCACCGGCGTCCCTGCGCTTGCGTTGCCATCCCCTCTCTCGAGGGGTTTTTTGGCGTCGCCTCTCCTCCTTTTTCCCACCCGCGCTCCTTTGTCCTGGAGGCGCGCGCGCTGGGAGGCAGACGCACGGCCTTCCCCAAGACGCTCCAGTGCACCACCATCGCGTGCGCGCAACGAACGCCAAGCCCCTTTCCCGAACGACGAGCACCTAAGGGAGAGCGTGCTCGCCGCGCGATGGCGCCGCCTCCGCCTCCCCCTCTGTCGCCGTCACCGGCGGCCGCCCCTTCGTCGCCGCAACCGCCGCCGCCCCCCCCGACGTCGCCCTCGTCTTCGTCCGCCCAAGCGATATTCAGCCTCCTCCACGGCGTGGCCGCGGCCGCGGCGGCGGCGTACGCGTCTCCTCCGCGCGCGCAGGCACCGCCGGGATCGCAGCGGCAGCCACTGGAGCCGCAGTGGCAGCGGGCGGCGTCGCCGCCGACGCCTCGGGCGCCGCCGCCGCCTCCGCCGGCGCCGCCGCCGCCGCCGCAACGGCCGCAAGAGCAACACCGAGACCGCAACGACAACAACGACGACGCCCAGACAAGCCCCTTCACGCTCGGCCCAATTCCTGCCGCCGTCCTGTCTGCCTTTTACGACGCCGTCCTCCGGCTCGCGCTCAGGCTCTCGGGCCTCTCCGACGCCGTCTGGGCGCGCGCCATGGGCGGGTCTGCCGGGGCGCCCGGGCCGTCGGCCGCGCGCTCGGCCGGCGCGACCGCCGCGCCGCCCCGCCCGCCCGCCTCCGGTTCGTCCGTCTCCGCCCCTCGCCTCGCCCTCGCCCTCAACGGCGCCTTGGCCCGGCTCGTGCGCTCCTCCCAGGCTTGCCTGGGCGTGGCCTACCTCAAGCCGTCGCTCCGGGAGATCGCCACGCTCGTGAGGGCCGTCGAGGCCGGCGCCGGGGCCGGGTCGGAATCGCGCGGCGGCGGCGGCGGCGGCGGCGGCGGCGGCGGCGCGCCGTTCGGACCCCCCTCCCTGTCGCGCCAAGACGCCGATGCTGCGCTCGCCCTCTGCCTCCGCCACTCCCTCCCGACGTTCGCGCGCGCCTTTTGGCGCCGGTACGCCGTGCCTGCGGCCACGGGCGCCTTGGCCGTGGGGCTCGCGCGCGACTTGTTCCTCCCGCTGCTGCCGCTGCTGCTGCGCCTGCTGGCGTCGGCCGCGCTGCTCTCGCCCCTGTCGCCCTTTCTGTCGGGCCCGCTCTTGGGGTTCGCGGTCGCGTGCGGCGCGCAGGTGCACGGCGACCCGCTGTGGGCGGCCAAGCGGAGCGCGGCGTGGGCAAGGGAGCGCGCGGCCGCGTTTGCCGGCGGCGGCGGCAGCGGCGCGGCCCCCTCGCCGCCACCGCCGTCGTCCTCGGCGTTTGGCGGCGCGGGCGACGCCGCCGAGGGCGCCGCCGACGGCGGGTGGGCGGACGGCGCCGCCGACGTCGACATGGTGGACGAGCTGCTCGCCGAGGCGTCCGCCTACCTGGACGCGCTGCAGCGCCGGCAGGGGGGCGGCGCGTGCCCCTCGGGCGACGCGGGTGGCGCGTCGGCGGTCGCGGCGGACCTCGGGGCGCGCGTGCTCAAGGCGCTGCGGCGGCGGCGGCGCGACGCGGCGGGGGCCGCGGGCGCGGCGGGCGCCGCAGAGTGAGAAAGGATCAAGGCCCCCTCGCTGACTGAAACGTTCAAGGCCCCCCCCCCTAAACATGACTTGGCCTCCCCTTAGTGAGAGAGAGAGCGAGACACGCGCCAGGCTCCCTCGACGACCACTCTAGAGTCTGTTGGATCACAAAAGCTAGTCGGTTCTGAACTTGAAGGTGGTCTGAAAAAGAGCGCTCTCAACGATCGACGATGAATAAAGAGCAAAAACAGCCTGCCGTCTCGCCCCCCTCCCTCTCACGCCGCAGCATCACCACCATCGTCCCCCGCCCCGCACTCGCGGCAAAGGGCCTCGGCCACGCGCGCCACCAGCCCGGCCGTCGGCGACGCGCCAGGGAGCGCGCACAGGTCGCCGCCGGGGCTGGCCGCCGCCGCCGCCCTGAGCGCGGCGCGCGCCGCCGAGGCGACGTCGGCGGCGGCGGCGCGGTCCAACCACGCGCAGTAGGCCGCCGCGCCGGCGCCCGGCCTCTGCCAGGGGGCCTCGACGCCCGGGTAGGGCAGGCGGGAGAAGCAGTGGTGGAGGACGACCGCCGGGGGAAGCGCCCGCGCCGCCGCGGCGACGGGCTCGGCAGAGGCGGCGCCGCCGAGGCGGCCGCCCGCCCCCGCTCCTTCCGCCGCGGCCGCCGCCGCCGCCGAATCACCGCCTGGGAGGTAAGTGGCCGCCAGCTGCGCGTCCTCGGCAAACAGCAGGGCGCGGAAGGCGCGGAGGCCGCCGTGCGGTCCCGAGAGGGCCGACAGGGGCCACAGGTGCGTGCCGATGGCCGCGGCCACCTCGGCGGCGTCCTTGGCGATCTGGAGCCTCGGCGGGAGCGCTGCGGCGGGGGCCATCGGCGGGGAGGGGGACGAGGAGGAGGGGTCCGGGCCGCCGCCAGCAGCGGCGCCTCCGCCGCCGACGCCGCCGCCGCCGCCGCCTCCGCCGGGCGCGGGGAGCGGGCGGGCGAGGGAGGCGTAGCGCACAAACAGGGCGAGCAGGCGCGCGGACATGCGGGCGGTGAGCAGGGCGTCGGGGGTGGCCATGGGGTTGGAGGACGAAGCGGCGCCGCCGCCAAAAGTCGACGGAGCGCCCGCCCCGCCGCCGCCGCCGCCGCCGCCGCCGCCCGGCGCCGGCGTGCCCATGCGCGCCAAAAACTCGGCGCGGAAGTGCGCGGCCGCCGCCGCAAAGTCCGCCACGAAGGCCGACTGCGCGACCACGGGCGCCGCCGAGGACGGGCCCGCCCGAGCAGCAGAAGAAAAAGTGGGGGCGGCGGCGGGGAGCAGCCCGCCGCGCAAGAGCGCCTCTAGGTGCGAGGCGGCCGCGGCGAAGAGCGGCGCGGCGCAGTCGACGGCGGCGGCCTGCACGGCGTCCAAGGGGCCCGCCAGGGCGCGCGCGGCGGGGGCCGGGAGGCACGGCAGGGCGGCGGCGAGGATCCCGTGCAGCTCCCCCAGGCGCGCGGCCAGGGCGGCGTTGCGCGCCTGCGCGGGCGTGGCGGGGCGGCCCGGCGACGACGGCGACGGCGATGAGGACGACGACGGGGCCGGCGGCGAAAAGGCGGCGAGCTCGGCCGACGCCGGCGCCGACGCGGCAAACTCGGCCCGCTGCGCGGCCATCAGCAGCGCCTTGCCCGCCACGGCGCCGACCTGGCCCGCGACCAGGGACCCGCCGGCCGACGGCCCCGCGCCGCCTGCGCCGCCGCCCGCCCCGCCCCCGGCGCCAAAGCCCACGGCCGCCGCGCGCACCTCCTCCTCCACCGCCGCCGCCAGGCGCGCGATCTGCGCCGGCGACGGCAGCCCCGCCAGGGCGGCGGCTTCGGCGGCGGCGGCGGCTGCGGCGGCGGTTTGCTGCCCCTGCTGCTGCTGCTGGTAGTGCTGCCGCGCCGCCGCCGCCAGCATCGCCTCGCGCTGCGCCGCGGACGCGGCCGGGAAGCAGGCGGCCACGGAGTCCTGCAGCCGCCCGAGCGCGGCCGCCAGATAGGCGTCCCGGAAGGGCGCGGCGGTCGCCAGCAGCGAGGGGAGAGTGCGCGGGCAGACGGCCGGCGCGACGGCGGCGGCGGCGGCCGAGGCTGACGAGGCCAGCGAGGGGGAATGCGAAGCGGAGGGGCAGAAGAAACCGCCGGCCGAGGGCGCACCGGCCGCGCCGCCGCCACCGCCGCCTAGCCCGCCCAGCCCGCCGCCCGTTCCGCCGCCGCCGCCGCCGCCGAGCGCCGTCTCTGCGGCCACGCGGCGGCAGGCGGCCTCGAGCAGCGCGGCCAGGCGGGGGTAGCCGGCGGCCAGCGCCTCGCGGACGAAGCCGCCTTTCGCCGGGCGCGCGGCGCCGGCAAAGGCCTCGGTGAGGGCGCGGAGGGCGCCCTGCCAGTAGGCCTCGACGGGCAGGAGGGGAGGGGCGGCTTGCCCTGGGTGCTCGGGGCCGCCGCCGCCGAATCCCAAGGCCCCCCCTGCTCCCGCCGTTGTCCCCTCGGCCGCGGCCGCTGCCAGGCCGCCGGCAGCCCCCGCGCCGCCGCCGCCCCCCAGCAGGTAGGCGTCCAGCAGCAGCGCGTGCGTCAGCGGGTCGCGCTTCTTGGCCAGCACCCGCTGCACGTGCCAGGTGGACACCGCGCCGCGCGCCAGCGCGTCGGCGGCGGCCGCGAGCGCGGCGCGCAGCGCGGCGTCCTGCCACGCCGCCGCACCGCCGGCCGCCGCCGCCGCCGCCGCCGCGCCCCCGCCGCCGCCGCCGGCCGCCCGCGCCGCCCGCGCCTGCGCCTGCGCCGCCTGCTGCCCCAGGGCGCGCGGGTCCGTCGCCGCCCGCGCTGCGCGCTCCAGCGCCGACACCGAGCGCGCCACGGCGGCGGCCACCGCGGACGGCAGCTCCCCCAAATTGTAGTAGGTCTGGAGCGCGGCGCCGACGCGCGCCTGGCTGAGCGCGGCGGTGCCGTCGGCGAGCTCCCGGGCGGCGGCGGCTCGAACCTGCGCGCCGGCGGCGCGCACGAAGGCGGCGTCGGCGTCGGCGGCCGCGACGCCGCGGAGGGGGTCGGGCGCGGGGCCGGAGGGGTGGGAGGCGGGGGGCCCTGCGGCGGCCGCCGCCCCGCCCGGGGTCGCTGGTGCGGCCGTCGCAGCCCCGGCCGTGGGGTCGGAGGGCGCGCGCGCGGCCGCGCCCGCCGCTGAGGGCGAGGGCGAGGACGCCTGCTCGATCTCGCGCAGCAGGCGCGCCGCCTTGGCGTGGTCGACCGCGCCCGGCGCTGCTGCTGCTGCTGCTGCTGCTGCTGCTGCTGCTGCTGCCGCGCTGGCGCCGCCCTCGCTGCCCCCGGCGCCCGCGCCGCTCGCGCCGCCGCCGACGCTCGCAGCGCCAGCGGCGCCCCCGCCGCCAGGCGCCGCGGCCGGCGCCCCCATCGCCTGCCTCAGCTTCGCGACCGCCCTCAGGCGCGCGCCCAGCGCCCGGAGCACCTCGGACGTCGCGTGCAGGTTGCTCAGCTGGCGCGCCCGGGCCTTCACGGCCGCGTGCGGCGCGGCCACCTCTTGCCGCGCGCGCCGCGCCGATGCGTTCAGGAGCGCGACGCCCGCGGCGACGCCCGCGGCCGCGCGCTCCGTCTCGGCCACGCGCCGCGCCGCCGCCAGCAGCTGCGCCTGCCGGTCCAGCACCACCGCGCCCAGCGCCGCCTCGAGCTGGCGCGCGCCGTCGCGCAGCTGCTCGGCCTGCGCGGCCGCGCCCGCGTGCGAGGCGGCGAGCGCCGCCGAAGTGAAGGCGCCGGCGTCAAAGTCGGCGGCGAGGAACGGCGCGAAGCGGGGCTGGCGCAGGAGGGCGGTGGCCGGGTCGTGGTGGTGATGGTGCGCGTGGTGGTGGGCGTGGTGGGCGTGGTGGCCGCTCGGGTGCTGCTGCTGCTGCTGCTGCTGCTGCTGCTGCTGGCCGCCCGCGGGCGCGGGCGATTCGACCATCGTCCTACTTCACTGTGTGCGCGCAAAAGACCCGATGCAGCGCGCAAGACGGTGGTGGCGCGCGCGCGCCGGGGCACCGCAAGTGCTGCTCGAGACGACGTGAGTGACGTCACAGGTCGAAGACGGGCCCGTCTGTGCCTCAAAGCGAGGAGGAGAGGAGAAGGAGGGGGACGGTTGCACTCCGCAGTGACGGATTGAAATCGTGACGCCGCGCGCGCAGAGGTCAAACTTTTGATTCGGCGTCGATGCTGTAGATTGAGGTGGTCGTGATGAGGCGGACCTCGGGCGCGCGTGATGTGCAGAGTGACGTGCCGAGTGCGAGGCGCTTTCTTCCGCCGACCCGACGCCGAGAAGAGGAGAGCGCGCGCGCGCCGTCACCCGACTCCCCGCTCGGGCCCGCCGTCGCCGCGCGCGTGCGCACCAGACAAAACGATCACTCGTCTGGCCTCTGCCCCACCCCAAACTTTTGACAATCGTGACCCACCCCCTGCGAAAGCTTACCACCCCTTCTTCACACAACATCCCCCAGACGCTCATTCGTCGTACACGCACACGCACACGCACACCCTCCCCCTCCTCCCTTTCGGCCCTTTTTCTCCGCGTCTTCTCCGTGTCACAACGCGCGGAGTCGGCCCGCATGGCCTCGCTCTACTGAGGCATTGCCCGCAGGAATGAAGCTTAGGCGAACGCCGCCTGGTGCGTGAACTCGTGAACTCTCGTCCGAGGAGCGACGGAGGAAAGCTTGGGCTGCTCCTCCTCCTCCCTCTCGCCGTTTTGCCCTCTCCGCTTTTCCGTCCCGTTTGGCGCACGCGCCTCGGGAGGATCGTCGCCGGGTCGTGGCGCAGACCCGCACCCGTCACTCACCGCCCGCCTCCACCCCCCTTGCAAACGCGCGCGCGCCATCAAACATCCTCCATGCCTCCCACTCTCTCCCTCGAATAAAAACAGCGTCGGCGGCGGCAGCGGCGGCAGCGGCGGCCGGACGAGCGGCAGGCGCGACGGCACGCCCCGCTGCAGGGACGACAACAACAACGACAGCAGCAGCAGCAGCAGCAGAAGCAGCCATGACAGCAGCACCCGCGGCGGCAAACCCGTGGCAGCGGCGGAGGAGGCGGCGCAGGAGGCGGAGCGACGGTCTCTGGCTTGCGCTGCTGCTGCCCGCCGCCGTGATCGCCTCTGCCGCCCTGCTCTCGGCCTCGGCGGCGGCGGCGGCCGGCCAGCGGCCCGCGCGGCGGCCCGACTGCACCCGGGGCTGCCCCCTGACGGTCGACCCCGTCTGCGGCCCCGACGGGCGCTCCTACATGAGCGCGTGCGTCGCCCTCTGCGCCCCTGCCCCCGGCGCCGCCGCCGGCGGCGCGCCCGGCGCGCCCGGCCCCCTCGCCAGAGGCTACTGCCCGGGAGACGTTTCGGTGCGCTTTTCGGCGGCCGGCGAGGACGACCCGTCCGCCGCCGTCTCGCCGCCGCAGCGGGACCCAGAGGCGACGCGCAGGCCCGCGCCCGCGCCGATGCGCGTGCCCGCGCGGGTGCTGTTCGCGTTCTCGGACGAGGGGTTCGCGTACCTCGGGCGCGTGAGGCTCGCGGACCCCCCTTCCGAGCGGCGGGTGTTTGTGGCGTCGGTGGCGGCGGCGCACGCCGAGGCGGCGGCGGCGCGGCGGCGGCAGCGCCCCGCGGGCGGCGACGGCGACGGCGACGCGGCCCTCGGCGGGCGGGCGGCGGCGGTCGCGGGCGCCAAGGAGGCGGACCGGGCCGCCGACGGCCAGCCGCCGCCGCCGCCGCCGGCAGCGACAGCAGCAGCAGCGGCGGCGGGAAGGAGCCGCCGCGAGCAGTCGCCGCCCGACGGCGCGGGCGCCGGCGACGTGGGCGGCGGCGTCGGCAGCAGCGACGTCGGCGGCGGCGGCGCCGGCGCCGGCGGCGCCCTGCCCGGCGGCAGCGACCCGGCCGCCGCCCCCCAGCTGGTGGAGATCCGGCGCGCCACCTCCGCGGGCGACGTCTACTCGCGCGTCTACACGTTTGTGCCGGGCGCGGGCCCCTTCTCGCTGCCGCCCTACAACCCTGCTGCCGGCGGCGTGTCGCTCGCCCGCCTCTTTGCGGCAGAGAGCAGCGGCCCCGTCGGCGCGGCCAGCCCTTCGCCGCCGTCCTCGGCCGCGCCTCGGCGCCCTCCCTCGCCCGCGCCCGCGCCCGCGCCCGCGCCTGCGCAGCCGCAGCCGCAGCCGCAGCCGCAGCAGCCTCGGCCGCAACAGGCGCCGGCGCAGGCGCAGGCGCAGGCGCGGCCGGCCCAGGGCGGCCCGGCGCCGCCGCGGCCGCCGACGGCGACGGCGACAACTTTCCGGCCCGAGGCGGGCGGCGCGGCAGTCGCCGGCAACGAGGGCGGGCTGGCGCCCGAGCCCGAGGCGGCGTTGCCGGGGCCCGCGGGCCCGGCCGCGCGTGCCGGCGGCTTCACCACGTTTTCGTCGTCCCTGGGGCCGTCGCCGCCGCCGCTGCCGCCGTCGCCGCGGGGGGCGGGCGGGGGCAGCGCGGGCGGCGTTGGGGGCGGGCAACAGCAGCAGCAGCAGCAGCAGCAGTGGCAGCGGCAGCAGCAGCGCCTCGGCCTGGCCGTGCCGCTGGGGTCGCTCGTCGTCAACCCGTTCAGGGGCTTTGGCGGGGGCGCAAAAGCGCGCGCGGCGTCGGCGGCGGGGAGCGAGACCCCGCCCGCGCCCGCGCCCGCGCCTGCGCCCGCGCCCGCCGCGCCGCAGCCGGCGGCAGCCGCCCCGGCCGGCGGGCGCGCCACCGCCCCAGCAGGGCTCGCGCCCGTGCAGCCGCTGCAGCCGCTGCAGCAGCCGCAGCGGCAACGACTGGCGGCTCCCTTGGAGCCCCTCGCCGCGCCATCTCCCACGCCCAAGAAGCGCTGGGGCGCATGGAAGCGCGCGCTCGCCGGGGGCGGGGGGGACGAGAGCAGCGGCGACGCGTCGGCGGCCTCGGCCGCGCGGAGCGGCGGCCTCGGCGGCTGGCTGTCGAAACGGCGCGCCGCCGCCGTCGCCGTCAACGCGGGCCGGCGCCGCTTGCTGCAGCTGCAGCTGCTCGACTATGTCGACGGCGTGGCGGCAGACGCGGACGGGCAGCAGCAGCAGCAGCAGCGAGCAATAGCGGCGGGGGCGTGGGCGGTGTCGGGAGGAGGGCGCGCCGCGCCGCCGCCCCTCAACGGCACCGCCGCCGCCGCCGCCGCCGCCGCCGCCGCCGCCGCCGCCGCCGCCGCCCTCCCTTTCCCTTCCGGCCCGCCGCCGTCCGCTGGCCGCTCCCTCCTCTCCATCATCGGCGCCGTCGACTCCCGCCGCCCCTGCCCCGTCGGCCAGTGGCCCTACACCGCCCTCGGGCAGATCACGGGCCTCGCCGTCGACGGAGATTTCTTGTGCAGCGGCGCTCTGGTCGCGCCCGACCGCGTGCTGACCGCCGCGCACTGCGTGTGGGACGACCGCGACGCGCGCGCCTTCTTCCGCGACCTGGCCTTCGCGCCCGCGCAGTACAAGACGCCGCAGGGCGTGGTGCGGGCGCCCGTGGGCAAGGTGGCCTGGGAGCACGTGACGATCCTGCAGGCCTACGCCGACGACCCGAATTTTGGCGGCCTGGCGTTCGACGTGGCCGTGATCAAGCTGAAGGAGCCCGTGGGCAACACGCTCGGGTGGCTGGGTTACCGCTCTGCGTGCGAGCAGGGCGGGGGGGCGCCGCTGTCGCTGACGCTCGCGGGCTATCCCGGCGACTCGCCAAAGACGCGGGCGGACGACGCCTTCCTGGGCGGCTGCTACGCCGACGCGTGCGGCGTGCTGTACGACTGCGGCGGTGGGACCAACAACCACACGTGCGACTCGTACGTGGGCCAGAGCGGCGCGCCCATGTGGGACCGCAGCTACTACGCGCGCATGGTGCACACGCTCGGGGTGCTGCCCGGGTTCTCGACGACCAACGCCGGCGTGACGCTGACGCCCTTTTTGGTCGAGATGATCGCGCGTTTCATGTGAGCCAAGCCTTTGACTTGGCGCTGATCAAGTCTCGCGGAGAGAGACTAATGAGGTCGCGCGCTTGATGCGTTGGGCGCTTGGCGGCGGCAAAAAGGCGAAGGACGCTCTCTCTGTGGTTTCCTTTTTTGTGTTTTTTGTGTTTCTTTTTCCCCCTCTCGATTTTTTTGTTCCACTGTGTCGATTTTGCCGATCTCCGCGATTTCATTCCGCTTCGCCGCGCGCGCGCGCACAACGTTGTCGCGCGGCAGCACCCACCCCACCCCGCCCCTTTTCTTTGTTTCGTTTTGGCGCGCGCGCCCGTCGCCCGCCGGCGACGACGATAACGACCCCCGCGGCCCGACCCTTCCATCCTTCCTTTTGTGCCTGAAGACACACGCCCCCGCGCTGCAATCCATTGCGCAGGGGAGCTTGGGCGTCGCGATCAGACGCCCCACTTCGCTCCGAAAATGGCCCCCCCCGATCGACGCGATTGTGCAAAACACAATCCTCCTAACTCAAGAGACGCGTCTGCTTCGCGCGGCCTCTCTCTCTCTCTCGTTCTCTCGCCGCTGCTTGGCCTAATCTCCGCCGGCGGCAGCCGCGACAAACCCAACCTCCCGCTCAACCTGAACTACCGAGCGCCCCAGTTCATGTCAGAGCAATCTCACTAGCAGGTAGTCAGCACTTTCCCCCGACCTCGACCCCAGGGCGCGCGCACACGCACACAAACGCTCAAAACGACTGTCGCTTGCAGCTCTCCGTCCCGTTCGAAGAGTCCCTCGACGCAAAACGAGCCGCGGGCGGGGGGGGCAACGCGCAGCCGCGCCCCTGGTTTTTGGAGGGGAGGTGGTCGCACGCATCATCACGGTCTTGCGGTGTTCTCGGGCTGCTCAGAGCGGCGCGTCGAGACGCCCCCGGTCGCGAATACAAAAATAGAGAGGCCGGGGGCAGCTGCTGCGACTTGACCTTTCTGCCCCCGTCCTCCTCCTCCTCTTCCTCTCTCTCCTTTCGTTCGTGTTCCTCTCTTGTGCGCACAGCCGCGCGCGCGCGCGCCGCAACTAGAGACCTGTCGAGGGGTAGGCCACTGCCGAGAGGAACCTGTAGTAGGATGACAGCGCAAATCATGGCCAGGAGAGCAGCAGCAGCAGGACAAGGAGGACGAGGGCGCGGCGCACGCGCCGCCGACGCCGCCGCCGAGAGCAAGAGGCGAGCGCGCGCGGCGGCGGCGCCCTCCCGCCGGCTCCTACTGCAGCCAGGGGTGCTGCTGCCCCTCCTCATGGCGGCCGCTGTGCTGGCGCCCGCGGCGGCCGCGACAGACATTCAGGCGTGCTACGCACGCTGCGCGGGCGAGGCCCTCGGCGCGATCCTTTCCTTTCCGTCGTCGGCGCCGCCGGCCGCCGGCGTGTCGTCGTCGTCGCCGTCGCCGCCTGGGCAGCAGCAGCAGCAGCAGCGGCAAAAGCAGCAGCGCGGCGTCGTGTGCGGCGCCGACGGCCGCTCCTACGCGACGGGCTGCCTGGCCGCCTGCGCGGGCGTGGCCGTGAGCTCGGCGGGATACTGCGCGGGGGACCGCATGCGCTTCGCGGGCGCCGGCCTGCCGCTGCTGCCGTCGTCGATGCTGCCGTTTGAGGGCGGCCGCAGCGGCGGCGGCGGCGGCGGCGGAGGCGGCGGCGGCGAGGACGAGGGCCGCTCCAGCGCTCTCGCCTCTGCTACTGGCGACGACCGCCGCAACCCGGCGGGCGCGCTGGCCGCGCGCATGGGCATGTTCGCCGAGGAGGGCTTCCGGTACGTCGGGCGCACCCGCCTGGCCCCGAACGTCAGGCGGCGGCGGCCGCACGAGGGCGCGACGCGCGTGGGCGGGCACGCCGCAGAAACGGCGGCAGCACGCGGCGGCCCCAGCAGCGAGAGCGGCGGCGGCGGCAACAGCACGGCCCCCGCCCCTGCGCCGTCGCCCGACGCACAACCGCCACCGAGCCAGGGGGCGGACCAGATGGTCGAGGTGTTCCGCGCCACCCCGCAGGGCGACCTGTACGTCGCGCGCTACACGATCCCCGCGGAGGAGGCGCGGCGGGCGGGCGGCGGCGGCGGCGGCGGCAGCCCCTACCGCCCGGCGGACGCCGCCGAGGCGCGCGAGGCGTGGACGCGGCGGCGGGTGGCGGCGGGGACGGGCGGGCAGGGCGCGTCGTCGTCCCGAGACTCTCCCGCGGTGGCGGCGGCGGCGCTGGAGCCCGACGCGGCGAAGGAGCTGCGCGCCAAGAGGCGAGGCGGCGGCGAGGCGGCGACAGTCAGCGGCGGCGGCGGCAGCGGCAGCGGCGGCGGCAACGCGGCGCTGGCAAGCGAGCTGACCTCGCTGCTGTCGACGGCCAACGGCACGACGCCGAGCGGCGGCGCCGGACACTTCTTCGTGGACGACATGGACGTCCTGGCGGGGATCAAGTGGCCGCTCATCGACGTGAGCTCGTGCCTGAACACCGCGAGCGGCGGCGGCGGCGGCGAGAACGATTTTTCGGGCGGCGCCGCGGCGGCCGAGAGCGGCGGCGGAAGGCGGCAGCAGCAGCAGCAAGGGGTGCCCGCGCGCTCACGCCGCCGCGGCCTGTCTGCCTCCTCCTCTTCTTCGCGCCGGATGCTGCGGGAGGCGGTCGATCCGCCGGCCTTGTCGAGCGCCGGAACCAGCACCGCCAGCGTCGGCACCAGCACCAGCACCAGCACCGGCGGCCCCCGCAACGGCGGCCGCGCCCTCACGAGCGTGCTCGGCGCCGACGAGCGCCACCGCTGCCCCGCGTCGTCCGAGCCCGCGCTGCCCGAGGCGCTGTTCGCCGCGGCCATGGACGAGGCGCGGGCGACGCTGGCCGCGGGGGGGACCGTGGGCAAGCCCGCCAACCGAAAGTCGAGCAGCGGCAGCTTTACGCGCGACGCGGGCGCGCGGGACGGGCCGTCGTCAGCGGGCGCCGTCAACGCCGCCGCCGCCCCTTTGCCGTCGTCGTCGCCGCCTCCGTCGTCGTCGCCGCGCAGGCCGCCGGCCGACGCGATCGCCGGCCCCCGCGCGATCGCCGCCCGCTGGCCCTACTCGGCCCTCGGCCAGCTCGAGACCCAGGACGACACGGGCGAGCGCGTGTGCACGGGCGCCCTGGTCGGCCCGGACACCGTGCTCACCGCCGCGCACTGCGTTTGGGACGACGCCTCTTACGCCTTTGTGGCGGCGCCCGACTTTTCGCCGGGCCGATACCGCGACGGCTGCCGGCTCGTTTCTCCGTGGGGGGTGGTCAAGTGGAAGCACGCGACCATCCTGCGGGCGTACGCGGACACGTGGGAGCAGGACCTGGCAATCATCAAGCTGGCGGCGCCTGTGGGGTGGCGCACGGGCTGGCTCGGCATGAAGGCCTCGTGCGGCGCCGACGCGGCGCCGCCCGGCGGCGGCGCAGGCGCGGGCGCGGGCGCGGGCGCGGGCGCGGGCGCGCGCGCGGGGGCGGGCGGCGGAGCAGCGTCTGCGGCGGCCTTGACGACCCCGCCCCCCTCTTCCTCCCCGCCGTCCCAGCCGGCGGTCCAGGCCATGTCGATCGCAGGCTACCCGCTTATGCCCACCCGCGCGGGCGACGGCGAGTGCCTCGTCGCCACGTGCGGCGTGCGGCTGCACGAGCCAGACGCGGGCGGCTTGTGCCCTTCTTCGCCCTCGCCGGGACCGAGGCAGGCGCCGCCCTCCAACTTGACGCCATCCTCGCCCGCTCCCCCCTCGTCGCCCGCTCCTCCGTCGTCGCTGTCCTCTCCCTCGCCGCCGCCGCCGCCGCCGCCGCCGCCGCCGCCGCCGCCGCTGCAGGAGCCCCTCACGCCCCACGGCTGCGACACGGCGCCCGGGCAGAGCGGCGCCCCGCTCTACGACGGCGAGGGCTACGCGCGCGGCATCCACGTGCTGGGCATCAGCGTGGGGGAGCCGGAGAACGGGGCAACGACGCTGACGCCGTGGGTGATGGCCAACCTGGGGCGGTGGGTAGGCCAGGAGGGCGCGCCGGGGGGCGTACCGGAGGGCGTGCCGTTTTCTGCGGCGGCGGGCGCGTCGTCGTCGGGGTCGTCGTCGTCGCTGCCCGGCTCGGAGGCGATCCGCAGCCTCATGGACACCAACGGCACGATCCCTATCGACAAGCCCGAGGCGTGGAAGGCGATCTCGTGACGATGATGATAATCATTTCACGGCGTGATCTTTTTTTCCTTCCTTTTTTAGCTTGTTTTATTTCCCGCTCGTCCGACGATTCCCGCCCTGACGATCTTTATTTTGTCCCAACATGTCGCGAGCGCGCCCCCTCCATCAGTCCGAATGTTTGTTGGATCTTTCAGAACTGACTGCTATGTGCAACCTGCTTCAAGTGTAAAGAATTCAAGTGTGGGAAACGCACGGTGCTCGATCGGCGAACGAGCGGGTACAGAAAAAAAAAGGTGGCCCGCTGCGGTCGTCAAACAGTTAATTGTTCCGTTTAGCCAAGAAAGAGCCCTCAGAGACAGTGATGTGCCCTCTTCCTTTTTTACAGAAGACGTCGTCGGACTATGAGGATAATGAAACCAAACATAGCCGTCGGCCGCGCTCTTAGTCCCCGCAATAACGGAAAAGCGATGACCAAAAAAGAAGAAATCGCGCCGCGGCCGCCGCCTCGCAAAAAAGTATTCTTTTTAGAGGGAAAAAAAGGACACCAAAAATTAAACAGAGAATGACACCGCAGCAAGCAAAGCAGCAGCTCACTGCCTGTACTGGGGCATCGTCGCGCGGAACGCCGCCTTCTCGTCCTCGGCCACCTGCGGCCCGTCCGGGTTGCTCGGCACGCTCGCCGCGTACCGGCGCTTGCTGCCGCACCCGAGCGACCGCCGCGTGTCGGCGCCCGTCGTCGGGTTGGTGCCGCTCGCGTAGCGGCAGAGGGCGATTTGCTGCGTGCGGTCGAGCATCGAGTTGGTGAAGTCGGCACCCTCGATCACGGCGTCGCGCAGGTCCGAGCGCGTGAAGATGACGCGTGCGAGGATGGCGTTCTTAAAGTTGGCCTGGACGGCCACGGCGCGGTCGAACAGCGCGTCCGAGATGTCGGCGCCCTCGAAGTCCGCTTTCGGCACTACAGCCTTGATCAAATAGGCCCCGTTTAATTTGGCGCCGCGAAAAGAGGGCGGGCGGCTCTGGTTGGCGCTGGCGCTGGTAAAGTTGGAGCGGCGCAGGTCCTGCCCGTCGAAGTTCTTGCCGTCGATGGAGGCCTCGCCCCACTGCTGGGCGCTGCCGATGCCGAACTCGCCGCCCATCTCGGCCTCGAGCTCATTGAGGCCAGCCCACGCGTTGAGCGGCGAGGCGAGCACGAGCGCGGCGAGCGCGGCGGCGGCGGCGCGGGCGGCCGGGCGCGGCGGGCGCGGCGACGACACGGCTTGCGGCTCGGCAGAGGCGGAGGCGGGGGCGGCGGCGGCGGCGGTCACTGACGCCGGGCGCGGGAGGGCGCGCGCGGTCACCGACGCGAGGCGCGACGGGCCGGCCGAGGCGCGGATCGCCGTGGAGGAGGTCGGCGCGCAGAGCATTGTCGTTTGTGGTTTTTTTTGACAGAGAGGGAGTGACAGAACGAGGGATGATGGGCGGCGACGAGCGTATGCGTATGGGTCAAAAGAGAGGGCGGATTCTCCGATTGTCGATTCGTAACTAAAGGTCATGGTTTGGCTTATGATTTGCTCTTTTTGGGCTTCAGCGCGGCGTCGGCGGCGGCGCGAACGGGGCGGGCGCGTGTGTGGCCGGCGCCGGCGCCGGCGCGCGCTCGCCCCCGGTTGCCCTCCGCTCAAACAGTCATCCTCCTCATCGTCCTCGTCTATGCCCGGCTGCGCGCGGCGCGCTTCTCCGGCGCGGCGGACGCGGCCTTGGCGGTCTTCTTCGTCGCCTTGGCCGCGGCCGCCGCCGCCGCGGGCTTGCTCGCGGCGGCGGCAGCCGGGGCCGCGCGCTTGGCGGCCGGCGCCTTGACGGCCGGCGCCGCGCGCTTCCGGGCCGGCGGCGAGGGGGCGGCGGTCTTGGCGGCGGTGATGGTCTTCTTTGTCGTCGCCGTGGCCACGGCCGCCTTGGACTTGGCGGGCGCAGCAGCGACCGCGGCGGCAGCAGCCGCCTTCTTGGCCTTGGGCGCAGCAGCGGCGGCCGCCGATTTCCGGGCGGGCGCCGGCGCCGCCTTGACGGCCGCCCCGCCCGCGCCGCCGCGCGCCGCGCGCGCGGGCGCCGCCTTCGCCTTCGGTTTCTTCGGCGGCGGCACCGTCTTTGCCGCCTTGGTCGTCTTTTTCTTCTTGGCAGCCGCCGCCTTGGCCGCCGCCGCCTCGGCCGCCGCCGCCTCCTCCGCCAGCTCCTGCGCGCGCTCCGCGCGCCGCTCGGCCCGCTCCGCCGCCAGCACGTCGGCGACGCGCTTGGCCGGGTGCCGGCGCGGAGGGCCCTCGAACTCGCGCACGTGCTCCAGCGGCCTCGGCGGGCCGCCGTCCCTGCCGTGGGCGCCGGCCTCGTCGGCAAAGACGACGCGGCGGCTCGGGGTGAGCTGCTGCTGCGCGGGCGGGGCGGCGGCGGCGGCGACCTTGCCAGCGCTGGCCGCGGCCGCCGACCCCGCCCCCGAACCGGCCGCCGCCGGCGGCAGCAGGGCGCGGCTGGCAGGCGTCGACGCGAAGCGCAGCGACGAGGCGACCGAGCAGGGCGGCGCGCCGCCGCCGACGAGCGCGGCGGCCGCGACGTCGCAGCTGCTGGCCGTGGCCATGCTGGCGCTGGCGGAGGAGCGGCGCGAGCCGCTGCGCCGCCGGGACCCGCCGAGGACGGCCGACGGGGACGGGGCGGCGGCGGCGGCGGCGGCGGCCGCCGCCCGGGCATGCGCGCCGCTGCCGGTCGCCGTCCCGGCGCCCGAGGCCGGCAGCAGGGCGACTGAGAGCAGGCGCGCGGGGCTGGCGGCGACGTGCGCGGCGCGCTGGGCGAGGGTCATGACCATCTTGATGGCGCGGGCGGGGGCGCTGTTGGGCGGCGGCAGCGGGGAGAGGGCGAGCGGGGCGGCGGCGGCGGCGGCGGCCGCGCCGGCGTTGGCGCGCAGCGCCGGCGGCAGGGGCGCGGCAGCAGCAGCTGCAGCGGCGGCGGCCGCCGCTCCGTTACCTCCCTGCATCAGCAGCGCGCTGGCCGCGGCCAGGGCCTCGCCCAGGGCGGCGGCAGCGGCCGCGCCGGCCTCGGCGACCATGGGCGAGGGGGGCGGGGCCCGCTTGCCGCCGCTGCCGCCGGCCGGCGACGACAGGGACGGCCGCCGCTTGGCGCCGCCTCGGCCCCCGCTGCCGCCAACGCCGCAAGAGGGCTCCTCCTCGCCCGCGGCCGTCGCCACCACCTGCGCAAAGATGGAGCGCACGGCGGCCGCCACCTCGGCGCGCGCCTCGGCCGCGGGGACGGGCGCGGCGGCCGCGCCGCCCGGGGCCGCCGCTGCCGCCGCGCCCTTGCCCTTGCTGCCCCCGGGCGTCGGCTGCAGCAGCAGCACGAGCGGCGCGGGCGTGCCGCCGGGCGCCAGCAGCCGGGCGAGCTCCCCGGCGAGGGTGGCCAGCGGCGGGGGCACGGGCATGGGCGCGCCAGCGGCGGCGGCCCGCTTGCCCGCGGGAGAGGAGGCGGCCGCCGCCGCCGAGCGGCGGCACATCTCGACGAGGCGGTCGGCGACGGCCTCGGAGGCGGCCTCGGCGGCGGCCGCAGGGGCGGCGGCGGTGGGGGCGGCAGAGCCGGCGGCGGCGCCGCCGGCCCACCAGCCGCCGGGCGAGGCGCCGGGGACGGCCGGCGCGGGCGTCGCGGCGCGCTTGGCGGCCGATCCGCCGCCGCCGTCGGCCGCCGCGGCAGCCGCCGCGCGCGCGAGCGCGCCGGCGAGACGGCTGACCGTCTCGCGTGCCACGGTCGCGCCGCCGCCGCCGAGCCCGCCGCCCGCCGTGAAGGCAAACGATCCGGCGGCGCTGGCGTTGGTTGGCGGAGCGGTGGCGGCGGCGGCGGCCGCGCGCGCCAGGGGGGTGGTGGAGGCGCGCCCGCGCGCACGGGAGGCGGTGGCCGCGCGCGCGCCGGTGGCCAGGGCGGAGGCGGCGGCGGCGGCGGCGGCGGCGGCCGAGCGCGCGGCGGCGGGCGTGCAGGCGATGGCGGCGTCGGCCGACGCGATGGCGGCCGCCGCCGCCGCCGCAGCGACGGGCATGGTCGCAACTGCGGCGGCGGCGGCAGGGGTCGCGGCGGCGGCCTTGGGGCCGCCGCCCAAAAAGGCGCCGAACGAGATGGAGGAGCGGCGCGGGGGCAGCGCCTTTGACGCCGCCGCCGCCGCCCCCGAGACGACCGAGCCGACGAGCACGGCGTCGGGCTGCTGCTGCTGCTGCCTCTGCTGCTGCCGCGCCGCCTTGGCCTGCTCGAGGCCGGGGGACACGAGGGCGCCCGCGCCGCCCGCCGCCTGCAGCCACGAGGCAAAGCCGCCACCGCCGGACGCGGGCTTGGCGCCCGTGGTCGGGGGGCGGGAGGCCGACCCGCCGGCGGCCGACGAGCGGCGGCTGCCGCTGCGGGCGCTGCCGCCGGCCGCGGCGCCGGCGGCGGCGCCCTTGGCGGCGGTCGCGGCCCTGGCCGCGGCGGCGGTCGTGCCGGGCGTGCCGGCGGCGACGGCCTTGTTGACCGTGCACGAGCCGCCGGCGGAGGGGGCCGGGGTCGCGGCGGCGGCGGCGAACCAGGCGCCGAACGAGGGGCGGGCGGCGGTGGCGGCGGTGGCGGTGGCGGCCTTGCCCCCGCCGCCCTTCTTGCCGCTGCCGCTGCCGGCGCCAGCACCGCCGCCCGTCGCGCCCGTGAGCACGGGCGACTGCAGCGCGAGCGCGCGCGCCGAGGTCTTGCCTTTGGCGCTGCCCCCCCCGCTGCCGCGGCTGGCCGTCCCGCCGTTGGACGCCGGGCGCTGCTGCGGCTGCTGCGGCTGCTGCCGCCGCTGCTGCTGTCCAAGGCGAGACTGCGGGCGGGACTGCGCCGGCTGCTGCTGCTGCTGCTGCTCGGCGGCCGTCGAGCTGGGCGGCACCTGCTGGGCCTGCGAGCCAAAGCCGAACCAGCCGCCGGAAGGCTTGGGGCTTGCCTTGGCGGCGGAAGGCGGGGCGGCGGCAGCAGCAGCGGCGGGGGCGGGGCCGGCGGCGGCGGCGCCCGCGCGCCCCAACCATCCGCCAGCAGGGGGGGCGGGCTCGGGCACCCCCTCCGCCCCGCCCTTGCCGGCCGCGGCGCCCTTGCTGACCGTGCCCTTGCTGGCGGTGCCGCTGGCCACGGGCGAGGTGAGGCTGGCGCTCAGGAACCCGTCGATGCCGGCCCACGCGCCAAAGCTCGGCGCGCGCTTGCCGCCGGCGCCGCCGGTCGCGGGTGCGGCGGCCCCGCCCTTGCTGCCGCCGCCGCCGCCCTTACCGCCGGTGGTGCCGGTCTTGACGGTGGACCGCTTCGAGGGAGAGGGGGACGCGGGAGAGGAGCGGGGGCCTGGGGTGTGGTTGGTGTTGTTTTTTTCAAGAGGAGGGGCGGGTGAGGGGCGCGTGAGCGGCGACGAGTGAGTTGGGTCTTTTCTTGGTCCCGTTCAAGGGAGCAAGCCAGCTGCTAGCCCCAGCCCCGCTTGTTGCGGCAAAACACAATGCGAAAGAGACTCAACTGTTGGTGGCGTCCGCCATGGGTGCGCGCGCCGTCGAAGCCGAACGGGCGGCCGCGGAGCGCGGGGTCCTTGCCGCCGCCGCCGCCGCCTTGGGCCCGCCCGACTTGGGCCCGCCCGACTTGAGGCCTGACTTGGGCGTGGACGCTACCTTGCGCGTGCTCCTCTTCGACCCGAGGCCCGACTTGGCCGGCGTCTGGCGCTTGCTCGCCGACTTGCCAGGCGTCGCAGCCGCCGGCGCCGCCGCCGCCGAGGTCGACAGCCGGCGCTGCTCCTGCCCCTCGGGCATTGTCGGCGTCGCTTTGCTGCTGCTGCTGCTGCTGCTGCTCCTGCTGATTGCGCTGTGTGTCCGATGCCGGGCGTCGGGCTCCTGGGATTGCTTACATTGGCGTTGCGGGGCAGGGGGCGGGGAAAAGGGAGAAGGGGCGTGAGCGAGAGAGGGATCAGAAAGACAGCTGCAGACAGAAGAAATCTTTCCGTTCGTCGCGAAAATAAATCCTGCCGTTAGTGCGCGCGCGCTGTCGACAACGACGCTCCCCACGGACGCCAAACGCATCACGGGCGCGCGCGCGGTCGCCAATGCAATGGCTCACGGCGCTTCCAAGCGTGGTCGTTCGCGGGGTTTCGTCTCTAGTCTCAAACCCACCTTTTGTCAACAACAGTCCTCTTTTCTTTTGCGCGAACTCGCGAGGAAGAGGAACGGGTGCGTAAGCGGGTCAACGTCAACGTCAACAAACAGTGGACGGGTGAACCTTGTGTCCGAGAACGTGCTTGTGTGCGTGTCGTTGTGGCGGAGGAGGGGTACGGGAGCGACCAAAAAAAAAAACCACCAGATGACAGCCAGCCAGCGCGGAGAGTTTTAGTTTTGAAAGGACGGCGGGCTGTTTTTTTGCCTTTTTTGGACGCGATCGATTGTTTGTTAAGGGAGCCACACCCGGTGGGAAAAGAGAGTAGTGAGACGAGGTCGTTGTTTGAGGGGGCGAGAGGTGGTCCGGTGCGCTGCGCGCGCGCAAAGGAGGATGGGGTCGGGCAAGAGGTTCGGAAGCGCGAACGACGGAAAAAACACCAAAGACACCTCGTCGCGCGCTCCCTCACCCCCCCCCCCCCCCCCCCCCCCCCACAAATAAGAAGACAAATAACGGGCGGCCAATGCTGCCGGGGTCACGCGCGCGCGCGTGTGCGGCTCTCTTGGGGTGCGCGCCCCTGGTCTCCTTCTCCTGCGCGGCGCACCGGAACCCCCAAACCGCCGCCGCCGCCTCGTGTGTGTGTGTGTGTTTTTCGCCCTCTCACGCGTCGGCCGGCGCCGGCGCCGCCGCCGCCTCCCCTTCTGCCGCCGGCGCCGGCGCCGCCGGCGCCGCCGCGTCGCCCGCCCCCGACGCCCCTCCCCCGGCCGCCGCCGCGTCCTGCATGTCGCTCGTCCACAGCGTCAGGTTGTCCCGCAGCAGCTGCATGATCAGCGTCGAGTCCTTGTAGCTCTCCTCCCCCAGCGTGTCGAGCTCGGCGATCGCCTCGTCGAAGGCCTGCTTGGCCAGGTGGCACGCGCGCTCGGGCGAGTTGAGGATCTTTGTTTTGGTTTTGTTTTTGGTTTGGTGGGTGGGTCGGTGATGTTTGTTCGTGTGGTTGGCGGGGGGAGCGATGGAGTCGGAGAGCGAAGGCAAGAAAACAACGACGGCGGAAAACGACAAACCTCGAGACGGCGGCGGCGACGACAAATGAAACCAAAAACCACAAAAAACGGCCAAACCAGGGACCGCAAGAAACACGGACGACAACAGCAAGACGAGAGCGCGACGGCGACGACGACGACCCAGGACGAAAACGGGACCCCACCTCGTAGTAGAACACCGAGAAGTTGAGCGCCAGGCCCAGGCGGATGGGGTGCGTGGGCGCCAGGTCGACGAGCGCAATGTCCTGCGCCGCTTTGTAGGCCAGCAGCGTGTGCTCGGCCGCCTCCTTGCGGTCCCGCGCCGTCTTGAACTCGGCGAGGTAGCTTTGTCATGGTGCGGGTGTCGGGGTGGGCGGCGTTTGTGTCGCGGGCGGGCGTGATGGGATCGCGTTTTGATTTTGCGTCGCCGTCAGTTTTTGGTTTTTGTTTTTGTGTGCGGGCGGGTGCGTGAGAGCCGGAGAGAGAGCCGCGGCGATGGAGGCGCATCGAGGAGAGACAAACAGGCAGGAGAGAGCCGCCATGCTTCGTACACAATCATTCACATTGCTGCCTCCCCGCCCCATCGCGCTCTAAACTCACCGGTGGTAGTCGCCCTTCATCTTGAGGAAGAAGACCTTGGACTCGCCCGTGGACGCGGTGGGGATGAGGTGGTCGTCCAGCACCGAGAGGATGGACATGCACACCTCGCCAAGCTCCTTCTCAATCTGCTTTTGGTAGTTTAGTGGTGGGGGTTTTGTTTTGGTGCGGGTCGGTTTCGCGCGCCCCCAGAGGGGGGGGCAAGAGAGTGAGCAGGGCGGGGGGGCGGCCGCGTCGGGTCGCGCGTGTTTCAAGGGCGCGCACACAACAACGAGCCGCAGCAAGCCCACACAACAAGAGCAACGAAATGAAAACAAAACAACAAACACAAAAGAAGCGCCTCTCTTTTCATCTCATCATGTCTCACCCCCTGCCGGTAGGCGCGGATCCGCACGACGTTGTCCTCGTGGCCCTTGGCCTCCTCCTTCTGCTCGATGCTGCTGACGATGCGCCACGAGGCGCGGCGGGCGCCGATGACGTTCTTGTACGCGACGCTGAGGAGGTTGCGCTCCTCGACCGAGAGCTGGGGGGGTGTTGTGGTTGTTTCGATGTTGTTGTTGTTGTTTTTTTGGGGGGGGGAAGGGGGGCGGCGGTGAGCGGCGTCGAGCGTCGGGGCGCCGATCGCGCGCGCGCGGCGTCGCGCGCGTCGTCGAGGGTCTCTCTCTCCTGCCCTCGACTTGTGTGCGTTCTTTCTCCCTCACCTCCTGGTCGTGCACCATCTTGGCGACCTGCGGGTTTGTGAGCGTGGTTGCGATTGTGGGGGTTGGGGGGAGGGGGACGCGGGCTCAGCACAAACGGCACAAGGTGCCCCCCTGTTTGGGAAACGCGCCACGAGTGCCCTCGTGCGCCCTTGCCGCGCCGTCTTGGCGTGATCCGGCGGGACCCGGGACGCCGGTTGACCGCGACGCGCGCGCGCGCCTCTGATAGCCAGCGTTGAGCTCGGGCGAGAGTGTCGGAAGAAGGAGGAGGCGGGAGGGAGGGGGGAAAAGGAGCTGTCTGGCGCTCCTGTCTGGCGCTCCTCTGTCTCTCGTCCGCTTGCCCAGTCCTCGACGAGCCGCACCTGCTTCATGCTCTCGACCATCTCGTCGTAGCGCTCGGCCTGTTGGGTTGTGGGGCGCGTGTGGGGGCGGGAGAGGCCGGCGAGTCAGAGTCAGATCGTTGTTGACGGAGAGGGGTCAGGCAAGGAGAACGCCAAACAACACGCAAAAGCGTCGCCGCCAAGCCATCCGCACCTGCTCCGCCAGCTTGGCCATGTACACGCACTCCTCCCGGTCCGTCATGGCTGGGATGGACGGGCGGTGGCGGAGAGGAGGACAGAGAGAGAGCGGTTTTCGCTGCTGTTGTTTTTGACGACAAACGGGGGAAACAGGAAGAGACGCGCTGTTGTGTACGGGGTGATTTGTGTGGTGGTGTTCGATGATGGACAAACGCGTGTTTGGGAGTCTGGCGTGTGTGCAGGCAGTATCTCGCTGACCGAGAAGCGACGTTTGGTTGGAGCGTAAATCCCTGCTGCTGGAGGTTCCATTTCTCTCTTCCCGCCCCCCCCTCCTCATGTTCACGATCGATCCATGAGGTGATCTCACTGTAATGGTCATTCCCCATACTGCATCCGTGACGCCGCGCGCGCGCCACACCGCCTTACACACGACGCTGCGTGCGAAAACAATCCTGAAATCGTAAACCTTCCGTCACCGTTTTCTCTTTGTTCTCCGCGGACTTCAAGAAGACCAAGGTGGTCGCGCGGACCGGGTTCATTCCGACCGCTCCATCGCCAAACGCAGCTGCAGGAGGAGCAAGAAATCGCCGGAAGCGTCGCCGCCGAGCGCCCGAGGCGCCGCGGCCGCGGCGCGGCGCGCTCCCGCCATCTCGCGCTCGCCCGGAAAAAAAACCAATCATGGCCGCCCGCGAGCGGCCGACGATCACGTCGCGCCTGCAGCGCAGCCTCGAGGACGACGTCGCCGGCCTGTACGGCGACCTGCTGCCCGAGCAGCGGCAAGCGCCGCCGCCGCCGCTGGCGCGCGAGGCGCACGCGGCCTTCCTCCGGTCGGCGCTGGGCGCGCTGCCGGCGGGCTTTGCGAGCCTTGAGGCGAGCCGGTGCTGGATCGTGTTCTGGGCGCTGCACGGGCTCGCGCTGCTCGGGCGGGACCTGGGGGATGAGGCGAAGCAGCAGGAGGACGCGCCCCGCGACGACGCCGGCGCCGGCGCCGCGGGCCGCCGCCCGCCGCCGCAGCACGAGCAGCAGCAGCAGCAGCAGCAGCCGCAGCAGCCGCAGCAGCAGCCGGGACGAAGCGGCGGCCGCCCTCGCTCGCCGCCGCCGCCGCCGCCGCCGCCGCGGCCCGAGGACGCCCACGACGGCGATGGCGACGGAACCGATGAAGATCACGGCGACGGCGACGGGACCGATGACGACGGCGGCAGCGGCGAGGCGCCGACGGCCCCCCCGCCGCCGCCGCCGCCGACCCCCTCGCAGGTCGCCGACTTCCTCGCCGCGTGCCAGAGCCCCACCGGCGGCTTCGGCGGGGGCCCGGGGCAGCGCCCCCACCTGGCGCCCACATACGCGGCCGTCGCCGCCCTCGTCACCCTCAACAGCCCGCGCGCGTGGCGCGTGCTCGACCGCCCCGCGCTGCGCGCCTTTTTGCTGCGCTGCGCAGACGAGGCCGGCGGGCGGCGCGGCGGCGGCGGCGGCGGCGGCGCGGCGGGCGACGGACGGGAGGGGGCCGCGGCCCGCGGCTGCGGCTTTGCCATGCACGAGGGCGGCGGCGAGGTGGACGCGCGCTCGGCCTACACGGCGCTCGCGGCCGCCGAGCTCGCCGCGCTTGACGTCCCCGAGCTGGCGGCGCGCTCGCGGGCGCTCGCGTTCTGCGCGCGCTGCCAGACCTACGAGGGCGGGTGCGGCGGCGAGCCGGGCAACGAGGCGCATGGCGGGTACGCCTACTGCGCCTCGGCGGCGTGCGCGATCGTGCGGCGCGCGGCCGAGCGCGCCGGGGACCGGGCGACGGCGAGGGCGGCCGCGCGCGCGGTCGAGCCCCGCGCGGCGCTCGGGTGGGCGGCGCGGCGGCAGGGGTGGGTGGAGGGCGGGTTCAGCGGGCGCGCCAACAAGCTGGCCGACGGGTGCTACTCGTTCTGGGTGGGGGCCTTGTTTCCCGTCTTGCTGGAGCAGCTGGACTGGATCGAAAAGGACGGGGGTGCCGGCGGTGGCGGCGGCGGCCGCGGGAGCGGGAGCGCCGGGCCGCCGCCGTCGCTTCTGCTGCAAGGCGAGCAGCGAGGCGAGCACGTCCGAGACGAGGCCGCCCGCGCGCGCCTCGACGCGCTGATTGCGTCGGGCGTGCCGCCCTTGCCGCGCGCCGTGACCGAGCGCAGGGCGCGGCCGCCCGTGGAGGCGGCGCGCGAGGCCCACGCGCTGGCGAAGCGGCGTGCGGGCGAGGCCGCGGCGGCGGCGGCGGCGGCGGCGGCGCTGCAGCAGGGCGCGGGGGCGGCGGAAAAAGAGCGAGACGGCGGCGACGGCGGCGGCGGCGGCGGCGACGAGGACTCAGCCGCGGTCCTGCCGCTCGCGCGCGCCTCGTGCGCGCGCCAGGCCGAGGACCGCGCGGCCGCCGACATCTGGCTGGCCGAGCGCAGCGCCGTTGCGATCGCCGGGGGCCAGGACGACGCCGCCGCCGCCGACGACGACGATGACGACGCTGACGCTGACGCTGTCGCCGGGCGCCGCCCGCCCCCCCCTCTGTGCGACGCGCGCGCGCTGACGCTGTGGGTGCTCGCCGCCTGCCAGCAGCCCGCTCCGGGCAGCGGCGGCGGCGGCGGCGGCGGCGGCGGCGGCGGCGGCGGCCTGCGCGACAAGCCGGGCAAGCCGCCCGATTTCTACCACACGTGCTACTGCCTGTCGGGCCTGGCGGCCGTGGCGCAGCACGCGGGGGCCGGCGGCGGCCTGGCGGCGCGCGTGGACGTGCTCCTCAACGTGGAGGAGGGGCGCGCGCGCGCGGCGCGCGCCTGGTTTCTGGGGGGCGGGGCGCCGCGCGCCGCCGCCGACGCCGTCGGCGGGATGGGCGGCGCTCCTCCTTCTTCGTCGTAGACTCGTCAAATCTCGGTGGCGTTGCAAGAGAAAGGGGAGAGCAGCAGGCGCGTCGACTCTCTATGGCCCTATTTGTAGGGCGGGGGACGGAGGAGCGGGGGGCAACTACTTGTGTGTGTGTTTTGTGTTTTGCCGCAGAGGGCGTGCGCAAAAAACTGCAAATAAAAAAGCAAAAAGAGCGAGGAAACGGAAGCGGCGAAGCGGGATGTTGGCGCGCGGCGCGCAAAGATTTAACAACGACAAAAAATACCCGCGGCGCCTCGATCAGCGATGGTGCGCCTCGGTCTCGCCGCCGCCGCCTCCGCCCTCCCCGTCCTCCTCGTCGTCGCCGTCGACGATCCTCAGCGCCGCGCCCGGGTGGAACGTCCCCACGTGCGCCGCAAAGAGCGCCTTGAAGGCGGCGACGTATCGCGCGTGCAGCGCGTCGACGGCGGCCTCGAACGCCGGGTCGGCCCCGCGTTTTGGGATGCGCGGCGGCCAGCTCGGCGGCGGCGACCCAGCCGCGCCGGCCCCGCCGCCGGCCCACGGCCCGCCCTCGTTGCGGACGGGTTGCCCGACCACGGTCGTCAGGCGCGGGCGGCCGCCCCCTGGAACCCAGCGGCGCGGCAGGAGGCCCGCGCGGTCGGCGCCCAGCAGGCCCTCGCCGCGGAAGATGGGCTGGCTCGTCCCAAACGTCCGGTGCGACAGGCGCTGGAGCCGCCACCCGAGCGACCCGGCGGGCAAGGGGACCACGTCGAACAGCTCCGTCTCGCCAAACATCACGACCGGGACGACGTCGGCACCCGTGGCGACCGCCACGCGGCAGAAGCCCTTGCGGCGCGCCATGATGACGTCGTAGTGGCCGCCGGGACGGGAGAGCAGGGCCTCGGCGGCGCCGCCGGGGCTGAGGAAGATGGCGCGGCCGGGGCTCGGGCGAAAGGCGAGAGCCGGGGGCGGGGGCGGGGCGGGGTCGTTGCCGTCGGCGCCGTCGTCGTCGTCGTCGTCGCCGTCGGCTTGCTGTTGCTTGTCTGACGAGGTGCGGGCGGCGTCGTCGGCGGCGGGGGCGCCGGCGTTCGGACGGCGGCGGCGCAGGCCCTCCTCCGCGCGTTCGGCGGGCATGATCGGGGCCGCGGCGGCGGCGGCGGCGGCGCTAGAAGGCGGCGGCGTCGGCGGCAAAGGCGGCGGCGTCGGCGACTGCAGCAGCGGCGAAGGCGGCGGCGGCGCGGCGGCAAGAGCTAGAGGGGTCGGCTCCGTGAGCAGAGCCGCGCAAGAGGTGCGCGTCGCGGGGCGCAGGCCGAGCGCGAGGCAGTAGTCGCGGACCAGGGGGGCCTTGAAGTTGCTCGCGAGGGTCATCGGGTGCATCGCGATGCCCGGGAACAGGTCGAGGAAGTGGCCGCGGTGGCAGGCGGTGCCGGCGGCGGCGTTGTTGGCGGCGGCGGCGTTGCCCTCCGCCCCGTCGCTGTCGGCCTGCTCGCCGCCGCCCGCCTCCTCCTCGCGCCCTCGCCCCTCCCCCTCCTCCGCCCCCGCCGCCCCCCCGGGCTCGTCCAGCAAGGGCGCCGGGTCCACCACCAGGTTGGCAAAGGCCGAGATGGCCGAGATGCCGTGCGGGTACCCCGCCCACACGTAGTTTCGAGAGGGGTCTGGCGTGGGGCCCCAGCGGACCAGCGCGGCGCCCGTGTGCCGGCGCAGGCGGGTCCACTGCCGCCAGCGCTTGAGGGGGGCCGCCTGGAACCACTTGTTTCGCCGCCCGCCGGCGGTCCCGGCCTCGCCCGCATGGGCAAGGACGTTGGGCGTGACCTCGGCCTCGCGGAAGCCCGCGCCGAGGATGTAGCGCAGATAGAGGAGCAGCAGCAGCGCGGCGGCGGCGGCGGCGGCGGCGAGCAGGGGCCGGCCTGAGCGCAACAGCGCCGCCGCCGCGCGGAGCGCGCCCGCCAGCAGGTAGATCGCGATGGGCCAGGCGTAGAGCTGCCCGATGACCGTCGCGCCGAAAAAGCCGACCAGGACGCGGTCGGCAAAGTCGGCCGGCAGCGCGAAGGAGGAGAGGCCGAACGGGAGCTCGATCAGCAGCGGGGGCAGAGGCGCGGCCGGGCCGCGGGGCTGTTGTTGCTGTTGTTGGGCGGCGAGCGACGCCGCCGCCGACAACGACGCGGGCGACGCCGGCAGGGCCGCTCCCTTTCCGCGCGCCGCCGCGGGCCCGATGAGGCGCGCGCCGAGCATGGCGTTCCGGGCTGTGTACGAGAGCTCTCTAGAGAGCCTGGATTGAGCCTAGCCTTTGGCGGTGGTGCGCGCGCGCCGCTTGCGGGGGGGGGCGATTCGGACGGAGGTCTCTCGGAGAATTTGCGCCAGCCGCTCCCGTGGATTTTTTGGTTTCGTGGGCGTGGATGGGGATGGGATTTGTGGCGCGACAGTGACGGATTGTCGAATGTGATGCTTATTGATGTCGTTGGTGGATTGTTGCGTCTTGTTTTGTTGTTGTGAGGCGCGCGTATGAGAGGGACGTCTCTTCCTCTTTTTTCTGCGTCTGGTCGACGAACGACAACGAACGGCAGAGGCGCGGCGGCGGCGACGCGACCAAATGCCATCATCGCTCATCACTCTTTTGTCGCACGCGACATCGGGCGCGCCGTTCGCAACCAGAGCCAGCGCCTCCGATACCACTAGTACCACGCTCGATCGCCGTGACCCCGTCGCGAACAGATCACACGCAATCACAGTGCACCCTTCCCCCACGCTTGTCGCGCCGAGAAACAGCAATCATGGCGCCCAAGCGCGCGCGCCGCGCGGCCCCGGAGGAGGAAGATGAGCACGTCCTGGCCCTGGACGACGCGCTGCCACCCGCGCGCGCCGAGCAGCACACCAGCGAGCCGGAAGATGAGGGCGCCGGTGCCGCCGACGCCGATGCCGAGGAGGAGCAAGGGGAGCGGGCGGCGACGGCGGCGGCGCAGACAGCGGCAATCCCCGGCGCCGCGCGCAGAGCGGCCATGGCCAACGTGGCGAGGCGGTGAGTGTAGCTCGTCAAGCGGGGAAGGAGCACTCGATCACATGACGCCACGTGCCCCGAGTAAAAAGCGAGCCCCTCGCCGCAACCCATCGAAACACACAAAACGAAAAAACCGACAACCGACAAAAAAAACGCCGCCCGCCACAGCCGCGCCGCCCACTTTGCGCACTTTGACCCGGACAACGACCAGCTGGTGGGCCCGCGCCCGACCGCCACCCGGCGCCGCGCGCGGGGCGGCGACGGCGAGCGAGACGGCAACGGCGCGGGCGAGCACGCGGACGAGGACGCGGGCGAGGACGAGGACGAAGACGAGGACGGCGGCGGCGGCGGCGCCGACCCCCACACCGGCGGCCGCGAGGCGGGCGCGCGGGAGCTCGGGCCGTGGGCGTCCGCCGCGCAGCTGGACCGCGGGCGCGGGCGCGCGGCGCTCCGCCGCGCGGCCAAGCTGCGCGAGGCGGCGGTCGAGGGCACAAAGGCGGCCCGCGAGGCGGCGCTCCTGTGGCGCCCGTTGCGCGGCGGCGACGCGTGGGGCCCGTCGGTCGGCGGCGTGGCGGTCGCCGGCGCCGACGCCCCATCGCAGCAGCAACACCGGCAACAGCAAAGGGGCCCGCTGCCCAAGGGACCCGTCGCCATGCCCGCGCGCGCAGTGCCCCGCCTGTCCGCCCTCGCCCTGCGCGTCATCGCCGACCGCATCGACGACGTGGAGTCCCTTTGGGGCCTGCCGTGCGAGCTGCGCAACAGCATCGCCCGCGAGCTCGCTCGCCGCCGCGCGCTCACAGAGGCCGCGGCCTTTCTGCTGGCGCGGGACGGTCCCCGCGAGCTGGTGCTCCCGGACTGCACGCAGGCCGACGCGCGCGCGGCGTCGCGGCTGGCGCGCGAGGCGGCGGCGTCGGGGGCGCTCGAGCGGCTCGACCTGGGGTTGTGCGGCCGAGGCTTCGGGGACGAGGCGGTGGCGGGAGGCTTTGCGCGCGCGGGCGGCGGGTCGCTGCCGCGGCTGGTCGACGTGCGCCTGTCGGGGGCGTACCGCTTGAGCGACGCGGGCGTGGTGGCGCTGCTCGAGGCGGCGTTCTCGGGCGCTGGCGCTGGGGGCGGCGGGGGCGGGGGGGCGGAGGAGCGAGCGGGTGGGGCGGCCAGCGGACGGGGCGCCGACGCGGCGGCGGCGCTCGCTCGCGACCAGGACGGCGACGGGGGCGGCGGCGGCCTCGGCGCGGGCGCGGGCTACGACTACGAGGGCGGCGCCGCGTTCGCCGCCGCGCTGGCGGGCGACGACGACGCGGCGGCGGCGGCAGGCGGCGGCGGAGACGGCCCGGAGGACGAGGGAGGCGGCGGCGGCGGCGGCGGCGGCCTGCGCTCGCTCGGCCTGCCCCAGTGCCCGCGCCTCGAGGGCCCCTTCTTGCGCCGCCTGCCGGACCTGGCCCCCCGCCTCCGCGCGCTCGACCTGACCGACTGCCGCGGCCTCTCGGCCTCGGCCCTGCGCCACGCTCTCTCGCGCCTCCCCCACCTCGCCGCCCTGTCCCTGGACGGCGTGCCGAGCGCCGGCGAGGCCCTACTAATTGAGGCCGTGGCGGGGGGCGCCGCGGCGCGCGCCGGCCGCCTGCGCGAGCTGTCGCTCCGCGGCTGCGCGCAGGGGTGCACCGACGCGGCCCTGTCGGCCCTGGCGTCCTGCGCGTCGGCCCCCGCGCTCGAGGCGCTGCGCTTAGACGAGTGCCACGCGTTTTCCGATGCGGCGCTGCGGGCGCTGGCGGAGGGGTGCGGCGCGCTGCGGGAGCTGTCGCTGCGGCGCTGCTCGCCGGCGCTGACGGACGTCGCGCTCGCGGCCCTGGTGTCGCGCGGCGGCGGTGGCATGCTGCGGCGCGTCAACGTCGCGGGCCTGAGCGGCGCGGGGCCCCTGCTGGCCGCGGCCCTCGCACGGGCGGGCGCGGGCACGCTCGAGGCCCTGGACGTGAGCTTCTGCCGCGCGATGCCAGAGGAGGGGCTCGGACTGATCGCCGACAGCTGCCCGCGCCTCGCGGAGCTGCGCGTTTTTGGCTGCTCGCAGATCACGCGCAAGCTGCTGCACGGGCACGGCAACGCGCGCCTGGCGTCGGGCGAGGGCCTGGAGGAGGGCGGCGGGGGCGGGGGCGGGCGGGGGCTCGGGGGCAGCCACGACGGCGGCGGGGTCGTCGGCGTCGGCACGTTTGTCGTGGCGTGATTTCTGGGTTTGGTTTGGTTTGGTCGGTCGGTCTTCGCACAAGCGCATTTCTTTCTTTCGGAGCGAAACAAACAACGATGTGCCAAAAAAAAGCTCAACTCGGCACGGCGTCTCTTTTTGGAACGACGATTCGATGTTTCACAGCTCGCCGTCGCCGTCGCCACCGCTGCCCCGGCCGCCCGCCCCTCCTGCTGCCGCCCCTCGTGCCGCCGCCGCCAATCCGCCCCGTCCCCCCCTCGCCGCCGCCATCCGCCCCTCGACCGCCACCGCCAGCTCGCCCGCCGAGGGAAACCGCCCGAGCGCCAGTTTTGAGAAGAGCGGCTCCCCCCCGTAGAACACCTCGAACGCGCCCGTGGCCCCGGCGGCCTGGCGCGCCAGGTTTGGGAAGAACCAGCACGCGATCGCCGAGGCGGTCTTGCGCGGCGCGACCCGCCGGGTGTACCACTGGGGAGGGGGGTCGACGCCGATGGCGGGGAACAGCCGGTCGCCGCCGAGCACGACCGCGAGGCCGGCGCCCTGGGCCACGTTGGCGGCGGCGGCGGCGGCGCGGCGCGCGAGCGAGGGCGGGTAGGTCGACGCGCTTGTTTCGAGGCTTGGGAACTTGTCCTGGAGCTCGGCGGCGAGCTGGCTGTAGTATCCCTTGTAGCTGCAGGCCGTGCAGAGGGAGACGTGGAGGCCGCCCGGCATCGTCTTCTTATTGGCGGTGGTGCCGGCCGCCGTCCGCGCCGACGCCAGCGCCCCCGCCTCCGCCGCCGCCGACGCCGGTGCCGACGCCGCGGCGGGCGGCAGCGGCGGCGCCACCACGGTCGACATCACGTCCATGCCGAGGACGAGCGCGCCCACGATGAGCAGGAGCCGGCCAGCAGCCGGCGCCGGCGCCTGGGATGGCCCGGCCATCAAGAATCTGGCGGAAGGAGGAAGAGAGGGCGAAGTGTCGACCGTGATCGCCCGGCTTCGTTGGTGCTCCTTGCGTGATTGGGCGCGCAGTGTCACTGTGCTTGTGTGAAGAGAGAGGGGGGGTCACGAGTGTGCGTTTGGCCGTCCCGGACGCGGGGCAGAGGCGCCGCCTGCTTTCGACATCGTTTCGCGCTGGAGCTGACGCCGCGTTCCGCGTTGGACGCGCGATCAGGGAACCGAGCAATAAAAAACAATCGCTCGCTCCATCTCGCCCTACGCGCGCGACTACGAACGTCCGTCGATCGAGGCAAATATATACCCGTGGTTGATCACATGGAAAACTGCGGGAACAAAGCGACGTTGCGTCTCCTATTCGGATTCAATGTTTTTTTGCCTGCTTTTTTCCCGAGGGGGGGGGCCCGTGCGCTCGCCACTCGGCGGCGAGGGAAAAGAATCATCTGTTTGTTCAGGGGTCGCCAGGTCCGCCCTGTCTGTCTAAATCGATTAACGAGATCCCTGTCTCTACCTACCCCATCTCACTGCTGCACCGCCGTTGCTGCCGCTTCGACAAGCGGGTTGGCCGTCGTCGCCGCCGCCGCCATCGCCGCTGTCGTCGTCGTCGTCGTCGCAGCGGGCGCCGCAAACGACGCGTCGTCGCTGTAGCGTGGGGCCCGACGCGCCGCCCCTTGCTGCTGCTGCTGCTGCTGCTGCTGCTGCTGCTGCTGCTGCCGCATCTGCAGCGCGGCCGCCGCCTCCTCGGCGCTGGCCGCCGACGACGGCGGCGTCGGCGTCGCGGCGCCGTCCCCCCCGCCGTTGGCCCGCAGGCTCTGCGCGAGCGCGTCCTCGTGGCGCCGGCGCAGCTTGCGGCTCCGGCGGCTCTTGCTCATCATGCACAGGGCGAAGCACCCGCCGAGCGACGCGAACACGGCGAGCAGAACGCCGATCGCGATCAGGAAAGACATCCACCACGGGAGCGGCGGGCCGCCGCCGACGGAGGCGGGAGGGGCGGCGTCGGCGGCGGCGGCGGCGTCGGCCGCGCCGGGCGCCGCCGCCGTCGGCTCCATGCCGCGCTCGTACCTCGGCTCCCCTTTTAGCACCGGCGAGGCGTCGTCGCCCAGCTTGAGCGACGGCTTGTAGGCGAAGCCGGCCTTGGCGAGCGCGTCGTAAAAGGCCTCGCCGCCGCCGCCGCCGGCAGAGGCTGAGCGCAGGGCGGCCGCCGCGCCGGGGCCGGCGATGCGCGCAGACACGGTCAGGGGCGGCGTGGCGGTGGTGTAGTCCTGGGGGGGGAGCGCGGGGGCCGCGGAGGCCGCGGCGGCAGGGGCCTGGAGCAGCATGCGCATGCGCAGGCGCATCCGGCGCCCGGGGTTGGCGGCGGCGGCGGGCGCGGGCACGGGCGCCAGGGCAGGGGCGGGTGCGACGCCCCATCCGACGGCGGCGGACGTGGGCGGCGGCGGCGGCGGCGGCGCGGCCGTCGCGCCCATGGCGGCCGCGCCGCCGGCATAGGCAGGCGCGGGGGCGGAAGCCGCGGCCGGCCCGGCCGCGACCGAGGGCGCAATTGCGGGCGCGGGCGCGGAAGCCGCCGCCGCCGTCACCGCCGCCGCCACCCCCCCGTGAAAGGCCAGCCGCACCGCACTCACGTCGACGCCCGCGGCCGCGGCCAACCCCCTCGCCAGCATCGGCGCGAAGATGGCGCCAAAATTTTCCGGCGACAGGCCGGGCGCGACCGCCACCATCTCCGCCAGCGCCGGCCCGCCGCCCGCGCAGCGCTGCGCGGCGTAGGCGGCGGCGAGGGACTTGGAGGCGGGCAAGGCGTCGTCGCCGAGCAGGAGCGCCGGGCAAAGGGCGCTCCGGGCGCGGCACAGGTTCAGGCGGGCGTAGGTGCAGTCGCGGCTGCCCAGGCCCGACTGGAAGCAGGCGCACGCGTCGCTGCCGAGCTCGAGCGGCGAGGGGGCCACGGCGGGCGCGAGCGCCGCGTTGGCGTAGACGGGGGCCGGGCCGTACGCGCCGAGGCCCGGGTAGCAGGCCGCGGCGAGCGCTGAGGCGAGCGTGGCCGCCTGCGTGGCGTTGTTTCTTAAAACGGCCGGGGCGCCGGCGTAGCCCGCCGTCGAGCAGACGGGGTCGGCGTCGCGGAAGGCGACCGCTGCCGAGGCGCAGCGGGCCGAGACGGCGGCGGCGCAGGGCCGGGCGGTCAGCGAGCCGAGGGCGCAGGCGCAGAGGCCGGAGCCGCCCGCGGCGCCGTCCGGCGAGCCCGCGGCGAGCAGGAAGCCGGCGACGGTCGCGCCGCCGGCCTGCCCGGCGGGGCCCGCGCTCACGAGCGCGACGGGGCGCTCGGGCTGGCGCGCCGTCGCGGCGGCCGCCTCCCCCCCGCCTGTGGCGCCGTGGGCGGACGGCGGGGCCGTGACGACGGCGGGGGCGCCGGCGGCCGTCGTCGAGGTCGTCGTCGTCGCTGCCGTCGCGGCGTAGAATTGAGGCGCGGCCTGCGGCGGCGCCCCGACGGCGGGGGCGGCGGCGGCGGTGTAGGGGGCCGGCGCCGGCGGGGCCTTCTCCGCCGCCTGCTCGAGGTACGCGGGGGTGGCGAAATAGGGCGCCGCCGCCGGCTCGCTGACAGGTGCCGGGGCGGGCGCGGGGGCAGGCGCGGCCAGCGCCGTCGGCGCCGAGAGCAGCAAGGCGAGAGACAAAGCCGCAACGACGCCGCGCGATGAACCGCCTTGTTGCCGCGCCATCGTCGTCGTCCGGGGAGCTGGCGGCGGCTTAGTCTCTCTCTGTCGTCTGATTGTGTCCAGATGAGTTGTTTGCGTGCGCGTGAGTGAGCGATCGTGGGCGCGTGCAGCAAGTGTCGTCCCCGCGATTCAAGTGGAAAGCTGGGGGATGATGAGGACCCAAACGCCCCCCCCTTCTCGTCCTTTGGCGCGCGACCTGTAAGGGCGCGCTCGCGGCTCGATTTGGCCGTCGTCGACAATTCTTGCCGCCTGATCCTTCTCCGCCATCGAACGCGGCGGTGGGACGGCGGGGCCGCGGGTTGACGACAGTTACCGAAGGCAGCGCACCTTTCAATTGAACAATCGCCTGTCTATACGAGCCCCTATACCGAGGTGAAAGGGAAGCGTACTGACGGCGAGTGCGTGTTCAGTGTGCGATGCGATGCGATTCGGACCGCTGGCGGAGGGAGAATGCAGGGGGCGCCGCCGTGACGGGTGTGGGCGCGCGACGGGTTGTTGCTCGGCCGGCGGTGTCGTCGCCTTTGCCTGTTTTATTTGCTCGCCAGGCCGACGGAACGACAGCAGGGTGAGCCAAACCAAGGGGTCTGTATTACAACGGGCAGTCGATCGAGTGCGGCGCTCAGGTTGCACACACCAGGCAGGCACACGCACACCAACAAAAACGGGCGGGATGTAGGGTCGGGGACGCTCAAGTGGG
>Ga0209390_10000704_pt1 | contig 66311 bp, 66 predicted proteins | sample BON01_FD_187212 | JGI IMG/M metagenome (GOLD analysis project Ga0209390, IMG submission 187212) | Freshwater microbial communities from Lake Bonney liftoff mats and glacier meltwater in Antarctica - BON-01 (SPAdes) (version 2) | ecosystem: Environmental > Aquatic > Freshwater > Ice > Glacier...
CGAAACTGCGCGTAATCTTTGTTCGGCCCCACCGGCGTAAGCGCTGGACGCAGCCAGCTCTGCAGGGCAATTTCGGGGAAGACGGCTTTGGTAATATTGTTCACACCAAATTATAGACGCCGTTTTTGGGCCTAGACCAGGAAATCCTTCCGGTTTAGGCCCATTTATTCTTACACTTATCGTTTACCACCAATAGTTTGCGTCTACGGGACAGGCTCTAATTAGTTACAATCTCGAGGAGGGTTTGTTGCACAACTGGGGCGCGGTTCACGATCGCGGGGAATGGGGGCCGATCGGAACGGAGTGGGACTTTATCTGCCGGAGGTTGGGCACGGATGGTGACGGCACCATTTACGGTTCGACGAATACCGGGAAGATCTGGCGATTTGAACGGGGGGCGCAGCGTCCCGTGGATTTTTACGCACAACTCGATCTCGATGCGGTGCCCGCGCTGCAATCGGAGACCTTCAAGAGTGAGCCGGAAGCGCATTATTTTTGGCGAAATTGGCGCACGATAGTTTGGAACGAAAAGACCGACAGTTTTTGGGGATTACACGGGGGGAGTTCGCAGTTGTTCGAGTTTTCGCCGAAGGCGGGAACGTTAAGGTCGGTTCGGCCGATGATTCCGGATGGACTGGCAAGCGGCCGGCGCAATGCGATGCGAACGCAGTTGGGGTTGATGCTGGGCCCGCAGAATACGCTGTTTTATCTTGCGCACGGGCCGTCGATGGCAGTGGCGGACCGTCGCCCGGTAAAGGCCTCGGTGCATCTGCTGACTTACGAAATCGACACCGATACCTTCAAGGATCATGGACCCATTGAGGGCCCGGACGGGCAGCGAATTTTCTTCACTGAAAGTATCGAAATCGGTGCGGATGGCCGAATTTATTCATTGGCGTGGGTGGAAACGGTGGATGAAGACCGGATGGCGCTGGTGCAGCGGGCGCGTGGCCTCGCGGTGCCGGAGGAGACCGAAGAGGCGGTTTATGAGATGCAGTTGGTGCGGTTGCCGCAGTGGGATTCATTTATCCACCAGTAGGTTAGAGGATTGAGCCATCGGTGAGTCAGGCGGGATGAAGCGTGACAGAGTGGCGCAACAATAGGGGACTCGAATCACCTTGAATCCAAGAATTAGGCGGGACGAGCAGACCAATTCTAGGAGGTGAAAAGGTCTTTGATTTGCCATTTGCCAAGCAGGTGGCCCGTCCTACGCTGGCCCATTCTCCATGTTCGACTTTCTGTTCAAACGCTTCGCAGGCCGCCACTATAAGCAATTTCTCGAGTCCGTTAAACCCATCGTGGTGAAGATTAACGAGTTCGAGAAGTCGTATCAGGCGCTGTCTGATGACCAACTCAAGGCCAAGACCGACGAATTCCGTGCTCGTTTAAAAGCAGGGGAATCGCTCGATGATATTTTGCCCGAGGCGTTTGCCGTCGTAAAAAATGGGGCCCGACGTCTGGTCGGAACATCGACGGTGGTCTCCGACCATGTGCAGTCCTGGGATATGGTGCACTTCGATGTGCAGTTAATCGGTGGCATCGCCTTGCACCGTGGCCGAATCGCTGAGATGGCGACAGGTGAGGGTAAGACGCTCGTTGCGACCCTGCCGTTGTATTTAAACTCACTCACGGGAAAGAACTCCCAGCTCGTGACGGTGAATGACTATCTCGCCCGTCGCGACTCGGAGTGGATGGGGCATCTTTACAACTATTTGGGGCTCACGGTGGGCTGTATTCAGCAACAAATGCAATCGGCGGTGCGCCGGAAGATGTATGGTTGCGACATCACCTACGGCACGGCTTCGGAGTTTGGTTTCGATTACTTGCGCGATAATGGCATGGCCACGCGCAAAGAAGACCAAGTTCAGCGTGATCACTGGTATTGTATCGTGGATGAGATCGATTCGATTCTCGTCGATGAAGCCCGCACGCCGTTGATTATTTCCGGTCCTGCGCCGATCGAACGTGAGCAGCCATTCACTCGTCTTAAACCAACGGTTGATCGTTTGATGGCGATGCAACTCAAGCTGTGTAACCGACTGGTGGCTGAAGGTAAGAAAGTGATGGAGGACGAGAATGCCTCGGCCGAAGACCGACAGGATGCGTTACGCAAACTGCTGCAGGTCAAGCAGGGACATCCTAAGAACAAGATTTTACTTCGAGCCATGGAAAGTCCGGATGCCCGAAAGGCACTGGACAAGTTCGAGACGGAGATGAGCTCTGACATGCAAAAGGCGGAGTTCTATGCGATGAAGGAGGATCTCTTTTTCTCCATCGACGAGAAGGCTCATCAGGCCGATCTGAGTGAAATGGGTCGCATAACGCTGCGCCCCGACAATCCCGACGCGTTTGTGCTACCGGATCTCGCGGTCGAACATTCGGAGATCGATGGCAATACGGCACTCACTCCTGAGCAACGAGAAGAGAAGAAAAACGCTTCCCACGAGGCTTACGCCCAAGTTTCCGAAGAAATTCACGCTATCTCGCAACTTCTCCGCGCCTTCTCGATTTACGAGCGCGACGTCGAGTATGTTGTGCAAGAAGGCAAGGTGATGATCGTCGACGAGAACACGGGTCGGGTGATGCCGGGCCGTCGTTGGTCTGATGGGTTGCATCAAGCGGTGGAAGCCAAGGAAGGCGTGACGATTGAGCGTGAGACGCGCACTTACGCGACGGTCACGATTCAGAATTACTTCCGCATGTATGAGAAGTTGGCCGGTATGACCGGAACGGCGGAAACGGAAGCGACCGAATTTAGCGATATTTACCGACTCATTGTGCAGGTCATTCCGACCAATCAGCCGAACGTCCGGATCGATAAAAACGATTCCATTTTCAAGACGCGGCGCGATAAGTTTAACGCGGTTGTGAGCGAGATCACCGAGGCCAACAAAAAGGGTCAACCGGTATTGGTCGGCACGGTTTCGGTGGAGTCGTCGGAGGTGCTTTCGCGGATGTTGCGGCGGGCGAATATCACCCACACGGTGCTGAACGCGAAGTTCCATGAGCAAGAAGCTGATATCATCGCCCGGGCCGGTCATCGGGGGGCGGTGACGATTGCCACTAATATGGCCGGTCGTGGCACTGACATTAAGTTGGGCGAAGGCGTGCGGGAAGTGGGTGGTCTGTATGTGATCGGAACCGAACGTCATGAGTCTCGACGCGTTGATCGTCAGTTGCGCGGACGTTGTTCGCGCCAAGGTGACCCGGGGCTGACGAAGTTTTTTCTTTCGCTCGAAGACAATCTCATGCGCCTCTTCCTCCAGGGTAATTTAGCCTCCCGTTTGATGGAGGGTTCGATGCGGGATGGAGAAGAGCTCGAACATTCGATGCTCAATCGTTCGATCGAAAGTGCGCAAAAGAAAGTCGAACAACAGAACTACTCGATTCGGAAACGACTGCTGCAATATGATGATGTGCTCAACCAGCAGCGGGAGGTCATCTACGGCACCCGCAATGCGGCGATACATATCGAACGGCCGAAGGAGATTATCTTCGAGCAGGTTGAGGAAGAACTGATCAGCCGGCTCGAAGGTGCAGGTTACGACGATAAGAGCGGTCCCTCGGATAGCTCGATTAATTCACTGGTCGGCTGGCTCAATACCCATTTCCCCATCGGCGTGCGGGCCGAGGATATCAAGCCGAGCAATTTTGAGGCCCTCACGCAAGATTTGGTGAATCGCGTGAAGAAGGCCTACGAAGTGAAGGAATCGGTCGAGGTTCCGGAGGCTTTGGCGGGGCTTGAGCGTTACGTCATCATCAACGCCATCGATAAACACTGGCAGGAGCATCTCACCGAAATGGAAGAGCTCCGCCGAGCTATCGGCTTGCGCAGCTACGGTCAGAAAGATCCGTTGGTAGAATACAAAGGTGAGGCCTTCAAATACTTTGAAGAGCTCATGGATAATGTGCGGGTGAAGATCTGCACGGGACTGTTTCGCAGTGCTTCCAACCTGCAGTCATTTGAGAACATGTTGGCCATGCTGAGCAAGGGTGCACGGACGCAAGGTCCGGACAACGCTCCGACGGCGCCGGGGGCCGCCCAACCTAGTATCAAGACTTCCGTTATGGCTGGTGGGTCGACTGGGGTTCCCGGACGTCCGAGTGGGCGCGACATCAAACTTCCGATGCCAAACCCGGTTCCGGTGCAGGCCATGGCGAAGGTGGGTCGCAACGAACCTTGTCCCTGCGGCAGCGGGAAAAAATATAAGCAGTGTCACGGTCGCTAGTCTGGGGGCTAGGCGCGAAGACGGCTGAACTTCACCCGCAATGAGCGCTTCCGACGACGAACTGTATCCGCTGCACGATTACGATAATCCGGTCGTGCCGATTTGGGTTCGGCACGAGAAGTTGTTGGCCCCGTTGGGCGTTTTTATCGCAACCGTGTTGCTTACGGTGTTTGCGTTTCCGCCGTTTAACGCGCCGGAGTTCGCCTACATGTGTTGTGCCCCGGCGATCTTGTGGGCCTACCGGTGGCCAGGGTTCAAGGTTTTCGCGGGAGTCACTATCGGCGCCCAAATTGTCGCCTGGTATATTTTGACGTGGTGGCTGCATCACGCGACGTGGCCGGGGTTTATCTTGTTGGGGCCGGTAATCGGCGCGTGGGTCGGCTCTTGGTTCTTGATCGCGTGGTGGGTGGTCCCGCGGTTACGCGGATTGCCGAATATGACGCGCCTGTTCGGCGTGTTAGCCTTGGCCGCGGCTTGGGTGTTGATCGAGTGGACCCGGACATGGTTTCTGACCGGGTTTCCATGGCTGCCTTTGTCGGCGAGCCAGTGGGAAAGATCGTCGATTCTGCAGGTCGCGGCCTACACGGGAGCGGGAGGGATTTCATTTGCGTTGATGCTGATGAACATCGGCTTCGCCGCGTATGGGCATCGACTGTTGTTTGAGAAGAATTTAACCGGAATCAAGAAACGGAGTCAGGAGTTCTTCCTCGCGGTGTTTGGTTTGCTCGTGTGCTTGAGCATTCACGTGCAGGAGTCGGTTAATCGGTTTCATTTTACGGAGCCGCTGGGTCGGTTCGGCTTTGTGCAGCCCAATGTGCCCCAGGAGGTGAAGTGGGATCCGTCGCAATCGGTATCGATCGTCGAAACCTTGCAGCAGGCCACGCAGGCGGCGGCAAAACGGCGACCAAGTTTGATTTTGTGGCCGGAGGCGGTGACGCCCTGGGCGGTGCGTGGCGATGAGACGGTCGAGGCGTTTGTGGAAGACACCGCGGCGCAAGCGGGGATACCAATTCTCATGGGTTCGATCGCGATCGAGCCTCCAGCGGACGGTGAGGTGGATGAGCGTTGGTATAACGGAGTTTTCTTAGTCGATCCGGAAACGGGCGTGAGTGAAACCTACTACGCGAAGCGTCATCTGGTGCCTTTCGGGGAGTATGTGCCGTTGCGGGCGCTGTTGGGGTGGCTCGATAAACTGGTGCCGATTGGCGGAGATTTCCAGACGGGTAAAGGGGCGCAGACGATGCTAATCAATTTGGGCCAGCAGTTGATGGTGGTGGGGCCGTTGATTTGTTTTGAAGATACTTTTCCCGGTCTGGCGCGCTCAAGTGTGCGTTCGGGCGCAGATCTTTTGGTGGTGTTCACCAATAATGGCTGGTTTGGGGAAAGCGGGGCGGCCGAGCAGCATGCGGCCCATAGTGTATTACGAGCGGTGGAAACGCGGCGACCGTTGTTGCGGATTGGTAACGCGGGTTGGAGTGGCTGGATCGATGAGTTTGGCGTCGTGCGAGCGGTCTTTCGAAAAGTCACCAGTATCGATACGCGAGGAGTCGCCCGGCACCGAGTGTCGACGGACAAGAATGAGGAAAATGGCACGATCTATTTCCGAGGCTCGGGCACGATCGATGTCACGCGCGATACCCGGTGGGTGGGGCGGCAAAGCTTCTTCGTGGAGCACGGTAATTGGTTCGTGCTCGTCTGTGCGGGACTCTTTGGTTTTGGCATCCTGTTGGTGAAGATCAGTCAGCCAAAACCGGAGCCCGAGTTGCCGGTGGAAGATTGACCGGGAGCGGTTTGGGATAAATTCGAACCGAACGAACGGATCGTGACCTGAACCCGTCTGCCCGGATTTTCTGTTCGTGGGCGAGTTTAGGCCATCGACGACACCGGAGTTATTCGGAAGCGGTCACGCGCGCGAGGGCTGCAATGGCCTCGCCATGCTTGGGGTTGCCTTCGAGGGCGGCGCGAAAGTGGTCGGCCGCAGTTTCTTTTTCGCCGCGTTTTTCGGCGATAAGACCAAGCTCGACTTCACCGAGCCACGCGACCCGTTTTTTCACTTCGTTGGCGTAACCGGTGGCCTTGTCCAGACTACCGCCGGCGATGGGAGGCGCATTGTGGTAATAGCGGCTCAGGCCGATCCAGCCGATGATGTGATTGGGGTCGATTTCTACCGAGGTTTGGTAGGCTTTGAGCATCTTGCCGGCGATCATGCCCTTGACCATGAAGTTGACCTCGTTGATGCGCACGCCGAGTGCGTTGGCGTAGTCAGTTTGGAGTTTGGCGTTGGTCGGATCGGCTTTGACGGCTTGTTCGTAGAGCGTGATAGCGCCTTTGGCGTCCTTGGCGGCAAGGAGTTCCTGGGCTTGGGACACAAGGTCGGCGGCGGTGGCCTCGGCGTGGGCAACGACGGTGAACCCAGTAATGAGGGTCAGGAAAAGAGCGAATTTAAGAATATGTTTCATGATAATAGTGAGTTTGATGGGAAAGTTTGTCACTTAACCGGTGACAACGGATTAAGAGGATTGAAGGACAGTGGCGGGAGGGATGCGGGTGGCTCGGTAGGCGAGGGGGAGGGCGGTGAGCGTGGTGACGGCTGAGATCAGGGTGATCAGGAGGACGTAGGTGATGGGGTCACTGGGGGCGATGCCGTAGAGGCTGCCGCGGAGGAGAAAACTGGAGGGAATCGCCAAGGCGATGCCGATGAGGAGTCCGATGCCGGTGAGGCGAGCGGCGCGGCCGAGCATGAGTTGCCGAATTGCGGCCGGGGAGGCGCCGAGGGCGATGCGGATGGCGATCTCCTTGACGCGTTGTTCGAGGGAGAAGCGGAGGCTGGCGTGAAGGCCGAACGCAGAGAGGCCGAGGGCGAGAACGGCGAACGCGGAAAAGAGGTAGGCGTAGAGGCGGGATTGGGTGGAGCTTTGGTCGATGTTGTCCTGCAAAGACGTCGGAGAAACGGGGAGGGTGTTGTCGTGGGCGCGGAGGGCGGCGGCGACCGCGTTGGCGGCAGTGGGACGGTCGAGTCGGACGAGTAGGGTAGTGAAGAACCACGGCATCTGTTCGTCGGGCACATAGATTTGGGGCGGAGGCGGCTCGGAGAGGAGGGTTTGTTTGGTGTCGGCGACGATACCGATGATCTCGCGGTAGACGGGGCCCATCCAAGGGAGAATCATCACGCTTTGGCCGATGGCATGGCCGTCGGGAAACATACGGCGGGCGTAGGTTTCGTTGACCACGGCGACCGGGGCACCGTCAGCGCGATCGTATTTGGTGAAGGTGCGACCGGTGTGAACCTGAATTTGCAGGGTTTTGAAGAAGTCGTCGCTGACGGGGGCGTAGACGGCTTCGAGCGCGTTGTCGGCATCGGTATTGGTGCCTTGACGCCAGCTCGGGTAGGCGAGGGTGATGCCGTTGAGTGGTGCGCTGGCATTGATGGCGGCAGACGACACGCCGGGAACATCTTGGACGACCTGCAACATGTCGTCGTAGTAGCGGAAGAGTTCGTCGTTGGTCTCGTAGCGAGTGGGGGGGGGCGAGAGGCGCAGGGCCAAGACGTTCTCGGCGTTGAAGCCAGCGGGGACTTGATTGAGGCGCACGAGGCTTTGCATGAGAAGCATCGCGGCGGCGAGCACGGTGACGGTGAGGGCGACTTGGCCGGAAACGAGAGGGGACTGCCAGCGGGCGACGCCGGTGTTGGTGGCACCGCGGGCAGCGCCGTCTTTGAGCCATTGATTGACGTTGGCGCGGGCGAGATGCCAGGCGGGTAAGGCGGAGCAAAGCAGTGCGCTGATGAGGGCGGCGGCGAATCCTACCCCGAGGGCAGCAGGCGAGAGGGAAACCTCGTGGGCGCGGGGAAGCAGCACGGGAGGAATGCGGCTGGCGATGACGGGGAGGGCGACGGCGGCGAGGGCACTGCCGAGGATGCCACCGAGGAGAGCGAGGACGAGGCCTTCGGAGACGACGGTGCGAGCGAGGCGGGTGGGGGTCGCTCCGAGAGCGAGGCGGATCCCGAGTTCGCCGACGCGGGAAATGCAGCGGGAGAGGAGGAGGTTGGCGAGGTTGAAGCAGACGATGAGCAGCACGAGGCTGACGGCACCGAGGAGAAGCAGCAGACTCGTTTTGATGCCGGAAGTGCGTTCCTCTTGGAGGGAGGAAACGGCACCGATCCAGTTGCGATTGGCCGCGGGGTATTCGCGGGCCAGGTCTTGGGAGATTGAGGTGATCTCGGTGTTGGCGGTGGCGATGTTGGTGCCGTCTTTGAGGCGACCGAATCCGTTCCAAAACCGGGAGTCGCGAGCGAAGTATTCGGGGGATTCATCGGGGAAGGGAATCCAGGCTTCGACGAAAGTGGGCTCACGGAATGAGGCCGGCATCACGCCGATGACGGCGTGGGGTTGATCGTCGAGGGTGATGGTTTTATCGAGGATATCGGTGCGCCCGCCGAAGTAGCGTTGCCAGGCTTCTTCGCTGAGAATGACGGTGCGGGGGGAGGAGAAGGAGAACTCGTCGGCCCGGAAGGTGCGGCCGAGTTTTGGTTGGACACCGAAGACGTCGAAGAGTTGAGCGGTGACGAGTCCGGTGATCAATTGGGCGGGGGGGCCGTCAGCCGGGGTGTAGGCGATAAAATTGGGCCGGATAGCGCCGAGTTTTTCGAAGCTATCGGAGCGTTCAATGAAGTCGCGGAAATCGGCGGGTGAGATGCCCTCCTGATCGATCGCTTTGACATGGTTGAGGGATCGGAAGGCGACGAGTCGAGCGGGCTCGTCGTAGGGGAGAGGCTGAAGAACGATGGAGTGAAAGAGCGAATAGATCGCCACGGTCGAGCCCAGGCCGATCGCGAGTAGGACAATCGCGAGGGTAGCGAACCCGGGCGCGCGGCGGAGTTGGCGGACGGCGGCTTGGAAATCGGCAACAAGTTCGTTCATGTTGCCGCCGAGTCTACCTGATTATTTCGACCGGCGCATGGGCCAATAGTCATGGCCGATGGTCATGGTGAGTCGACCGTGACGTGGTGAAACGGACTAGATCAGGCCAAGTTCGCGGGCGCGCAGGGCGGCTTGAGTGCGATCGAGGGCGCCTAGTTTGCCGATTACATTGCTCATATGATTTTTTACCGTGCCCTCGGCGATGCCGAGTTCGTGGGCGATCTCCTTGTTGCTGTGACCGGAAGCGAGCTGCCGGAGCACATCGAGTTCGCGACTGGAGAGCGGCTCGGCGAGGGGAGTGGGCGTGGCGCGGCGGGTCTCGTGGGATGCGAGCCGGGAAAAGTGCTGGAGCAGTTTCGCGGTGACGGAAGGCTCGATGAAGGATTCGCCGCGGGCGGTGAGTTCGATGGCCTCGATCACCTTCTCCGAAGGGGATGCTTTCAGAAGGTAACCCGTGGCGCCGGCGCTGATCGCTGCGTAGACTTCGTCGTCGTCCTCGAAAGTGGTGAGCACGATCACCCGAGTTTCGGGCAGCTCGGCCCTGATGCGACGCGTGGCTTCGACGCCATTGAGGCGCGGCATGCGCAGATCCATGAGGACAATGTCCGGAGTGTGAAAGCGTGCGGCGGTGATGGCTTCTTCGCCATTGCCGGCTTCCGCGACGATCTCGAGTCGAGGATTTTGTTCGAGGAGGATGCGGAGGCCTTCGCGGAAGAGGGCTTGGTCATCGACGAGGAGGAGGCGAATGGGAGTCATACGGGGACTTCGACTATGAGTTCAAATCCTCCCGGGTTACGAGCGTTCGCGGATACTTTACCGCCGAGAAGTTCGATTCGTTCGTGCATGCCTTTCAGTCCGTAGCCGGGAGCCGCATCGCGGGGCGTGGGACCTTGACCGTCATCGATGACCGAAAGGCAGACGTTTGATGGGTTGCGAAAATCGAGTCGTAGTCGGGTTTGCGTGGCTTGGGCGTGTTTGCGGACGTTGGTGAGTCCCTCTTGGGCGGCGCGGTAAAGAGCGTGTTCGATGGCGCTGGAAAGGCGCCGTGACTCTCCAGCGACGGTGAAGTCGACGGGGATGCCGGCATCGCTGACGAGTTGATGGAGGGCTGCCGGCAGGGCGGGGCGACTGTCGTCCGTGCGGAGAGTGCCGACGGAACGGCGGACATCGTCGAGGGCCTCTTTCGAAAGGCGGGTGGCCTTTTCTACGGCCTGCCGCGCCTTGGCCGGATCTTTGTCGAAGACGGCGCGGGCGGCTTCGAGTTGGATATTGATGACCGTGAGGTAATGGCCGACGCCATCATGGATTTCTCGGGCGAGGCGATTGCGCTCGCGGGTGGTGGCGAGTTCTTCGGCTTGGGCGGCGTGGGCGCGGAGTTGGGTATTGGCTTTTTCTAAGTCCCCGGTGAGCGCGGCGGCGGTGATCCGACCGCGGACGGCATCGACGGTCACGAAGGAAAACCCGATGGTAAATAAGTAGCCGGGAGAGTAGGATAGCATGGCTTCAAGAAACCCCAGCCAGCCGTAACGGGGGAAGTAGACCATCGAGGTGGCGACATAAAGTGCGAAGCCACATGCTAGGGCCGTTTTCCACCGAAAAAGGAAGACGCATTGGCTGGCGAGAGGCAGACAGAGAATCCCGAAAAAGCCTTGCGCCGGACTGACCCAGATGCAGCCCAAGCTGAGTCCGGCCTGGATAACGAAATACGTCGCACCCTGACGCCTGTTTTTCTCATCCACGAGGCGGCTGGAGGCTATTCCTAACAATAAGAATAACGTGCCGAGGACGAAAGTGAGCATCAATTCCCACGGTTCGCCGCTGATATAGTCTCGAAAAACGAAACTCGCAAAGCTGCCCAACACGACACCGCCGAACGCGGCAAAGCCAATGTAGTCGCTGCGATGGAGCGGTTGGCGGGAGAATTTCATGGGGTTGTTTTAGCAGACTCGGCTGGATTTGGAAATAGGTCGAAGGTCACGGTCGCGCGAGATTTGGAGGGAAGGTCACTTTCTCGTCACGTGGAATAAAACCCTTCGGCTCGACTCCGACGATGGAATGCGTTCGGATTTTAATGTGCCATCATCTTCAGTCGTCACTGCCGCGGTGCAGTCAAATCTGGTTTTGCTCACGCAAGGGATCGAAGTGGTCGGTCGTTTGAGTTGGGAGGACTACAATTTCGAGGTGGCGGCCTGTTTCAATTCCACGATTGGCGGACACTATCGCCACGTGATGGAGCATTATCAGGGATTGAGGGTGGGGTTGGAAACGGGAGATGTTGATTACGAGAATCGGGTCCGGGATAGTTTGATCGAGACAGAACCAGATTATGCGTTAGGCATCGCTCAGCAGATGGAGAAATTGCTTCGAGAGATTTCGGCGAATGGTCCAGGAGACCGGACCTTGCGATTGGCGTCGGAGACGGTTGAAGGCGAAATGCTGGTGACCTCGTTGGGGCGTGAGTTAGAGTTTTTAATCAGCCATACGGTGCATCACTATGCGCTGATGGCGGTGATAGCTGGTCAGGTCGAGGTGCCTTTACCCGCTGACTTCGGCATGGCGCCATCGACCCTAAAACATCAGCGGACCTGGAAAGCGGTATGTGCACGTTAAGTTGGCTTGCAGGGGAAGCGAGTGGTTTCACGGCGTGGTTTAATCGCGACGAGTTACATACGCGTGGAATTGAGCAAATGCCTCAAGTTCGAGTGTCCGCCGAAGGCGTGACGTGGGTTGCGCCGATTGATCCGGACAGTGGGGGCACCTGGTTGATGGTTAACGCGCATGGCCTGATGGTTTGTTTACTTAACGACTACGTCACGCCGTGGACTTTGCCGATCGGGACTCAGCGGGAGAGCCGAGGAAGACTGGTGCCGATGACGGTGGCGTTGGATTCGGCTCAGGCCGCGGTAATTTTGGTGTCGCAGCAAAACCTAGCCAAAACGCCGCCGTTTGAGTTGGTGGCTGGTGACGCGACGGGAGGCGTGGCGCGGATGCATTGGGACGGTGCTTCAGCGCAGTGCACCGAAGGCCCGGCGGTGCGGTTTCCGCGTAGTTCTTCCTCCTATCAACCGGATTTGGTGATCGACGAAAGACGGAAGAATTATCCCGTTTTGGTGACGGAGGAATCGCTGGAGGAATTCCACCGGGCGCACGACATGGAACGTGGGGCTTCGTCGGTGAATATGTGTCGACCGGACGCGTCAACGCGGAGTATCTGCCGGGTTAAAGTCAGCGAAACGGCCGTAAATTTAGTTTATGATCCGCAGCCGTGGCCGGGGGCGCCCCGGAGTGAAAATGAAACGAGCGAGTTCTCGGTCACCCGGATAAAACCTCTTGAACAAAGATCAGTTGGAATAGTGACCTGATCCAAGTGCTCTGCTGATTATGCGATTAATAAAGTTGATATTGGCTCTGGCGGTCTTGGCCGCGAGTCACGGGATGGCGGAGGATCCGATTAACACAAATTGGCGAGGGCTGGCGATCAAAGGCTACGATCCGGTCGCGTATTTCACCGCCGCCAAACCGGTGGAAGGGGATGGGGATTTTGAGTTCGAGTGGATGGAGGCGACCTGGCGATTTGCGAGCGCGGCGAACCGAGACAAATTTGCGGCGGCTCCAGAAAATTATGCGCCTCAGTTTGGGGGATACTGTTCTTGGGCGGTGAGCCAAGGTTACACGGCGGGGATTGATCCGCAGGCGTGGCGAGTGGTGGAGGGGAAGTTGTATCTCAACTACTCGCTGAAAGTTCAGAAAACTTGGGAAGAAGATGTCCCGGGAAATATTAAACGAGCGGATGCAAACTGGCCAAAATTGCGCGACGCCTGAGCTCGGTTCTGCGATTGGCCCGGCCGAGCGAGCACCGATTTCTGATCGGTGGCGGCGGAGTCGCCGGCGCCTTGGCTGGTGGCGCAGATTGACGCGGTGGGAGTATTGGCCGATCTGGGCAATTTATCCGCCCGTCGTCTTGTGGATACTCTGGCTGGGGCTTCGCCATCGCGGACCGCTATTGTTCACGGCCGTTAATCCGGGCATGCCGGCCGGAGGTGGTATCGTGGGGCAATCGAAGTCAGCTATTTTGCGAGGGTTGGCCGGAGCCGGTGATCGAGTGGCGGCATGGACGTTGGTGGATCCAGGACCTTTTCCGCAGCGCAACGCTCAGGTGCGACGATTCATGGCGGAACAAGGACTGCGATATCCGGTGGTATTAAAACCCGACCGAGGAGAACGAGGGACGGGAGTAGTGATCGCACGCGATGCGCCGGCGATCGAGCAGATGTTGCGTTCCTGCCGAGGGGCGGTGGTGGTGCAGGCTTACGTGCCGGGGCAAGAGTGGGGCGTTTTTTATACGCGGCATCCCGGGCAACCAAAGGGGGAGATCCTTGCGATCACGGACAAACGGGTCGTGGCGGTGGCGGGGGATGGACGGCGGACGTTGGAAGAGCTGATTTCGGCAGATGATCGGGCGGTGAATATGGGTGGATTTTTTCTCAATAAATTCAAGGCGCGGTTAGGCGAAGTGCCAATGAGGGGAGGGCGCGTGAGATTGAGCGAACTCGGCACGCATGCTTTGGGAGCGCTGTTTCTGGATGGAGATGAGCTGAAGACCAAAAAGTTGGAGGACGCCGTCGAGGCGGTGAGTTGCCAGTATGAGGGTTTCTATTTTGGGCGTTATGATTTGCGGGCAGAGTCGGTTGAAGCGCTGCAAGTGGGAGACTTCAAAGTGATTGAGTTGAACGGGGTCACCTCCGAAGCAACGGGCATGTATGATCCGAAGCACTCGATTTGGCATGGTTGGGCGACATTGATGCGAGGATGGACAATGGCATTTGAAATTGGAGCCGCCAACCGGCGAGCGGGGGTGCCGGGATTATCACTGGGCCAGTTGGCGCGACTATGGCGTGAGCATCGGAAAATAAGTTAAATTTTGCCGGTAAGATTTCCGTCCATGACTACAGCTGAAGAACAGATACTTGCGATTGATGCTGAAACGGATCGCTATGCGATGCGGATGGCGGATACCGCCGCGGATTTGGACGCGGTGCAGCGGTTACGGTTTGCGGTATTCAATATTGAGTTACAAGAGGGACTAAAGGCCTCATTTGAAACCGGACGAGATCAGGATCAATTTGACGCCGTCTGCGATCACCTGTTGGTGACGGATAAAAGGACCGGGCAAGTCGTGGGGACTTATCGCATGCAAACGGGTCGAAAGGCGGGAGATGATTTGGGCTACTACAGCGCGACGGAGTTTGATTTTACGCCGCTGGAGCCAGCCCGGAATGAGATCTTAGAATTGGGGCGAGCCTGCGTGGCGGAGGGACATCGGAACCAAACGGTGTTGGGACTGTTGTGGAAGGGAATCGCGCGCTACGCGAAGGCACATGGGGCGAGGTATTTGGTGGGGTGCAGCTCACTGACCTCACAGGATGCGGCGGGCGGCATGGGGACCTATGTGCAATTAGCGAAGCGTTGTTTGGTGGCGGAGCCGTGGCGCACGTTGCCGCTACCGGAGTGGCGCTGCGAGGTGGATGCGGGAGACGCCTTGAAGGTGCCGAAATTGATGGCGGCGTATTTGGCGATCGGGGCCAAGGTTTGCGGCGAGCCATCGCTGGATCGAGAATTCGGGACGATCGTTTTTCTGACGTGGTTAGATCTGGAAACACTGCCAGTGCGGGTGCTCAGGAAATACCTGAGCTGAGGCGGGGAAACGTGCTTAATTGCGATTCACGATGAGTATGACGTCTCCGGTATCTCCGCCCATTCCTTGGCGATTAAGTGTCCGCGGGGGGGTGCGGATAGTGCGGTTGCTGGGGGTGATGGTGGTAGGCGTGGCGGGCTTTGCCTTTCACCCCTCCAATCGGCGGACCCTCGCGGGCAGAGCCAGTTGGTTGCAGCGAAATTGCCGGCGATGTTTGCGAGCGCTTAATGTGACGGTGACCACAACGGGGACGGTGCCGAGAGGGGTGTTGTTGACGCCAAACCACGTGGGATATTTGGACATCATCCTGTTGAGTGCACTGGCGCCGACAGTGTTTGTTTCGAAGTCCGAAGTGGGCGGATGGCCGATCTTCGGGTGGTTTGCGAAGCGGGCGGGGACGCGATTTTTACGGCGCGACCTGAAGGCGGATTTGGTGAGGGTCGGGGGCGACTTGAAGCCGGTGATCGATGCGGGCGTCAACTTGGTGATCTTTCTGGAAGGCACGAGCACCGAGGGGAAGAACGTGCGTCGGTTTAAGCCTTCGCTTTTGGAACCGGCGGTGCAGGAAGGCTGGCGGGTCGCTCCGGTCGCACTGCGTTATTTATTGGATGCAGGCGACGATCCGGCGATCGCAGTCGCCTGGTGGGGCACGATGCCGCTCGCGCCGCATTTGCTCACGATGGCCGGGCTACGCTCGATTGCGGCGCAGGTGGCTTTCGGGGAAAGTGAAAAGCCCGGAAACAATCGAAAGGAATTGGCCGGACGGATGCACGAGGTGGTCTCGGCGCAAGTGGCCGCTTGGCAGCGGAAAGATGGGTCCTGAATGGTTAGGAATCGTGCGGGGTGATTTCGATCCGGCGAAATTCTAACAGCCCCAGTTCGCCCTGGAGACCGATGTGGCCCGAGTGATTTTTAATCGAGGTCGCAGCGCAGACTTCGGTGCCATTTAACTTGATGCCCACAGTTTCGCCGTGGGCCGTGATTTCGAGCGTGTTCCAGTCACCGGTAGGATGGTAGGCGGCTTGGACGGCTTCGTTGAAAATGGTGGATCGGAATTCGGGGGCACCGTAGGGGATCAATGCGCCGAGCGGGTAGTCGCCCTCGGTGGAGTCGCGGCACTGCACTTGATAGCCATGGTTGGGCCAGCCGTTTTCATCGTCGTGGCTCGTTGGGGCGGTGCGAACGAAGACTCCGCTATTGGCACCTTTCTCCAAGAAGCGAAATTCAAGAACGAGCACGTAATCGCCGTAGGTTTCATTCGAGCGAAGCCAACCGGTGCCGCGATTGACGGAAAGGAGACCGTCTTTCACGAAGAATTGCCCGTTGTTTTCGATCGTCCAACCGGAGAGATCCTGGCCGTTGAAGAGTGGGGTCGCGGCTGAAAGGGGCAGTGAGCTGCAAAGGACCAAAAAGAAAAAGAGTCGACGTGGGATGGGGCGCATACGGCGGAGATTGTGATCTACCGTGGTGACGAGCAACTAGAACTGCAGCGGATTAGGATGAGTCGGCGGATAGCACTTCGTCCTCGCGGTCACGGCGAAACTGGTTGGTGTAGAGGTCGTAGTAGTGGCCGCGTTGGCGGAGTAATTCTTCGTGGGAGCCTGATTCTTCGATTTCCCCCTTGGTGATGACGAGAATGCGATCGGCACGGCGAATGGTGCTGAGGCGGTGAGCGATGACAAAACTGATGCGGCCCGTGAGGACGGTCTCCAGTCCCCGCTGAATCAGTTGTTCGGCGGCGGTGTCGATTGACGAAGTGGCTTCGTCCATCACAAAAATTTGAGGATTAGCCAGGAGGGCGCGGGCGAACGAGATGAGTTGTCGTTGGCCGGTGGAGAGCTGGTTGCCACCTTCCCCGACGCTGGAATCATAGCCGCCTTCGATTTCCGAGATGAAGGGGTGGGCGTTGACCATTTTGGCGGCGGCTTCGACCTCTGCGTCGGTCGCGGTCAGTCGACCGTAGCGGATGTTCTCTCGGATCGTGCCTTTGAAGAGATGGGGGGTCTGGAGCACGATACCGAGCTGAGATTGCAGCCAGGCGAGGCTGCGTTCGCGGTAGTCGACCCCGTTGATCAGGATCTGCCCCGAGACGGGTTCGTAGAATCGGCAAACGAGTGAGACGATCGTGCTCTTGCCGCCGCCAGATGGACCGACCAGAGCGATGGTTTCGCCGGGAGCGACCTTGAGATTGAAGTTGGTTAAGACAGCGGTGCCATCGCGGTAGGCAAACGAAACATCGCGGAATTCGATCGTGTCGATCCGGTGGGGTAAACCGTCGGCGGCGCGGGGATCGTTGGTTGAGCGTTTGGCCGGATCGGAACGGGCAATACGTTGAGCGACGGCGGGCGAATCTTTTATGGTCGGCTCGGTTTCAAGTAGTCCCATGACCCGTTCGCCGGCGGCTTGGGCGGTTTGGATTTCGGTGAGTCGTTGAGCGAGTTGATTGATAGGTTGAAAAAACATCCCCGCGAAGTTCACGAATGCGACGAGTGTTCCCACCGTCATCATGTCGTTGGACGCCATCCAGCCCCCGCGCCAGAGAACCAGCCCTCCGGCGAGACTACCGAGGGTCACAATGATGGGGAAGTAGACTGCATTTTGCCGAGCGTTGAGCACGGCGGCAGTATACATATTATCGGAAAGGGCTTTGAATTCGTTGAGGTTCTCAGCCTCGCGCACGAGGGTCTTGGTGGTGCGGACGCCTTGGATCGACTCGTTGTAGCGGGCGGTGATTTGCGAGTTGGATTGGCGAATGTCGCGGGCGCTGAGGAGCAGACGTTTTTGAAAGAAACGGGAAACGAGCGCGACGGGAGGAACGATGGCCAAAACGATGAGGGCGAGACGCCAATTGAGGATCAGCAGACTGATTGCGATCATGAAGACGGAGCTGAGTCCCCAGACGATATCGAGAAATCCCCAAGCGATGGTGCGAGCTAGGCGGTCGCAATCACTGGTGAGGCGGGAGATGAGCCAGCCCACGGGGCGGGTATCGAAGAAGGCGAACTCCAATTCCTGCAGGCGATCAAAGCTGTCGCGGCGGATGTCGTGGGCGAGTCGATTGGAAAGATTGCCGGCTAAATAAATAAATAACCAGACACACGAACAAAGGACTAAGGTGACGCCAAAGTAGGTTCCCGCGAAGAGGAGGAAGTTGGCGTCGCGGCCATCCTGAATCACGCCGTCGATTACCCAGCGGGTGATGAAAGCGAAGGCGGCGTCGCAAATCGCGAGAAGCAGCGATACGGCAAAGAGCGGAATCAGGAAGCGCTTGAGATGGAAGGCGCGGCGCAAAATTTTCCACCACAAGCCCGCATCGAGCTTGGCTTTGAAATCGTCTTCGAGGGGGAGCGAAGTAGACATCGGAGGGGCAGGTTAAGGGGACTTGAGTTCGTCGCGGAACTCAGACTCGACGTTAGTTTGGATATCCCAGAGGCGACGATACAGACCGTCTTGGGTCGCTAATTCCTCGTGGGTGCCGGTCTGAATGATGCGGCCGTGATCGAGCACGATGATGCGGTCGGCGTGGATGAGGGTGGCGAGGCGATGGGCGATGACCAAGGTGGTGGTGGAGCCTCGACGCGACTTGAGAGCGTCGAGGATGACGGTTTCGGTTTCGGCGTCGATCGCGCTCATCGCATCGTCCAAAATGAGAATCGGGGCTTCGCGGAGGACGGCGCGGGCGATGGCGACACGTTGTCGTTGGCCCCCGGAGAGGGTGACGCCGCGTTCGCCGATCACCGTTTCGTAGCCGTGTTCAAACGAAAGAATGGTCTCGTGGATCGATGCGACTTGCGCGGCGTTTTCGATGGCGAAATCGGGAGCATCACCGCGGCCGAGCCGGAGGTTCTCGCGCAGACTTTTGGAGAACAAGAACGGTTCTTGCATGACGACTCCAATTTGCCCGCGCACGCGTTTGCGAGGAATAGCAGTGAGCTCTTGGCCATCGAATTTGATCGAACCACGACTGTAATCGTAGAGCCGCAGGAGCAGGTGCATGAGGGTGCTTTTACCTGATCCCGAAGGACCGAGGATCGCGACCGTTTCGCCGGATTTTACCTCGAAGGAGATCCCGTTGAGGGCCCCGCGACCGGCAGCAGGGAGATTGGTTGAGCCGTGATTGAAATGAAGGTCTGATACCGCGATGCGACCGGAAAAGGCCATGGGCTGAGGCTGGGGAGCAACTGGTTCAGGCTCGGGAGCGACGGCCAAAATCTCATGGATACGGGTGAGCGCGACGGTGGTTTTTCCAAGGTCGGTCAGAATGCGTCCCATTTGCCGCACGGGCCAAAGCATGATCGCGAGAAACGAAAGGAAGGCAAAGAGCATGCCGACGGTGATTTCACCGGTGGTGACCCAGTGGGCCCCGACGAGCAGGGTCAGGCCAATCTGGCTGAGGGCGACCAGGTCGCTAATCGACCAATACCACGCCAGCATTTTTATCATGCGAAGGGCGCGATCGCGGTAGGCGGCGTTGGGTTGGGCGAACTTGGCGCGCTCATGTTCGTGGCGGGAAAAAGCGCGCACAACGCGGATGCCAGTGAGGTTCTCTTGGACGACTCCGGTGAGGGCACCTTCGGCTTCCTCCACGGATTTGAAAACATGTCGGACTTTACGAAAGTAGAAGTAGCTGTAGGCGATAATGGGGCCGATCAAGGCAAACGACACGAGTGTCATTGGCACATTGATTAACAGCATCATAGGCAGGGCGGTGCAGGAAAGGATCACCGCGTTGCCGATATCCATCACCTGGGTGGAAAGAAACATACGAGTGGTTTCGACGTCGCTGGTGCATCTTTGCACGAGATCGCCCGTGTCGGATTTGTCGTGGTGACGAGCAGGCAGGTGATTGAGGTGGTCGTAGAGATCGTTCTTCAATCGCCGCGCAATACCGTCACTGGCCAGTGATGCCTGCCAGCCTTTTAGGTAACTGAAAACGCCCCCGGTGGCGCTGAAGAGTACCATGATTACGGGGATAAGCCAGAGGTTCGCGGTCAGGTTTTCGGTCCCGCCCAAGAGTTTTACTAGCGCCCGCATCGGCACGGGCGTATCGGGCTCGATGGATTTTCCGAGAACGGCGAAATCGATGGTGATACTCCCGATCAAAGGCACGCCGTAGTTGAGCAAGGTCGCGCCGACGAGACACAACAGGGCCAAGCTATAGCGGAGGCGATAGCCGAGCATCAGGGCGCCGATGGTTTGGAAGTGCTTGTTCAAGAGGGCAGGGCGGAAAGGAAAAGGGAAAGCCCGTGCGGTCACGAGCGGTTAATGAGCGTGACCCGGTGATCGCACGGCAAACGAGGCGAGGTCGGCCTCGTCGTCCAAAAGAGAAACGGACTCGTTCGTTTTTTGATCAAGTCCGATGGTCCCCGCGAGGCGGGATGGGTGGGGGCGCGAGGACGGGCGTCCGATTATTAGTCATGAAGGAGTATCAAGCCCGGGCAGGCCGTCGATGCTCTGCTGGTTATGGTTGCGCTGATATTCGATTACCCCGGCGGTGCCCTTGGTTTCGGCCCAGCGATCAAGGATGTCGCGATCTTTAGTGTAATCCATGAGCGGCACGGCGTAGCCGCAGGAATCGGTGATCCGATTGAGATTGAGGCGAATCACCGAGCGAGTGCCAGGGTTCGGCGGAAATAGGGCACTGAGTTCGGCGAAATCGGCGTGGTCGGAAGTGATTGCTTCGCCTTGGCCGTAGAGTCGCACGATTTGGGGCGGGCCTTCGAAAGCGCAGAACATAATATTGAGGCGGCCGTTTTCTCGCACGTGGGCGATGGTTTCCACGCCGCTGCCCGTGAGATCATGGTAGGCGACTTGGTGATCATTGAGGATACGAAAAGAGTCACCTCCTTTGGGCGAGCAATTCACGTGGCCGTCCGGGGCGAGGGGGGCGGTTGCCACGAAGAAGATGTTTTGCTGAGCGATCCACTCTTGGAGGGCGGAGGTTAGGACTTCGTAAGTTTTTCCCATAGCAGAAAAGTAGACGCATCGGCGCATACTTTGCGATCTCAGGGGTTTACTTTCTATGTCTTGCCGGCCCCGAACCACCGGGACCGAGGGGGGAGTTTCGAGGGACACGGCAGGCTATCGCTCGAAAATGGTCGGGACGGAGAGATTCGAACTCTCGACCTCCTGCTCCCAAAGCAGGCGCTCTACCAGGCTAAGCTACGTCCCGAACGGAGCGCCACGTCATGAGGTTCATGGGCCGGTGTCAACGCCGAGTTATAAGAATTTACAGTTTATGGATTCTGGCGAAGAGATGCCTTGGGGGGCCTTGGGGGCGAAAATGAGGTATCTTCACCTGTTCAGCAGCAAATCTAGTCCATTTACCTGCTTGCTTCGGGCCTAAGTCCAGACCTAGATCGACGTTTTTCTTCAACACCCATGGATACGATTTCTCAGGAAAGTAATTCGTCGTTCAGCTACCTCCCGGTGCTGGCATTAATTGTCGGCTTGATCGCTGGAGTTCTTGGCGGCGTCGCGCTGGCCAAGGTTTCGAACGTCAGCAAAGAGTTGGGTAGCCAAAGTGCTTTGGCTGCGCGGGTTGACGATTTGGAAACGGAGCTCCGCAAAACCGTGACTGCATCTGAACAGGCGACCAATCGGATTAATAAGGTCGCGGGAGACACCAATACCGCTTTCAAGCAGTTCAGCGACGCGTTCACCGAACTGCGTACTGATGTGGCAGCGGTGAAGGAAGCCGCGGCTAATCCTGCTCCGGTGCAGAACGCTGCTCCGGCCAAGAATGCTGGTCCAGCGGTCGCTGCTCCGGGTGAATACATGGTAAAGGGCGGTGACACTGGTTCGAAGATCGCGCGTGATGCGGGAGTTTCTCTTTCGGCGCTAATGGCGGTTAATCCGAACGTGAACTGGAATCGTTTGGCCGTGGGTCAGGCAATCAAGCTCCCTCAGAAGTAGATTTTTCCGGGGCACGGGAATACTTTCTACGCCTTCCCCCGGATCGGTTTGGGAGGCGTTTTATTTTAGCAACATGAGCGATTCTATCCCAGCTCGTTGGATCCGAGGCAAAGACCGACCTTTGCTGCAAACGCGAGTTTTCGAGGTGAGGGCATCCCAATTCCGCCACCCGGCGCGGGAACGAGAAAAAGAGTTTTTTGTCATCGATCCGTCGGATTGGGCGATGGTGGTCCCGATCACGCCGGAGGGGAAATTAGTGATGGTGTGGCAGTTTCGATTTGGGATCGAACAGCTCTCGTTGGAATTGCCGGGTGGAGGGATTGCGCCGGGAGAAGATCCGCGGGTGGCGGCGGTGCGAGAACTGGCGGAAGAAACGGGTTTCGCGGGAGACGAGGCGGTGCTGCTGGGGTCGGTGCATCCGAATCCGGCGATCCAAAGCAACCGCGCTCACGTGGTTCTCGTTCCCAATGTGACCCGCAGAACCGAGATTAAGTGGGATGAAGATGAGGAACTCGCGATGGAGTTGATCCCCGTTGGCGATGTTTTGGATCGAGCGAGGAAGGGCGAAATTACCCATGCCCTGATGCTTGCGGCGTTATTTTTGCTGGAACCTTTGTGGCGGGCGCGTTCAGGTGAGGCCCCTATTTGACTTGGGGTAATCCAGCCCTTAACTGCTCAATTGTGAAAACGTCCACACCCACTTTCGCCAATCCTATTGCGGGCAACGAGCCCGCCGCGCCGGACCGAGTGCCCGCGGCGTTGGAGCAGGAAATTCGGCGTATTTATGATCGAAGTCCCCTCTACGGTGAACGTTTTCCATTGCACGAGCAGCCGTTGGGATGGGCCTGTTACGAGGAAATTCCAACCCTGACCAAGCAGGAAATCGTTCAACACGGGCACCAAGCTTTCTTCAAAGATTACCGTGAAATCGAGCGAGGTCTCGACGAACAACGATTTGAGTATGAAAGCACCTCGGGGACTACGGCGGGTCCAATGACGGTGATTATGGAAGACGGTTGGTGGGATGCGCAGACCAAGCGGGCCTACGAGGCTTCGTCAGTCCTCCGGCAGTTTGTCGGTAAGCCGCATCGGAAGTGCATTCTGGCGCCGGTCGGATGTTCGTCTAATCTTTGTCCTTACGAGGATCATCCGTTTCCCCATCGTTATCTAGACGGAACAGTTTATCTGAATTTGACCAGTGATCCATTTGTTTTTCCGGAAGCAGAATGGGATCGAATCGTGATCGAACTGCAGGCGGTAAATCCTGATATCCTCGAGGGGGAGCCGATCTATTTGTCTTTGCTTGCCCGGGCGGCGCAGCGACGCGGAGTCTCTGTGCCGACTTTAAAGGCCGTGATTCTAACCTACGGCAAGGCCAGTTTACAACATAGTCGCCGGATCGCAGAGGTCTTTCCGGCACCGCAGGTGGATCTCTATGGATCGACCGAAGCAGGATATCTCTTTGTCGGGGATGCTTTCCAAGACAATTCCCAGGTCATTGATGCCAACGCGTTTGTCGAGCTCGTGCCGTATCGCGACCTCCAAGATATTTTCCAAATTATCGTGACGACGCGCGACCGTGAAGCGATGCCGCTATTACGGTACCAGACCGGTGATGTGGTGCAGCGTTTACCCCAGGGATTTCGTCTGCTGGGTCGCGAAGGCGGATTGTATTTCCGAGCCGATGGCTCGCTCGTTTCTCCGACCGATATCGACAATGTGATTCCGGCAGACTTCGCCTGTTGGCATTACTCGTTAGTGCAGAGCAAACCGGGGCGGTGGGATTTCCACTACGTTGCCGATCACGTTGCGCCAGACCGGGTCGTTGCGGCGATCGCTCAAAAATTGGGTGACAGTGCGCGGGTGGTGGCTTTCCGGAAACGTCACATCATCCCGGCAGCGAGTGGTAAATTTTCGCTACTCAAACCCTTAGCTGTTTAGTTTGGCGGGATTGGCCCGCAACCGACGAGGTGAGTGCTTTTTCATTTGGATCTACTCGCCCGTGTGAGTCCCCCTTATAGGTGAGCCGAAGGCCGCTGGGACGTTTACAATCTTTCACGTATTTTCCAACCTAGTCCATTGACGGTCGAACGCCCGGTTTGGCCATTGTTTCCTTATTTATCTTTCAATGAGCCTGTTCCACAACTTGTTCATGTCCTCCATCGGCCGAAAATTCCTGATGGCGGTGACTGGTTTGATCCTGATCGGTTTCGTAACCGGTCACTTGGTGGGTAACCTCCAGATCTTTTTAGCACCGGATCACATTAACGCCTACGCCCACTTCTTGAAGGGACTTGGTCCGGCATTATGGGGCGTTCGGATCGTTCTACTCGTTACGGTGGTGATCCATGTCTGGGCCGCGGTGGTATTGACGATTGAGAGTCGCGCCGCTCGAGGGCCGCGGGATTACGGCATCAAGCGATGGTTACAAGCCTCAGTCGCTTCCCGCTACATGCGGATGAGTGGGATCGTGGTCCTGGCCTTCATTCTCTACCATCTGGCCCATTTCACCATTGGAATCCCCGGAGACGAGTCGCACAAAGGCAGTCTAGAGCCTGTTGTGTTACAGAGCGACGTGCGTGAGTTCGGGATTCCCCTGGCTTCGGCGGGCACTGAGGTGCAAGACGTCTACTCGATGATTTTTATCGGGTTCGCTAGTCCGCTGGTTTCGATTTTCTACATCATCGCGGTCAGCTTGTTGACGGTGCACCTGTGGCACGGAACGGAATCTTTGTTTCAAACGCTGGGTCTTCGCAATGGGCAGTGGGCTTCTTATCTGCGCCGCGGAGTCGCGATTTTTTGTGTCGTATATTTCTTAGGTAACTTGGCGATTCCGGGAGCTATATTGACTGGGCTCGCAAAACCTGCATCTGGCACGATCGCTCACTCTAGCCTCGTCGCGAACCCTTAAAGCATTTCCGTCATGGCCCAACTCAACTCGAATATCCCTCCCGGCCCACTCGCCGATAAGTGGAATAGCCACAAAGCCAACATGAAGTTGGTTAATCCGGCCAACAAACGAAAATACAAGGTCATCGTGGTCGGCGCTGGTCTCGCGGGCGGATCCACCGCCGCGACGATGGCAGAACTTGGGTATCAGGTGGAGTGTTTCGTGCTGCACGACAGTCCTCGTCGCGCTCACTCGATCGCGGCACAGGGTGGTATCAATGCCGCGAAAAATTACCAGAATGACGGTGATAGCGTTTACCGCTTGTTCTACGATACCGTGAAAGGCGGAGACTATCGTTCCCGCGAAGCCAATGTCTACCGCCTCGCCGAAGTTTCGAACAACATCATCGACCAATGCGTGGCGCAAGGGGTGCCTTTTGCCCGTGAATATGGCGGATTACTCGCCAATCGGTCGTTCGGTGGGGCGCAGGTTTCCCGGACGTTCTACGCTCGTGGTCAAACCGGCCAACAGCTCCTGCTCGGTGCTTACTCCGCGCTTTCGAAAATGATCGGGGCGGGTGCGGTGAAGATGCACAATAACTCTGAGGTGCTCGATCTGGTGCTAGTCGAAGGGCAGGCCAAGGGCATTGTGGTGCGCAATATTATTACCGGTGAGATTACGCGGCACGCGGCTGATGTCGTCGTCATGGCTACCGGGGGCTACGGCAACGTTTTCAATCTTTCCACCTACGCGCGGAAATCCAACTGCACGGCAGCATGGCGGGCTTACAAGAAGGGCGCTTGTTTTGCGAATCCGTGTTACACGCAGATCCACCCGACCTGTATCCCTGTTTCGGGCGACTACCAGTCGAAGCTCACGCTCATGTCGGAGTCTCTGCGCAATGATGGTCGCATTTGGGTGCCAAAGAAAGTGGCAGATTGCGATAAGGATCCGAGCCAGATCGCGGAAGAAGATCGCGACTACTATCTCGAACGTATTTACCCAAGTTTTGGCAATCTTGCGCCCCGTGACGTGGCTTCGCGAGCGGCCAAACGGGTGTGCGACGAAGGTCGTGGGGTCGGCCCGACTAAGCTGGGCGTTTATCTTGATTTCAGTGATGCGATCGACCGACTCGGTGCGGACACCGTGCGGTCGCGATACGGAAATCTTTTTGATATCTACAAAGAGATTACCGACGAATCGGCTTACGAAACGCCGATGCGTATTTTCCCCGCGGTGCATTACACGATGGGCGGTCTCTGGGTGGACTACAATCTGATGTCCAATATTCCAGGACTCTTCGTTCTGGGTGAGGCGAATTTCTCGGATCATGGGGCGAATCGCCTCGGCGCTTCCGCCCTGATGCAAGGGCTCGCCGATGGATACTTCGTGGCGCCTTACACGGTGGGTAATTATCTCGCGACGCAGAAGCCTGGCTCAACTCCTTCGACTGATGACGACGCCTTTAAGGTCGCGGCTTCAGCGGTGGATGAAACCACGAAGCGGTTGCTGAGTATCAAGGGTAAAGAACCGGTCAGTTATTTCCATAAACGTCTCGGTAAGATTATGTGGGATCATTGCGGCATGGCGCGCACCAAGGAAGGTCTCGAAGAGGCGCTCAAGCTTATCCCTGATCTGCGCGAAGAGTTCTGGGCGAACGTCAACGTGCCCGGATCTGATGCCTCGATTAATGAAGCGTTGGAAAAAGCCGGCCGCGTGGCCGACTTCTTCGAATTGGGTGAATTGATGTGCCGAGACGCGCTGACGCGGGAGGAGAGTTGCGGCGGTCACTTCCGGGAAGAGTATCAACACGCCGATGGAGAGTGTCTGCGTGACGATGTGAAATTCGCCCATGTCGCCGCATGGGAATATAAGGGCGAGGGCAACGTGCCTGAGCGCAACACGGAGGACCTGAACTACGAAGAGGTCAAAATGAGCACCCGCAGCTACAAATAGAGCGCTTCGCATTTACAAATTACGATTTACGAATGACGATTTCTTCGAGGCAAAATAATGACGAAGATCGAAATGCTGCAGCGAACTCAAGATTTCGCATTGCGGGTAATACACTTGGTCGAGGCGTTGCCAGCGAGCTCAACGGGGACGATATTAGGCCGACAGCTTCTCCGGTGTGGAACCTCGGTGGGCGCCAACTACCGAGCTGCGTGCCGGGCAAAATCCAAAGCGGATATCATCAACAAACTCAAGATCGTCGAAGAAGAATGCGACGAGTCCATTTATGGGATGGAGTTGATAGTCGCGGCCAAACTGGTCGCCAAAGCAAAACTTCGACTCCTCGCTCAGGAGGCGAACGAAATCCTTTCAATAATCGTAGCGGCGATCCGCCCATCGCGAGTTAATCGTAAATCGTAATTCTGAATTCTTAAATCCACTACTCATGGTCGCAGAAAAATCCTCCACCAAAAATATCTCACTTACGCTCAAAGTCTGGCGACAGCCCGACGCGAAGAGTGAAGGCAAGTTCGTCCAATATAAGGCGACGGACCTCAACCCCAACATGTCTTTTTTGGAAATGTTGGATGTGGTGAACGACGATCTCGAACGGAACGGTCAAGATCCGATCGCATTTGCCCACGATTGTCGCGAAGGCATCTGCGGAACATGTTCACTCGTAATCGATGGCAAGCCCCACGGTCCTCACAGCGGTATCGCTTCCTGTCAGACCTATTTGCGCAGTTTTAAGGACGGTGATGTTGTGGTGGTGGAGCCTTACAGGGCGAAACCTTTCCCGGTGCAGAAGGATTTGATCACCGATCGTTCTTCGTTTGATGCGATCCAGCAAGCGGGGGGATTTGTGAGCGTGCGCACGGGTTCGGCCTGCGACGCCAATGCCAACCCAATCCCGAAGGAAGATGCTGATCTCGCGATGGATGCGGCGGCTTGCATCGGTTGTGGTGCGTGTGTGGCAGCCTGTAAGAATGCTTCCGCGATGCTTTTTGTGGGAGCCAGGGTTTCCCAATTCTCGCTGCTCCCGCAGGGGCAACCCGAGCGGGATAGTCGAGTGCTCAGTATGGTGGCCAAGATGGACGAACTCGGGTTCGGCAATTGCACTAATCAATACGAGTGCTCCGCCGCTTGTCCTAAACTCATCAGCCATGATTTCATTGCGCGGATGAATAGTGATTACTTGAAGGCCAGTTTCCGAGCGGCGTTTAAGCCCAAGAGCCCGATCTGATCACTTGTTTTTTTCGGGCTACTGGCCAAAACTGCCGGCACGATGACGCGGGTTGGTTTTTTTTGGGTCCTCATTGCCGGTCTGACCACGTTTGGGCTCGGTGCGGAAGAGATTCAGCGAATCGAGTTGTTTGATCGGAATCCGGATCACTTTTCGGAGCAATGGCGAGAGAGAGGGTTCCCGCTCATCGCCCCGACGCAATACAGGATTCAGCCGGGTAATTCCGGATTGGTGGTTATCGGACGCAGCGACGGGGGGAACCGGGCGCTGTTCCGCGAAAGCACGGTGGAGAAGCCTACGGTGGCCCGGCTCAGTTGGCGCTGGAGAGTCACCCAGGGTTTGAAGGGAGAAGTTTCGGAACGGACTCGAGCGGGAGATGATTTTGCGGCGCGAGTATTTGTCGTTTTTGAGACCTCGATTGTGCCGACGCGCACGCGGGCGATCAATTATGTCTGGGCGGCAAAGGAGACGAAAGGCTCGGTCTTTTCTAGCCCCTATTCCAAACGAGTGGCGCACATCGTATTGCGCTCGGGGCGGCGGGTGATACCGAGAGAGAGTGGTTTGAGGAAGAGCGTGATGTGCTGGCCGACTACGAGTCCTTTTTTGGTGAGCCCGCTGCGGTGATCAGCGCAGTCGCGATCATGGTAGACGCCGATAACACTGCACAAGTGGCGGAGGCGGAGTTTACCGGTTTGTTTTGGGAAATAAGTTCGGCGGGTGAGATCTCTAATCCCTAATGCCCCCGGCGCTCTCAATCATCATTCCGACACTTAATGAGGCGGGGCTGCTGCCGAGTTGTTTGCGAAGAGTGCAATCGCATTGGCCGGAGGCTCAAGTGATCGTGGCCGATGGAGGCAGTGACGACGCCAGCGTTGTGTTAGCGCAGATGGCGGGGGCGGAAGTATTGCAAAACTTACCGCGTTCGAGGGGCGTGCAACTTCGCCAGGGGGCCAGCGTCGCTCGCGGAGAATGGCTGCTTTTTCTCCATGCAGATTCGGGGTTGGATGCGGAGGCGGCGAGGGTGGCGGACGCGTATCGATCTCAATCCTTAAATCGATTGGCGATGTTTCAAATTCGGTTTGATACCCCTAATTTATTCCTCCGTTTTTCCGCCTGGTGGACTCGCTTTGACTCCGTCTTTACCCGGTTTGGTGATCAAGGGATTCTGATCCGGCGGGAGTATTACGATGAACTGGGAGGGTTCAAGCCGTGGCCCTTGTTTGAAGATGTGGATTTAGTTCGTCGAGCCCGCCGGCATCGACCGATTGACGTTTTGCCGGCGGCGGTCACGACCTCGGCGCGCCGCTTCCAGCGCCGCGGATATTTTCGTCAGCAATTCAGTAACGCGTGGATGTTAATCAGGTTTTTGATGGGAGTGGACCCGCATCAACTGGCGCGCAACTACGCTCCGATGAGTGAAATGAAGGAACGAAACAATTGAAATTGAAAACAGGAGTCGTGGTGGGGATGTGCCTGTTGATTGGAGGACTTTCGGCGGCGGAGACCCAGTTACCCGATCATGGCATTTTAACGGCGGTGTTGCAGGACCACGTGACGAAAGAGCGAGTCGACTACGCGGCGATTGCCCGGGATAAGCGACTGGCTGACTACTTGGAGGATCTCGCGAGGACAGATCCGGTTGCCCTTCCGAGTCAGGCCGATCGGCTGGCGTTTTGGATTAACGCCTACAACGCGTATACGCTGAAGCTCGTCGCCGATGCTTACCCGATTGATAGTATTCACGACTTGAGCACAGGCGGGCGAATTATCGGTTGGCTGATCAAACGGTCTCCGTGGGATATCCGCTTCGCAGAGATTGGCGGAAAGGACTATACCTTGAACGAGATCGAGCATGAAGTAATCCGAAAGCGTTTCAACGAACCGCGGATTCATTTCGCGATCGTGTGCGCGGCGATTTCTTGTCCGCCCCTGAGGTCTGAAGCCTATTTACCGGAGAAGCTCGGGGATCAGCTTGATGAACAAACGCGGCAATTTCTCAACGACCGCCGAAGTAATCGATTTGATTTCAGGGCAGGCCGGGCTTGGCTGTCGCCGATCTTTTCGTGGTTTGAAGAGGATTTTGGCGCTAGTGATGAGGCGGTGATGGCTTTTGTTGCGCGCTACCTCGATCAAAATGAAACGGCCCAAACTCCGAAGAATGAGGGCCGTTGGAAGGTGGAATACACCGACTACGATTGGTCGCTCAATGAACGCCCGTAGCAGGAGGCGGGCTTAGATGGCGTCTTCGCCGGACTCGCCGGTGCGGATGCGCACGGCGAGTTCACAGTTCATGACGAAGATTTTTCCATCACCGATTTTACCGGTTTTGCCGCCCTTGGTGATCGCTTCGATGACCTGAGGAACCGCCTCATCGGCGACGACGAGTTCGATGTGAGTCTTGGGCAGGAAATCGACCACGTATTCGCTGCCACGGTAGATTTCGGTATGCCCCTTTTGGCGGCCGAAGCCCTTGACCTCGCTGACGGTCATGCCTTCGACGCCGATGGTGGTGAGGGCCTCACGGACTTCGTCGAGCTTGTAGGGTTTAATGATGGCTTTAACGAGTTTCATAATGAGGTAGCAGAGGTTAATCGAGATGGTAGGCGGCTTCGCCGTGTTCCGCTTGGTCGAGGCCGATGTGCTCAGCTTCTTCTTCGACCCGTAACCCAACGGTAGCCTTGATGATGTAAACAATGATTACAGTCGCAACCCCCGACCAAAGCAAGGTGAAGCCAACGGCTTTGGCTTGAATGAGAAGCTGCGCGCCGGGGTTATCCACGCCGAAACCTCCGAAAGTCGAGGTGCCGAGGACGGCGAGAAGCAGTGTGCCCATAATACCGCCAACGCCGTGAACGGCGAAGACGTCCAAGGCATCATCGATGCGGAGTTTTTGTTTCACAAAGCCACAGGCGAAGTAACAGACAGATCCGGCGATGAGTCCGATAATGACGGCGCCCATGGGGCCGACGTTGCCGGAGGCGGGGGTGATGGTGGCGAGGCCGGCAACCATGCCGGTGACGATACCGACGAGGCCGGGTTTACCCGCCTTGCGCCATTCGATGACCATCCAGGTGAGACTGGCGACGGCGGCGGAAATGTGGGTAACTAGCATGGTCATGCCCGCGGCGGCGTTGGCACCGCCCTGGCTGCCCGCGTTGAAGCCGAACCAACCGACCCAGAGCATGGAGGCGCCGATCATGACCATGCCGGGATTGTGGGGCGGATGAACGGAGCGCGGGAAGTTGCGGCGAGGGCCGACGAACTTAGCCAGAATAAGGGCGGAAATACCCGCGGTCGCGTGGACTACAATGCCACCCGCGAGGTCTTGGGCCCCGGCCTGTTGCATCCAGCCGCCACCCCATACCCAGTGAGTGACCGGGGCGTAAACGATGATGAGCCAAAGGGTGGTGAAGATGATCATGGCGCTGAATTTCAAACGCTCCACGAATGCTCCGACGATTAAACTTGGGGTGATAATCGCAAATGTCAGCTGGAAGATCACGAATACCGTTTCGGGGTAGGTCCGACCCGCCATATCGTCGATCCCGATGCCCCGCAGGCCGATATGCTTGAGGTCACCGATCCAGTTTCCGCCGTCGGAGAAGGCGAGACTGTAGAGGCCAAGCACCCACAGCACGGAGGCGATACAAGCGATGGTGAAGCAGTGCATGAGCACCGAGAGCACGTTTTGCACTCGCACGAGACCGCCGTAGAAAAGGGCTAATCCCGGTAGGGTCATGAAGAGCACCAGCACGGTGGCGGTGATCATCCAAGCGGTGTCACCAGTATCGAGGGGGGCGGCTACTTCTTGAGCAGAGAGTAGCGCCGGACAGCCCAGGAGGAGGGCAAGGAGCAGGAAGGAGCGTGGCAGTGAAAGGCGCATTGATGGTCGGGGATGAAGTCTGAAGCAGAGTCGGGGTTTGTGACTCGGAGAGTTTCGGGAAGCGAATTAACGCAATTCATAGTATGAGCAGGTTTCATACCAAATTGATGAATGTGCCTAAATCGATCGCTTTTGGTCAATTTCGATCAGCTTAAATGCCAGGGACTTAAGGAGGAGAGCGATAATTCCCTGTTGACCACCAACAGAAGACTCCCTGTTGATAATCAACATGAGTAAAGCAACGAGTCATATGGATGTGTTGCAGGGAACCTTAGATCTATTGGTGTTAAAAACCTTAGCTGGGTTGGGGCCGTTGCATGGCTACGGGATCGCCCGGCGGATCGAGCAGGTCTCGGAAGATCTCTTGGCGCTCAACCAAGGCACACTCTACCCGGCATTGCTCCGGCTCGAGCAACAGGGGTGGATCAAGTCGGAATGGGGAGTGAGTGAAAACAACCGCCGGGCGCGTTTCTACTCGCTGACGGTGACGGGAAACGCGCAGCTGGAAACCGAGATTAGCCGCTGGCGACGCATGAGTGCGGCGGTGAACGCAATCATTGCTGACCACGGCGGCTCAGCCGGCCAAGGAAGGCAGTTGGAATGAGTTTCCCGCGGTGGATGAAGCGATTGTTGGATTTTAAGAATCGGCGGGCTTTGCGCGCGCGTCTGGATGAAGAAATGGCGTTTCATCTCGATCAACTGATCGCGGAGCATGAGCGTCGCGGGATGTCGTCGGCCGCGGCGAAGTTGGAAGCGAAGAAGCAAATGGGGAGTTCGTTGCGCACGCAGGAGTCTTACCGTGAACAAGCGGGATTGCCCGGGATCGAAGAACTGGTGCGAGACTTGACTCTGGCGTTGCGAAACCTGCAACGGCGCCCGGGCTACGCGGGGAGTATGATCGGATTGCTGGGGCTGGGACTCGCCGCCTCGCTCACGGTTTTTGTGCTCACCGATGCCATGCTGCGCAGGGATTTATCGGTGCCGCGTCCGGATGAGTTATTCTTGATTGGCGACGAGGAAGGCGATCCCGCGATGATTTCACGTGCCGCGGTCGAGCGATTGGCGGCGAACCTGCCGAACAGTCGGATCGCAGCTTACGGGGGGGGGAACGCGGGTGACCACGCAGCGTGGCAATCAGCCGGCAAAAAGCGTGAGAGGCCAATTAGTTTCAGGCGCCGCGCTCCCGGCGATGGGGATTGGGCCGACGGTCGGTCGGTTACTCTCTCCCGGGGATGATCGGATAGGGGCGGGCGCGTTGATGGTCGTGGGGAGTTTGGGGTGGGCCCAGCGAGAGTTTGGTTCGGCCGCAGCGGCGTTGGGGCAGGAGATTCGGGTCAACCAAGTCTCGGTCGAAGTCGTCGGGGTATTACCGGAGGATTTTGGCGGATTTGATGCGGTGGATCAGGTGGACCTCTTTTTGCCGACGGCGCTGCAACAGCGGTTGGCGATGTTGACCAATGCGAGTGAGTTCACGTACAGCGATCGCGATAACGATCCGGACTGGAATCGGGAAAACCGGGTGCGTTGGTGGGAGGTCTTGGTCCGGGTGCCGAGAGGAGAATCGGCGGACGCGGTGTTGCCCGCCTGGCAGATGGCGGTTCGTCCAGACATCGAGGACTTGATTGCGCAGAGTGATAGTCCAGTCGAGCGGGAGCAGTTGCGAAAGTTGATTTGGCAGGTGAACCCGGCGCCGGGAGGTTATTCAATTCAACGCAACGCGTTTGGAGCGACGGGTCGGATGTTGACGGGGCTGGTGGTGAGTCTGCTGCTACTGACCTGTGCGAATCTTTCGGGCATCATGCTCGTGCGCACGCTTTCGCGTCATCGCGAGATGGGGGTGCGCATGTCGCTCGGTGCGGGGCGCTGGCGGACTTGCCGATTGGGGCTGGTCGAGGCGCTGGTTTGTGGCGCGGCGGGGCGGGGCTAGGAATGTTGCTGGCGTTGTGGATGGTGCCGAGCGCGGCGGAGCTGCTGATTCCCGGGGTGGGTTTACGGCTGGATATTGTCGGGTGGCCGCAGGTGGCGATGTGGATCGCGGTTGCGGCGGGGAGCAGTTTGCTGTGCGCGTTGGCGCCGGCGTGGTGGATTTCGCGACTGCAGCCCCTGGTCGCGCTGAATGGCGCGATGGGAGGTGGCTCGATGCCGCAGCGAATGGGGAGGCTGCTCGTCGCGATGCAACTGGCGTTGGCGGTCATGTTGGTCGCCGTGTCGTTGAGTTTGGGGCAGGAGATTGCGGCCGTCATGAAACGTGATCCGGGTTTCGCGCAGAGTCGGGTTTTGACCGCGACTTTTAGTGCGCGCGCGGCGGGTTATTCGGATGAAACGGTCGGGCCGCTTTACGAGCGCTTGCGAGAAACGGTGGGAAACTTACCGGGCGTTGAGCAAGTGGGGCTGGCTTCGAATGGTATCTTGGCGGGGAGTCGGTCGCTTAGTGGGGTGTTTCCTCGTGATCCTGGTTTGGAGGAGCGAGCGGGGAATTATCAACAGGACTCGGTTGATCCAGATTACTTGGAAACGGTGGGCCTTCGTCTGCTGCAAGGTCGTTGGTTTGAGACGACCGATGGCGAAGTGGCGCCGCGAGTCGCCGTGGTCACGCGTGCATTTGCGCAGACGTTTTGGGGCACCACCGAGGTGATGGGGAAGCGATTTGGGTTTGGCTATGAAGCGGGCGATGACGATATGGAAGTGGTCGGGATGGTGGCGGATGCGGGAATTAATCGGGCGCGTGACGCCGTGACGGAAGTCTTCTTTGTTCCGGTCGCGCAGACCGGGTGGGACCTCCGGTTTTTTGCGGCGCGGATATTGCGGGATCCAGACGTGGTGCGGCGCATGATTGTCGATGCGTTGGCGGCGGCCGAGCCGGGATTGGTGTTTGGCCGTTGGCAGACTTTGGGCGAACGACGGGAAGGCGACATGGGCCGTGAGGCGGTCTCGTCCCGGCTAGCGGCCATCATCGCGGGATTGGCGTTAATGCTGGCGACGTTTGGCGTCGGGAGTTCTCTGGCGCATCTCGTCACGTTGCGGCAGCGGGAGCTGGCCGTGCGAGCGGCACTGGGCGCGTCACCGCGACGGTTGATGAACGGAGTATTGGGCGACGGGATACGTCTGGGAATTTGGGGGGCGGCGGGCGGGGCGGTTTTAGTCGGCCTGATCGCGGTGGGCGTGCCCCTAGTCGGTTGGTGGGATGCGGTGCCCGGTTGGTTTACGGGAATGATTGCGGCCTGCGCCGGACTTTTAGCCGCGGTCTTGGGCGGGTGGTTGCCGGCTCGCCGGGCGGCTCGGATTAACCCGCAACGGATGCTGAAGTCGGACTAAATCGGCTTAGTCTGAGAGATGGGATACGTCCACGGACCCCGTCGCGGAAGGACGGGCGAAAATTTCTTCGTCGCCTGACATGACCATCAGTTCTGTATCCAAGCGGTAGTTGATCGCCCCACTTTGCAGGGCGGATTTGATTTGGGCTGCGGTGGAGGCGTTCGTGATGACAAAAGTCGCATCCTGCGAATTGCTACTCATGGCCATGGTGCCGAGAGGGCGTTTCGAGGTGATCTTACCGATACCAATGCCGTTGATGGAGAGTCGAAGCTCCATTTGCTTGATGCCGATGGGGCGAAGGGTTTCGTTGTGGTAGCGGAGGGTCACGACCATCTCGATATTGCCATCGCTTTCGCGGATCGAGCGGACGCCCTCAACCTCGATGGCGAGGCCGGCGAGCTCCCGGTTGGTAATGCCGCAGCCGGTAAAAACGAGGAGGGCGATAAGTGCGACGGAGAAAAGACGGAGGCGAGGAAGGGAGGTCATAACGGCTTGGGTTTGGTGTCCACCGATGGAGTGAACCTGAGGGGAGCGCAAGGAAAGGGATGAGGGAGTTTTAGGCTACCGGGGGAGGTAAAGCGGTGCACCGGGGCCGAGAGGCAAGCCAGACAGCATCCAGATGATCATCAAGATAGTCCAGGCGAAGCCAAATGCGACGGAGTAAGGCAACATTGTCGCAATGATTGTGCCCATGCCGGTGTCGCGGTCATATTTGCGAGCGAAGGTAATGATCAGCGGGAAGTAAGCCATCAGGGGGGTGATGACATTGGTGACGCTGTCGCCGACACGATAAGCAGCTTGGACGAGTTCCGGTGAAAACCCGAGTATCATGAACATGGGCACGAAGATCGGAGCGATGAGAGCCCATTTGGCGGAAGCACTGCCGACCAGCATATTGATAATTGCGGCTAAACCGACAAGGCCGACCATCATGGGGATGGGCCAGTTATCGAGACCGAGGGACTGAAGTGTCCCCGCTCCTTTGACCGCAAAGATGAGACCCAGATTGGTCCAATTGAAGTAGGCGATGAACTGGGACGCAAAAAAGGCCAAAACGAGATAGGCTCCGAGAGTGCCCATCGCGTCGTTCATCCCGCCTACGATATCGCGATCCGATCTGATGGTGCGGGCACCGATGCCGTAGACGAAGCCACTGCCGAAACCGAGGAAGAAGAGAAATGGCACCAGATGGCTGAACGGCAGCGCTCGCATCATGAGGTCCGGATAGGCTGGATTGCGGAGGAACCCGTCGGCGGGGACGACGCCCAATACCAGAGCGACGACCGAGATGACGGCAAAAACTGCGGTGAACCACAGGCCGCGTTTTTCGGCGGCAGAAAGGGGAACGAGGGCTTCGGGTTCGACTTTGCCTTTATACTGACCGAGGCGCGGCTCCACGATTCGATGGGTCACCCAAGTGCCAATACCGGTGACGAGAAAGGTGGAGACGAAGATGAAGTAATAATTGGCGAGGCCTGAAACGACGTAGTCCTCCCTGTACAGTTGGGCGGCTTCCGTGGAGAGGCCAGCGAGGATGACGTCGATCGCGCTGATGAGGAGATTGGCACTGAATCCACCCGAGACGCCGGCGAAGGCGGCGGCGAGTCCCGCCAAGGGGTGTCTGCCCACGGCGTGAAAGATCGTGGCGGCGAGCGGGATGAGTAGCACGTAACCCACATCGGCGCCGAGGTTGGACATGATGCCCGCGAAAATGACGATGGGGGTGACCCATGATCGGGGCGTGGATAAAACAAGGGCGCGAACGGCTGCGCCGATGAGCCCGGTTTTTTCGGCGACAGCGATTCCGAGTAGACAGACGATGACCACGCCCAGGGGATGGAATGTGACGAAGACGTGGACGGTTTCCTGCACGATCCGCTGAAATCCGGCGAGGTTGAGCAGACTGATGGCCGAGATCGTTTCGCCGGTGGCGGGGTGGGCAACGGCAAGGCCAACGCCCTCGGCGACCGCAGAGGCGATCAGGGTGAAGACGGCAAGGAGAGCGAAGAGCGTGGCGGGTTCAGGCAACGCGTTGCCGGCACGTTCGACTGAACTAAGCACACGAGAGAGGAGCCGCGGAGGGGTAGAGGCGGAATCAGACATCGCTCGAAAGAAGTGGATTTACGCCGCGGGGCGAGCGAATCCGGTTGAGGTCGGGGCCGTTCCGGTAACTTCCGTTTTTCGGGTCGGTTGCCGGAGCAACGGAAGAATGGGCGCACTCAGAACGTCGAGAGTGCCTGAGCACTCTCGATGACAAACCAGGTGCACATGAGTGTCACCGCAATGATGGCGGCGGTCTTAAAGAATTTCTGGCGACGCAAACGACTGTCGAAGTGGTCGGTATTGCGACGGGATAGGCAGTCGTTTCCGCGGAAGAAACTAACGAATGCGGCGTTGCGGATGGGGCTGCGGCGAGAAGATGAATCGCGAACCATGCCCATCCCGATCGGGGGGCGGCGGAAGATTCGTTTCAGAGTGCGTAGCATCAGTAAATAAGGAGGAAATTCTAAACTGGATTTCTCAAGGGGAAATTCACAGTTTCGGCGAGTTTAGCATAAATTTAGGTTATCACCGCTCAAAATCATGCACTCCTTTCGCGATCAAGGTTTCTCATGTTCTGGTGAGTCGGTCGATCTCGGTGCGGTAGCCGATCGGTATGGCACGCCGATTGCCGTTTATCGCGCGTCCACGATTTCAGATAGGGTGACTCGTTTGCAGCGCAGTATGAGTAAACTGGATGCGCAGAGATGCGATGCGATGAAGGCGAGTCGTTCGTTGGCTTTACTGAAGCACTTTGCGAATCTGGGACGGGATTTGATCTCGGGAGTGGAGGTGAACTTCGACGGGTGTTGGCGGCCGGGGCTGACGTGAAGTCGAGGGTGTTGGCGGGAGCGGGAACGTCGGAGTCCGAGTCGGAGTCCGAGATCGAGCTCGCGATGCCGCGCGAGCTTTTCGCGTTTCAAGAGGACGTGGAGAGTGAATCGCAGTCAGCGCGCATCGATTAAGTCGAGGGACGCATGGGACTGCCGGCGCCGATTCCGACTTGGATCAATCCTGATGCAGCTGCGAAAACTCATGCCCAGACCGCCACGGGAATGAGTGACAACAAGTTTGGGATCCGGTTAACCACGGCGGCGCAGGTTCATGAGGCGGCCGCGATGTTGCCGCATATTCGCGAGAAAGGGGTGCGGATGCACACCGGGTCGTCACTGACCGTGATCGCTCGGTTGGTGGAGGCGGTGAAGAAGTTGGTGCCGTTGGTGCAGGAACTGAAGGAGGCGCACGACCTCGACTATTTCCCGACTATTTTCCCATCGGAGGAGGGATCGGATCATCTACGAGGATGCGTTGGCAAGGGGGGCGCGTGCATGGTGGGATGATCAGCCGGAAGGGCCGCGTCCCGATCACGCCGGAGGCTTGCGGGGAGGCTCTGGCGGAATTGTTGGTACCTCTGGGGGATGAAGATTCTTTTTGGGGCGAGACGTTTCCTAGTTGGGAACGCAGGAGTGATGTTATCGCGAGGGGAGTATTTGAAACGAGGGGCTTCGAAGCACTTTTTGGTGATCGATGCGGCGATGCACGATCTTCTGCGCCCGGCGTTGTAGGTTGCCTATCATGAGATCATGCCGCGAAAGCGGGATTCCACGCGCCCGGCGATGGTCGCGGATATCGTGGGACCGATTTGTGAGTCGGGTGACTGTTTTACGAAAGATCGTCAGGTTCAGCCCATGGCGGAGGGCGAGCAGATCGCGTTCATGAGTGCCGGGGTCGATGGTTTTACGATGGCGAATCGGCATAATACGCGGGGCCGTCCGGCGGAGGTCTTGGTGTGAGATAGCGCTTTTGAGTTGGCTAACGCGCGAGAGATCTTCGAACAAATGATCGCCACTGAGAAAGTGCGGGCCTTTCTTGCCTGAGTCCGGTTGACGGACTCCTTTACCTATGTCTCTTCGAAACAAGATTACGCCGCACACCCTTCGGAAACAGAAGGGGAAGGCGCCGATTGTCGCGGTCACCGCCTACGATGCGGTCATGGCGCATTATGCCGAAGCGGCAGGAATCGATATAATCTTGGTGGGCGATTCGGTGGGCAACACGATGCTCGGGATGGAGGGCACGGTCGGAGTTACCCTCGACATGATGGTGCACCATGCAGCCGCGGTGGCGCGAACAAAGCCCACTGCGATGGTGGTCGCCGATGTGCCGTTTGGTGAAGCGCATTTTGATTTTCGGCGAGTATTGGCATCGTGCCAGCGCCTGATGCAGGTGGCGGGAGTGGATGCCGTGAAAATTGAGGGCGGGCGAAAGCTGGCGCCGAAGATTGCTCGATTGGTGGAAGCGGGGGTGCCGGTCTGGGGGCACATCGGATTAATGCCGCAGCAGGTCAAGCAGTTGGGGCGCTACAAAAAATTTGGGGTAACGGACGCGGAGACAGCTGCGCTGGTGGCGGATGCGCAGGCGCTGGAAGCGGCCGGATGTTTTGCGTTGGTGCTGGAGATGGTGAAACCGGAGGCCGCGAAGATCGTGACCGCGGCGGTGGGTATCCCGGTGATTGGAATCGGGGCGGGCGCGAGCTGTGACGGGCAGATCTTGGTTTGCACTGATGTGCTGGGACTCACCCCTGGTTATATCCCGGGATTCGTCCAACAGTTTGCCGATGCCGGCGCGGTGTTTAAGCAGGGACTCGGAGACTTCGCCCGCGCGGTGCGCGAGCGAAATTATCCGTAGCCGAGAGGCCGGGTGATTTAACCACGTCTACAAATAAAGTGAATGGTTTGACGTGGACCCTCATCGCTTCGTCTCACGACGACGCACTGGAACCTATGGTGAATTAAAGGAAGGCTGAGCGGGGTAGGATTAGATTATCCGTTGACGGTCCAGCCCCGGCGGATGGGGCGACTGAGGTAGGCGTTGGCGGCGGCAGCGTTGGTGATGCGTCCGGTCTGGCCATCATAGGTGACTTTCTGGCCGGCGCGGTAAGCGGCGAGGCCGAGGGCCATTTGCTCGGTCAGGAGTCCGTTGTAGTCGAAATTACATGACGTCTGTAGATCGCCTTTGCAGGCGTTGATCCACTCGCGTTGGAAATCATCGGCATCTGGAGTGACGTCTTCGGGCGCAGGAGCGTGGTAGTAGCTCATATCGGCGTTGTCGCCAAAAGGGATAAGCAGGCGGGTTTTGAAGTCGGCGACGAGGAAGCCTTTGCTGCCTTTGAACATGGCTCCGTGACCGATCTTGGACAAGTCGACGAATTTACGGGGGGATGGAGGCATCGCGCCGCCTTGATACCAACTGACGCGAATCGGGGGGCGCCAATCGTTGGCGGGGTGCTCGAAATGGGCGGTGAGTTCAACGGGAGTGACGTCGGGATTGAAGGGGTCGCCGGAGGCCTGAGCGGAAGTGGGATGGCGGGCGTCGATGGCGTTCCAGACGAGGTCCATAGTATGGTTGCCCATGTCGCCGACCTGGCCGGTGCCGAAGTCCCAATACATGTTCCACGAGAGGCAATTGGCCCCGGGCCGTTCGCCGAAGTAACCGGGATTGTAGGGGTGGTAAGGGGAGGGACCAAGCCAGAGATCGTAGTGGAGATTTGAGGGGGGGTTACCTTGCGCGGGGAGGTAGCCCGGTTTGGGCAGTTGGCGGTTGCCCCAAGCGTAGGCCGCGGACAGCTCGCCGATGGCACCGTTGTGGATGAGTTCCCGGACCCGGGAGAAGTTGGGGTAGGCGTGACGTTGGGTGCCGGCCTGGGTGGCGAGTTTGGTGCGATTTTGGAGATAGGTGGCGCGGAGCAGGCGGGCGTGCTCGACGGTATTGGCGATAGGTTTTTCGCAGTAGACATGCAGGCCGCGGTTCATCGCCCACATGGCGATGAAGGCGTGGGTGTGATCGGGGGTGCAGATCACGACGGCATCGAGGTCCTTTTGTTCGATGCACTGGCGCCAGTCGACGTAGGTCTGGGCGTTGGGGAATTGTTCGAGGGCAAAAGCGATGTGGTTTTCGTCCACATCACAGACCGCAACGACGTTTTCTGTTTTGAGGCCTCCGTAGTGCGCTTTGGCGCGGCCGTAGGCGCCGATGAGCGCGATGTTGAGTCGGCTGTTGGGCGTGTTGCGGCCGAAGAGCGTGCCGGTGGGGAGAATGGTGAGACCGGCGCCGAAAGCAGTCGCGTGGCGGAGAAAACTACGTCGTTTCATGACGTCCGTAATTCTGCGCCGGGGCGCGGTCAGCGTCAACGGAATGGGCAGGGAAACACACTGAAACGTCTGCTTACTTTGCGACCCAGCGCCGCCCTGATGACGGATCCCTGCGGCAGTGAAACAGAATGACATCAAACCGTAAGGATTGACCCTGTGATCACCTCTCCTGTTATCACCTCCCCCCGAGTGGCTGGAGCTTCCAACTCCAGAGCATACGCCAGGGAGCAGGATGCTCCCGCCACTTTCCATGTGCTAGAGCAATCCGAAGACGTCAGGCCTTGACTAAACGAGGCTCTAAGAACGGGTCTTGCCGAAAATGGGGCAGGTTTAAACTTTGTAGAGAAGCTGATGACGGATCCTGCGGCAGTGAAACAGAATGACATCAAACCGTGATTCTGTGATCACCTCCCCCCGAGTGGCTGGAGCTTCCAACTCCAGAGCATACGCCAGGGAGCATGGGAGCAGGATGCTCCCGCCACTTTCCATGTGCTAGAGCAATCCGAAGACGTCAGGCCTTGACTAAACGAGGCTCTAAGAACGGGTCTTGCCGAAAATGGGGCAGGTTTAAACTTTGTAGAGAAGCTGATGACGGATCCCGGGGGCAGTGAAACAGAATGACATCAAACCGTAAGGATTGACCCTGTGATCGGCTCCCCTGTTATCGGTTCCCCGAGAATGTTAAGGAAGTGATGACATGACCCCTGATAGGGAGTGCAGACGCATGCGGTTTTAAGTCTGCATCTAGGGGACCGCTGACAGTCAGGGCGGGCGCGAGCTGTGACGGGCAGATCTTGGTGTACACTGATGTGCTGGGACTCACCCAGGGTTATATCCCGGGATTCGTCCAACAGTTTGCCGATGCCGGCACGGTTTTTGAAAAAGGGCTCGGAGACTTTGCCCGCGCGGTGCGCGAGCGAAATTATCCGTAGCTGAGAGGCAGTTTTCGTTTCCCTCCCAATTGAGTAGTAGTTTTAAACTGCTAGAACCTTAGTGGTTTCTCCGCCGAATTGGCTGATGACGCGGACGGCGATTTCCTGACTTTCTTTTACTTTGAACGGGTGGCTTTCGTGGCCGTAGAGGCGATCGAAAGCGTCTTCGTCGATTTTGATTTTGAGCGTCTTTTCCGCCTTTTTCTTGGCCTTGAGTTTGGCGAGCTGGTCGAGGCCTTTGCGCCATTGGGCGAATTCCTTCTTTTCGCCGCCGCTGAAGAATGCTTGGCGGACAATGAAGTTTGGGCCGTCGTAATCGGTATCGCCCATCCAGTAGGCAATGTCGTGAATGTCGCGGCTCTTCACCTCGTCTGGATCGTAGATGTCTAGGCCTTTGATTACGACTTGGGCGGTGCGGGCGCGGTCAAGCGGTGCCCCTACATTCAGGTCGATGTCGGGTTCGCCGATGGTAACGAAGCTGGCGGCCTTTTTGTCCTTTTTGAGTAGGCCTTCCTGTAAAGGTTGTCGTGCATACGGACCTTGGAAACTTGGAGTTGGATTTTCACCCTTGATAGCAATTGTTGTGGTGCCACTCCAACTGAACTTTGTCAGGTTTTTCATCGTCCCGCTGCGGTATTACCGACAATTTTTGCCCGTGTAGAGCGTAGTAGTGTCGTCCATTTGCGAACTCCGATTTTATTCTGCTGCTTACTTCGACACGATAGTCCAAAGATACGGTCAAGTATCCGGAATCGAATAAATTATGGATGTCAGAACGAAGAAGCATGCCGTTGTTGATTTGATGAGGTCCAAGTTTCGAGTAGGGTCGAATATGAGATGTGGCAAGTGCTGGAAGTGTGCGCTCCGCTGTCACCGCGCATCGTTTTCCATACGCGCCAGTCACTGCAATTCTGAAGGCACCCTGTCCCAGTCTGGGACTTACAAGATGCGGCTGTCCAAATCTGTCACCTGGCGGATCTTCACTCACTTTGGGCCCAGTAATTCCGACACCAGAAATTAACCGCTCCTGGACATTGGTCCATAGCACTTTGCCGGTTGACTGAGTCGTATCGTAGGTCTTTCCGGTGACTAAGTTTGTCGACCAATCCTCTGGAATCGGAATCCAATCAGACTTGGGCCAAAAGAATGGTTCGACTAGAATCGTGCAGCCGACGGGCTGATGTCTTGTTTCGTGCGTTCGGCGTGTGAGTATCTTTCGTTCCAATACTTCTACGGTTGGAACCCCGTTGTTCAGACCGAACGTGTCCCATACTAAATTCAGCGGAAGGAATTCGTGTTTTAGGAGAAATCCCCCACCGACAATAAAGTTGAGCGGAGAGTGGAGCTTAAAAAGAAAAAGGTCACCTCGACCGATCGCACGGAACTTGTTCTGGTTCTTAGGGCGCCAGAAATTGACCTCCTCTGGTTCTCGCTTGGACAGGAAATCGAACCAAGAATTATCGGTAACGCCGACGTAGAATTTCATCGAATTGGATCATCAAATACAGCCACAGTTTTTGTTTCTCAATCAGTTATGTAGTTCGAGGCGTTTTAGGTCCATTTTCATGTGAAGGATGGCAATTATTCTCACGGCATCTGGGTCGATCCGGTAAAAAAGTGCGTAGGGAAATCGACGAACAAACATGCGGCGCAGGCCGCGGTGAATAGGTGGAAACATCCGGGGATCGCGCGCAATAGTGCCTACTGTTGCGTCCACCACTCGCACGAAATCATTACCCAATCCAGGCGATCGCTGCTCATACCATTCGTGAGCCGCTAGCAAATCATTCGCTGCGAATGAAGTAAGGCGAACTGACATCGTCATTGGGGATTAAGCAGCTCGTCACGGAACTCAGGCCACGGACGATCAATATCGGGATTCTCTGAGGATGTATCCAGTCGGTGATCGATTTCCGCACGATGAGAGTCGGAAAGAGGGATTTCGTTGGGTTCTGTGACGATGCGATCCCAAATGTCCTCGACCAAGCGAATACGTTCAGCAGGAGAAAGCGAAAGAAGCTCTGTTTCAATTACTGTGTTCATTGTAAGAGATAAGAAATTCAAATCAGCCAGATGGCGAGAAAGGCTGTTCATTTATATGACCGTTCGAAGACGGTCGAGCGTTTGAGAGAACTCCTACGCCTAGCCCGCAAATTTCGAAATCCTCGATGAAGCGACCCTGGGTCTCCTCCAGTTCACGGCGCAGGCTCATGGGGCTGGCGCGGATGCGGGGTTTGGTGTCGGCGGGGGCGTCTAGTCAGCGGGTGAGGATGTTGGCAAAGTCCGCTACCTGAGTTTGCCCAGCGAGCTCGATGAAATCCCAACGCGCGAAGGATTTTTCGAGGGGTAGGGCGTTGATGGCAGGCGGGCAGCCACTCAGGTTAAATAGATGGTCAGGAAGCTCAGAAACGAGTTCGAGGGTGCCCGCTATCACATCATTAATTGGGGGGATTTCCGGTCTGATGTGTTTGAGTCGGCCGGCGCGGCTCAGGGTTTTTTGACTGCGCTGGAGGAGGCGGTGGAAAAGCTCGGGTGGGTACTGTTCGGGCTATGTGGTGATGCGTAACCACCACCATCTAGCGATAGAGACTCCTCGAGGAAATCTTAGCGCGGGTATGCATTGGCTGCAGTCGATGTTCTCGACGCGGTTCACTCGGTTCCGGAAAGAGCGGGGTCACCTGTTCCAAGGCCGGTTTACTTCCACGGTGTTGGAGGATGAACATGCGGTTCGGCGCGTGGTTGATTATATTCACTTGAATCCAGTGCGGGCCAAGGCGGTGCCCATAGCAAAGGTGGGCGAGTTTCGCTGGAGCAGTCTCAGTCAATTTTTAGCGAGGAATGGAATAAAGGTTCTCAATGCTGAACTTTGGATGGGTGCGTTGGATCTGAATCGAACGCCTAAAGGTTGGGCGAAGTATCTGCGGTACTTAGATGAAGTAGTAGGGATCCGGGAGGACGACGTGATCCGAAGCGCTTAGGCCGTGGGTTTCCAGGCTTGGAAGTCGGGATTGGTAAAAACCTTTGGCGCGAAAACCGGTTACGCGGCTTTGACGCATTCGCAACGAATCGAACTGCAAGAATCGTCGAGGCAGGCGCGTTTGGTTTCGACCCCCGGACTCTTCGCCGAGGGGATGGGCAAAACGGGTCGATACTTAATGTTTGCGGTTAGGCGCTCGCGGATTTCAACCGACTCGGGTCCGGCAAAAGGGTCGAGCCCACGCCTGTCCGATCAGAGGACGGCAAAACGGGTTATGGCGCTTCTGTTCCGACCGGCACTTGCTTTGCGGTGAGGAAGGTCTTTACGAGCGAATCTTTCCCGCAAATCGTAAAGGTTCCGAATCGCTTAAACCAGTCACCGACCGGGACAGTCGGATTTCCGTCGATCCAATTTTGCATCTCATGCAAGTTAGCGATCGTGATGTCTCGGGTAATCACCCGGTCGAGCAAATGCTCCAGCAGAGCAGGCGGATGTTAGCCCGTTGGATCTTCGGCATGGCTGGGTTGACCGTAAAAACCTGCAAGATACTGCTGCTTCAATTTCTCCGCTGCGCTTGGGGTTGAAGCATCGACCATTTGGTGTGCGATTGTATGTAGTTCGTCGGCTGTCGCCGGCTTGACGGAAAGACTTATCTGCATACCGAGTGCGTCGATCGTCTTCGCGATCGTTTTTAACGTGATAGAAGTGTTCCGCTTATCGAGGATCCGCTTGATCGCATTCCGCCCGGTATTTGTCTTCTTAGCCAAGGCTGAGATGGTGAGGTTCTCTTTGGCCATCTTCGCGCGAAGGATATCTGCCAGTTGGGATTTAACTATCGTGGCTGAACTCATTGCTAAGAATCATGGTCCAAATTTGGACCATGTCAAGGTGCCCGACATTCGCTGCCATAGGTCTCAAGGAAGGGGGGCAGCGGGCAGAAAAAAGAGTCAATCCTTACCGTTTGATATTTAGGGGTAAGTTGGATTGGTGAAAGAGCGGTAAGGAAACTGAGATTTGAATCGGAAGGAGGACTGTATCAGGTAATCAATCGTGGAAATCGTCGTAGCTGGGTTTTGAGGGGGATTGAAAGGGGGGAGACGCTTAAGGTTAATCTAGGGCTGAGCGCGACCGTTGACCGACATGAGCGGAGAGGAGCGCAAAAGAGGTGATGAACCTGCCGAAGGGTAGAGCATCGGCTGCAGCGGTGGTGCCGCGAGTTTAGTGGTTTTAGCGGCGGTGGCGGCGAAGAGACCCACCAGAGAGAAAAGAGCGAGATAAGGACATTACTCGATTCCTGATCAAAACGTGTCAGTCCCAATCGGGTCACGTCGTCGTTAGCGGAACGAGGTTTAGCAACTACTTTGGCTCGCTAAAAAATGGAGATGTTGGTTAAGCATTTGTTCCCTCCGACTGGGACGCTTTGGAGTTTTGGCGGCGTTTTTTGAGCCGCCACCGTTGGTCCTTGGCGATGATGAAACCGACGCAGTGGGGTGAACCGCAGCGGCAAGGATGGTGCAGGCCGTCCTTGAATGTGTAGCAGTAGTCGAAGGTGATCTCGTCGCCGGCGGCGATTTGGTGGGTGGCGATGATCCAAACACCACCGTCGATCACGTCGGAGCGACAATTGGGCTCACAGGCGTGATTGATGAGGCGAGCAATGTTATCGGCATGGCGACCATCGAGGGCGTGCGTGTCGTCTAGGATATAGAGAAAGTCGCTGGACTCTTCGCCGGGGCGGATCTGGGTTTGGCGGACTTTTTCACGGCGGGCTGCTTCTGTGATCGAGATCAATTCACCGGTGTATTCGACGATGATTTGGCCTTTGGCGATGGGGTGTCGGGCGTAGACTCCATGACCGTGGATGTCGGAGTTGCGGGCAGCGATCGCAGAGGCGGGGAGCACAGTCATGGGCGGGTTGAAGGTGCAAAAGAGGGGGAAGGCGTCAATCGCGGGGAATCGAGGTGTACGCTAGGCTTGTCGGCGAGCTCGAAACGTGGTTTCAGAGGACTTATGAATTTTGCGGTCATTGGTGCAGGCGCCTGGGGAACGGCGATGGCGATTCATCTTTCGAAGATGGGTCACACGGTGACGTTGGTGCCACGGCGGTTTGAGCAGGCGCTGGAGTTGTCGTCGATACACGAGAATTTGGAATATCTGCCGGGAGTAAAACTGCCCCCAAGTTTGCAGGTGGGCCACGAGTTAGTGCCCGTGCTGATGGAGGCGGAGGTGGTGTTATTGGCTTGTCCGGCCCAGGCTTTACGGGTGACGGCGGAACGGGTGCGCGATGCACTTAAGTTGGCGACGGAGTTGAAGCTGATTCTCAGTTTGGCGAAGGGACTGGAGCAAGGCACCCATTTGCGACCTTCGGAAGTGATTAGCGAAGTCCTGCCTGATTTGGCGGCGGGTTCGTTGACTGGCCCGACTAATGCGGGGGAGGTGGCGCGAGGTTTGCCGGCAGCGATGGTGTTGGCCGCAACGGGCTCGATCGAAATCGTCAAGCGGGTGCAGGCGGAGATCAGTGGATCGACTTTGCGCGTCTACCGCAGTGCGGATGTGGCGGGAATTGAGATGGGTGGCTGCCTCAAGAATATTTACGCGATCGCGGCCGGAATTTGTGACGGACTGAAACTGGGGGATAATACAAAGGCAGCGATGTTGACGCGGGCACTGGCCGAAATGGTGCGAGTCGCGGTGGCGTTGGGCGCGGAGCGGGAGACGTGTTACGGGCTGAGCGGCTTTGGCGACTTGGTGGCGACGTGTCACGGCGGATGGAGTCGCAATCGACAATTTGGCGAACGATTAGGTGCGGGCGAATCGATCAACGCGTTGATGGCTAATCGAAAGACGGTCGTCGAAGGCTACAAGACGGCCGAGTCGTTTTTCGGATTGTGCGTGGATAAAAAAATTGATGCGCCGATCATGAACGAGGTTTACCGGACGCTGTTTGAGGCCAAGGCGCCGGCGCAGGCGCTGCGTGATCTGATGTTGCGAGAACTCAAGCGCGAGTGAGGTCAGTTGCTCGAACTGAATAGACTTACTTAATGCCAAGACGAAGCGCGGAAAAGATCGCAAGGGTTTTAAATTCAACCTCTTGTGCTTGGTCTCCGTGGCTTGGCGTTAAAGTCTGATTCTCTTGGGCTCTTGGTATAGAACGAATTGCCACCAGAATTTATGCTTTAGAAACCTACTGGGAGACTGATTTTTTAACCACACGGAGCGCGGGAGCGCGGAGATGGTGCGATCAAAGATCGCGCCCCTAAGGGGTGACGATGACGGGTGCCCTTTGGGCGACAGAGGAACAAATTTCACAGATAAATACCGGATATCAATCCCCACTCCACGGCCTTTTATCCAGATCGAATTCGTGAAATGTTGCCCTTCTGTCGCCAAAGGGCCCCCGTCATCGTCACCTCTGTGGGGCCCCCCGTTCCGGTGCACTACCCTCGGCGCTCCGTCTTGGTTAAAGCTTAACCGCTTCGGGACTAGGCGTTACGAAGGTTCTTTGCGCCACGGAGAGTCGGTGCGTAACGGGGCCGCAGCGCGGAGGCGGTAGAAGTAGGTGGGGTCTTTCAGGTCAAGGACGTTGATCCGGAATTCGTCTTCGGGGAGTTGCTCGGCCATGAGGAGACCATCCCAGCGGAGACGCAGGCGGAGGGGTTCGTCGGGGACGGGGAATCCGGATTCGAGGGGATCGACGCGGCGGTAATTCTCGGGGGTCACATCGCCGCCGAACACGGCGGGCATGGACTCGTATTCTTCGTAACCGGGGAGGTCGCGGAACTTGGCGTGGACGTTGGCCTCGGGTTCGCCGATGGCGATGGTGTCGCCCATCGGGAGAGCGAAGAGGTCTTTTTTGAGTTGTTCCCATTCGTCGAGCGGGAGGATATGCTCCGCGCCCCACTTGGCGACGTGGGGCAGGTAATACATGTAGCGCACTTCGTGGAAGCGGGCTCCGACCACTTCGTGGCACCAACGGACGAGCTCAGGGAGTTCGGCGAGGTTGTCGGTGAACGCCATCGTGATGATGTGTAGTAAGGGGGCGGTGGGGGTTTTCCGCATGATGGCGGAGTAGCGGGTGAGGTTGTCGATGAACACCTCGTAGCGGGCGCCTTTGCGGAGTTGGCCAAAGAGCTCGGGATCGTGGGAATCGATTGAGATTCGGATGCTGTGGGCCGATGAATCGGCGATGTCTTGGAGTAGCTCGTCGGAGAGCTTTTTGGCAAAATTGGTGGTGAAGCTGACTTTTCGCCGCTGCTCGGCCGGAACCAGTTTGAGAAACTGACCAAACGACGTATGAATGGACGGTTCGTGCATGCAGGAAAGCCAGAAGGCGCTTTCCGGGGCAATCGTTAGTAGTTGCAGACTGTGCGCGTAGGTTTCGGCGGGCATCTGCTTGGTGCCACGGGTGAGGGCGTAGTCGGTCAGACAGAACGGACAGCGGAGATTGCAGTTATTGACGATATCGCCGGCGACGAGTTCGAGCGGGAGCGGCGCTCTGAGGATGGCTCCGCTGCCGGACAGGAGGGTGTCGGACCCGGAGATCCGGGCGCTGACAGCGAGAGGCTGGCCGGCGGGGAAGGCTTGGGCGGGGGCTTTAATCGAAAAGTGGCCCGAGTCATTGGAAGTGACCGTTGCCTGCCAGCCGTTGGAGAGAGTGAGTTCAATTAAAGCGGACACGGAGTCCGGTATCACTCCCGTGATTTTTCCGTCGGGGTGCGTTTCGATTGTTCCGGTTTGGGGTGCAGTGTCCACGTATCCCAGCAAAACAATGAGAGTGCCGCTGTCGAGGGCAGCGTTTACTCGACGTGACTGAGGATGTCGGTGCCGAGATATTTCATCTCGGGCAGGGTATACCAATTGCGCTTTTGCGGGATGGTGATGCCGCGCACCTTGATCTCATCCGCTAAAGTGATGACCTCCCCCTTACCGGCGGCCTCGTCTTGGTAGAACTTGTATTGGACCATGCGGCCGGTCTTTTGATCGATGGAGAAATACCACGTATCTTTTTCGTAGACGACGCGGATGACGTCGCAAGTGATGCCATCGACCTCGGCGGTGGTGACTTTGGGGTCGAACGGGGTGCCTTCGTCGTAGAGCTTCATGGGCAGACCCCACAGGTAGAGGAAGTAATTGCGCAGACGGAGACCGCGCTCGGGATCCTTATCGCCCGAGAGGACTTTGGCGGAGTCGGCGGTGATTTCGTAGGACTCTTTTCCACCCCTATCGATCTTCATGTAGGTGAGCTCATTGTTGAGCTCCATAGTCGATTGACTGGCTTCGCCCTCGGGGCGTGTTTCGGTGAAATGGAAGGTCGCCTTCAGCGTCGGCCATGCATTATCCGGATCATGATACGCGGCGGCCTTGGCCAGCACCTGCCGGGGGGTGAGCTGGCCGAAGGCGGAGGCGCAGAAGAAAACAGACAGCACTAGGGCGGTAATCTTCATGGCGCGGTGATGACTGAGTCGCGCGGACGGTCTAGTGAGTGATCTTGCGAGGCACGCGGATTTGCTCGACCTCCTGTTGCACTTCGAGAGGTGTTTCGGGGGTGAAGCGCATCACGATTTGCGACACGAGGAAGTTCAGGAACATGCCGATGGTGCCGATGCCTTCAGGCGAAATACCGAAGAGCCAATGATCGGGGTTGTTGAGCTCCGGATTTACGAACTTGAAGTAGATGATATAAGTCGCGGTGAAAATGATGCCGACGATCATGCCGGAGACCGCGCCTTCGCGGTTCATTTTTTTCTGGAAGATGCCCATGAGGATGGCGGGGAAGAAGGACGCGGCCGCGAGGCCGAAGGCGAAAGCGACGACCGCAGCGACGTAGTCAGGCGGATGGATACCAAAGTAGGCGGCCACCACCACGGCACCACCGGCCGCGACCCGGGCATAGATGAGTTCGGCCTTTTCACTAATATCCGGTTTGAGACAGCGTTTGACCAAATCGTGAGCGAATGCGGTCGAGATCACGAGGAGTAGACCGGCGGCGGTGGATAAGGCGGCGGCGAGACAGCCGGCGGCGACTAAGCCAATGACCCAGTTGGGCAACCGGGCGATCTCGGGATTGGCCAGCACGATAATATCGAGATCGATGGTGAGCTCGTTGCCCTGCCAGCCTTTGGCGACGGCCATGGCTTGGAAGTCAGCGTCCGCGTTCGTATCGTTATAATACTGAATCAGGCCGTCGCCGTTTTTGTCGTCAAAACTGATCAAACCGGTTTCTTCCCACTTACTGAACCAGTCGGGCACTTCGGAATAAGTCGCGTTGGTGACGGTCTGAAGCAAATTGGCGCGGGCGAACGCGGCGACGGCTGGGGCGGTGGTGTAGAGAATCGCGATGAAAAGCAGGGCCCAGAAGGCAGACATCCGAGCTCCGGCTACACTGGGAACAGTGTAGAATCGAACGATGACGTGAGGCAGTCCGGCGGTGCCCACCATGAGCGCGCAGGTGATCGCGGCGACGTCCCAAACGGGTCTCACGCCCTGGGTGTAGGCATGGAAACCGAGGTCGGTGCTCAACGTGTCGAGCAAGTCGAGCATGTAGGTGCCACCTCCCTTGACCTCGGCACCGAGGCCGAGTTGCGGCACGGGGTTACCGGTCAGCATAATTGAGATGAAGATCGCGGGCACCATGTAGGCGAAGATGAGCACGCAGTATTGGGCCACCTGCGTGTAGGTGATTCCTTTCATGCCACCGAGCACGGCGTAGACGAAGACCACCCCGGTGCCGATGATGACACCGGTGGTGACGTCCACTTCGAGGAAGCGGGAAAACACGATACCGACGCCGCGCATCTGACCGGCGACGTAGGTGAATGAAATGATGATCGCGCACAACACGGCGACCATGCGGGCGGTTTGCGAGTAGTAACGATCGCCGACGAAGTCCGGCACGGTGAACTTACCGAACTTTCTGAGGTAGGGGGCGAGCAGGAGGGCGAGGAGCACGTAGCCTCCCGTCCAACCCATGAGGTAAACGCCGCCGTCTCGGCCTTGAAACGAAATGATGCCGGCCATGCCCATGAAGGATGCGGCACTCATCCAGTCGGCGGCGGTGGCCATGCCATTGTGGATGGGTTTTACTCCTCCGCCGGAGATGTAGAATTCCTGGGTTGATCCCGCGCGGGAGCGGTAAGCGATATAAAGATACAGCGTGAACGAGAGCGCGACGATGATGTAGGTCCAGACTTGAGCGGACATGAGGGAAGAAAGCGGTTAGCGGGTTTCGAAAAGGGGCAGGGGGCGCGGACGGAGGGAACTTAGTCCTCGTGCACGTCGTATTGGCGATCGAGCTTGTCCATGCGCCAAACGTAGTAGGCGATGATGCCTACGAATACGAAGATGGAGCCTTGTTGGCCCATCCAAAACCCGAGTTTGAAGCCGCCGATACGAATCTCATCGAGGGCATCGGCCAGGAAGATGCCGCAGCCGAACGAGACGAATGCCCAGATAAAGAGCAGGGTCGCTAAGATACGGAGGTTGGCGCGCCAATGCGCCCGGCGTTTTTCAGGGGTAGCCATAAAGAACACCGATGGCGGGCGAGTCGGATGCGGTCAATCGTCTTGTCGGTTGAGCGTTGAACCTCGGGCGGTAGCATCGCGCTCACCTTTGACCGGAGAGAGCCGGTTGGTCGGAAATGAGCGAGGTCGCCGTCGCGTCGCTGAGCGCTACGACAGAATGGTGGCGTAGCGGGGAAGGGCGGCGGCGTGGAGGCGGTGGGTCGCGAGGTAAATGTCGTCGCAGAGGGCATCTATCATGTCGGCATCGGGGAAGGAGTCACTGAAGCCGGGGACGCTGGGGTCGAGCATCGCGCGGGCGGTGCTGACGAAATCACGAATGAGCTCGCGAGGTTCTTCGTCACCGACCGCGATTCGAATCGTGGTCGGCGCGATCCCGGCCGCGGCGAGGGCCGTTTTGGAGAGTTCGCTGTGGGAAGTGAGCGCGGGGCAGAGGACGACGGTGTTGCTTTGGCCGAGCGAGACCATGTGACCAAACATGGGGGCGAGGGCGTCGAAGAAGCGTTGGAACGCAAAGCGATCGAGGGGGGATTTCTCGAAGTTGATGGTGAACAGCGGCGCGGGGAGTCCGAGGTAGCTGAGGCGGGCGGCGGTGGCGTGGTTGGAATCGGAGGGATTCGCCGGGCCGCTGACTTCGATCTGGGGGTGCGAGGCGAGGAATCGAGCGAGCACCATGGTGTTGATACATTTCTTCAACATGCGCATCTCAAGGGTTTTCATGCCACTGAGTACCTCGAAGGCTTTGTCGGAGTCGAGAAAGGCGCCTTTCACGTAATAAACGTTCCAGAAAAGAGTGTTTTCCCAGCCGGGCTCGCCTTTGGGCATGAACATTTCGGCCGCGCGGCCGATGACGACTCCGGCGGTGGTGTTGCCGCCACCGGTGAGGTCCTTGGTGTAACTGTGGATGAGATAATCGGGCCGGGCCGCGGCGTCGGTTTGCTGGAGGGGGCGAACGAGAAAGGGGGTGCCGACGGTGGCATCAAGTAGGACGGTGATACCTTGGGCGTGAGCGGCGCGACAGATGGCGGGCACGTCGAGGAAAACGCCGTGGGGATTGCAGGGACTTTCGAGAAAAACGTAGATCTGGTGGCCGGCGGCCAGTCGATCGGCGTGCGCGGAGCGAACTTGAGCCAAGGCGGCACAGAAGGCGGATTCGTCATGGCCGTCGAAGAAGGACACGCCGATATCGAGGTTGGAAGGTTTGGCGAACCAGTCGTTTAAAAGTTGGTACGTGCCGCCGTAGACGTTGCGGGAGGCGAGCACGATGTCGCGGTAGCCGAGCAGATGAGAAAGCACGCCGTCGATGGCGGCCATGCCACTGTTGAAGTTCCAGGCGAGGTAATGAGCGGCGTGGGGGCCGGCTTCGATATCGACAATGTGGTTGGCGAGCGCGATGGAGGTGGGGTTGAGGAGGCGCGAGTAGATTTCGTGGAGAAACTCGCGACCTTGAAAAGCGTCGTCGATCCACTCGGTGCAGGCGAAAATATAAGTCGCGGTGCGGGTGATGACCGGGGTGGCCGAGAAGAGGGCAGCGACATTATCAAAGGTCGGATAAGGGCCCTTGGCCAAAGTGGTGGCCATGGAATGTCCCAGCGATTGGTGGACGGCGCGCGATGGATTCTGGAGCAGGTCGAGGAGTTTCGCGAGTTGGAAGGCGGCAAACTTTTTGGCGTTGAAGAGGGCGAGGCGGTCTTCGCGAGGGAGGGTCGCGAGGAGCCGAGTGGTCTCCGCCCAAAGGGTTTCCAGGTCGGTATGGGCGGTGTAGAGTTTTTCGGTAAAAGCGAGGAGGGGCTTGCCGATGGGAGAGGCTGGATCGATCGAGAAATGAGCGAGTTGTTCGGTGGCGAGTTCGGCGGTGGACTGGGCTGAAGTCGTTTTGCGGCGAGGCGATAGAATACGACTGGAAGGGGGCGCTGAACCGCTAAGGGGAGGGGGAGGGTTTTGCATGAGCTGAAGATGGGGACCGCTTTCGAGTGGGCAAGCGTAGTGGAGCGTGTTGAGGTGAGCCCTTATGGAAGCTCGAATGCTCGAACGTGCGCGTCGTTTAATGTGCCAATTGCAGGACACCGTACGGGATCGTTTGATCGCGGCGCGCGATCGGCCGCACCGCAATTTTGCGGGGGTGGCGGCGGAGACGGCGGCGGATACGATCTACGAGATCGATCGAGTTTCGGAGGCGGCACTCGTCGAGTGGCTGGGGGCGCATTGGCCCAAGTCTTGGCCGGTTGAGATCATTATGGAGGGAATTGAGGAGGAATTGACCTTTCCGTCGGGCACGCCGGTGAAGCAGACGGCGTGGAAGATGATTTTGGATCCGATCGACGGCACGCGGGGGCTGATGCACGATAAGCGGAGTGGTTGGTCCCTCGCGGGACTCGCCCCGCAGAGAGGGAAGCGTAACCACCTCGGGGATATTGTAGTGGCGGCGATGACGGAGTTACCCATCAGCCGGCAATGGCGGGCGGATCAATTCAGTGTGGTGCGCGGTTCCGGAAAAGTGGTGGGCACGTCGCACGATGTGCGGGGGGGCACGCGAACGCGACTGAGGGTGGCACCGTCGCCTGCGACTGAGTTCGAGCATGGGTTTGCCACGGTGGATAAGTTTATCCCGGTGGGCTCGGCGTGGCTGGGGGCGTTTGAAGAGCGACTGTGGGAGGGGTTGGGGTTATTGACGCCCGGAAGTAGCGAGGTCGTGCCGATTTTCGAGGATCAATACATCGCGAGTGGCGGGCAGATCGGGGAGATATTGGCGGGGCGGGACCGGATGGTCATCGATGTGCGGCCCGAGGCTTATCTCGCGATGGGGTTAAACACGACGAGTTTGTGTAGTCACCCTTACGACCTGTGCACGGAGGTGATCTTGAGGGAGGCCGGCGGCGTGGTGGAAACTCCCCGAGGTAAGCCCTTGCGCTCGCCCATGGATGTGACCTCGCCGGTGAGTTGGGTGGCGTATGCTAATCCGACGCTAGCCAAGCGGGTGAGGCCGGTATTGCGGGGCTTACTCGCCCGTTAATTCGGGGACGAATAATACTTAATTCACCGATCTTGGATTGTGACCAAAGTGTGCTATGCATGGGGTTTTTACTTAATGTCCAAGACCGATTCCTTACCGAGCCATGAGCTCGAGTTTTCGATGCTAGCGCAGCCGGATGACACCACTTGTGGCCCGACCTGCCTACACGCGATTTACCGCTATATTGGCGAGGAAGTGTCGTTGCTTAAGCTCATCAAGGAAGTGCCGAAGCTAGCCGATGGAGGAACGCTCGGGGTGTTGCTCGCAACCGACGCCCTGAACCGGGGGTTTCGGGCAAAGATCTACTGCTATAATTTGCAGATATTTGATCCGACGTGGTTTACCTTGGGGAAGAAGGCATTGATTGAAAAACTAACGGCGATGGAAAGGGTGCGCCGATCACCGAAGCGCAAATTAGCGATTCGAGCGTATATCGAGTTCCTGCGGTTGGGTGGCTTGGTGGATTTTTCGCCGCTGAGCGGGGCGTTGATTCGACGTTATCTTAATCGCGACATTCCGATTCTAACGGGACTGAGTGCGAGCTTCCTGTATCAGGAAATGCGGGAGTATGGTCCGAATGATGAATCGGATGATTTACGGGGAGATCCGACGGGCCATTTTGTGGTGCTGCATGGCTATGATCGACGCACCCGGGAGGTGCTGATCACGGACCCGTTGCAGGATAACCCGCATTCCCCGACGCGACGCTATCGGATCGGGGTCGATCGGGTGCTGTCATCAATTCTCTTGGGCGTGCTGACGTATGATGCGAATCTGATCATCATCGAGCCGACTAAATAATTCCCTCCTCCCTCCTTTCATGAGAAATCTAATTGTGGTCAACCACCCGGAACGTTGGCCGTTTGACATTCCGGGGGTCGAATTGGTCGCCGCCCGCACCTATTTGACTGATCCCTCCTTCACGACGCAGCGCGGCGTGCGGGTCTATAATCTTTGCCGCTCCTATCGGTATCAGACCGTCGGATACTACGTTTCGTTGTTGGCGGAAGCGCGCGGGCATCGGCCGCTGCCCAGTGTGGCGACGACGCAGGATCTCAAGTCGCAAGTGGTGGCCAGAATTCTGTCGGAGGATCTGGCGGACCTCGTGCAAAGTGCGCTGCATCCGATCAAGGCGGACCGATTTGTGCTGAGCATCTATTTCGCCCGGAACACGGCGAAGGCCTACGACCGACTTTGTCAGCAGCTCTATAATCAATTTCAAGCTCCCCTCATGCGGGCGACGTTTGTGCGGCGCGACGGGATGTGGGAAATGAAGGACATCAGCGCAATATCGGCCGAGGATGTGTTGGAAGATCACCGGGAGTTTGTCGCAGAAGTGGCTAAACGTTTCTTCGCGGGGCGTCGCCCGGTGAGGAAACCTAAAGTGCCGCCACGCTACTATCTTGCGATCTTGTATGACCCGGGGGAGGCGCATAAACCCTCGAACGAGAAGGCGATCCAGAAGTTTGTGCGAGCGGCGGAGCGCTGCGACATCCAGGCGGAAATAATTTCGCGAGATGACTACTCTCGTTTAGCCGAATTCGATGCGTTGTTCATCCGCCAGACGACCGCCGTGAATCACTTTACCTTCCGTTTTTCGAGCCGCGCGCAGGCGGAAGGATTGGTGGTGATGGATGACCCCGAATCAATCCTGCGTTGCACCAACAAGGTCTACTTAGCGGAGTTGTTGGACCGTCACGAGATTTTGGGGCCCAAGACCATGATCGTGCATCGCGACAATCTGGATGAAGTGTGCGAGCAGGTTGGATTTCCGATCATTTTGAAACAGCCGGATAGTGCGTTTTCGCAGGGCGTGAAAAAGGCGAAGACGCGGGCGGAGTTTAATGAAGTCTCGACGGCTTTGTTTAAAGACACCGAGCTGCTCATTGCCCAGGAGTTTATCCAAACGGATTTTGATTGGCGCATTGGCGTGCTCGATCGTAAACCGATCTATGCCGCCAAGTATTTTATGGCGCGCAAGCACTGGCAAGTTATTGCCAATGCCAAGGACGGTGAAGTGGACTATGGCAAAGTGGAAGCGGTGCCCGTCGAATTGGTGCCGCCGGCGGTGGTGCGGGCGGCGGTCAAAGCGGCGTCCCTGATCGGTGACGGTTTGTATGGCGTGGATGTGAAGCAGGTGGGACGGTTGCCGTATGTGATCGAGGTGAATGACAATCCGTCGATTGATGCGGGCTACGAAGACACGTTATTAAAGGACACGCTCTACGACCGTATTATGGAGCATTTTGTCCATAAACTGGACCGTCGCCGTGAGCGTCGCATCGAAGAATGAAACCTCCTCATCTTTTTGCCTATTTCGGGGTCGAACTCGAATACATGATCGTCGATTCCGCGACCCTAGCCGTGAGACCGTGGGCGGACCGGGTCTTGGTCGATGCGGGGGGGAAGCCGGTCTCAGATATCGAACGAGGCCGCGTCACCTGGTCGAACGAGTTGGTGGCGCACGTCATCGAATTAAAGACGACGCGGCCGGAAGAATCTCTCGATGGTCTGGCTGAACTATTCGCGACCGAAGTGGCGGAAGTTAATCGCCGGTTGGCCGCCCACGGGGTGAGGATTATGCCCACGGCAATGCACCCGTGGATGAAGCCAGAGGAGGCGGTGCTTTGGACGCACGATTACAGCGAAGTTTACGCGGCGTTTGATCGGATCTTTGATTGCCGCGGCCACGGTTGGTCCAACTTGCAGAGTGTGCATTTGAATTTGCCGTTCGCGAACGACGAAGAGTTCGAGCGTTTGCACGCCGCGATCCGTTTGGTGCTCCCGCTGTTGCCGGCGTTGGCGGCTTCGTCCCCGCTGGTGGAAGGGCAGGCGACAAGCGAATTGGATAATCGTTTAGCGTTTTATCGCGGCAACTCGGCCAGGCTCCCGGCGCTCTGTGGCCAAGTGATTCCCGAAGCGGTGTATTCGAAATCGGATTATGAGAAAGTTATCTTCGGACCGATTACCGAACAATTAGCGCCGCATGATCCGCAAGGCGTGTTGGAGGCACGGTTTTCTAATTCGCGTGGAGCCATTGCGCGTTTTGATCGCGATAGTATCGAGATTCGAGTGCTCGATATTCAGGAATGCCCGGCGGCGGACCTCGCGGTTCTGCGGACGGTCATCGCGCTTTTGCGAGAACTCGTGGCGGAAACGCAGTTGCCGTTGTCGAAGCAAAAGACGGTGTCGGTGGCCTCACTCAAGACTTTGTTCGATGCGACGGTGGCTAAGGGGGGCGAAGCCTGGGTTGATGAACCGGAGGTATTACAGGCCTTTGGCAGTGAGACGACCGGTGTCAACGCCCAGGAACTTTGGCGCGGCGTGATTACGCGGTTGAATCCGGCGGTAGATGCGAGTGCGAGCGAACGGCACGCGTTAGCGGTAATCGCCGATTACGGAACGTTGGCGAGTCGGATCTTGAAGGCTCAAGCGGCGGGAGAAACGGTCGATGCAATCTACCGCCGCCTCGCTGAGGGCGTGAGTCGCAATGCGATGTTCTGGCCTTAATTGGCGCTCGGAGGAGTCGTTGGCTGAGGTTTGGGGGTGGCGCCCCACTGCACGCTCGAAACAACACCGCGGCGGAAGATGACCATCATGCCGCGCTCTTTGGTGGGGCGAGAGACCTTTTGGCGATCCGGAATTTTGTAGTTAATCCGGGTGCCGGTTTTAATGTCGAATTCGGATTCTTCCCGATAGCCAACGGTCTCTTCGATGAGGTTCCTTTGCACGAGCCGAGAATACGTCCAGGTCGTCAGCGATTCTTCACCGACGATCGGGATCGTTTCCTTTTCTCCCGGGGGGCCGAGCGCGACGTAAACCATGTCGTAACTGTCACCGTCTTGAATGGCCCCTTGGCGGAGTCGGGCCTGAGTTGAGGCGTCCCAACTGTTGTAGGCTTCGAGTCGTGACTGGATACGTGAACCGGTTGATGCACAGCCGGGAGCCAGTAAGAGAACGCACGAAATTGCGATCAGGGGGATGCGCGAGCGGCGTCGAGTCATGAGGCAGGAAGTTGAATCAATTCGAATCAGACGTCGAGCGGTCTAATTTCTCCAAATGGGAACGGAGAGAAAGGATTGCGGGGAGAGCAGGAGTGAATTTGATCTTAATTGTTATGCCACAACGACGGGTTACGCTATTTGAATTGTTTGGGTGTTTCTTGAAACTCGGTTGTATCTCATTTGGGGGGCCGGTGGCACATTTGGGGTTCTTTCGCACCGAGTTTGTGGAGCGTCGGCAGTGGATGTCGGATGAGGATTACGCGGATTTGGTCGCGCTGTGTCAGTTTTTGCCGGGGCCAGCGAGTAGTCAGGTGGGGTATGCGATTGGACTGCGTGAAGGCGGTCTGCTGGGGGGTATGGCGGCGTGGTTGGGGTTCACTTTGCCGTCGGCAATTTTGATGATTGGATTCGCGCTGGGCTTGGCAGAGCTCGGTGACGTGAGTCAGGCAGGTTGGATCGTAGGATTGAAGTTGGCGGCAGTGGCGGTGGTGGCCCATGCGCTCTGGGGCATGGCTCAAAAACTGTGTCCGGATCGGGATCGGGCTTTGCTGGCGCTGGGGGCCGCCGCATTTCTCACGGTGGTGAGTGGAGCGATCTGGCAGGTGGCCGTCATTGCGGCAGGCGGGGTGCTGGGGTGGTTGCTTTTTCGCGAGAAAATTGAAGCGAAAACTGGCGCGTTGGAAAGTGAAGGCGCGAAGAGTTGGGGGCCGGGTTGGGCTTGGTTGGTGATGTTTGGCGCGGGCCTGTTGGGATTGCCGATTTGGGCGGCGAACCAACCTGAGTCGATGGTGGCGGTGGTGGATGGATTTTATCGCGCGGGCTCTTTGGTTTTCGGGGGGGGGCACGTGGTATTGCCTTTGCTCGATTCGTTCACGGTGGGCCGAGGCTGGATCGGGTCCGACGCGTTTTTAGCCGGGTATGGCGCGGCGCAAGCGCTGCCCGGACCGTTGTTTGCATTTTCGGCTTTCCTCGGCACGGCCATCGATGCGGGTCCGGGCGGAATCGGAGGAGGAGTCTTGGCGCTGGTGGCGACCTACGTGCCGTCCTGGTTACTCCTGTTGGGGGTGCTGCCCTACTGGGATAGACTGCGCCGATTGCCTGGTGCGCAGGCGGCTTTGTGGGGCGCGAATGCGGTGGTGGTGGGACTGCTGCTAGCGGCATTTTTTAATCCGATTTGGGCGACCGCTGTGACCTCAACCGATCGATTGGCTTTTGCGTTGCTCGCGTTTGGGGCGCTGAAATTTGGACGCCTGCCGCCGTGGGCTTTGGTGGCCGTTTGTGCGGGAGCGGGTGCGTTGGTTTTCTAAGATTTCATGGCGCGAGAATAGTGCGCTTGGGCGCACGGGAACTCTTCGATATCGAATCCCGATACTGAGCTTAATTTTTGCATCTCGGGGCGCGAGTAATCTTGCGGCAACGCGGTGAAGGGGGGAGTTTAAAGAATTAAACAATGTCCCCTTTTTCGCATGCTACGGGGTCAGGATAATTTTTGGTGTCGAAGGCGTAGGGCGTTCAGCACAACGCTAATTGAACTAAGGCTCATGGCCGCACCCGCGACCATGGGATTGAGTAACCAGCCAAATAGCGGGTAAAATACTCCGGCAGCGACCGGAAGACCGAGTCCGTTGTAAAAGAAAGCAAAGAACAGGTTTTGGCGAATGTTACGGAGGGTCAGACGACTCAACTGGACCGCCCGCACGAGGGCGGTGAGCTCTCCTTTTACCAACACCAGTCCGGCGCTGTTCATGGCGATATCGGTGCCGGTGCCCATGGCGATACCCACGTCGGCGGCGGCGAGGGCGGGAGCGTCGTTGATGCCATCCCCGGCAAAAATCACGTGTTGTCCTCGTTGTTGATGCTGGCGCACAAGGTCCTGTTTGTCTGCGGGAGTGACCCCGGCATGGTAGCCGTCCAGACCGAGTTCGTCGGCCACGGTCTGGGCGGCGCCGGCTCGATCTCCGGTGACCATATAGATCTTCAATCCGAGGGATTGCAGTGCCTTGATGGCCGAAAGAGTGGTGGGCTTGATCGTGTCGGCCAGGGCGATCAGTCCGGCGTCGACTCCGTCGATTTTCACGGCGACCAGCGTCGCGGCAGGGTGGTCTTTAATCTGAACGTGAGCCGGAGCCCGGCTCACCGAGACCATTCGGCCTTCGACGGTGGCGGTGACGCCGGAACCCACTTGAGCGCTGAAGTCGGTGGCCGGAGGAAGAGTCATTCCCCGGGAACGTGCTGTGGCAACGATGGCCCGGGCGAGGGGATGTTCGCTGGAAGACTCCGCCGCCGCGGTGAGACGAAGCAATTCATGGGAGGTGAAGTCGGGCGCTGGCTCGATCGCGACTACTTCAGGATGTCCGGTGGTGAGGGTGCCGGTTTTGTCGATCAGGAGGGTATCCGCGCCGTCAAGACGTTCGAGGGCCGCGGCGTCTTTAACGAGGACGCCGAGTTGGGCCCCACGGCCGATACCGGTCACGAGTGAAACGGGCGTGGCGAGTCCTAATGCGCAGGGACAGGCAATAATAAGCACGGAGACGGCGTTGATCAGTCCGAGCAGGTAGCCCGGCGACGGTCCCCAGACGGTCCAGCCGATGAAAGATCCGCCGGCGATAATCAGGACGATCGGCACAAACCAAGCGGAGACGCGATCGGCTAGGCGTTGGATGGGCGCTTCACTTTCGGTGGCCTCTTCGACCAGGCGCACAATCTGCGCGAGCATCGTATCCTTCCCCACGCGCTCGGCGCGGAAGACCAAGGTGCCGGTGGTGTTGAGGGTGCCGGCGGTGAGCTTGTCTCCCGGCGACTTCGTGACCGGAAGCGGTTCACCAGTGAGCATTGATTCATCGATATCGGTGGAGCCTTCGAGTAATTCGCCGTCAACCGGCACGTGTTCGCCGGGCCTCACCCGCAGTCGATCACCGACCTTAATTTGATCGGCCGGCACGTCGACTTCCTGTCCGTTATCGTCGAGACGATGGGCGTATTTGGGGGCAAGATCCATCAGGGCTCGGATGGCCTCGTCGGTGCGAGCGTGGGCCCGCTGCTCCAGAATTTGTCCGAGCAGGACGATGGAGGTGATGACGGCGGTGGCCTCAAAGTAAAGTGGCACGCCATGCGTCCCCCGGATCAGGTAGGGAAGTTGATCTCCCCAGATCAGAGCGGCGGTGGAATACCCATACGCGGTCCCGGTGCCGGTGACGGTGAGCGTGAACATATTGGTGTCCCAGTGGCGCAGAGAGTGCAACCATCGGTTGATGAAAGGCCGGCCGGCCCAGAAAAAGACGGGGGTGGTCAGGATGAATTGCAGCCAGCCCGACCACGGTTGGCCGGGCAATCGCTCGCGCAGACCGGGAATCATTTCGCCCATGGCTAGAACGAAAACGGGTAGGGTTAGGGCGAGTGCCACATAGAGGCGCGGCCTCAGAAACCGTTCGTGAGGCATGCCCATATATACGGGAGGGGGGGCATCAGGGGATGAAGATGAATCGGTCGAAATAGCAGGAGTGGGCTCGTTGTTCTTCGTCATGGGGTGAAATCGGTGTGGTCAAGGATGCCGGAAAAGGATGATCGGATCGCTTATAGTTTTCGCCAAGCAGGGAGAGAAACTCCGATTAGAATGAGGCAAAATACCCAAGCGGTGGATTGGAAACCGATGGCCGCGGTCAGAAAGCCAGCCAACGGATAAGTGAGCCCCCATCCCGCGTGACTAAGTGAAAAGTGGGCCGCGTAGATGGGCGCTCTCTCAGCCCCGGTGCTGTTGGCGGCGAGCAGCTCATTACCGCGAATTCCCAGCACACTTTGCCCGGCTCCGGCCAAAGTCCAGGCGACCGCGAGAGCAAGATAGGCGGGGGCAACCCCGACTAATGCGAGGGCTCCAATGAGGGTGGGAGCAGCTCCCCAAGCCAGCCACTGGCGGCCTCGACTCGCACACTGGGAATAGCCCAAGGCACCTGCGACTGAACCCAACCCATAGACGGCCATGGCCCAAGCATAGGCACTGTCGGGCATGCGCAGAGTTTCTTTCACAAAATCAATGGTCGCCACCAACACGAACGCCCCCGAAACGCTGGTTTGCAGAGCAAGGAACAAGGATTGACGCAGCGGGGCTCGTTTCAGCATCGCCGAAATACCATGCCCGAGTGAAGTGGACTTAGTTTTGCCGGAAGATTTGGTGGTCGCGGTGGCCGTGCGCGGCAGGCCAAGAATGAGTCCGGCGCTAAGAATAAAGGTCAGCGCATCGACCAAAAATCCGCCTCTAAATCCGACCCACGCAATGAGGAGGCCTGCCAACGCGGGGCCCAAAATATTGGCGGTATCGTAAGCCACGGAACCAAGGGCCAAGGCGCGAGGATACTGTTTATCTCCCACGACGTCGGGAATCAGCGCTTTGTAAACGGGGGTGAACAGCGCCGCGCCAAGATTGAGCACCACGGCCAAGGCATAGAGTTGCCAGACAGATTCTGCATAGAAAAATCCGAGCACGACGGCGGCGCGAAGAAAATCGCTCGCCAGCATGGTCGCGCGGGCGCCGAAACGATTGGCGATATTCCCGACCCACGGTGAACACGTCACGATCACCACGATACGGATGGTGAGGGTGACGCCCAAGACCACTGAAGCCGACGCTCCGACTAATTCGTGCGCCAGTAAACCGAGGGCGACGGAGGTGATACCGGTTCCGAGTAAACTCAGGGAGTGCGCCCAAAACAGGCGCTGGAAGGGGCTGTTTCGCCAGAGAGAGGGATCACCAGAATTTTTCATTTTGAGTAGATTAGAAAGAAAAAACCACGCTCGTCGCCGATTCCAAATCCGCGATGACTGCGTAGGAATCAACCGGCTTTTCGATGACGGGGAATACTGCGCAACCAAGCGACGTTTGCCGCGTAGTCTGCTTCACTAATTAGTGCGCGAGTCGTCGGAGGGCGCGAAGATTATTGCTTAGCTGGGAGGCGATCGTAGCAGCAGGTTTACTCGCGCCTGCCGCGGCGGCACGGGTGAGTTCCGTTGTGATGATGGAGTTTTGTGAGGCGACTTCCTTAGCCTCGGTCTGATGGTCGGCGGGCACTTGCTCGATGATGTGTCGCACGAGTTGATTGAGCGTTACGGCGTGGGGCGACACGGCGGACAAATTGCCGTCAGCCAAAGCGGTGGTGAGAAGTGAAAACTGGTTTTGAATGGCCGCGAGGGTTTCAGCCTTATTGTTCGGCAACGGGACGGATTGGACGTCCGAATGTTTGGAAGGCTGAGGGTGATGCTCTTCAGGGTGCGCAATAGCGGTCGCGAAGGTCAAACCGGCGGTGACGGCGAAGGCGAAGAAACGGAACGACTGGATTTTCATGAGGTGGGATTGAATGACGGGTTGATGAGAAAATTAGTGGGAGTGCGGAAGACCCTCTCCGTGGCTATGCACCGAGGACTCCGATTCGGGAACCTGAGTGGCCAGTGGCGCAGGCTCGATGGGTGCGGCCATGTCCTGATGCACGTGGTAGTGATCATCCTTGTTCAGCGGAAATTCGTCCGGATAGCGCGTGTGTTGGAAACCGTGCATCTGCATCAGGAAAAGTAGTCCGCCCGCGACCATCAGAGCTCCATTCGCTCCTTTGCTGAATTTCGTGAACGAAGCGGTATGCCGCCATTGCGCGAGAACGAAACCCATGATCAACAATGCGGCGACTTGGCCGAGTTCCACTCCCACGTTGAATGACAGTATCTTCATAACCAAGCCGTCGTGGCCGAGCGGTAGTTGCTGCAGCCGAGTCGAAAGGCCGAACCCGTGGATCAGACCGAAGCCGAATACAGCACCGAGCATGTTAGGCGACGCAGTGCCGAGATATTTTTTGAAACCATCGAGGTTATCGAACGCCTTGTAGCAGACCGTGAGTGCGATAACCGCGTCGACGAGATAGTAGTCGGCCCGGATGTGCATCAGCGTGGCGAAGATCAGCGTGATGCAGTGCCCGATCGTGAATGCGGTGATGAATTTCACAATTTCTTTGAAACCGGTGAGGAAGAACATCACGCCGAAAAGGAACAGCAAATGATCGTAGCCAGTGAGCATATGGCTGGCCCCGAGTTTGATGAATTCGAAGTTACCGGCGGCGAGCGCGGCAGCTTGATCGGCCTCCGACATGGCGTGGGCAAAGGCGACGGTAGGTAAGGTTAATCCAATTGGGAGAAATATCAGTTTCTTATACATGAGGTGGTTGTTGATTAGGTTTGAAGGACTTGGTTTGGTGCAATCGGCTGCGATTTTACCATAAATGCGAAGTTGCTGCGGAGCGGACGGAGGTGGGAATGGAGCCGTAAATTTCTTCATGGGCTTTTATCGCCAATCTCGTGGTCTCGGGTGGTGTTGAATTCAACCTGCTTGGATGCGCCGCATAGTCCGATCGCCGAGGGCGACGTTGTATTTGGTGGGGTAAAAAATGCTCCACGGTGCGCCGTAACAGGGTTCTAGACGCGGCGCAGAGTGGTGAGATCAAGAGGGAGGTGAGCTACGTCAGGCGGAGCCTCAGACATCCTGACCTGAGGAGTGAAACAGGGGTTGTGCGGGAAATGAGATGAACCGGAGCTGGCGTTAAAATCACGCAAATGTCAGTGAGGGATATGCCCCAAGTCCAACTCCCCATTTTCCCGAA